>Ga0209237_1001258_pt1 | contig 14975 bp, 16 predicted proteins | sample GraSoi013_1_40cm_2_FD_185820 | JGI IMG/M metagenome (GOLD analysis project Ga0209237, IMG submission 185820) | Grasslands soil microbial communities from the Angelo Coastal Reserve, California, USA - Sample 10_02_2013_1_40cm (SPAdes) (version 2) | ecosystem: Environmental > Terrestrial > Soil >... | reverse complement strand
AGGCCGACGTACTGGGCTAGTGAGAGCCAGAAGCCTCGGCGGTAGCCGTTCACCAGGCCGATCCCGGTGGCGACCACGATCGCCAGGTCGATCAGGTTCGGGTTCAGGTCTCTAGCGTAACGGGCACAGGGCTACCGCCTACCCGGGCTCGCTAGTGCCCGCCTTCCTGGGACTCGGCTTCTCCGGTGTCTTCGGAGGCGCGGTTGATGCTGTCCTCGTGCAGCACGTACCAGCCCAGCCCCGTGACACCGAGGAGCCCAACGAGGAACGTGATGCTCATCGCGAGCCAGGCGGTGACCCATTCACCGGCGAGGAGCATCGCGCTAGACCTGAGCCGGCACCGGCGCAGGTTCGTACGGATCCTCCCCTGCCTCTCTCAGGTCGCGCAGCGGCATGAAGCTGCGCACGGGCGGAACCTTAGCGAAGTTGTAGGGCGGCGGAGGCGACGTGGTCGCCCACTCGAGCGTGTTGCCCTTCCACGGATCATTGCCGGCGATCTCGCCGCCGTACCAGCTGCGGATTATGTTGATGAAGAAGAGCAGCACCGAGAAAGCGATCAGGAACGACGACACGGTGATGATCGCGTTGGTCGCCGCCCACGCCGGGTTCGCGTAGGTTGCGATACGTCGCGGCATTCCTTCCAGACCGAGCGTGTGCATGATCAGGAACGTCCCGTTGAAGCCGACGAACAGCGTCCAGAAGTTCCACTCTCCGAGCGTGCGATTCAGCATTCGGCCGGTGATCTTCGGGAACCAGTAGTACAGCCCGGCGAAGATCGTGAAGACAGACCCGCCGAACAGCACGTAGTGGAGGTGGGCCACCACGTAATACGACTGGTGCAGCTGCGTGTCGACCGGCACCGAGGCCAGGTAGATCCCGGTGATGCCGCCGATGAGGAACGTGGCCAGGAAGCCGAAGACGAACTTCATGGGCACCGTGAACTCGATCGATCCCCACCAGGCGGTCGCGATCCAGTTGAAGAACTTGATCCCGGTCGGGACGGCGATCAGCATCGTCATGAGCATGAAGAAGCCCTCGACCCAGGTGTTCATGCCGACGGTGAACATGTGATGAGCCCACACCGTCATGGATAGGAACACGATCCCGAACAGCGCCGCGACCATCGAGATGTAGCCGAAGATCGGCTTGCGCGCGAAGACCGGGATGATCTCCGAGATCATGCCGAATCCGGGCAGGATCATGATGTAGACCTCGGGGTGGCCGAAGAACCAGAACAGGTGCTGGTACAGCACCGGCCGGCCCTGCGTCGTGAAGAACTGCGTCCCGAGCTGGCGGTCGAACTCGACCAGGATCATCGCCGCGGCGAGCGGCGCGCCCACGATCAGCAGCAGGATCGAGGTGGAGATCTGCGCCCACACGAAAAGTGGCAGCCGGGTCAGCTTCATGCCAGGTGCGCGTAGCGCCACGATCGTGGTCAGGAAGTTGGTCGAGGCCATGATCCCGGAGATCGCCCACACGATGATGCTCAGGGCCCAGAAGTCGACCCCGAGGCTGTGCCCCTGGTAGGCCTTCTCGGTCAGCGGGGCGTAGCCAGTCCAGCCGGCGTTCAGCGCCCCGCCCGTGAAGAAGCCGCCGTAATAGAGAAGGATTGACACCGGGATGAGCCAGAACCCGAGCAGGTTCACTCGCGGGAACGCCATATCGCGAGCGCCGATCATGATCGGGACCATGTAGTTGGCGATCCCGGTCAGGAAGATCGTGACGAAGAAGAAGATCATCGTCACCCCATGGGCTGAGATGAGCTGGTTGTAGGTCTCGTGATCGACCACCGACAGGTTGGGCTGCGCCAGCTGCAGCCGGATGATCAGGGCGAAGATGCCGCCGATGATGAAGCTGAGCAGCCCGGTGACCATGTACATGATCCCGATCAGCTTGTGATCGGTGGTCGTCAGCCACAGCGTGATGGGCTTCCAGAAGGTGTCGTCGTACGCCTTCGGCTTGGGCAGAACCTGAACTGTGGTCGCCACTACGTATCCATCCTAACTTGGCTTGGGCGAGGCGTTCTGCGTCGCCAGCTGCTGCCGGACCCATCGTTCGTAGTCGTACTGGCTCATCGACTGCACGATGATCTGCATGGTGCTGTGCCCGGCGCCGCAGAGCTCGGCGCATTCGCCGCGCCACGTGCCGACCGTGTCGATCTTCAGCCATGTGAAGTTGTCGTAACCGGGGACGGCGTCGGTCTTGCCTGAGATGGCCGGCACCCACCACGAGTGGATGACGTCGGTGCCCTGCAGGCGCAGGCGAATGAGCTTGTTCACGGGCACCACGAACGGTGTCACGTCCCCGGCGAGGGTCCCCTCCTGGTGGACGGTGAAGCCCTCCGGATACGTGTAGCTCCAGCCGAACTGGTGCCCCGAGACGGCGATCTCGAAGTCGTAGGTGGTGACCGGTTGAAAGTCCTTCTGCAGCTCCGCGAAGCTGTAGCCGGCGATGGCCAGCACCACGATCAGCGGGGCGGCGGTCCAGGCCCATTCGAGCCTGGTGTTGCCGTGGATCTGCGGCGGGATGTAGCCGGCGGGCTGCTTCGACCGGCGGTACCTGATGACGACCCAGAGCAGGGCCATCTCGACCCCGATGAAGATGATGATCGCGGGGATCGAGATCCCGATGTAGGTGTTGTAGATGCCCTGGCCGTTCGGTGACACCGGGGCGGGAAAGATGGGCGACACGCCACCCGGCGCCTCGCACGAGCCGAGCGCGAAGGCCGCGGGCAGCATGGCCAGTGGCCACAACCGCAACAGCGACCGCGCAGTCACGGCGCCCAGTATATCGGCGCCGTGAGATCGGGCTCCCCGGGCGGCAACCCTCCCACTGATAGAATCCGAAATCGAACGTGGCGGCATCCAGGCAGCCTCGATATGTGGACATCTCCAACCCTTCCCTCGCCGTCGCCTGCCCGCGCTGCGGGCTTCTGACGCCGAGGTTTCTCGACCTGTGCCGCAACTGCGGCTACAAGCTGTGGCCGTCGAGCTATGCCGCATCGGCGGCATTCCAGGCGTGGCGTGCGGCCGACCCGGCGCGCGCCGCGGCCTCGCGTTACGACATGGAGATTCCGCAGCATGTCGAGCTCGTGGTCGACTTCGACGCCAAGGCCCGAGAGCTGGGGATCCACATGCCGCCGCCCAGCAGGTGGCCGTTCGTCATCTGCGCAGGCGCCCTCTTTCTCGGCCTGGCCGCGATCCCTTTCTCACCTGAGGTCCGCATCACTCTCGCGATCATCGGCGGGCTGATCTTCCTCATTGGCGTGATCGGCTGGGTGCTGGTCGAGGACGTGAAGATGTACCCGGCCGAGTCGACGACGAGCGGCGAGGCGCATCACTGATGGCCGTAGCGACCTTGCAGCGCCACGCGGCCGGACCTCAGTACCCGGCGATCAAGCCCGGGATGATGGGGATGTACATATTCCTGGCTTCCGAGGTGATGTTCTTCGGGAGCCTGTTCGCAAGCTACTTCTATCTATACGGCTCGCACCTGGTGTGGCCGCCTCCGCCCCCGTCGAGCACCCCGGAGTTCTACGTCAACTGGTGGCCGATCCCCTTCGTCAACACGATCGTCCTGCTCTCCAGCGGTGTCACCTGCCATTTCGCATCAGACGCCATCGCCCACGACAACCGGCGGCGATTCTTCATCCTCTGGATCACGACCATCGTCCTGGGCTTCGGATTCGAGGCCGGCCAGCTCTACGAGTTCATCCAGGCCTTCGGCCGCGGCTTGACCCTCACGGCGAACACCTTCGCCAGCGCCTTCTTCACCATGACCGGCTTCCACGGGCTGCACGTGCTCGGGGGATTGATCCTGATCCTGATCATCCTTTATCGAGCATCACGCGGCCAGTTCTCGTCACAGCATCACGTCGGAGTCGCTGCGGTGACGCTTTACTGGCACTTCGTCGACGTGGTGTGGATCTTCCTCTTCGGCATCCTCTACCTCGGGGTCACTGCGTTCAGATGAGGACCCTTGCGGTGGCTCTGATGGCGGCGTTTGCGTTCGCGCTGCTGGCCGCGTGCGGCGGTGGGGGGGTGGCGCAGCCGGCCGGATCCATCAAGGTCTCCATGTCCGACTACAAGTTCGACCCATCGACTATCTCGACGCCCTCGGGAAAGGTCGTTTTCTACCTGGTCAACGGGGGCACCGTATCGCATGACCTCGTGATTCGTGACGGTTCCGGCAATCGAGTCAAGGCAAGCGAGCTCGTCTCGGCGGGCGACAGCATCGTCTTCACGGTGGACAGCCTCGCCGCAGGCACCTACACGATCTTCTGCGACCAGCAAGGGCACGAGGCCCTTGGCATGAAGGGGACGCTTACGGCGACTTAACTTATGAGAGGAAACCCGAGCGGTTTCCTCTCATCGCCGGGCGCTTCGCGCGCGGCTGCTCACCTTCCGATGAGGTTGAGATTGTTTAGTTGCTCCTCCAGGCAACGCATGGTGTGGTTATGCGGCGCTGGCCGCGGCCGGGGTAAACCCGGCCGCCAATGCGACGATGCTATGGCGACTTAGTAGGGCTCGGGCTCGGCGATGGGCTGGGCGAGGGTGTGGGCGTCGGTGACGGCGCTGGGGTCGGTCCAGCCTTGATGCTGATGAGCTCGACCTGGAAAATGAGCGTGGCGTTGGGTGGGATGATGTATGCGCCCGACTGCGGGTCCTGCTTTCCGGCCGAGCCGTAAGCGAGTGGCCCAGGGATGATGAGCTTGCGCTTGCCCCCGACCTTCATGCCCTGAATGCCTTCGGTCCAACCGGGGATTACACAGGCGTAGCTGCCATCGGCGGGCGCGTTAGCGCAGAGTCCCTGGTCCTCGCTGATGAGGATGTGGATCGCGTCGCGGCCGCTCTGCCGGCTGGTGTCGAACCGAGTTCCATCGGTCAGCCAGCCCGTGTACTGCACGGTCGCGATCATGCCCAGCCTCGCAGTGTCTCCCGTGCCCACCTTGAGGTCGATCATTTGCAGGCCGTCTGGATATGTCACCACCGGCAGGCCGCTGCCGGCGTTGAAGTCGTCCGTCCCCGGTGAGGGGCTCACGTGCGTGCCTGGGCTTTCGTTCGCCACCGGCCCCGAGGCCGCATACGGGTCCGCGTAGCCGCACGCGGCCAGCGCGAAAACGCCGGCGAGCGTCAGCGCCGCAAGTGGCGCTTTGCTCACGTGGATTTGATGTCGATCGAGGTCATCCGGTCGCCGACCTGGATCGAATCGATGACATCCATCCCCGCGGTCACCTGGCCGAAATGGTTGTACACGCCGCTCGTGGCGAGAAACGGCGCGTCGCCCGTCGTGATGAAGAACTGCGAGCCGCTCACGCCGGCCGAGCTCGAGGCCATGCCCACCGTGCCGCGGGGCCACTTGGACGAGTTGGTCTCGTTGGGAAGCTTGTAGGCGGGGCCACCAGTCCCGTTGCCCAGCGGGTCGCCGCCCTGGACGACGAAGCCGGGCACGACCCGGTGAAAGGTGAGGCCGTCGTAGAAGTGATTCTGAGAGAGATAAACGAAGTTGTTGACCGTCTGCGGAGCGACGTCGGGATCAACAAAAGAAATCGTGAAGTCGCCTCGAGATGTATGGACGATCGCCGTGTATTTCTTCGCCGAGTCGATGATGGTCGGCGGGGGCGTCGTTCGTTGTTCCATACAGGTGACGATCCCATTGTCGCAGCCGGAGGTAGCCGAAGGTGTCGAGGGCGCCGGCGCCAGCTCGGCGCATGCGCAAACCACGATCATCACGCTCGAAACCGCGAGGACCCGAACCACTATTCGACCTTAGACGATCCACAGAGCTGAACTTGGTTCAGCGCGTGGGTGGTTCGCGTGTCCCCAAGGCCAGTAGGAGCGCCAGCACCAGCGCCAGTCCAGCGGTCACGGCCAGGGCATTCGGGACGCCACTCGTGGCCGCAATCCCGCCGCCGACGAGCGGACCGAGAAAGAATCCAAACGCCACCGCGCTCGCGTTGAAGCCGAAGACCGTGCTCTGGGCCTCGACCGGCGTTTCGAGTCCGATCATGCTCGCCGTCGCGGGCACGATGGCGCCGTACAGGAGCCCCGCGACCCCGACCGCGATCACGATCACCGCCGCGCTCGGCGCCACCACCAGCGCGGCGACCGTGGCGGCGAGGAGGATGGCGGCCAGCGTGATCGTGCGCACGTAACCGACGCGACGCGTGATGGTGGTGTAGCCGATCGCGGAAGCGCTGCTCGAGAGGCCTGCGGCACCGAACGCAAGGCCCGTCGCGGTGGATGCGGCCCTGCCGACCAGCTCGATGAGCTTGAGCACGACCAGCTGCTGGGTCGCCGTGTTCACCACTGTGACCAGGCCCTGCGCGCCGATCAGCATCGCCAGGGCCCGCACCGCGCCAGGCCTCTGCTTGATCAACGCGAGGACTCCCGGCCGTGAGCGGTCCCTGGGCCGAAGGGGGCTCTCGCGCACCACGATGAGGACCGGGAGCATCGCGATCATCAGCAGGACCCCGCCGCCCAGAAACACCAGCCGCAGTCCGAAAGCCGACGCGGCGAGGCCTCCGACCACAGGCCCGACGGCGCTGCCCAGCGCAACGGCCGACGTCACGACCCCAAGCGCCCAGCCAACCCTGTTGCGCGGTGTTTCGGCGGCGACCAGCGCAGTGGCGGCGGCGACGGTGCCGCTCGTCGCTCCCTGGAGGAAGCGAAGGATGACGAGCTGCAGCGGAGTCTGGACGAAGAAGATCACGCCCACGGTGATCGCGCCCCCGACCATCGAGCGGATGAGCATCGGCTTGCGCCCGAAACGATCGCCGAGGACGCCCCAGATCGGGCTGGCGACCGCCATCGCCAGGCCGGACACGCTGCCCGCGGCGGCGGTCCACAGGTCGAGGTCGCGGGCGTTGTGGACGCCGAGGTCCTGCGAGATGAAGATCGACAGGAACGGAAAGGCGAAGCTGAAGCCGAAGATGGCTGTGAACTCCGCGAACCAGAGCGCAACGAGGTTGCGCCGCCAATCGACTGGTGGACTCACTCCTTAGCGGAGCAGTTCGACAATGTAGTCGGGGGTGATCGGGATGCGATCGATCACCACGTCGGGCCGCCGGTGTGTCAGCGCATCCTCGACCGCGTTGGCGATCGCCGCGGGCACCGGGATCGTGCCGCCCTCGCCACCGCCCTTGAATCCCTCAGGGTTGGAGTCGGTGGGAGTTTCGAAATGGACGAGCTCCGGGGTCGACACCTCGCCGCTGGTCACGATCGAATAATCGAGGAAGCTCGCGCTGCGAAAGGATCCGTCGGCTTCATAGACCGCTGATTCGTGCAGCGCATAGCCGAGCCCATGCGCATAGCCACCGTAGATCTGGCCGTGGAGCATCGCTGGGTTGATCGCCTTGCCCACGTCATGGGCGATGACATATCGCAAGACGTCGACGTGGCCTGTCTCTGGATCTATCGCCACGCGCGCGACGTGGCAGCCGCTGGCCATTGTGAGCGGCCGTGCGGGATCGAACTTCTCGAGGACTTCGAGACCAGCTTCGGGGATCACCTCGGTGGCCGGAATGCGACGCGCGGGAGCGCCGCGCACCGTGATCACGCCATCCTCCAGCATCAGGTCATCGGCGGCTGCCTCGAGCACCTCACCTGCGCGCTCCAGCACGTGCTTGCGCATGGCGAGCGCCGCCTTCGATGTCGCGTTGCCCACCTGGACTGCGCTGCGGCTGCCCGCGGTGAGGAGAGCCAAAGGGACGTGCTCGGTGTCGCCGGCGGTGACCTCGATCTTCTCCAGCGGCCAGCCCAGCCGGTCAGCCGCCACCTGCGCCGCCATCGTCTGATGGCCCTGGCCGGTTGGCGAGGACCCGACGAAGAGCCGCGCGATGCCGTCTTTCTCCACGCGCAGCTTCGCCGGCTCGTCGCGACCCCAGCTTGTCGACTCGACGCAGCAGGCGATGCCGGTGCCCACCAGCATTCCGTCGCGGTCACGTGATCCGGCGCTCTCGGGGCCCAATTTCTCGAGCGCGAGCTCGAGGAGGCGAGGGTAATCGCCGCTGTCGTAGACGTATCCACTGCGGCCCATCGGAAATCCGGTCGTGTAAGGGATCTGATCCGGCTGGATGAGGTTGCGCCGCCGCAGGGTCGCGGGATCGAGCCCGAGCGCACGCGCGAGGCGATCCATCACGCGCTCGATCCCGAAGTTTCCCAGCGGACGTCCGCCACCGCGGATGAAGCCGGTGGGAACCGCGTTGGTATAGACGAGGTCTGACTCGATGTCCATGGCCGGTATGACGTAGGCGGAGATCAGGTGGGGCAGGATGTTGTTGGGCTGCCCGGCACCCGAGCCCGAGTAGGCGCCGATGTCGTGCAGGAGGCGGCCGCGCAGTCCTCGCAATTTGCCGTCGGGCGCCGCGGATACCTCCAGCTCGAGGACAGACCCATGACCCTGGGCGGTGGTCGCGCTGTCCTCGCTTCGCGAGGCGACCCAGCGCACCGGCCGCTTCAACCGCCATGCGGCCAGGGCCGTCAGCACCTCTTCTGCGAAAACATTGCCCTTGGCGCCAAAGCCGCCACCGACGTCTTCAGCAATTACGCGTACCTGGTCCTGCGCGAGGTCGAGGATCGAAGCGACCGCGTTGCGGACCGTGAAGACGGCCTGCGTACCCGTCCACAGCTTGATGCCACCGTCACCTGGCTCTGCCGTAACAGCACGCGGCTCGATGGCCGCGCCACTGACGCGCGCAGTGGTGAGGCGGATGCGTGCAGTCACCGAATCGGCGGCGAATGCGCTCGGGATGTCCCCGTATGCGTATGAGGCGGAGAGAGCAACGTTGCTCGTCATCCCCTCATGAACCGTGGGCGCGTTATCGGCGATGGCGGTCGTCACGTCACCAACGCCGGGCAGCACATCAAGATTCGCGGTTATCGCATCGGCTGCGTCTCGCGCTTGATACTCCGTCTCAGCGACCACCGCAGCATAGGCCTCGCCCACGTAGTTGACCTCGTCGCGATTGAGTATCGGCCGGCCTCGCTGCTCGATGCCCGCCGGCACGAAATCACTCAGCCCAGGCGTCACCTCGGGCAGGTCGGCCGCGGTCCAAACCGCGACGACGCCTGGCATCGCACGCGCTGCCTCGGTGTCGATTCGCGCGATTCGTGCGTGCGGCACCGGCGAGCGGCTGAGCGCAAGGTAAAGGATCCCGTCGAGCTTGATGTCACCGGCGTAGCGACCCTTGCCTGTGATGAGCCGCTCGTCCTCGAAGCGAGGCACGGCCCGGCCGATGTATTGGGTCACGGAGCCTAGAATAAGCGTCCACTCCGTGCGCATTCCGCCGCGGGCGGCTAGCTCAGCTGGGAGAGCGCCAGCTTGACATGCTGGAGGTCGGGGGTTCGAAACCCTCGCCGCCCACCAACAACTTGCGGGGTGGTCCGCCGGTACCGCCGTCGGTGTTTCCGGCACAATCGGTGGCGCCTGGCCCGTTCGTCTAGTGGACTAGGACGCCGGCCTTTCAAGCCGGAGATCAGGGGTTCGAAGCCCCTACGGGCCACCAGGCGAAGCGCCAAAGCGGGCGTAGCACAATGGTAGTGCGCCAGCCTTCCAAGCTGGTTACGTGGGTTCGATTCCCATCGCCCGCTCCACTGGCTCTTCCGAATATCGAGGACATCTCCGGGCGCGACCGGGGATCAGGTGAGTATGCCAGTGGCTTGGCCGACCTCGATCAAGTGGCCGTCCGGGTCCCGGACATACGCGCGGATCTCGCGTCCATGGTCCTTTGGCTCAGTGAGGAACTCTGCGCCCTTCGCCGTCCACTCTTCGTATGTCTTGTTGATGTCAGCGACGCGAATGTTTAGGAATGCGCTTGTACGGTTGCGATCCGGCGGAGTAGCGAGAGTAACGGTGGGCTTGTCGTCCGTAGGACCGCCACCCACATTGAGGATCAGCCAGGTGTTGGCAACCTTCATGATGACCGGGTCGCGCTCGAGGAGAACCTGCCCGTCGAACAGCGACCGATAGAACTCGCGGGAGCGCTCCTGATCGGAGACCACGAGAAAGTACGTAATGACGAAGCCTTCCTTCGGCGCGGGAAAGTCCTCCGGGTTCATTTGCAACCTCCTCTGTTTCGTCGGCCAGCCGGGCGCCCCAATGTACTCCTCGTTTGCGTAGCCATCACACGGTCTAACGCGGCGGGGGTAAGGCAGCGAGCACTGCGGCGGCCGCAAATACTGCCAGCAACAATCCGAATTCGATGCGACGCCGGCGAAGTACGACCACCGCCACCGCGGCCCCAATGACGACGATCTTGACCATCAGCGCCTGCCCATAGGCTGTGGTCATCAACGCATTCAGCGCACCGATGTGCGCCAATGCGAGGAGAATCCCGCTCGCTACGGCGACCCCCAACAAAATCGCTGCATAGCGCCCAAAGCGCTTATCGGGAGCGGCGAGATACGCGGCTACGCCACCGACCCAGAGTCCAATCGCCGCGACATGGACAGCAATGAGCAGCTGGCTGGCGTCGGGTAAGCCTGGAATTGCATGCGCGCCGGCCCCATCGATCAGGGCAACCGCGGCGCCGACACCGAGGACCGGCCAGGGCGACTCTAACGCCAACAGCGCCCACGCCAGCAAAGCGCCCGCGAGACGCAGCGCCAGCAGGCGACCGAAACCAGATGCCAGGACCGCGATCGCAGTGTCGCCGTCGAAGGAAAGGCTCGCGAGCTGGCCAAGCAGTGCGAGCGGTTCCGCCGCGATCAGCAAGATTACTCCCGCCCTCACGAGCGGGCGCGAGACAGCCTGGCGACGCATCAGGGCCCGGTATCCCGTCACTCCGAACGCAAGCGCGAAGCCCACGAAATGCACCCAGCGCGACAGCGCCTGGAGGACGAAGCCGAGCGGAGTCGCGGTTCCGAACTCGCCTGCGACCAAAGATGAATACGGGTTGGGGCTCGGGCGGCGGACCGAAAAGCGGAAGGCTCCGCGCGATGGATGTGTGTCGGCTGCCAGCACCTGCCAGCTCAGCACGAAGGTCCCGATCTCGGCCGAGCTGATCGGCGCCGAAAGCACCGCACCGCGGGAGGTGACTGGCCCGGCGACCTGGTGCCCTGATGGGCTGAAGACCTTGATCCCCGCCCCTGCAGGCGAAACAGGCTCGGTGAAGACCAGTTCGGCTGCCGGCGGCAGCTCCGCCAAGATCGCATCCGGCGGTGGGCCGGATTGGAGCAGCTGTGCGTGGGCGAAGACGGTCTGAGGGAGCAGCGCGGCGGCCAGGGCCAGGCCGGCGACCGTTAGCCGCGTTGCCGGGCTCAGGAGTAGGCGGGCGCCTCGGCCCCGATGGGCAGCGCCGGTTCCTCGACCGGGCCGGCCGGCTTGGGTCGGGCGATGCGCAGGACCAGGCCCGCCGCGAGCAGGCAGAGGAGGCCGGAGCTCATGAAGGCCAGCTGATAGTCGCCGAAGTACGTCCTCACCGCGCCGGCCGCGAATGCGATTGAAGCAGCGCCCAGCTGATGCGCGGCGAAGATCCATCCGTACACGATCGCGAAATTCTGCTGTCCGAAGATCTTGCGCGCGAGCTGGACCGTTGGCGGCACTGTCGCGACCCAATCGAGGCCATAGAAAACGATGAAGAGGATCAGGCCGAAGTAGGCACTACCGAAAACAAACGGAAGCAGCAGGAGTGACAGGCCGCGCAGGCCGTAATAGATGAAGAGCAGCCAGCGACTGTCGAACCGATCGGTCAGGTATCCGGACGCGAGAGTTCCCACCACGTCGAAAACGCCGATCACCGCCAGCAGGCTGGCGGCCGTGACCTCCGCCATCCCGTGGTCCATCGAGGCTGGTATCAGGTGGGTCCCGATGAGGCCGTTGGTGGAGGCCCCGCAGATGAAGAAGCTTCCGGCGAGGAGCCAGAAGTCCCGCGAGCGAACGCCCAGCCGGAGGCCGCGGAACGCATTCACGATCGGGCTGCCGGTCGTGAGCGGCACGCTGTCGGCTTCGGTCGCGCCATATGCGCGCAGCCCGAGGTCGCTCGGGCGATTGCGAAGAAACAGCGCGACGATCGGCACCACAGCAAGCGCGGCCAGGGCGACCGCGATCGCGGCCACGCGCCAGCCGAGGTACTGCGCCATCCAGCCCAGCGCGGGCAGGAAGATCAGCTGTCCCGTGGCGCCGGCTGCAGTCAGCGCGCCCAGGACGAGGCCGCGCCGATGCACGAACCAGCGGCCGGCCACCGTCGCGGCGAGCACCGACGCCATGCATCCGGTGCCCAAGCCGACCACGACCCCCCAGAGCAGGTAGAGCTGCCAGGGCGCGTTCATGATCGTGGTCAGCAGCGCGCCCCCCGCGACCGTCACCAGAGCGCCAACCGTCACCGCGCGAATGCCGAAGCGATCCATGAGCGCTGCGGCGAAAGGCCCCGTGAGGCCGAACAGGATCAGGTTGATCGAGACCGCGACCGAGATGACGGCCCGGTTCCAGCCGAACTCGTTCTGGAGAGGCACGATCAGCACGCTCGGCGTGGCACGGAAACCTGCCGCCCCCATGAGGGCTACGAATGTGACAGCGGCGACGATCCACGCGTAGTGAATGCGCCTCACGGCGCCAAATGTAATGTGGCCTGCGGTCGCCGATATTCCGCATGCAAGGTCTGATCGACAACGAGGCTCTTTTGCGGCTGCTCGAGGATATTCGTCCCGAGCGTCGCTAGGTCTATCGGGCGCCGGGGCAGTAAGCCTTTTCCGGCACCGCCCGCCGCCGGAAAGTCTCGAGCTGATCGGCGGTAAGTCCCTCGATGCTGCTGCCGCCGGCCTCGAGCTCCTCCCACGTCGGCAGGGGCACCTCCACAGCGGAGAGCTTCGGGTCGAGCGCACCCATCGCCGGAGCGGAGTCGACGTAAACCATGGCTGCGATCTGCTCCGGGACGCGGTCGCTCGTGCCGTAGCCGGGGACCCCTGCCCCGCTGTGAACGGCGAGCACGACGGGAGCCCCCGCCGCGCGGATCACCTTGCAGATCGCATCGACGTGATCCGACACGGTGATCGCTGATCGGTCGGCGTCGGCCGGCTCGAGGCCGGGCAGCGTCACCGCGGTGACGTCGTGACCTTCGGAACGCAGTGCGGCGGCGACCTCATCCCATGCCCACGCGCCGAGCCGGAATCCGGGAACAAGGACAATCGGCGCGGCAGTCATTCCCCGATCCTAAAAGGGGCGGCCGAGGCGGCCGCCCCCCGAGCTTGTATCTCAGACCCTGGCCGGCTGCGCGATTTCTACGAACGCCGTTTCGAAAATCTCCACCTTGACGTCGCTCGCCCCGGCCGCGTCGGCCGCGTCGCGACGCAGGCTGCTCACCTTGGGCTCGCTCGCTTCGAGGTCGGCGATGGTCTCCCAGACGGTCGATACGGTGCTCCTGCCGGTCAGGCGGTCGACGCTCATAAGAAGGGCGCGGTAGCCCTTCAAGGCTTTCAAAACGGGCAGGACCTGCTTCTCCACGAACTTGATCGCGTCGTCGATCTTCTTTGGATCTCCCGTGATCGTGTTGAGCCTCACGAACGAGCCCGCCTTTGGCGGTTGGGCCCGATCCGCAATCACCTGCTCGCCTCGCTCGACGTTGACGATCGACCCGCCGGTCGCGGCCGCCGATTGCGTACGGCTGGATATCCCCACCTGCTCGCTGGCGCCAAGCGCCTGAGCAGTTGCCCACATCGTGATTCCCACCGCGGCGCCGGTCTTGCGATCGACAAGGAGGATCGCGCCGGCATTGCCGGGTGCTCCCTTTACCGCGGGCGCCACCTTCTCTTTGAAGAAGGCGATTCCCTTCTCAACCGCATCGGGCGGATTCTGCACTCGTGTCGCGCGCACATACATAGCGCCACCTCCTCAATCCACGAGGGACACGGCCCGGTCTCCCGGGTCAGAACCGGGACAGCCTACTCCGGTTCGCGGACCGGCTCACCCTCGGCCTAAGGCCGAACCGGCGACGCTTCCGCACGCCTGCCGAAAGCCCAGTTCCGACCGGTCAGGAACCCGCCGAGGCCAATCATGATCAGCGCGTTCAGACCGTGAAGTCCCGCCACAACCGGAGTGCTGCCTAGAGCGGCGAGCACGACCTGTATGAACAGCAGCACGAAGAGGAGGCCCGTCAAAAGAGTCGTACGCCACGGGTAGCGCGACCCAAACGACAGGCCGACCATGACGAGGATGGTCAATCCGGCCAGGTCTCCGTTCAACCGGTGCAAGCTGGCGAATGTGTCGGCGTTCTTGAACGCCGAATACACGTCCTTTGCGTTGTCATTAGCGGAAAAAATGCCCAATGCGGCCGCCGCGATGAAGTAGAACTGGAGAGCAAACTGCAGCATTAACAACGCACCCGCCACCGAATAGGCCTTCCGGAAAATGCTCATGTTCGCCCCTCCCAAGACGCAAACCCTTCCGACTTGGACCGTACTGTAAAGCCGGTGAGCCGCTAGCATCGGCAGGCCATGGCCGGCGCCATCCCCGTGTATCTCGAGATCGGAGAAAAGCGCGTGTTCGCGTCCGCGATCGAGTGGCCAGGCTGGACCCGTTCGGGGAAGGACGAAACGGCGGCCCTGGAGAACCTGGCCGCCTACGCGCCTCGCTACGCGGCGGTGCCCAAGGTGACGCGCGTCAATTTCGCAGTGGCTGCCAAGCCCTCATTCAAGGTTGTCGAGCGCGTCACAGGCAACGCGACCACCGACTTCGGGGCGCCGGGAATGCCTGCGTCGAGCGACACCAGGCCGCTTTCACGCGAGGAAGCGGAGCGCATCTGCGCCCTGCTTGGGGCCTCGTGGAAGGTATTCGACGCAGCCGTCGCCAAAGCGCCCGCGGAGCTGCGCAAGGGCCCACGAGGGGGCGGACGCGACCGCGACAAGATCGCGGACCACATAACCGATGCGGAATCTGCATACGTGCCCAAGCTCGGGCTGAGGGTCAAACCACCCACGCGAAAGGACGCTGCCGCGGTGCGCGCATGGCGAAACGCGATCAGCGATGCGATCAAGGCCTCG
>Ga0209237_1001257_pt1 | contig 14986 bp, 18 predicted proteins | sample GraSoi013_1_40cm_2_FD_185820 | JGI IMG/M metagenome (GOLD analysis project Ga0209237, IMG submission 185820) | Grasslands soil microbial communities from the Angelo Coastal Reserve, California, USA - Sample 10_02_2013_1_40cm (SPAdes) (version 2) | ecosystem: Environmental > Terrestrial > Soil >... | reverse complement strand
AGACCGCAGGCACACCGTCGGGGTCCGCCTGGTTGATCCGCGCTTGCACGCCGCGCCCAGTCCTGTTCGCCCACCCTTCGCCGTCGAAGAAGCCCGCCGCCCAGGCAAGCTCGTGCCGCTCCATCCACGAGAGTTAGACACGGAGCTGCGTGCGTGTCTGTCCTCCAAACGTGCTTTTGGTGTCCTTATTTCTGGCGGGACGTGTCGTCATTTCTTGCAGGAGACGTCACAAGACACGAGGCCGGGCGGATCGCCCGGCCTCGCGTGAGGCTACCGAACGGTGGCGTCGATCAGGGTGTGCCCGGGGTGCCCGAGGCGAGCGGGTAGAACCGGAGCTGGAGCAGATGGAGGCCCTGGTTGTCGTAGTTCCAGAAATAGTTCTGGAGGCAGGGGTCGAAGAGTGCGACCGTCGCCGTGAGGCACTGCGTCAGCCCCATCTGCGTGGTGTCGAGCGTGATCGAGAGCAGGTTGGACGTAACGTTCTGGAACTTTGCGTTCTTTGTCCGCGTAACACTGAGTGTGGTCCCGAGGGAGCAGAGGACCTCCGGAACGAGAGTAGTCACGCCGGTGGTGGGATCGGTCACGCTCACGTTCACCGTCGCGCACGTCGTCATGTCGGCGTGCCCGCCCGGCTTGCCCAGCGCCCGCGCCCAGACGGTCCACGTGGTGGAGACATCGACCGGGAGCTGGAAGAGCGCGCCACTGCTGTCGGTCGCGTTGGCGTCGAGCACGAGGAAGCTCTCGTTAAGCGGTGCCGGCTCCAAGAAGATCTTGTTGACCTTATTGAGATCTTTGAGGAAAGTGCCGCTGATGCCGGTCAGGCCGCCGGCCGGATCGCCTCCCATGAGCTGGACGAAGATCCGGTGCCCGTCGTTGTTCGTCATCGCGGCCGTCTTGTCCTTCGGTACGCCGATGATGTTGAGGTTGTAGTGCGAGCCACTGGGCGCACCGTTGCCGGGCGACGCTTGCGATACCGCGGTGGTCGTCGTCGTCTTTGTCGCGGTACTGGTCGTGCTTACGTTCCCGCTGGTCGAGAGTGCCGGAGCGACGAGGACGCCTCCGGTGAGGAGAGCAGGCATGAGTGCGATCGCGCAGGTCGCGACAAGTGACAAGATCCGCTGCATGCGGGACCCTTTCCGCCCCTTCCCAATTGAGCCGGCCTTCCGGCCGAATTGCGCCTCCTTCCTCGCCGTTCCGTCGGCTCGTCCTGCTTAACGGCCAATGAGAGAGGCGGGCGCTAGGACCATCGATCAACACGCCCTGACTTTGCGCGCAGTACGCGCGGCGGCGGCCACGGCGGGCGCTCAGTCCTCGATGAGCTTCCTTCCCGTGAATCCTGAATCGAGGTCGTGCCAGTAGCTGACGCGCTCGCCTTCGCCGAGCATCCAGCAGAGGTAGACCTCGCGCCCGCGGCGGAGCGAACGGAAGTCGATGAGTCCTTTGTCGGGGTCCTTGACCTCCGCACCGAGACGTGCGATCTCGACGAGGAGCGCGTTGATCTCCTTCGCGACCGGATCCGTCGGGCGACGGTCGTACGACTGCTTGCGCCGCTGCAGGTCTTCCAGCAGCGGTCGCACCTTTGGGAGGAGCGCTTCCGCCTGTGACCTCGTGAACGTCGGCATATGCTCGCGATCGAGTATGGGACCGGGAGGGAGCGCGGTGGCCACGTACGTCCTCCTCACGAAAGTGACCGCGGCCGGGGTCAAGACGCTGCAGGCGAATCCGCGGCGCATCAAAGAGGTCAACAAAGAGATCGAGGCGCTCGGCGCGCGCGTGATCGCCCAGTACGCGACGCTCGGCCGCTACGACTTCGTGAACATCGTCGAGGCGAAGGACGTGGAGACCGTCGCGCGGGTCTCCGTCGGGCTCGGCGCGCGCGGCACCGTCCAGATCGAGACGCTGAGCGCGATCCCGATCGAGACCTTCATCCGCACGATCGGCAGGAAGGCCAAATAGCGGCGACCCTGTTGCGCGGCGCGGCGCTCGCGGACGGCCGCTCGCCGTCGCTTCGCACGGGGATCTCGCTTCTCATCCGCGGCGACCGCGTCGCGTATCTCGGACCAGACGGCGGCGCGCCTCACGGCACGGACATCGACGCGGTCGACGCGTCGGGCGCGACGATCGTCCCGGGCCTCGTCGACTGCCACGCTCATTTCACTGGCCTCGGCGGCGCTGACTGGATCGCGCGCTTCCAGGATGACGAGGCCGCGCTGCTCTCCCGCGCCCCGGACGCCGCGCGCGCCCTCGTCCGCGCGGGCGTGCTGGCGGCGCGTGACGTCGGCGCGCCGCACCACCTCAACATCCGGATCCGCGACGAGATGCGCGGGCGGAGCGATGCGCCCCTCACCGTCGCCGCGGGCACGTGGATCGCCCGTCGCGACACGTACGTGCCCTTCGCGATCCAGGTCGACTCCGCGGAGCAGCTGAAGGCAGCGGCGCTGGCCGAGCTCGACGCGGGCGCCGACTGGGTAAAGCTCGCCGTCGACACGGGCGGCATGAAGAGCCCGTCCGCGACGTTCAGCGCCGACGAGCTCCGTCCGATGGTCGAGGCCGTCCATGCCCGGGGCGCGAAGGTGGCGGCCCACTCGCAGTTCGCCGGGGCGGACAACGCCGCGCGCGCAGGCATCGACAGCGTCGAGCACGGATTCGGCGTGGACGACCGCGCGGCGCGCCTCATGGCGAACGGGACCGCGCTCGTCACGACGCTCTCGGTGCCCGCGAGCGTGCGGACCTTCGCGTCGACCGTCGGTGGCAAGTGGTCGGAGCAAGAGCCCGCTCGCCGCGAGATGCAGGAGCGTGCCTTCGCGGCGGTGCGCGCCGCGAAGAAGGCCGGGGTCCGGATCGTCGCCGGAAGCGACTTCGGCGGCGGGTCAGTCCGGCCGGGTCACCTGGCGTGGGAGGTCGAGCTGCTCGTGGCCGCCGGCCTCGAGCCGTACGAGGCGCTCGCGGCCGCGACCTGGCGCGGGGGCGAGCTTCTCGGGAACGGCGCCGGCACGATCATCCATGGCGGCGCGGCGAACGTGGTACTCGTGCACGGCGATCCCCTCGCCGATCCAGCGGCGCTGTGGCGGGTCTGGCGCGTGTACCGGCAGGGAGTCCGGGTCGCTTAACGCGGCCCGATGTACCCGTATGGCCGCTGCGCTTGCTCTTGCGGGTGGCCCCACCAGAGCAGCGCGCCGACCGTGACCGCGGAGATCCACACTGCCGCCGGAAAGACCGCGTCTTGGAGGACCACGAAAGCGTCGACCCTGTGTCCGAGGAGCCCGACGGCTGCGAAGTTGAGGAGCTCGATCTCGTCGAGAAGCACCAGAAAGAGGAGCGGCGCCTTCTTCCACATGCCGAGCGGAACGATAGGCCCGGGTCCGCGCGACGGGCATCACACATTCGCGCCATCGCTCCATAGGAGACATGACCCATGACCGGCGGAGGGCCGCGATGCGAAAAGGCGCCCCCTCAGCGGGGCCGGAGATGCCTCCGCCACCGTGCCGGCTCGGGAGCCGGCGGCGTGTACTGGACCGCGGCGGTCGTCTCGGCCTGCGACAAGAGCGCGGCCTTCGGCGGCTGATGGGTGATCTGGCCGATGCGCGCGGTGAGCTCGGTCGCACCAAGCACCTCGATCGGCTCCGCCGCCGACGTCGACGTGATCCGGCGTCCCCACACCCCGAAACGAATCTGCGCTTTCATCCCACCGGTCCCCAACCCTATCGAGTGCTCTGCGTCCTCGGAATAGCGCGTTCGCCTCACTAACGGTGACCCGGCCGTCTCAGTACACCAGCAGGTGGAGGACCGCTCCTAGCGCAAATTGACTAGACGGCGACCGTCTCGCGCTCGAGCAGGTCCGTCGCCGAACGGACCGGGGCGTCGGCGGGGATCTCGTCGTCGCGCGCCGGCGCTAGCGCCGCGTTCACGACGAGGGCGCGGCCGAGCCGCCCGGCGAGGGCCTCGGCGCAGCGGTCGGCGACCTGCTGTACGTCGGCCGCGACGTGGAGGCGAGCGAGCGATGCCACCTCGTGCGTGAACCCGCAGGGCAGGATCCGCGCGAACGCCTCGAGATCCGTGGAGACGTTCAGCGCGAAGCCATGCGTCGTGATCCCGCGCGACACGCGGACGCCGATCGCCGCGATCTTCGCGGGCCGGCCGTCCGGCAAGTCGACCCACACGCCGGTCTTCCCTTTCTCCGCGCGGCCGGTGATCCCGTACGTCGCGAGCGCGTCACCGAGCCCGTCCTCGATCGCGCGGACGTAGCCCACGAGGTCACCGTCCTCGCCAAGTCGGACGATCGGGTATCCGACCAGCTGGCCCGGTCCGTGGTACGTGATGTCCCCGCCGCGATCGACGCGGTAGACGCTCGCTCCGGCGGCGCGCAGCACCGCAGGGCTCGCGACGAGATGAGCGAGGGTGCCGCGGCGGCCGATCGTGTAGACGGGCGCGTGCTCGAGGAGGAGCAGGCGCTCCGGATCACCCCGGCGCACGCGGGTCGCGACCGCCTCCTGCAGGCGCCAGGCCGCTAGATAGTCGACGCGACCGAGCCAGGTCGCCGCCAGGGCGTCCGCCCCAGGCGCCGTGCTAGCGGCGCACATGACGCTCCGCGTGATATGAGGACCGCACGAGGGGTCCGGCCTCGACGTGACGGAAGCCCATTGCCTTTCCTTCCACGGCGAGATCGGCGAACTCGTCCGGCGACCAGTACCGCTCGATCGGCAGATGCACCGGCGAGGGCCGCAGGTACTGGCCGATCGTGAGGATGTCCGTCCCCTGAGCGACGATGTCGCGCATCGTCCGCAGAACCTCATCTCGCGTCTCGCCGAGGCCGACCATGATCCCGCTCTTGCACACGAGCTCCGGCGCGCGCTCTTTCGTGCGACGGAGCACCTCGAGCGAGCGCGGATAGCGGGCCTGCGGCCGGACGCGCGGGTAGAGCCGCTCCACGGTCTCGACGTTGTGGTTCAGGATCTCCGGTTTCTCGTCGAGGACGGTGTCGAGCGCGCCCGCGTCGCCGACGAAGTCGGGGATGAGCACCTCGACGGTCGTGCCGGGCGACTGGCGCCGGATCTCCCGGATCGTCGCCGCGAAGAGCGAGGCGCCGCCGTCCGGGAGCTCATCGCGGTTGACGCTCGTGACGACGGCGTGGCCGAGCGCCATGTGCGCGACGGCCGCACCGACGCGCGCGGGCTCGCCCTGGTCGACGACGCCGGGCCGGCCGGTCTTCACGGCGCAGAAGCCGCACGACCGCGTGCACGTGTCGCCAAGGATCATGAACGTCGCGGTCCCCGCGCCCCAGCACTCGGCCATGTTCGGGCAGTGCGCCTCCTCGCAGACCGTGTGAAGGGATTTCGACCGGATGAGGCGGCGCAGGTTCTCGTACTCGGGCCCCATCGGAAGGCGGACCTTGAGCCACTCGGGACGAGCGCGATCGATCGGCACGACGGTGTTCGAGGCGCCGCGACCGCGCGAACGCGGACGCTCGACCTCGCCAGGGACCTCGAACACGATCGGCGCGAGCTCAGCCATCAGTACACCGGCACCGCTGGACCGACGTCCTGCAGCCAATCACGGACGGCCATCAGGAAGCGCGCGGCCGTGGATCCGTCGATGACGCGGTGGTCGAAGCCGATGACGATGTTCATCATCTGCCGGATCGCGATCGTGTCGTCTTCGGTCACGACGAGACGCTTGCGGATCGACTCCGACGACAGGATCGCGGCCTGACCGGGCGGGACGATCGGGCTCGAGATGATCGTGCCGAGCGGCCCGGTGTTGTTCAGGGTGAACGTCCCGCCCGAGAGATCGTCGAGCGTGAGCCGGCGCGCCTTCGCGCGGTCGACGACATCGCGGATCGAGCGCATGAGTCCCGCGAGGCTCTTGCCGTCTGCGTCCTTCACGACCGGCACGATGAGCCCGTCCTCGCCGAGCGCGACGGCATAGCCGAGGTTGATCTCCTTGTGCTTGACCAAGCCCTGGTCGGTCCAGCCCGCGTTCACGGTCGGGACCGTGCGCAGGCCCTCGACCACCGCCTTCGCGATGAAGGCGGCTGGCGATAGGTCGAAGCCCTCGCGGCGCATGAAGTCCTCGCGAACGGTCTCGCGGTACTTCTGGAGCGCGGTCATGTCCACTTCCATCACGGCATGCGCGTGCGGCGCGCTCCAGGCCTGGACCATGTTGTTCGCGATCGCCCGCCGCATCTGCGTGAGCGGAACGAGCTCGTCGCCCGCGAGCGACGGCGTAGGCGCTGGACGCGCGGGGACCGTCTGCGCCGCGGACGGTGCGGCCGGAACGACGTGCGCCGCGGCCTGCTGGCCCGCCTGCCGCTGCGCGATGAAGTCCTCGACGTCCTTCTTGGACACGCGACCGCCGAGACCGGTGCCGTCGACCTCGCCGATGTCGATGCCGTTCTCCGCCGCGAGCTTCCGCACCGCAGGCGTTGCCCGCACATCGGAGAGATCGGGACGCTCCGCCGTCACGGTCCCGGTGGCTGGACGCGACGCGGCAGCCGACGGCTGCGACGGACTTTGAGGCGGTGCGGCCGGCGGCCGTGTCGTGGCGTACGGACGCGGAGCCGGCTCAGGCGCCGAGGGCCCCCGCCCGCCGGGGGACCCCGGCCCGGCCGAGGGCTGGGGTGCGGCGGGTTGAGAGGGTTTCGGCGGCTGAGCCGGCGCCTGCTGCGACGAAGGCGCGGCAGCCGACGGCTGCGCCGAAGCCTCACCATCGGCCGTGTCGAAGACCGCGAGGAGCGTCCCGATCGGGACCGTCTGCCCCTCCTGGACCTTCACTTCCTTCAGCGTGCCCTCGACCGGCGAAGGGATCTCGGTGTTCACCTTGTCCGTCTGCACCTCGACGAGCAGGTCGTACTTGTTGACCTTCTCGCCGGGCTGCTTCAGCCACTTCCCGATGGTCCCCTCGGTGACGGACTCACCGAGCTTCGGCATCTTGAGCTCGTAGCTCATGGCGCTCCCCCTCTAGTAGGCCGCAAGCTCGCGCATCTTCACCGCGATCTTCTCAGGACTCGGCATGAACCAGTCCTCCTGCGGCTTGTTGAACGGCATCGCCGGGATCTCCGGACCGCCCAGGCGCATCACGGGCGCGTCCAGGTCTTCGAAGGCCTCCTCCGCGATGAGCGCGGCGATCTCCGCGCCCGCGCCGAAGAGACGGTTGTCCTCATAGACGATCAAACACTTGCCGGTCTTCCGCGCTTCCCTCAGTACGGTCTCGGCGTCCAGGGGGCGAAGGCTGCGCACGTCGACCACCGTCGCCTGGACGCCGTCGGCCGCGAGCCGCTCGGCGGCGGCGAGCGCATGGTGGAGCGAGATCCCGTACGCGTAGACCGTGATGTCGGCCCCCTCGCGCTTCACGTCGGCCGGTCCGAGCGGGATCGTGTAGTCGCCGTCCGGGACGTCGCCCCTCACCGACCGGTAGATCGCCTTGTGCTCGAGGAACACGACCGGATCGGCGTCGCGCAGCGCCGACCGCAGCATCCCGGTGATGTCCGCCGGAGTTGACGGGGCGACGACCTTGAGGCCCGGCACGTGCGCGTAGAAGGCCTCGACCGACTGCGAGTGGTAGAGCGCGCCACGCACGCCACCGCCCCACGGCATGCGGATCACGAGCGGCACGCCGAACGCGCCGACCGACCGGTAGCGCATCCGCGCCGCCTCGTTCACGATCTGCTCGAACGCCGGAGCGTGGAAGTCGGCGAACTGCATCTCGGCGACCGGCCGCAGTCCGCCGATCGCGGCGCCGATCGCGATGCCCACGATGCTGGACTCGGCGACCGGCGTGTCGATGATCCGGTCGGCGCCGAACTCCTCGATGAAGCCGTCCGAGACCCGGAAGACGCCGCCCCGCACGCCGACGTCCTCGCCGAGGAGGATATGGCGCTCGTCGCGGCGGAACTCCCCGAGCAGCGTGTCGTGGACGGCCTGGACGTTCGACTTCTGCGTCACAGGACCACTCTATCTATTCGAGCGGCGGGAACTCGTCGGGCCGGCGCTCGCGGACGAGACCGTAGACCGCGCCGAAGATGTCCTCGCGGTTCGGCTTCGAGAAGTAGTCGCCGTCGTTGCCGACCGCGACGCGGTTCGGCTTCGCGGTCAGCGTTCGCGGCGGCACCTCGAGGTGGTCGATGCCACCCTGGACCTCGAGGATCTCACGGAGGATGTACGCCGACGCGCCACCGGGCACGTCCTCGTCGACCACGACGAGGGCGCCGGTCTTCGCGACGGATCGCACGATCGACCGGTTCAGGTCGAAGGGGAGAAGCGTCTGCACGTCGACGACCTCGGTGCGGATGCCCGCGTCGACCAGATCCTCCGCCGCCTCCTGAGCGATGCGGCAGAGCGCGCCGTAGGTCACGAGGGTGACGTCGGTCCCCTCGCGAATGACCTCGGGCACGCCGAGCGGCACCGTGAGCTCGCCGACGTTGTCCGGCACGCGCTCCTTCAGCCGATATCCCGAGAGGACCTCGACGACGAGCGCGGGGTCGTCGCCGCGAAGGAGCGTGTTGTAGAGGCCCGCGGCCTGCGTCATGTTCCGCGGGACGGCGACGTGGAGGCCCCTGAGCGAGCCGAGGATCATCGCCATGGGCGATCCGGTGTGCCAGATCCCCTGCAGCCGATGGCCCTTCGTCCGGATGAGGACGGGCGCCTTCTGCCCACCCGCGGTGCGGAAGTGGAGCGTCGCGAGATCGTCGGACGCGACCTGCAGCGCGTAAAGCAGGTAGTCGACGTACTGGATGTCGACGATGGGCCGGAGGCCGCGGAGCGCGGCGCCGATCCCCTGACCGACGATCGTGGCCTCGCGGATGCCGGTGTCGGTGACGCGCAGCTCGCCGTGCTTGGCCTGCAGACCTTCGAACACGAGGTTCACGTCGCCGAGCTTGCCCACGTCCTCGCCGATGATGACGATCCGCGGATCGCGCTTGAGGTTCTCGTCGAAGCAGCGGACGAGCAGCTGCCGGCCGTCGACGGTCTCCGAGCGATCGGAGTACCGGGCCGGGACCGGCTTGACGAGGAGGGGTGACTCCTCGGAGCGGCTCGTGAGGTATGAGTTGAAGCGTTCGTCGTTCTCGCGCCGGTACTCGGCGACGTACGCCGCGACCTCCGCGCGGGCCGTGCCGCCGGTTCCGCGCAGGGCGGCGAGCGCGCGCACGGCGGTACGCTGCACCAGACGCCGGCTCAGGTCCGTCGCGCCGCGCAGCTCCTCGGTGATCGCGCCCACGTCGACGCCGGCCTCGTCGGCCGCGGCCTTCACGAACCGCAGCGCCCGATCGCGGTCGGCGCGGATCGGCGCCTGGTACGCCTCCCACGCCTGCTCGCGGACCCGCTCGACGTCCGCCCGCGCAGCGCGCTCGAGCTCGTCGAGCTCGGTCGCCTCGGCCAGGCCGGCTCCGAGGATCCACGCGCGCATCCGGCGGATCGGGTCGAACTCCGTCTCGAAGCGCAGGCGCTCCTTCGACTTGTAGCGCTCGTGGCTGCCGCTCGTCGAGTGGCCTTGCGGCTGCGTCATCTCGGTGACGTGGAGGACCGCCGGGACGTGGCCCGTGCGCGCCCGCTCCGCGGCGATCGCGTAGGCCTCGCAGCACGCGAGGTAATCCCATCCCTTCACGACGTGCAGGTCGTACCCGGGGCCGTCGCCCGCGCGCTGGAATCCCCGAAGGACCTCGCTGATGGAGCCCTTCGTAGTCTGCAGCTCGTTCGGCACCGAGATCCCGTAGCCGTCGTCCCAGATGGATATGAGGAGCGGGACGCGGAGCACGCCGGCCGCGTTCAGCGTCTCCCAGAAGAGACCCTCGCTCGTGCCCGCGTTGCCGATCGTCGCGAAGCAGATCTCCTCGCCGTTCCGCGAGAAGCCGCTGCCCACCTGATGGAGGGCCGGCGACTCGCGGTAGAGCTTCGACGCCCACGCGAGGCCGAGCGAGCGCGGCATCTGCGCCGCGACCGGGGAGAGATCCGACGCGGACTGCCCGTGCGCGAGCAGATCGCGCCAGCGGCCGCGCTCGTCGAGGATCCGCGTCGCGAAGTGGCTCAGCATCTGGCGTCCCGCCGAGTTCGGGTCGCGCGTCACGTCGGGATCCGCATAGAGCTGCGCGAAGTACTGCGCGAGGTCGGAGAGCCCGACGGCGAACATGAAGGTCTGGTCCCGGTAATAGCCCGACCGCCAGTCGCCCGGCCGGAACGAGCGCGCCATCGCGAGCTGCGCGATCTCCTTGCCCTCGCCGGAGATGCCGAACGGCGCGTTGCCGACGAGGACCTCCCGGCGGGAGAGCTCGCTCGCCGCACGGCTGCGAACCGCAAGCCGGTAGTCGGCGATGACGCCGTCGGCGCTGACGCGGAGCTTCGCGGAGGGGGTAGAGACGAAGGTGTCGGGACGGGCTCCCGTCTTCATGCGCCGTCCATGGTAGAAGTCGGCCGTTGGGCGGCTCCCATCCCCCAGAGCTGCTTACGGCGTCGCGGCGAGGGCTCGCAGGCGGTCCGCCGTCGTCTCGTCGACGCGCCCCAGCCGCTCGACGAGGTGGCCCTGGCGATCGAAGATCACGAACGAGGGCGTGAACACCAGGCCGTAGCGCTCGGCGACCCGCCCGCCGTCGGCCGTCTGGATGTCGATGCGCACGACCGCCGCCACATCGTGCGTACGCTCCTCGATCCCGTCGACCACGGGACGCGCCTGCAGGCAGGCGAGTCAGAAGTCGGAGTACACCTCGAGCAGCGTCGGCCTTCCGGAGGCGATCGCGCGATCGACCGCGTCCGCGCTGAACACGACCGACGCGCCCGAGCGGACGTACAGCGGCGGCAGGGTGAGCAGTGCCGCGAGCCCCGCGAAGAGGGCGATCCGGCGCCACGTCGCCCCTCGCCGGACGATCTCGACGCCGGCGACGGCGAGGACGATCGCGGCCGCGATCGCGTAGGAGTTGTGGTTCACGAACGCCACGAGGTTCAAGCGGCCGCGGCGCGCTCCGCGCGGTCGAGGAACGGGATGACCGCGTCGAGGAACTCCTCGGGACATTCGATCATCGGGACGTGCCCGCAGCGATCGATGAGGCGGACCTGCGCCTGCGGCAGGATCCGATGCACGTCCGCGACGTGATGCGCGGGTATGACGGTGTCCTGGCGGCCCCACACGAGGAGCAGCGGTCCCCCGTAGCGCGACGCTCGCGCGAGCCAGGCGTCGCGCAGGGCCGGCCGCACGCCGCGGAGATCGAGGCCGGCGGCCAGCACCCGCACGAACTCGGGGAACGACGGAAGCCCGTAGCGCACCGCCTCCTCGTACATCTCGGGCGGGATGCGCGCGGGGTCGTAGAAGAGCGTCCGCACCGAGGCGTGCGCCGACGACGCTGAGAAGGGCAGTCGTGCGACGAGCCCCATGCCCGGCAGGCAGCAGAGGCGAAGCGACCGGGCGACGTCGAGGCCCAGGCCCCCACCGGCCGCGAGCGTCACCGAGCGGACCCGCTCCGGACTCGTGAACGCGACGGTACCCACGATCGACCCGCCGAGAGAGTTGCCCACGAGATGCGCGTGCTCGATGCCGAGCGCGTCCATCGCGGCGAGGACGAACCGCGTGTAGAACGCACCGTCCGGGCCGAAATAGCTCACGCGGCCGGGACGCTGGCTCTCGCCGAAGCCGGGAAGATCGACGGCGATCACCCGCCTGCCCGTCGCGGCGAGCGGCGGCATGACGGCGCGCCAGTTCTCGGCCCACCCGCCGACGCCGTGCACGAGCACGATCGCGTCGCGCGTCGGGGGCCGCTGCCCACCGGCCCCCGAGTTCGCCTCCAGCACTCGCGTGCGCAGGCCGAGCACGCTGATCGTGCGCGACTCCATCGTCCTACCTATCCTTTGCCCGCGATGCTCTTCTACTACCTCTGCACGGTCGGCGAGCGGCTGCACCGTGAAGCGTATCCCCAAGGCGCGCAGTCGAAGGACGCCGACGTGCACAAGTGGGTGACGATGGTGTCGGGCTCTCCCGCGGTGTGCCAGCGCGAGCATTCAGGCCCGCACCAGTGGCGGCCTGACGAGGGCGGCGACGAGGAGCGCGTCGTCCGCGGCTACGCGGTCCTTCAGTGGGACAAGCAAGGCTTCGATCTCGCGAAGGAGAGGCCGAACGTCGGCGACCGCTTCGAGTCCCCGTGGGGCCCGTCGCTCGTCGTCGAGCGCTCGGACGATCCGACGACGGGCACGTACCTGCTCCTGCGGATCTTTCCGCACGGTTACCAAGGCAAGCCTGGCGAGCTCGGGACGCAGCGCAGCGACGCGCCGAAGGAGCTCGTCGGCAAGGTCTAAGCCGTCGGGGGGCTCTGCCCCCCGGCCCCCGGGCCTGCGTGCCGGCGGTGCTCGACATGATGGCCGTGCTCGTGGACGTCCTCCTTCGTGCGCGGCGGGTAGAACAGGCCGGCCACGTGGAATCTCGAGGGGGCTTGCGCGTACGCCGACAGCAAGAGATGGACGTCGAATCGCTCGAGGAGCGGCGCGCCCCACGCTTCGCGAAACCTGGTCGCCCACTCCGGTCCATAGCGCTCGCGCGTGAGCACGGCCATGGCGTGGAGCTCCTGGTCGAGCACGGCGATCTCGTGCGGCCCGGCGCAGTCGTCGCTTGCGCAGCGGAAGCGCATCCGCAGCGGCAGCTGGACAACGTCGAGCTCGGTCACCGGAACGAAGCCGGCCGTCGTGGCGCGACCGCGCGCGAGCTCGGTGAGCGATTCGAGCGAGCCGCGAAGGTGCGGACGGACGAACGGCCAGCGCAGCCGCCAGCCGTCCTTCGCGTCGACGTACCCGGTCGCGGCGATCTCGCCCGCGACCGTCACCGTCTCGGGGCGCGTGTCGCGCTCGTCTCGCGTGACGCGCGAGCGGATCCAGGACCAGCGTCGCAAGGGCGGGTCCGTGTCCGCGCCTTTCCACGGGAACGGCGACAGCCGCAGCAGCTCGCCGGTCTCGCGGTCGACGCCGATGACCGCCGTGCGCTCGACGGGAAAGTCGTTCGCCGCGACGGCCTTGGCGAGCACGAGGACGTCGCGCTCGCTCGTGCCCTCGACCACGAGGCGAGAATAGGACCGGCACGATGAGCGAGCGGCGCGTCACGTTCGTCGATCTCATCCGGGCCGAGCTCCCGGGCATCTTCGCGTTCCTCGATCGCGCGCCGTGGCCCGCGATCGCGCCGGCATCGCTCCCCTTCGCGGTGCTCGCCGCGTTCGGCGCCGGACTCTTCGTCGACGCCGCGCTGCGGGTCCCCTTGGGGCTCGTGTTCCAGGCGCTGGGGCTTCCGGTCGGCCTCGCCCGCTTCGTGTTCCAGCTCGTCACGCTGCTCGCCACGGCCGCCGCGGCCGCGGTCGCCTGGCGGAGCGGGGGCGGCGACGCGGCGCGCGTGTACGTCGCCATCCTCGCGATCGAGCGGGTCCTCGGTCTGCCGGCCCTCCTGCGCTTCTGCGCGGTCGTGCAGCAGGAGTTCTCTTGTGGCCCGCTCGCGTACGTGCTCGGGCTCTGGCCGCTCCTCCTCGGGCTCGCCCTCTCGGTCCCGGTGCGCCGCCGTCTGCGCATCGTGGCCGGCGACCGCAACCCGCTGCTCGAGGCAGGCGGCGCCTTCGTGCTCGCGAACGATGCCGTCGTCCGGAGCTACGGCGCGCTCGCGGGGCAGGCGACCGGCTCGGAGGGCGGTCTCGCAGCGCTGCTCGGCGCGGTCGCCGGCGGGATCGTCTGCGGGATCGTCATCGCCCGGCGCGCCCCGCGGCACTGGCGCACCCTCGGGCTCGTCGCGCTCGCCGTCCTCGGCCAGTGGGTCGTCACCTCGCTCTTCCCTTTCTTCGCGGCGGCCGCGGACACGAGGACGCTCACCTTCCGGGATCCGGCGATCGTCTTCGCGCTCGCGGCGCCGGCCTTCGGCGTGGCCGCCGCCGTGGTCATCCTGTACATGGCGGCGGCGCGACAGGTGCGCGACGTCTAGCGCGATCGACGCGAAGGAGCTCGCCCTCGCGCGCGAGCATCCCCGCGGGACCGAGCGCCGCCGGCTCCTTCCCTACCGCGAAGCGCTGAACGACGTCGGCGCGTACGCCAGGCTGCCCGAGGCGGATCGCGACATCATCGTCCGCTGGGCGGAGACGCGCCGCCGCATCAAGGAGGCGCACGACGTCGACCGCGATCCGAGGAACATGGCGGATCCGCTCATCGCGGCGGAGACGCTCCGCGCGCATGTCCTCGCGGGCGAGCGTGCCGCGGCCGGCGGGCGTGACCTCGCGGATCCGGGCGGCGACCTCATCGCCGTCGTCGCCGCGCTGCGCCGGCGCTAGGTCGACCCGGCGAAGGCGGCGGCGAGGAGGCCGACGCCGTTGAAGATCCCGTGTATCGCGATGCAGGGGTAGAGGCTGCCGCTCCGCGCCCGCAGATAACCGAGGCCGAGCCCGATGACGAGGAGGACCGGGAAATCGACGACGGCGCCGTGTGCGAGCGCGAAGGCGAGGGCGGTCACCGCGATCGCGACGGGCGCGCCGAGCGGCTCGAAGAGCGCGTAGCCCAGGCCGCGGCAGAGCGCCTCTTCGAAGACCGGCACGAAGACCGCGATCGCGAAGAGGTTCGCCGCGAACGCGCCGCCGCGCGACGGATCCCAGAACGCCGGCACCTCCTGCTCGCGGACCACGTGCGGCAGCGCGAGGCTGACGACGATGGACACCGCGTAGCCGAAGACGAGCACGCCCGCTCCGAGCCCCGCGGCGTCGCGCCACGATGCGGGACGGCGGAGCGCGAGCGCCTCGCGGACGGGCAGGCGCAGCGCGATGACGACGACGATGAGCAGCAGGAAGCCGTCGCCGACGATCGCCGCGATCGCGGTGCCGTAACGGTAGAAGGCATCCGCGGGCAGCGAGGTGATCCGACCGCTCGCGCGTCCGGCGAAGTCCACGACGGCGAGGAACGCGATGAGGAGCGCCCAGAAGGCGATGCGCCACGGGTGGAGCGGGCGCGTGGCCGGCGGGGCGGCCGCGGCCTCCTCGGCCGCGCTCAGGCGACCG
>Ga0209237_1001256_pt1 | contig 14988 bp, 14 predicted proteins | sample GraSoi013_1_40cm_2_FD_185820 | JGI IMG/M metagenome (GOLD analysis project Ga0209237, IMG submission 185820) | Grasslands soil microbial communities from the Angelo Coastal Reserve, California, USA - Sample 10_02_2013_1_40cm (SPAdes) (version 2) | ecosystem: Environmental > Terrestrial > Soil >... | reverse complement strand
CATTCTCCGCGCTGCCCTCGACCAGCGTCCCGGCACGGAGGAGGCGGGCGATCGAGTCGCGGGGCAGGTCCTTCGCCCGGTACGGGGCCACGCCGTTGCGCGACGTCACCGCGAGAGTCCGCACGCCGGTGAGCTGGCTGATGAGCGTCTCCGTAAGCCCGTCCGTGAGATAGCCGAGCGAGCTGTCCTTGCTCAGATCCTCGAAGTACAGCACCGCGACGTGCCGCGCATCGAGCCCGCCCTCCGCCGCGGCGCTCCCCCCCCGGCCGCGCGAAGTCACGACCTTCGCGAGCCACAGCACGAGCGCGAGGATGACGACCGCGCCGCCCGCGAGCACCATGCGCGGCACGCGACGCGCCATCAGGGCGGGCCGGGTCGCCCGCCGCATCGGCCCCGTCGCCGCCGACGGCCTGGCGAGCGCTTCGGCGAACAGGGCGGTCGTGGGGAAGCGGTCGGCGGGCGTCTTCCCGAGCGCGCGCAGCAGGGCGTCCTCGACGGCGTCGGGGATGGATGCGCGCACGATGGACGGTGGCGACACGGCATCGAGCGAATGCCGGGCCATCACCGCCTGCGGCGTGGGGCCGGTGAACGGCGGCTCCCCCACGAGCATTTCGTAGACCACGCACGCCAGGCTGTACTGGTCGCTCCGCCCGTCGATCTCCGCGCTCCCCGTCGCCTGCTCCGGGCTCATGTAGGCGGGGGTGCCGATCACCGTCCCCGTCTGCGTGAGCTGGCGCGCGTCTCCCGCCGCGGTGACGGCGCGGGCGATGCCGAAGTCCGTGACCACCGCCGTGCCGCCCGACAGCATGACGTTCTCGGGCTTGATGTCACGATGCACGACGCCGTGGCCGTGGGCGTACGCGAGCGCGCCCGCCACCTCCCCCGCGATCCTGAGGGTGTCCTCGAGCGGCAGCTGTTTCTCCCGCTCGAGCCGGTCGCGCAGCGACTCGCCCTCCACGTAGGGCATCACGTAATAGAGGAAGCCGCCAGCCGTGCCTGAGTCGTACAGCGGCAGGATGTGGGGATGCTGCAGCCGGGCGGCGATCTCGATTTCCCGCAGGAACCGGTCGGCGCCCACGGCGGCGGCGAGCTCGGGGTGCAGCACTTTGATGGCAACCGGCCGCCGGTGCTTCACGTCCTCCGCGAGGAACACCGTCGCCATGCCGCCGCGGCCCAGCTCGCGCTCGACGGCGTAGCGGTCCGCGAGCGCGTCGCGCAGAACGGCAAGCAGGTCGGGCATCGGACGCGGCGAAGCTACTGCGGGGCCCGGCTCTTGTCTATCGGATGGGCCCAACCCTAGTTATAGAGCGACTCGCCATGCCCCGTCGAGCGCCGGTCTCGGCTTCCGCTTCACCCTCCCCCGGGCGCGCAATGCGAACGCCCAGCATCAGCCGCGTGTTCGCCGCCGCGCTCCTCGCCATCGCCGTCGCCGGGCTCGTGGATCGCTGGACGGTCTGGCAGAGCGCCCGCCGCACTCAGGCCGACATGGTCGACCTCACGCGCCGGCTCGACCGCGTCGCGCAGCTCTATCCCTCCCCGGGGATCGAGACGCAGATCGACGACCTGCGCGAGCTGGCGGCGGAGGTGGGCGACGATGCGATCCAGGCGGCGATCGCCACCACGATCCTGTTCGCGGTCATGCTGGTGGCGCTGGGCGTGGGTCTGTGGTACAACCGACGCCGGCTGGCGCAGCCGTTCGCCCACGTCGTGGGCGCGCTGGAGCGCGTGGCGGCAGGCCACTACGAGGAGCGCCTGGACGAGGACCAGCCCGAAGAGTTCGGGATGATCGCACGCGGCGTCAACCGCATGGCGGGCGCGCTCGCTTCGCGCGAGCTGATGCAGGACTCCACCGCTCGCCTGCTCGCCGCGCTGAACCCGGCGGTGCGCGACCCGAGCGGCGACAACTTCGGGCCCGCACTCGAAGTCCTGGCCGCCGCCACCGACGCCCGGGCACTCGCGCTGTACCAGCCGGACTACGACTCGAACGAGTGGCGGCCGGCGGCGGCGTGGCGAGCGACCGCGGAGGCCGTGCCGCGGAAGGTCGTGCGCGAGCTCGTCGGCGAGGCCGCCAACGTGATCCAGTATGCCGGCAGCGTGGCCGACCCGATTCGGGAGCAGCTGCGGTTCGCCGGCGACGCCGCGGGCGGGGGGGGCGGGGGGGGCGGCGGCCTCGCCCTCGTGCCCCTGCGCGCGCAGAACATCCTCTCCGGCCTGCTGGTGGCGCTCCTCGAGCGGGAGCTCGGCGGGGACGGCCGCGCCGTCCTGGAGCAGGCGGCGCCGAACCTCGCGATCGCGTGCGAGCGCGAGGCCGCGCATCGGCACACGCGGCGCCTGGCGGTCGAGCTGCGCCACGCCGCCCAGCGGCTCGAGGCCCAGAACGCCGTGCTCACGACCTTGAACGAGAAGCTCGAGGCCCAGCACCAGGAGCTCACCCGGCTGAACGCCGAGCTCGACCAGGCGGGCCGCCTGAAGGACCAGTTCCTCGCCAACGTGTCGCACGAGCTGCGCACGCCGCTCAACTCCGTCATCGGCTTCAGCGACCTGCTGCTCACCGAGGAGGCGGGCGGGGCATCCCTCACGGCCATGCAGCGCGACTCCCTCGAGACGATCGCCCGCAACGGCCGCCATCTGCTCCAGCTCATCAACGAGCTGCTCGACATCTCGAAGATCGCGGCCGGGCGCATGGACCTGAAGCGCGAGCCGCTGGTGCTCGAGGGTCTGTTCCGCGAGGCGGCCGATACCGTGCGCGCCCAGCTCGACGCCCGCCACCACAGGCTCGTGATCGACCCACCGCCCGAGCCCTACACCGTGCTCGCCGACCACATCCGCGTCCGCCAGGTGTTGCTCAACCTGCTCTCCAACGCCATCAAGTTCACGCCCGACGGCGGGCAGATCACACTCGCCGCCGGCGCGGCGGATGGCGGCCGCACCGTCCGCGTGGCGGTGTGCGATAGCGGGATCGGGATCGACGCCGGGGACCAGGCGAAGCTGTTCCGCGAATTCGTGCAGGTCGACGCCTCGGCGAGCCGCCGCTACGAAGGAACGGGACTGGGGTTGGCGCTGTGCAAGCGCCTCGTGGAGCTGCACGGCGGGGCGATCGGCGTCGAGTCGGCGCTCGGCCGGGGCAGTACGTTCTGGTTCACCCTTCCCCGGGCCGCCGAGCGGCCGGAGCGCGGCTAGTGGCGACGATCGTGATCGTCGAAGACCAGGCCGACAACCTCAAGCTCTTCACCGCCCTGCTCACGCTCAAGGGGCACCGCGTCGTCGGCCTGCCCAACGGCACCGGGCTGCTCGAGGCGCTGCGCCGCGAGCGCCCGGCGCTCGTCCTCCTCGACATCCAGTTGCCGGGCCGCGACGGCTTCAGCCTGCTCGAGGACCTCAAGAGCGCCGAGGGCGACCAGCCCTGCAAGGTGGTCGCCCTCACTGCGTATGCGATGCCCGGGGACCGCGAGAAGACGCTCGCGGCGGGATTCGACGGTTACATCTCCAAGCCGATCGACGTGCGGAGCTTCTCAGACGAGATCGCGCGGTACCTGGGCTGACCCGACGTGGCGCAGCGCTCGCCGCCATGCGCGAGCGGGACCGTCACCACGGTGTGCGCTCCCGTCGTCGCGGGCGCTTCCACCGTGATGGGGGCGAGCGTGCCGCCGTAGTAGAGCGGGTCGGGCGCCCGGTCGGCACCTCCCGCCAGGGAGGCGTGGCGATTGGCCGTCTCCACCGACGTCAAGGCCACCTGGCCCGCGTAGGCGTAGCCAATGGTCAGGGTGATTCCGAGCAGCAACGCGTATCCGCGCATGGTCCCTCCAAACGTCTTCGGCCTCCCTAACGGCGTCCGAGGGGCCGGGTGAACTGCTTTCGTGAGTGTATGACGCCCGCGGGGCCGAAAAGGTTGCAGCGGCCTCAGGAGGTCGCCCGCGGAGCCGCGGGCGCGGGTCGGGCGGGCGCCTTGGGCGCGGGCGGCGCCTGGGGAGCCAGTTTCCGGACCTGGATCGAGCCGTGGAGCGTCTCCACGAGGATGGTGCGGCCGCCCGTGCCGACGGTCCCGCGGAAGCGGCGGGGCAGGATCCCTTGGCTCGCCGTCAGGGGAAAATCCGTGTCCACCGAGCCGGCGAGCGTCGTCGCCTCGAGCGTGGCGTTCAGCTTGGCCGGCAGCTCGAGCGTCACCGCCCCGTTCACGGTCTTGACCTCCACGTTACCGGGCTCGGCGAAGCCGGAGATCGCGGCGTGCACCGAGCCGTTCACGTTCTTCGCCTCGACCGGTCCGGCGCTGGTTTGCGCGTTGATTGCGCCGTTCACGGTCTGGGCCTTGATGGGGGCGCTGGCGCCCGCGATGGTGACGTCGCCGTTCACCGTGAACGCGTCGACCTTCACACCCCGCGGTACCCGCACGGTGAACTGCACGCGCACGCTGTTGCGGCGCAGGCTCCCCGCTTCGTAGTCGCCCTCCGCACCGCAGTGACTCCTGCCGCTCTGCCACAGCGCACAGATAGTGACTCCGTCCCCCGGGACGGCCACCAAGCGCACGCCCCTGAGCTGCGAGCGCCGCCCGCTCTTTTTGACCACCACCGCGACGGAGTCTCCGACGGCGGGCTCCACTGCCACGTCCCCGTTCACGTTCTTGAGCCAGACCGACTGCTGCGGAGCGACCTTGCCGGTCCACGTCCACACGGCGGCCGTGTCGCCGGGGGCCGCCGGCCCCGCGAGCTCCGGGGCGTCGGGTCCATCGAAATTGAGATGGAAGCCGCGTCGGGCCCTGCCCACGAGGTTGCTGATGGTGAGGCCCGCGGTGAGGATGACGGCAAAGAGGACCGCCCCGCGCACGATGTCGCGGCGCCACGTCATCCAGAACTGCCTCAGATCCATGGCCCCCCTCCCCCTCCTCCGGCCCGGCGGCCATTACGGGGCTCCCGGGGTCCAAGTTTCCAGGGTACGTTGGCGCCTCGCCCGCGGCTTCACAAGCTGTTCCCAACCCATGAGGAGGCGTTGCCGTGACCAACCGTGCCTCGCTGCGCATCAAATCGCGCGGTGGCGGTCGGCTCGGACGGCGCGCTGTACGTCACCGATAGGGGGATTCTCATCGACTCCGCGTGGAACGTCACGCATCCCGGTCCCGACCGGATCCTCCGCGTGGGGGCGAAGCGCGACGTGAGCGTGCCGGGTTCATCGTGGTGGGATCGACACGAAGCGCCAGCGCGTGCTCATCCCGGTGTTCACGCAGAACCGGGTGGAGGTGTGGCAGCTACCTCAGCCGCCGGCGAGGTAGTTCTCGTCCCAGGCGATCGCGAAGCGGCCCTGGCAGCGCGTGCAGGTCATGGCGCGCGCCCGCTGCTCGAGCCGGGCCCGGTGGCGGCAGTTGGGGCACACGCCGTAGCGGTTGCCGAGCTCCGCTGCGAGACGCGACGCGCGGCGCGGCAGAGGCACGACGCTCCAGGCGCGCGGGGGCGTGGCGACGATCTCGATGGCGTAGCTCGGGACGGCGAGGGGTCGGCGGTTCACTTCCACGACCGCCTCGAGGCCAGTCACGTGGGTGACGCGGTACCACGCGCCGCGGCGCAGTTTGCAGTCCACGTCCTCCAGCAGGCGGGCCCAACGCATTCCGGTCATGAGCGTACCTCGATTGCATCGAGTGTGGAGCGGTGGGCGCTTGGCAACGCGGGCGAGCACCACATTAAGGCGCGTCAGCGCTGGTAGCAATATGCCCGCCGTGCGCGTCGGGCATCTGGCCGACCATAGGGTGAGGCATCTCACAAGGATCGGGGTTCGAGCCCGCGACGATCGCGTGTGGGGAGAAACCTTACTTCTTCTCTTCCCCCCCGCCGAGCGGCACGGACATGTGCTCGTGAATCAGCAACCAGTCTTTGCCGCGCTTTTCCAAGACCGCCGTGTAGCGCCCCGCCACCTGCTCGGTGCCGCCGGCTTTCTTGATCAGTTCGCCTCGCCACGTAGCCGTTGCCCACGCCTGGTTGCCGTGACGATACACGCGCAGGTCGTCGTTCAACGTGAACCTGCCCGAGCGGTAGCTCGCGAACGCCGTGGGAACTCCTGCCGCGTATTCCGCCCAGCCCGTGTACTTCATGGGGGCGACATCGAAAAAGGCGAGGTCGGGGTCTTTCGCGTAGAAAGGCGCAGCCTTCGCGGGATCGAGGTCAGACCACGCTGAATAGAGCCGCTCTAGCGTGGTGCGAATCTTGAGAATCTCGGGATCAGCACCAGTAGGCGGATTCCGGCCAGCTTCTGTTGTGTATTGCGCGGACGCTGTCGTGGCCACCAGCAAAGTGGCACCGAGCACCAGTGAGGTCAGCCGTGGTCTCATTGAGTCCTCCCGCGAGCCGGTCGGCCACCCTAAGATCGCGGTTAAGCTGCGGGCCGACACGGGCGGGCGCAAGGAATTACGTAACTCAATGCCCAGGGCAGGATTCGAACCTGCACGGGAGTTGCCTCCCATGGGATTTTAAGTCGTCGTCCCGACTTCGACACCGGAACCCACGAACTCACATCACGCACGGGGGCGGCCAGTTAGCCGCCCTTTTGCTTTCTCCATCGTGCGCCGTTCCCTCGTCTGTCTTATAGGACGGGCACAGAACGGGCACCGCGAGTACCCCGGAGGGACCCCGAGCCATGACGGACTCTCACGCCCACCGCGATCACGTGCGGTGGGGGACGTTCCGCGGCCGGCCCGAGCTCGAGCGGCTATTGACGGAGCTGCACCACGTCCCGCCCGGGGAGACCAGCCAGGCGCAGCGGTGGCGGCAATGGCGGATTCAGGCGGGCAACCTTTGGAGCATTCTCGAACACGTGGAGCGATGAACTTACAACCCCCACCGCGTCGACCGGCGTACGCAGCAGAGCGTTCGAGAAAGACGCCCCAGCGTGCGTTGGTGCAGGCGCGCCGCACGTTGCAGGACGAAAGCGATGCGCCGGACCCGTCGCACGTTTGCAACGCGGTCGCTGATCTCCCGAACTCAGAATGCGTTGTTCTGCAGTACGCTGTGGCACCGACCTTGCGAGGGCTCCGCCCCGGAGTCCTCTCGCACGAACTGGTCAGCTAGGCGCAACAGGCAAGGAGGAGGATGGGACTGATGAACAAGACCGGAATCATCATCTTGGCCGCGGGCTTCGCCACGGTCGCGCTAGTGGCGGTGGCATGCCGGGACTCGACGAGACCCACGACCGCGTTACCGGATCGGCCTCGGGCCGACGCTTCTTGCGGCGGTTCCGGTGGATGCCCGCCTCCGCCGTCATGCACCCCCGGGAAGTGGACGGGCGGTGGTCGCATCGACCCCACAGGCGATCATACTGCAGCAAACTACGATAACGCAGATGAACAAGATGGCGGCCAACCCGTGGGCCCGGACCCGGCCCCCTTCATGACCGGGAAGGTTACGTTCGGGTTCAACGTGTTTCTCGGGACGGAGTGCAGCGTGACCAAGGGCGAAATCGAAGTCAACGGTCACGAGATCCTAGTCAACGGTCAGACGTTCAAGCTCGCCTGGCACGTGTCTATCCACGGCGGCTTCGATACCTTCGGTACTAATGAGCAAGTGTTTGCCCAGACGTTCGGCGATCAGTCGGGAGGCATGTGCCTCGTGGTGGGTGTGCCCTTTCCGCCCGGCATGACGGCGCGCGTGAACCCGCAAGGAGGCACAGAAGAAGTGCAATTCGAGGTCTGCGACAACGATCGCGGCGGGGCACAGAGCGGCCGCATCAACGGGTCCCAGTTCCACGTCGATGCGATGCGGTGGCGGACCACGAATCACGGGGACACGGGCCTCACGTACTTGACGGGCGGCAACGTCGTAGACCACTCGTGAACGGGCGGCAACATCCAGCTCATTAGGCGTGCGAATCTAGGGAAGGAGTGACTGATGAACGGCAAGAGCATGCGTTGGGTGAACCGCCTCGCGGCCCTCGGACTCGTCGTCGGGCTGACGGCCGGGTTGGCGGTGGCGGGTGTCGCCCAGTCGGTAGGCGGCCAGGCGTACAGCACGTATGTCAACACGCCGGTCGGTTACAGTGGTCCGTCGCCGCTGGCGGTGCTGCCAGCGATCTCGGGGACGGACGGCGCCGAGGCCGACGCCCAAGGAAGTACGCAGACCATAGCGGGCGCCCTGTCGTCCGATTTCCTCAATAGCATCACGTCGGGCGAAATCGGGACCGCAGAGGCGGGCGCGCAGAGCACCGCGAGCGCGGCGAGCGTTAACATCCTGAACGGGCTGATCACGGCGGATGAGGTGATCGCCAACGTCATGAGCAGCGTCACCTCGAGCGGGGCCGTCAGTGACGCCGACGGCTCGACGTTCACGAATCTCGTGGTGGCTGGCGTGCCGGTGACCTCGGGCGATGGGCCCGTGGCTCCGAACACCAACATCAGCTTGCCCGGGGTCGGCTACGTCGTGCTGAATGAGCAGATCCCCTCAGGCGACGGGGTCACGAGCAGTGGCCTGACGGTGAACATGATTCACGTGTACCTGCAGAGCCTGACCGGTGGCGGCTGTACCCTGTTGGGCTGTCTCCCCGGCGTGCTGACGACGACCGGTGAGATCGTCGTGGGGTCGGCGTCGAGCTCCGTGGGACAGTAGCAGCGACTCGGTTAAGGCGGCTTAAGACGGGGAGCGCGGGTCAAAGCTGACCATGCGGGATTGTGTTCCTCCACGCCGCGTCTGCGGCGTGGGGGGACCCCGGTGGTGGCCCCGCTCCCCGCGCTACCGCGCGGGCGTCAGCCGCTCCGTCGCGATGAGTCTCACGGGCCACAAGACGGAAGCGGTGTACCGGCGTTATGCGATCGTGGATAGCACCGCGCAGCGGGAAGGCGTGGCGAAACTCGCCCAGGCGCAGGTTGGGCACAGTACGGGCACAATTGCGGAGGGCGGGACACGGTGACGGGACTCGAGCAGCGCACTAACTCGTTGCGGCATCAATGCCCAGGGCAGGATTCGAACCTGCACGGGAGTTGCCTCCCATGGGATTTTAAGTCCCATGCGTCTACCAGTTTCGCCACCCGGGCCCACCGAAAGCTAATTGCGGATTGCGGATTGCGGATTCTCGCCGGGGAGTCGCTCGACACACGACGTTCACCTTGCCAATCCGCAATCGCCAATCCGCAATCCGCAATTAGGAGATCGCCTCGCGCCGCACCCCACCCGAGGGCCGCACGGGAGTGATCGCGGGCTCCCGCCCGTAGGCTCGCAGAAACGCCCGCGTGACCGCCTCGGCAATCTGCCTTTCACCCTTCCCTCTTCCCCCTTCCCCCTTCCCGAGCAGTACGATGACCGCCCCGCCCCACCCGGCGCCCGTGAGCCGCGCGCCGTGCGCCCCGGCTCGCCTCGCCGCCGCGACCACAAGGTCGAGCTCCGGGGCGCTGCACTGGTATAGCCGGCGGCACGATTCGTGGGACTCGTACAGCAGCCGCCCGAACGCCTTGAGGCGGCCGCGCGCGAGCAGCTGGGCGCCGAACCGCGTGCGGGCGGTCTCGCCGATCACGTGCAGCGCCCGCGCGCGCAGCGGCTCGGGGAGGGCCTTCTTGAGGCGCCCCAGCCAGGACACGGGCCAGCTCGCGAGCCACACCAGCTCCGGCAGCTCGAGCCGCAGCCGCGCCACGGCGGCTTCGCATTCCGCCCGTCGCTCGTTCAGCCTCCCCGCCGCGAGCTCGTGGCGCACGCCGGTGTCCACGAGCAACAGCCGCCCGCGGAACGGGATGTAGCGCATCGCCGCCGAAGCGCATTCGACGAGCAGGGCATAGCCGGGCTTCGCGAGCGCGGCGATCATCTGATCCATCACGCCGCAGCGCACGCCGACGTGATCGTGCTCGGCGCGGTACGCCACCCCGGCGAGCTGGCGCCCCGTCAGACGGGCGCCGCCGAGCGCTCCAAGCGCCTTCGCCGCGGCCACGGTGAGGGCGGCCGAGGAGGCGAGTCCCGCGCCCACAGGCAGCTCGCCCGCGACGGCGACGCGCGCCCCTTCCGGAGGCGCGGCGCCCAGGATCGCGAGCTCCCGCATCACGCCCGCGATGTAGGAGCCCCAGCCCTCGCAGCATCGCTCTCTCCAGTCGATCCGTACGACCTCGCGGTCGCGCGACGAAACGAGCTCCAGCAGCCCAGCGCGCGCGGGTCCCGCGACGACCGTGGTGCGCGCCTGCAACGCGACGGGCAGGACGGGACCACCGTTGTAGTCGGTGTGCTCGCCGAGGAGGTTCACGCGCCCGGGCGCGGAGGCAGCAGCCCGCGGGCTGTCGCCGAACGTCGAGCGGAACAGCGCGGACGCCGGATGACGCATCGGGTTTGACAAGGGTTCGGGCCAATGGTAGCGTTCGCGGGCCGGTTCCACTATCTCCCCCATTGACCTGCGGAGCTTTGCGTATGCGGCGGAACGCGTGGTCTGCGTTGGTGTTATCCCTCGGCCTCCCGGCGCTCCTGTCCGCGCAGGGCTTCGGCATCTATGAGCACAATAGCTGCACGATGGCACGCGGGGGCGTCGCCGCGGCGAGCCCCTGTCCCGACGGCTCCGCGATCTTCTTCAATCCCGCCGGGCTCGTCGGTCTCTCCGGAACGCACCTCACCGCCGGCGTGACGCTGATCAGAGCCAACGGTGGCTTCACGGACGATTTCCTGCTGCAGCGCACCGATCTCGACGACCCCCTCATCCCGGTGCCCAGCGGGTTCGTGACGCACGCGCTCACTCCGAAGCTCACGATCGGCGCCGGGGTGTACGTGCCCTACGGACTCGAGACGAAGTGGCCCACGGCGGGCTTCGAGGGACGCTTCCTCGGCTACAACACCAAGATCCGGTCGATCTACGTGCAACCGACCGTGGCCTACGAGGTGGACCCGCGGCTCAAGCTCGGCCTCGGCGTCGCCTACGTTCACGGCTCGGTCGAGCTGAACCAGCGCGTGGACCTTTCGGAGCAGCTGGTAACAGGGCAGACCTTCACATTCGCCGCGCTCGGAATCCCGACCGGTACCGACTTCGCGGACTCTCGGCTGACGGCGGATGGGAACGGCTTCGCGGTGAACGTCGGCGCCATCCTCAAGATCAGCGACCAGCTGAGCATCGGCGCGCACTGGCTGACGCGGAAGACGATGACCTACAAGGGCGACGGGACGTTCCGGCAGATCCCCACGAACCTGACGCTCGCGGCGGGGAATCCCCTCGGTCTGCCGGGCGGGACCCCCGTGGATGCGGTGGTCGGGCCGCAATTCGCGGCCGGGGCGCCGCTCGACGCGACCAGGGGCCACAAGGCCTCGACCCAGTTCATGCTGCCACAGCAGGGGAGCATCGGGTTCGCGTACAAGCTGAGGAGCAATTGGACGCTGATGGCCGACTATCAGTACGTCGGGTGGGGGGCGTTCCACTCGGTGACGGTCGATTTCGACGCCGCCGACAACACGACTCCCGACTTCACGCTCACGCCCGACAACAAGGACACCCACGGCTTCCGCATCGGGACGGAATACCAGCACTCCTCCAAGCTCACCCTGCGGGGCGGCTACCTGTACCACACGGCGGCGGAGCCGACGGAGTTCGTGACGCCACTCCTGCCGGAGAACGACCGCAACGCCGTCACCGTCGGCCTCGGATACCAGCTTACCCCGGGGCTCCACGCCGATCTCGCCTATCAGTACATCAAGCAGAACGACCGCCGCGGCCGCGTGTTCTCCCAAGCTGTGGGCAACACCGGGCTCTACAGCCTCCACGCACACCTGGTGGGCCTCGGGCTGGCCTACACCTTCTGACAGAGAGACTGAGCGCCATGCTTCAGACCACACGCGGTTACGCTGCGGCAGCTCTCGGCCTCCTGCTGGCGGTGGCGGCCTGCAGCAACGACGAACTTTTCCACCCGGCGGGCGTGACGCCCGTCGACCCCCTGTTCGCGAGCTACGTGTCGATGGGCACGACGATCACGGCCGGGTGGCAGTCGGACGGGATCAACGACAGCACGCAGCTCCAGTCGTTCGTCGTGCTGCTCGCGCGACAGATGCAGACCCCGTTCTACGCGCCCCTGATGAACCGGCCAGGCTGTCGGCCGCCAGTCGACAATATTTATCTCGTCGACGCGACCCCCGGCCCGACGTTCGGAAAGCCGCACCGCGTCGGGAACACGTTCGACGACACCTTCTGCGCTCTGCGCAAGACGCAACCGGTCCCGCCCCCCTACATCAGCAACGTGGCGGTGCCTGGTGCGTTCGTCGTGGACCCCCTCAACAACGGCGGCAACCCTACCGCCCTCACCACGTTCTTCCTGGGCGGTCAGACCCAGATCCAGGCAATGCGGCGCGCGAACCCCACGTTCGTCAGCGTGGAGCTCGGGATCACTGACGTGCTGGGCGCGGCCACCGACCCCACCAATCCCGGCAACCCGGCGCTGATCACCCCGCTGGGTACGTTCCAGACGCTGTACGGGTACGTCCTCGACTCGGTCCAAGCAGCGAACCCCAACGGGGTGCTGCTGATCGGCGTGCCCTACGTGACCGTGGTGCCCTACTTCAGCAAGGGCTCGTACTTCTACACGATCGCGAACCGCGGGCCGACCGACGCGACGCCGGACACGTTCCCGGCGAACTTCACGGTGAACGCGAACTGCGCCGCGCCGGGTGGCGACAACGTCCTGATCCCGTTCCCGAACGGCGCCGCGCGGGTCGCGGCCGCCAAGGCTGGCGTGGCAGGGGGGGTGGACTGCGGGGTTACCTCGGACAACGTGAACATCCTGGCCCCCGAGCTCCTCGGTCTCACCGATACCGTGGCCGCCTACAACGCCTTCATCAGTTCCCAAGCGACCGCGCGGTCCGCCGCAACGGGCCGGCCGTGGGTGTACGTCGATGTCAACGCGCTGCTCGCGGCCCTGCCGCCGGGATCCATTCCGGCGTTTCCGAACACACCCCCGCGACCCACGAGCGCGACCGCACCGTTCGGTGCGTTCTTCAGCTTCGACGGCATTCACCCGAGCGCGGTGACCCACAAGGCGATAGCCAACTACCTGATCCTGCAGATCAACGGCTACTTCGGCACGTCGCTTCAGGCGATCCCCTGACGCGAACCGAACCCGCGACATGGGGTAGCGAACACGGCATCCGCTCATCGACGGATGCCGTTTTGCTGATGCGCGCGCTCCGACTCGCCCTCATGCTCGCGACCCCAGCCCTTGCGGGCGGGGTCAGTCTCGCCGCTCAGGCCGTGGAGCGCACCGACGTCCCGCGCCGCGGTATGCTGCGCGTGACGCTCGATCCGCGCGTCGTGACCTGGGACCGGCAATACGTGAACCGGACGACGTGGCGGCCCTTGGGCGCGCCGCTCACCGGGGACAGCGTAGGCTCGGCCGCCATCCCCACCGTGGCGCGGCTCGAGCAGGACGTGCGGACTGCGAGCGGGCTCGCGGGGTTCCTCGCGAGTCTCGGCAAGGGTCTCTTCAGCGTGCGGCAGGAGCGCCGCACCTTCCCCATCACCGCCGAGCTGGGCGTGACGGACCGGCTCGCCGTATCGCTGACGATCCCCATCGTGCGCGTCGCGACACGGACCCGGCTGCAGCTCTCCCCCGCCGGCAGCAACCTGGGAGCGAACCCGCTCGCGACCCGGGCCGGGGCGGACGTCGCGTACACAAACTTCTTCGCCCAGTTCGACGACGCCCTCACCCAGCTCAACGACAGCATCGCCAGCGGACACTACGGCTGTTCCCCGCCCCCGACCCCCCAGTGCGCCCAAGCCCAGGCCCTCGCCGCGGGGGGGGCGGCCGTCCGCGACGCGCTGCGCCACACGGTGTACGGCGTGGGCACCACCGGGTCGCCGTTCGTACCGCTCGCCCAGTCCGACGCGGGACTGGCCATCGGGAGCACGGTCGGTACCATCCAGCAGAACCTGGCTACGGCCTACAACATCCCGAGCTTCACCGACGCGTTCCTGCTCTCCGTCGACTCCCTCAACCCGGACCGCATGGCAGCCCTCCTCGCGGATCCGGTCATCGGATATGGGTACCGCTACAGCCCGTTCCGGAACAGCTTCCGCGTCGGCCTGGGCGACGTCGAGCTCGGCGCGAAGTATCGCATCGTCGCCGGGTCCCACTACGCTGCCGCGGTCGCGGGAACAGTGCGTCTCCCCACGGCCGGCCGTGACTTCGCGGACGACTTCCTACGGCAGTCGCTCGGCGATCACCAGCTCGACGTCGAAGGGCGCCTGGTTCAGGAGCTGACCGTGGCCGGGCGGGTGTGGCTCAACCTGGCCGTGCGCGCCGGCGTGCAGCGTCCGGGCACGCGCTTCGTCCGCGTGGCGCCGCCCGCGGCCCTGCTCGTACCGGCCCAGGCGGGCGTGCTGATGAACTGGGATCCGGGGGACTACGCGGCGGTGGACTTCGCGCCTTTGTACCGCTTCACTCCACGGTTCGCGGCCGGGCTGACGCTGGGGTATTGGTCACGCGGGCGAGACCGCTACGCGTTCCGCACCCCACAGGACTCGAGCGACTTGGAGACGCGGCTCGGCACGACGACGTCGGCCGCGGTGCTCGATGGAGGGACGTCGGAGCGCTGGCTCCGGGTGGGAGCCGCGGTGACGTTCGTCGGAGAGAGCGTGGAAGGCGGGTTCTCGGTCGAGCAGACGATCAGCGGCAGCGGCGGCCGCGTGCCGGCCGCGACCGTGTTCCGGATCGTGATGCGGAAGTCGTGGAAGCTGTTTGGAGGCCGGCGCTGACCCTAGCCGCGCTCGCGGTCGGAGAGGTCGCCCCATTGGAGCTTCTTGCGCATCCGGGCGAAGAACCCCTCGGGGCCGAGGCGGACGAGGTGCACCGGCCGGTCGGCGTGTTTCACGAGCAGGCGCTCGCCCTGCTGGATGGTGGTGCCGGTCTGCCCGTCGAACGAGACGAGCACCTCCTCGGTCCAGGGCGGGATCGGCTCGACCGAGACCTGGGCCGCGGCCGGCACGACGAGGGGTCGAACGGCGAGCGTATGGGGGCAGATCGCCGTCACGACGATGGCGTCCACGCCCGGCACGACGATGGGCCCGCCGGCC
>Ga0209237_1001253_pt1 | contig 15009 bp, 19 predicted proteins | sample GraSoi013_1_40cm_2_FD_185820 | JGI IMG/M metagenome (GOLD analysis project Ga0209237, IMG submission 185820) | Grasslands soil microbial communities from the Angelo Coastal Reserve, California, USA - Sample 10_02_2013_1_40cm (SPAdes) (version 2) | ecosystem: Environmental > Terrestrial > Soil >... | reverse complement strand
TTGGTGCGGGGGGTGGGATTTGAACCCACGAACCCCTACGGGACGAGGTCCTGAGCTTCGCGTTCCTCAACCGTTCTTTGCAGGGTTGAGTTCTCGCGCCTTTGACCTGGCTTGGCAACCCCCGCTGGACGGGAGAATTTTGAACTAGTCTGATAAAGGCTTCAAGCCCTGCAGTGACGCAGGCATGGTCTTCGTGTTGTCTAGATTCTTGGTCTTATGTGTCTGTATTCTTCGATCTCTTTGAGCCGGTTCTCCCAGTCTCTCATCTGTCTGTCGCGGAGGACCGTGTTCAGTATCTGGCTGGTGCTCATGTGGAGCTGGGTCCAGCGTTCTCGTGTCTTCAGATCCTTGTCATGGTCAAGCATGATCTTCCTGGACTCTGCCAGGCTCTCGAGCAGCTCTGTTATTATCTGGGTTCGGACCGCACCTTCTTCCACTGGGTCGTTATTCTCTGCCAATGCTAGGACATCACGCTCCCATTCGGCTCCTCCGACGCGAGCGCCATCTTTCGAGGCTGACCCGCTGCCTGGCTGGCCGCATCATCCCTCAGAGTATTCCTCCATAACCGCAACAGCCTAGAACCAGTGCTACTGAGCAACCGTTTCTGTCCCTGGTCGAGGGTCTTGTCCTTGGACCCTTCCTCGAGATTGTCCAGGACCGCAATTGTAAGCCTGCGAATGTTCGCCAGCAGTTCGTTTCGTCCAATCTGTCGTACAGAATCCTCTTCCATCGTTCTCTATCTCCTCTCTAACCTCTCTTTCATCGGGCGTCACGTCTTGTAGACACGGCAAGACCCGGAAAACGCGTCAAGACCAGTCTACGAGATGCTACTTCCCTATGATTCTAGGGCACTAGGACGGGAGCCGTTCCTCCCGATAAACGATGTCGTCGAAGACCCAAGCATGAGATAGAACACCCAACATCAATATACGAAACCGCCCCCCAACACTGAACGTATTCTAACGTCCGAGACAGACGGAAAAATACGTTTTCCGATACAGAAAAAGCATTCTTAACAGCCCCCGGGGGCCCATCAAATCTTTCCAAAGACACAAGAAGAACTATGTCCTGCCGACCCAAACGGTGCGCCTTTCCTCGGTGGACCCATTGGATAAGGAGAATGTTAGAAAAAGGGGGTTTGTGTCCCAGCTGGTCTCCACAGATTCTACTTCAACCGTTCAAGTATTATCTCTATGGTGGAGACGTTCCGTGCATCCTGGCCCTCACCGACAATCTCCGTGCCCAAGTTCACATGCTTCGACAAGCCGCCCTGGAAGAAGCGGTTATTCACCACCTCAGCCACATCAACGGCAGTGCTGATGGCTCTTCCACGAGCCTTTAGGGTCAGCTTCTTGGCACCCGTGTTATAGTGCATCATGACAGCCGTAGCATAAGCCATGATCGGCTTCTTACCGATCAGTATTGTGTCCGGTGGAATATCAGTTCTATGCACAGGGGCAGGAGCCCTCTCCGTCTTCCTTGGTTCTTCTGACAAGCAATTCACCTCCGATAGCGCGAGTACGATGTCCGGCAAAACGCCACTAAGGCGGAAGACCCCTAAATAGCTATCTGAAACCTGACCATGGGCGGCGTTCTCGAAGGCGCAAAACTGTAGCTAAGACCGATCTAGACCACGCCCAAACATTTGCGAACGTCCTTTCGAGTTTGACGTAGCCGATCGACCCGAATCGACGCCGGAAAAATATCCCACTCGGCAAGACAGCCCTGAGAGGAGGGCGGGGCATAGACGAGTTAGAGACGCGAGGGCAAGAGTAGCAAATGCTCTGGGAACCCACTTCGAGACCGTGTCGGGCCGACGGGTGAGACGTAGGAAAGCTAGAAAATGGTTCACGATTCTGTAATCAAATCCCTGAAAAACTCGTTCCTGACCCGTTCAAATTAGCTGAACAGGCGACGAATTGTTCCTTCCTTCTTGTTCAAATTTCAACGTTTATTTCGAAGGGAAGCAATAGATATCCTCCTATGCCCAAGTTCATGCAGTCACTCGGAGAAGAAAACTACCACCGACTCCTCGCGGAAGCAAAGGCAAGAGACGTCACCGTACAAGCCCTCATCCGAACCATCGTCGTCCCAGACTGGCTGAAAGCAGCCCCGGCCGGACAAGCAAACATCCAGAACACCCTGGCACAACCCACAAGCCTCCTAACCCGCACTGGCATACTCACAGAGCAGGCCCGCAGGCCATTCCTAAACACCACAATCGGGCGGGCTAGAACCTAGCCCCGCTCCTCTTTTTTCTCCCGATCCGAAGCCCCACTAAGAACGCAAGATTCTAGGCCCCAATCCTAGAGATGCTCCTGGCTATCTAGTCTCTTCAGTCAGGCCACGGGAGTAGTCCGTAATTTAGGCCGAGCCGAATCAGAAAATTGCTCTGAAAAGCGCTCGTACATCTTCAACTCCTCAGTCCTCATCGGCTTGATCTTCTGTAGCGCCTCGTCGAAGTGGCGTCTAGCCACCTTCAAACCCTTCGCACGCTTCTTCGCATCCTCCGGGTCCTTGGCCTTCGAAATATGTTCCCGCAAGGCCAACATCACGCTCGTATTAGCCAGAGACGCAATATCCGCTCCCGTATAACCGTCGGTCTTCCTAGCCAGCTCGTCCAGGCTAACATCGTCTGCCATGGGAGTCTTACGAGTATGAATCTTGAATATCTGTTTCCTCGCCTCCATGTCAGGAGGAGGAACAAATAACAACCGGTCAAACCTTCCCGGCCTCAGCAGCGCAGAGTCAATAATATCGGGTCTATTCGTAGCCGCAACAATGATAACGTTCCGAAGCTCCTCCAGCCCATCCATCTCGGTCAAAAACTGGCTAATCACCCTCTCAGTCACGTGGGAGTCCCCACCACCACTGCCACGAGTCGGCGCAACTGAGTCAATCTCGTCGAAGAATATGATACAGGGTGAAGCTTGCCGCGCCTTCCTGAAGACCTCCCGGACCGCCTTCTCAGACTCTCCAACAAACTTGTTCAGGAGCTCAGGCCCCTTCACACTAATGAAGTTAGACTCACTCTCGTGAGCCACAGCCTTAGCCAACAATGTCTTCCCCGTGCCCGGCGGACCATACAACAGTAGGCCCTTCGGCGGAGTCGCGTTCAGCTGTGCAAATAAATCTGGATACTTTAGCGGCCACTCCACAGCCTCCCGCAGCTCCTCTTTCACATCCTCCAAGCCACCGACCTGATCCCAGGTCACGTCCGGAATCTCAACCAGCACCTCCCTCATCGCTGAAGGCTCTACCTCCTTCAGCGCATCCTGAAAATCCGCCATCTTCACGATAATCTTGTTCAAAATATCGCCCGGGATGCTCTGCGCTTCGAGGTTGATCTCAGGCAGAATCCGCCGCAACGCCCGGATGGCCGCCTCCTTCGCCAACGACTCGAGATCTGCGCCAACAAAGCCATGCGTCACATCAGCGAGTTTCTTCAAGTCAACATCCTCAGCCAACGGCATTCCCCGGGTATGAATCTCCAGCACTTCCAGCCGGCCATCACGATCCGGCACCCCAATCTCGATCTCACGGTCAAACCGGCCCGGCCGACGCAACGCCGGATCTATGGCATTCGGACGATTTGTAGCCCCGATCACGACCACTTTCCCGCGTGACTGCAGACCATCCATCAAGGACAAGAGCTGCGACGTAACTCGTTTCTCTACCTCCCCAGTGACCTCCTCTCTCTTCGGCGCGATCGAATCAATTTCATCGATGAAGATAATTGAAGGCGCATTCTCCTGCGCCTCTTTGAACACGTCCCGCAGCCTCTCCTCGCTCTCACCATAGTACTTGCTCATGATCTCTGGCCCACCGATGCTGAGAAAGTTCGCGTTCGTCTCGCTCGCAACCGCCCTCGCAAGCAGAGTCTTTCCTGTGCCCGGAGGTCCATGGAGCAAGACGCCCTTGGGCGCCTCGACCCCCAGTCTCTCAAACAACTCCGGATGCCTTAACGGGAGCTCAATCATCTCCCGGACCTTCTGAATTACGGGTCGCAGTCCCCCGATGTCTTCATAGCTGATCTTTGGAATCGCCCGGATCGGTTCCTTCACCTGCTCGCCAACGAGAACCTCGGTCCCTTCTGTGACGATCACCGCTTCCGCCGGAGGGGTCGTATTGGTCACAACAAGGTTGACCGTCCGTCCCATGATATTGATCGGGACGAAGTCTCCCCGCGAGAGAACCCGTCCCTCTAGGAGTTGGCTAAGATATTCTTCTCCACCAACGATCCTGAGCGGCTCTGTCGGAGCTAGCGTCAAACGTTCCGCAATCTTTGCATCGATCTTCCGAATGGTTACCTTGTCATCGATGGAGACTCCTGCGTTGTTCCTGAGGTATCCGTCTATGCGGACAGTCCCTTTTCCGTAATCCTGTTCGTGAGCTGGCCAGCACAGCGCGTTCGTCTTTCTCTTTCCAATGATCTGGACGACGTCACCCGATGTAAGCCCGAGTTCTTGGACAACCTTCGGGTCGATTCGAGCTATTCCTCTGCCTACATCTCGCTGGAGAGCATCTGCGACTCGTAGAGTCGCTGTCTTCTCTGGCAAATCCGACCGCTAGAACGCCCGTCGATTTAGCCGGGCACGCTAATAAGTTCTACCAAAGTGCTCCCAGGAATTAGCCCTGACTCCAGAATGCTCCTATTGCCAGGTCGGGTAAGTTGAACCGGCTGAGTCTTCATCACCATTCCGAGGTATTACCCGTGCCCGCGCATCTCGGGTTATCGTGTGATTTATACACCGCCCAACCATCTAGAGTGTAGCACCGTTATGGAGACGCTCTAGAAAATGTCTGAGGACGTGAAACGAATGGCAGACCTTCTAAAATCAGGGGCAACGATGCTCTCTGACGTCTGCCCGGAATGCGGAAACCCACTCTTCAGGGTCAAGGGCGACATATTCTGCGCGAAATGTAACAAGCCAGTCGTCTATGCGCGAGCCACGGGTCCACAAGCCACGGTCTCCCAGAGTGTCCTTTTGGAGACAGTGGAACAAACGATTGTTGGAAAGATCAGCGAGACAAATGCATTACTCAAGCTTGAGAAGGACCCTGAGAAAATGTCAGTCTACAGCAACTTGGTCTTCGGCTGGTTATCGATGCTAGAAAAGCTTCGTGGCTTGAGAGACTCCGATAGAGAATCATAATTCCAACAGGTTCTCAGGCTTCAACAGTCGCCCGCTCTCCAGGTCAATTAGCTCGACAATTCGTCGTTTCCTCTTAGCTATTATCACTGCGGCGCCGGCCTGTTTAGCCAAGTCTAAGAGTTCTCTTCTTCTCTCCTTGCCAAGAAAAGAGCTTCCAGCCTTGCACTCCACCAAGACAGAGCGGCCGTTTCGCAAGCAGACCAAGTCTATTGGTTTAGACTGTGCAGCCCGGATAACAAAGTATCCATTCCTTCTGAACAGATCTCTGATCCGATATTCCAGCCTACGCCCGACCTCATAATTGGACAATGTAGCTTCGCGTAGTCTTTCGAGCCTTAAGAACTATGAGAGAGCAGAAACTAAACCCCCGATTATCCTCGTTTCCTCAGGCTCTCGCCTGTACGTGAGGAGGATGAAAATCGCGACAACCGCTGCTAGGACAAGAACTCCGCTGAAAGCTATCTGGTCGACGGCCACGCTGATAAAACTGCCGAGTATGAGTAGGCCGAGAGACAATGCGAACGCAGCCGTCGTCAGTTTCCCGAGACTGAAAAGCTGGGCTCGTGCCCATTTCGTAACTCGCATTCTCGCCAATGCCGAGATGTCATCGTTCTTGCCCTTTAGCTCCTTGATCGTGGAGTCAAAGGTCAAACCGGTAGATGAAGCCTCCATGAGAAAGATCACAAGCATGAACTGGAAGAGGAGTAGAGCACTATCCGGCTCAGGCAGCCTGTAGATGTCGCTGGCAATCTTGCCCCACACAATTAGCAGCAACAAGCTCGCAGATGCTAGCAAAACCGCAGTTCTATTGCCTAACAAGTTGCCAGTCAACCCGACGATTGTAACAATTGCGATGACGAGAATTGATTGGTGATCTAGGGTTGGGGGAGGAAGACTGAGAATAATCCATGGCACAAGAATGGCATAGTTGATCTTTAGGAACGGTATGATTATGCCGGGAATGAAGTCTACCCCGTGACCACGAACCGTGTGTTTCTCACCTTCGATGTCAAGGCCGACAATGGGATATCCCTCGGCCAGTCAACGACTGTTGAGGATCTCTTGAGCGCGAGTAGACTGATGGATCTTTCTAGCATGACTAATTTGAAGGCTATTTCTTCGGTTTGGTCCTGGAATGAGGCGGGGGGTGTCGGCGAGGGCGATACGACGAGCATGCTATATCCGGCGATGGTGAGCTGCCTTACTCCTTCTTTTATCTCAGGGTCGAGGAGAGGCGAGATCATCACGATTTGTGATCGAGATGGAAGCATTCGTCGGGCTAGCAGATTCATGACGTAGCTGGTTGAGACAGTCGCTCTTCCGGGTTTCGCGGCTGCTAGCAGGTAGAGGATCCTTCTCTCATGTCTCTTTCCAAAGCCTGCCGGTATTGAGCCCCTTTCTCCCCCTTGGAGGACGAGTCCGACACGGTTGCCTTGTCTCAGCAATAGACTGGTGAGGGACGCCGCAGCTTGAACTCCTCGCTCAAACAGCTCGCTCTCGGTTGGTCCGAAGAATGAAACATCCGTGTCAAGGACTATCATCACGTCTGTGACTCTCTCCGCTTCAGTTTCGTTAACGATCAATTCGTTGTAGCGCGCTGAGGCCTTCCAGTTGATTCTCTTAGGATCGTCACCTGAAACATATTCGCGCATGCTATAGAACTCTGTTCCGAGTCCCAACACTTTTGATGGGATAACTCCCGGCCATGGTCCTACATGTCGAGGACGGAGCTGAGTTCCTCTAATGCGCTCGGGTCTTGGCATTACGGAGAGAGTTTCGGGCCCAAGCTTCTTCTCGCTGAGATAGAACCCGAACGGGTCTCGCACTCTGACTATGAGAGGGCCAATCTCATAGTTTGCCCTTACGGGACTGGGGAACTCGAAAATGAGGCGTAACTCTTCAGAGGGTCCCATTGAGGCAGAGGTGCGGCTTACCCCTTTTTCCGGAATGATTCTGCCATCGAGGATTTCATGAATCTCCAGATTTCCGAGAGTGGCGCCCGACAGGTTTCGGAGGCGTGATTCTACTCGGATGTCTTGGTCGCCGAACGTCTCGTCAGGGACAATGTCTCTCTCGAGTTTGATGTCTATCTTCTCAGGCAGACCCCAGAGGTTGGAGAAGAAGAAGAGAGAGGCTAATCCGAGTATGAGCACCCCGATCTCAAGATCGTTCAGAAGCAATGCTAGAATCAGCAAGGCTGCGGTCATTAGGAAGTAGAGAGTGGCCTTTGGAGTGAACAAGAGTCTATTCTAGGATTTTGCTCTGGGCACGGGAATCGTCTTGAGAATATCGTCTAGGACTTGGTTCGGGTTCGTTCCTTTAACCCATGATTCTGCTTTCATGATCAGCCTGTGCACGAGCGCCGGAGCCGCAACCTCCTTGACATCATCGGGGATGACATAGTCTCTACCATGAAACACTGCTCTCGCCCTGCTCAGTTTGAAGATCGCGAGAGACCCTCTTGGGCTGGCGCCTATCTCAATCTGACGCTGCGTACGAGTTGCCTGGACAATGTCAGCAACATACCCCAAGATATCGTCATCTACGTAGATTCCCTCAACAGTCTTTTGCAAGTCGAGAATCGTTTCTGAATCCGCAACGGGGTCTAGGACCACATTTTCCTGGCCTCGAGTCATCCTACGTCGCATTATCTCAACCTCCTCTGTCCGAGTAGGATACCCGAGCTGCAGTCTTACTAGGAATCGGTCTAGCTGGGCTTCTGGAAGCGGATAGACTCCCTCATACTCGATTGGATTCTGAGTGGCCATGACGATGAAGGGGTTTTGGAGCGGATGTGTCTTACCGTCCAGCGTGGTCTGTCTCTCCTGCATTGCTTCCAAGAGCGCTGCTTGGGTCTTGGGTGGGGCCCTGTTGATCTCGTCTGCAAGTAGAATGTTGGTAAACACTGGCCCTTTACGCAGTTCGAAATCGCCTGATTTTACGTTGTAGACGTATGTCCCGGTGATGTCGGCGGGAAGTAGGTCCGGAGTGAACTGAATCCTTGAAAAGTAGCATCCCATACTCATGGCGAAGCTCCTCGCGAGTAGTGTCTTGGCTAGCCCTGGATAGTCTTCGAAGAGAATGTGTGAGTTAGCTAGGAGAGCTAGCATCACTTTTTCGAGAACAGGATCTTTCCCGACGATCACCTTCTTTACTTGGCTGATGATCTTCTGGCATGTCTGGCCTGCATCTTCTATCTTCAGCCCTTCCAGGCTCCTATCAAGTCGATTGCCTCGGCAATCATGTTCATTCTCGATAGCCCGCCTTGGGGAGTAGGCCCATATAGTATGCGGTAGAGAGAGTCGTCTTCTAGGAGCCGCGGTGCGTGCCCAGGGTCTGACAGGAGTCGTCGCACAGTTTCGTTATCAAGTCCTGTTTCCAGGGCAACCTTGACGATCAAGAGTTCCTTGAGCCTGGCTCGAACTACATTTTCAAAATATGAATTGCTTGCGCTGGCCGCCACTCTGAACTGACCGCTTAGGAACTGTACAGGGTTTCCTCGGAAACCGGCAGTCGTTGCGATGCTTCTACTAATCGTAGGGCTCGTGGATTTTCTTCCGAGGTCGCGAGCGATCATGACAACTATGACGATGAGCGGGATCGCAGTCAAGGAAAGAGTAGGCGTCGATTCTGAGGGTAAGATCCCTCTAACCAGAACAAGCAGAAGGGCGTACGCAACCGCGGACCAGAAGAGTAGCCTTACGGTGTTCAATTCTCGGTTCTTAGTTGAATCTTGAGTTCCTCTGCAACGGATTCGAGATACTCGTGGGCCTTGTCAGCGTCACTATCTCCTATCTCGTGAAGACTATAACGAGCCTCTTCAAAGATTTGGGTCAGGTTGGTTGTTGCTGGTCCCTTGAGTGCGAAAGTTGAGCGCACAGCTCTGTCTAGCTCCCTCGCTGTCAGGTCTGACGACACCGGAGCTCCGAGCCGAGATACGGTTTCTATTAGATGCTGGTAGCACGCGATTATCCGGCTTCTCGGGTCTGATGCCAGGTCTTCGACTAGCTTGATCGCCTCGTGAACTGCTTGCAAGCCCTGTTCTTGGTTTCCCTGCAATTGTTGCAGCTTCAAGTCATGCGTTTCCTTCAACGCGACTCTGAAGCTCTGGATGACAACGACTCCTCCAACGACGAGAAGACCTACGAATGCCAGGCTAAACCAGGTGTTCTGCACGAGGCTGGAAAGCGCTGGCAGAAAGCCACCAATCTGAAATGGATTTGGGGGCGTCGCGTCTCCTCCCACGATGCTTTTTGCAACGGTGGAATTCGCCGCTTGCGTTGGGTTGAAGATACTCCCTTTGGTTTCCATGAGTAATACTAAGGCCAAACCCCAGAAGAACATCTGGACAACGATCTTGTAGCGGGAACCGCGTTTTCGCATTCTTCTTTGCTGAGCCATTCTGAGGCCGATCGCCGCTCCTATATCACGATAGTTTAGCCCGATTATGATGATGACCGCGACCATTGCCCCAAGAATCACTACGGGTCCAAGATAGACCAAGTAAAGCAACCAAGTTGATCGGAAGAGAAGGCTTCCTCCAGGCGTCCCACGTGTTAGCGAGCCTAAGGCGAACGCGAGTACGATTAGGCCGACTATGTACGGGAGGATCCGGGAGACTTTCAAGATAAAAGTTCCGAGATATGATTGGGACTGTTAGCGATAAATACTTGTCCCAAATTTGGAAGATTTCGGCGAGAGTCTAATCCTTGACTGCTTCAAGGATGCTTGCGACATTCCAGAGTTTTACGCGCGTGTAAGGTGGCATGTTTGGGTCTTGCCCGATCTCGTCCAGTATCGATATTGCGTTTGATGCTCTTACTCCAATCGTGTTTGACTGTGCTTGAAGAGCATCCATTGCGTCTTTTGCTGCTCGACGAATGTTGCGCGGTGTAGTGTTATCGTTTGAGACTTCGTTCAGTACGCCTAGGGCCTGCTTGATTCTTCCCTCGTATTCCTCTTTCCGTTTTGCCTTTTGCAAGCCATCTCACCAAACTCTTGGAAGGGCCCCGTGGTCCTAAACGCATCCTAGCCCAAGAGCTGGTCTGACCTTCTTCATTAAAAGATTTCCATACTCACAGATCCGTATCACACCTTCAGTGGGCAGCTTTTTGAGGCTGATGAATCGCATGGGTTCCTTGGCAGCAATCTAGGCATTGGCCGCATGAGGTGCAAAAGTGATCCTCGGAGAAGAGCTCCCTCTGGCAACTGGGGCATTTTCTCCAGAGTTGGGCTGCGTTTTTTCGGTGCAAGCTTGCTCAGGAGTTGTCGCGGACAAATATGAACGTTCCAATCGGCAAGCACTGTCGTAACTTAGGAGAAGAGGGGATATAGTTACGAGTAGTGATATTGACGGCGGTAGCGGTTCGCCGGTTGCCAACTGTTCTTGAGGATGACCCGTCGTTGGGCACCATAACCAGTTTTCCGACTCTCTTGCACGCTAGGGCTTCGTTCTCGTTTGACATCAACCCTGAGTCCCTGCAGAAGGCTCTCGTTTCTGCGCTGGCATCCTTTCGAGCAAATCCAAAGGCTATGGAAATCACTTTGGCTGATCGGGATGGTTACTTGGACGGACAACTAGTCTTCAGGCTAGGAATAGGTAATGGAGATAGCTTCGACACTCTCGATTCTAAGGAAGAAGAGCGGGTCTTGAACCGGATCGAAAACCGTGGTCCCTTCAACACTCTAGACCTGGCCTTTCAGCTTCACTATGCCATAGATGATGGTAGGCGACACAGGGTCCATGAAGATCACTACGTTTTGCGGCTGGTTTTCCAGCCGGGGAGAGTCGAGGTCTTGGTGCATCACCTGAAAGGAGTCAGAAGAGTTGAACCGGACGAGCTAGTCAGACTCATCGTTGAAGAGCTTAACGTCGAATTGACCCGTAACCGCTACGGTGAGATTGAGCTAGAGGCGGTCGATATTACTTAGACCTCGGTTTGGGTTTTTCACAAGGTCAATCCGAACTCTTTTTCGACGAGACTCCAAATGGCTTCGTGCACATCTCTAACGGGGCGGGTTGCGTCAACCATTTTCCAATCCAATTTCTTTGCTAATGCTCTGTAAGTACGTCTGACTTTCAATAGCAGCTGCTTGTTTCTCTCGTGAACATCTCTGCCTGTCGACTTTCGCGCAAATGATGCAGGCACGGGTACGTCGAGAACTATGACAAGGCTGGCTGGGGGCAGCCCTCTGTCTAATCCTTGGAGCCAGCCTAGGCTGAGGCCTCTTGAGACTCCGTATGCTAGGTTTGATGGGGAATATCTGTCGGCTATTACAAAATCGGCTCTTTCGGTCAGCTTAGTCATGAGTTTTTGATTCTCCCATCTGTTTAGAGAGTAGAGCATGTGGAGTGCCGTTGGCGGATATTTTTGCTTCCCTTCCAAAAACCGTTGTATTTGTCTGCCGGAGGGTGATTTGTAGATGGGGAAGCTGATCGTGCTGACTCGGGCGCCTTTTCTCTTGAGCTCAATGGCGAGGAGTCGTGCTTGGGTTCTCTTGCCGGACTGGTCTATTCCTTCTAGGGCTATGATTTGGCCTCTCAAGGCTTTGAGAATCCCGAGGTTTGATTGTGGATAATAATGATTTGAGATTGGTAATCGAGCCCAACTAAGATTTAGCGTGTGTCGGAGGACGGTGAGCCTTCTCGATGTCGCTCTGGTGGACCGGGCGGGATTTGAACCCGCGACCTTCCGGTGGTTTGGCTTTGGCCTTCGCTTGCAAACCGGACGTTCTTCGGCCTGATGTTGTCAGTATACCAGGCTGAACTACCGGCCCACGGGTCGCGTGCCTTCTCGCTTTGTCTGTTAAGTCTTGTTTGTGGGGCCGCCGCCGGGACGTTCACACCGTGTAGGGGTGGTTTGAACCCGGCCTCCAGGCTCCACTGGCCAAGGCTTCTCTGGGCCTTTCAGGCCTGTACGCTACCAAGCTACGTTACGGCGGCCACGAGTGTGGCGCTGTGGCTCCCGGAATATGTAAGTTTCCAACGTGACTGGACCACGAAGGACTGGTAAGAATTTGTTTCAGAGGCGTTCTTGAGGCCTTTCTGGTCTCTTTTGTAACATCGATCTATCCATTTTTACAGAATACAGTAGAGCCTATTTCCATGAACGTGACTGAGGAACTACGATTAAGGACCTGATTTGGTTCTTGGACGTGCTCAGGTCATAGCGAGATTCCTGCAAAAGCGCTATGAAAGGCCTACACCATTACGGGCGGTTCCGACTAGAAATGGCAAGCCCCAAGAAAGAGCTCATGATGTTAAGGGCCTTCCGCCTGACCCTGCCAGCAGCCCTACTCGTGTCGCTAACGTGGATGACGCTGTTCACAGATTCTGCGCGTCAAGCTGTGATAAACTCGCTAGGAGCCAACGCTAACGTCATCATATTCATACTAGGACTATTCTTGGTCATCGGACTATACTGGGTCATGGGCGTCTACGAGCGAAAGATTCTCTACGAGAACCACCACACCAGACCAGCCTTCTAAAAACCGATCATGTAGGGGATTCCGCTGCGTCCCCTATCTTGTCCTACGCTCCGACTCTAGAATGAGAATATTCCTCTCAAGAGCACTCTCGCGTCGCGAGAAAAAAATTTCGGCCCCCTTTTTCTCGGAAGCCTCTCGCCAGTTGAAACTGTTCCGGGCGAGTCTCGCGTTTTGATGCGCAGAATAGAACGGTCGAACGTTTTTCCAGGGTGGAAACTAAGCGTGTAGATCTTCGTGAGAGTTTCGGGATCTGAAATCGCATTCCCCGATTCTCGTTTAGGGCTTGTTCTGCGCCTGTCGGGTTTGAAACGGATCGGTCTGCGGAGTTCTTTCTCTGGGCGGGGAAAAGATTACTCTTTGTTAATTCCCTCCTAATGGCGAGTGGCGTTTCGTGAGCAGCATTTTTTTGACATTTTTGCCGGAGAAATTTTCCAGGTACCACGTTTTCTGGGCGACTATCACTATTCAGGGGTTGTAATGGGCCCGTCGGGCATCGCAGAAGGCGCCTAGTTACTACCAGGAAGACAGCGCAAAGACTGAACGGCTCCGACAGATTGCGAATCGGCGCCGGTTCTGGGCGATCTTTAGGCTCGGCCGCTTCGCCCCTAAAATAGCTAAGAGTATGAAGAATCCGAATATGGGACGATGAGGCTGAGAAACCTTCCATATGTGACCCTTTGGGCCGTCAAGTTCAACGAGGAGAAGAATCTCTACAAAGAAACCCTGGGACTACCCGTTGCCCAAGAGAATGACAACTTCATCATGTTCGAAACCAAAGGATCAAGGCTGGCATTTCACCGTCTAAAGAAAGGGAGCCGACTGGATCGGCCGACGGTCGAGTTGCACCTTGAAGTGGACGATGTAGACGAAGTCTACTCCGCATTGCAGCGTAAGGGCGTCAAGTTTGACGACACACCTGCTAACCGGCCCTGGGGGAATCGCATGGCAAGCTTTCACGATGCAGAAGGCTACGTGGTCGAGATTGTTGGCCCGCTAAAGCCCGGCGAGCCCTCGAACAGCGACTAGGATTTCTTCCTACGTTTCTTGTCAGTTGGCACTGGAGCATTCGTGCCAGGGAAGAGGTAGGGCATGGTTGCCGCGGCTGGAGGTGGCGTCCCTTGTTCAAGTCTAGTGTGCGTTGCCATGTGTTGAGGGACAATTTCCAGTATCCCTGATTGGCTTAGCACCCGATGAGAGTCGAGGCCGTTGTGACGCAGAAACTTGTGCAAGAGCAGTTTGACTTCCTTGTGCTTCAGTCCTTCTACCTGAATCTGGTTTCCCTTGGTTAACACGCGGCCTCTGACACTCTTGACATGTAGTTTCAGAAAGTCCGCGGCTGGTCGGATTTGCGCCGGCAGTTTTCCGAGGTTTACGGTCTGTTGTTCCTTCTTCTGTTTTCCAACAGGGTTTGAACCGCTTTTCGTTTTGAAGTTGGTCGCCCTCGAATCTCACTGGTTTCTAGGTTCGGCTCCGAAATATCAGAGCTTGTCAGATCCTAATCCAGATGCATTTTGGGCCTCGGTCTTGTAGAACTCTGCAAGTTCGAAAGATTCCTCGATCTGTTTCTCTAGCTCCTCCATTGGAGGGTAAACGGATCTATAGATTTCAAGCGGACCCACGTGTGACTTTACGTGGATAGTATAGGTCGGGTAGGCGGCGTGGCCGAATATTCGCTTGCTGTTCCAGGATTCCTGTTTGTCGCCGTTCTCATAGTTCACGTGAAAGCTTCGGAAGCGAATATTAGCGGGGTTTTCTCGATTCATCTTTTCCGCCAGCGTCTTGAAGAGGGGCTTTTGGGTCTCGCAACCCGAACAACCTTCTCGGGTAAGTGCGGTCACATAGACGATCCCGAAATCCGTTACAAGTTCTGTTAGCGCTTCTGCCGTTGTTCGGCTCTTCAATTGATTGAATTCAACAACCTCCGGGACTTCTCTCGATACGACTTCTGCCGAAACGGTCATTTGTGTTCCCCCAACTTTCCGATCTGACGCCGATATAATCCTGTAGGTTCTCCATTATCCTAGAGCAGGCCAGATTGGCTAGTTATCTGTGCTCGCGAAAGAAAGGGGAAGGGTCCTGCTAAGGACCCGCGCTCTTCCAGGTCACTGAGAAACTGTCGCCGCTGCCGGATAGCGCTGATGGCTGGGCTTTGACGGCTCCGGAGTTGGAAACCATCGTGATCACTTGGACCGAGGAGCCGAACGATCCGATAGTTCCCGAGGTCCCACTAACTGTGGCGGTGCACGAAGAGTATGAGACTGTTCCAAAGTCAGCTAGGGGTAGAATGCCTCCGCTGGAAGAGGGTGCTTCAGCAATCCATTCCGCTGAAGATCGCTGGGCCGAGTGTACTCTCGCAGAGGTGCTG
>Ga0209237_1001251_pt1 | contig 15011 bp, 15 predicted proteins | sample GraSoi013_1_40cm_2_FD_185820 | JGI IMG/M metagenome (GOLD analysis project Ga0209237, IMG submission 185820) | Grasslands soil microbial communities from the Angelo Coastal Reserve, California, USA - Sample 10_02_2013_1_40cm (SPAdes) (version 2) | ecosystem: Environmental > Terrestrial > Soil >... | reverse complement strand
GCAGAGCGGCTCCCACACGGGATGCCACATGGGTTCCATGTCCCACGAGCACGACAGCTCCAGCCCGCGCAGACCCATCTTCGCCACGCGCCGAACCTCTTGCACGGCAGCGTCGATGTCCCCGTAGGGCAGGCAGGCCAGGCCGATCTGGCGGTCGGGATAGTGACGGCAGAAATCCTTGAGCCAGTCGTTATAGATGCGGAACATCTCCTTCGCCGCGTCATGATCGTTCAGACGGGTGGCGGCGCCGAGGATGCCGAAGATGACCTCCGCCTGCACGCCGTCCAGCTCCATGTCCTTGATCCGGAGGTGCGGATCGGTCGGCCGCCGGAGACCCTTCTTGCCGTCCTCGTACAACCCGACCGCGGCCATCTTGTCGACGCGGTAGTTCTGGCCGGGAACCAGCTTCTGGCCGCCCGGGCCCACGCCCCCGATCAGGCCGAACGATGTGCCGTTCTTGCAGGTCCAGTGGGGCCCGTCGGGGCCGTCGACGACGTACGGCATGCGATCGCGCAGCGCCCCCGAGGCGTTGGCCGTGAACAGGTCGTTGGGGATCCACGGCATGTCGATGTGGCAGTCAGCGGAGATCCGGGTATAGTGCATCGCGCCCTCCTCTCGAGGATGCTGCGCTGCTCATCCTACTACAATACCGAGCGAACCAGCCCCCCATCGACCAGGATCGTGGTGCCGGTGATGTAGCTCGCCTTGCCCGAGGCCAGGAACGCCACCAGGTACGCCAGCTCCTTGGGCTCCCCGATGCGTCCGACGGCGGTCTCGGCCGCCCGCTGAGCCAGCGCCTCGTCGACGGAAATACCCAGCTCCTTGGCGCGGGCCGTCACGTTCGAGAGCATGCGCTCGCTCAGGATCGAGCCCGGGCACACGTTGTTGACCAGAATCCCGTCACGCCCGACTTCATCGGCCAGGCTCTTGGCGAACGCCACCACGCCCATTCGGGTGGCGCCCGAGAGCGCCAGGTTGGGGATCGGCTGATAGACCGTGCTCGCCAGAATGTTGATGATGCGGCCGCCGCCTTGCTTCTTCAGATGAGGCACCGCCTCGCGAGACATCCGCGCGAAGAACAGCAGTGACCGCTGCACCGCGGTCGCCCATTGCTCCTCGGTGGCGTTGTGGGCCCGGGCGAGGGGCGGACCGCCGGAGTTGTTGATCATGAGATCGAGGCGTCCGAAGCGATCGACGGTCCGCGCGACCAGATCCTTGATGGTGTCGTGACGATCCAGATCGCCGGCGATCGCGAGGACGTCGCGGCCGGTCGTGTCGTGAATCTCCTGCGCGGCCTTCTCGAGGTCGGGGCGCGAGCGGCTGCACAGGGCGACCTTGACGCCCTCCTCGGCCAGCACCTGCGCGCACGCCCGTCCCAGGCCCTTGCTGGCCCCGCCGACGATCGCCACCTTGTCCTTCAGCTCGAGATCCATGGGGAAAGACGCCCTCCTCGGGCCTACGGATCAGGCCTTCCTAAATGCGCCGTCGCGCTCGATCTGCATGAGCGCCTGCACGCCGGTGCTGAAGGTCGGCCCGCCGCCCGGGACCGCGGCGGACTGGATCGCCTCGAGCAGCTCACGCTTCGTCGCGCCGTGCTGAATGGCCCGGCGCATGTGGGTGACCACGCCCTCTTCCCGGCCACGATAGGCGAGGATCCCGATGCCACAACGCCCGCGTTACCGTTTCAGACCCCCTCCACGATGCGGATGTCGCGTTCGGCCGCGGTTCCGAGCAGCTTGAGCGCGGCCTGGTACCCGGGGCTGTCGTGCGCGGCGGTCGCCTGCGCGGCGCTGTCGAACTCGATCACGACGACGCGCTGGTTGAGTCCGGCCTCGTAGGTCTTGGTCGGCGTGCCGCGCACGAGAAAGCGCCCGCCGGCGGCCTGGATGGCCGGCGCCGCCAGCTTCGCGTAGGCCGCCAGCGCCTCGGGGTTCTTGATCGACCGATAGCTCGCGATCCAGTAGGCCTTTGCCATGAGAGCCTCCGTCGTTTGGGCCTCGTCCTCGAGCCTGCCGTCCTCGAACCTGCCTAGACCTTTTTTTACAGCGGCGTCCCTCTCGTGTCTACAGCGCTGATTGGAGGCTCGGCTCCCCACGTCAGCCCGATCGTGGTAAAAGGTTCAGCGGGGGACACGGCATGACGACCCAGGCAATCGAACCGCGGATGGAGCTGGAGCAGAACCTCCACATGTACCGCCAGATGGCGAAGATTCGCGCCTTCGAGGAGCAGGTGCACGAGCTCTACAAGAGCGCAAAGATGCCGGGTCTGGCCCATCTGTACGTCGGTGAGGAAGGCGTGGCGGTGGGCGTGTGCGAAGCCCTGCGCCGCGACGACTTCATCACGAGCACCCATCGCGGCCACGGCCACTGCCTGGCCAAGGGGGCGTCGGTCAACCGGATGTTCGCGGAGCTCCTGGGCAAGGAGCCGGGCTACTGCCGCGGCAAGGGCGGCTCGATGCACATCGCCGATCCCGAGACGGGGAATCTCGGCGCCAACGCCATCGTGGGCGGCTCCGCCGGGATCGCGACCGGCGCCGCGCTCTCGGCGAAGATGCGGGGCAGCGGCCAGGTCGCCGCGTGCTTCTTCGGCGACGGCGCGCTGGGCCAGGGGCTGCTCTACGAAACGATGAACATGGCCGCGCTCTGGAAGCTGCCCGTCATCTACGTCTGCGAGAACAACCTCTACGGCGAATACACGCCCTGCGGCGAGACCATCGCCGGCGAGATCCTGGCGCGCGCCAAAGCCTTCGGGATCCACGCCGAGAGCGTCGACGGCCAGGACGTTCAGGCGGTCAACGCGACGATGCGCAAGCTCGTCGAGCGGGCGCGCCGCGGCGAGGGGCCAGCCTTCCTCGAGTGCAAGACCTACCGGTACTACGGCCACCACGTCGGCGACGTCAACCGCGAGTACCGCTCGCGGGAAGAAGAGCGAGAGTGGATGACGAAGCACGATCCGCTCCTGACATTGGCATCACGGCTCACCGGGCAGGGGCTCGCCGACGCGACCGTGTTCGAGCGCATCCAGATCGACGTGAAGGCCGAGATCGACACGGGCGTGCAATTCGCGCTGTCCGCGCCGTACCCCGACGCGAATCAGGTGGACCAGGACGTCTATGCGTAACGTGAGCTCCGAGGGGCATGGCCCGGGCGGCGCTCGATCCGGCTCACGCGCTCGCGACGTGCGCCCTCCTGAAAGAGGTCACGTGACCCAGGTCGAGCCCGACTAGCGTGAGCCTGAGCCCCGACGAGTTCCGCGAGCACCTGGCGCTCTCCTCGGCCACCGCCGGGCTCGCGCTCGCCGACCTGGTCCTGCCCGAGGCGCATCACGTCATCCTGCGCGGGATGCGCTTCCACTATCTCGACTGGGGCACGCGGGGGCAGCCCCCGGTGGTGTTTCTGCACGGGGGCGGGCTCAACGTCCACACCTGGGATCTCGTCTGCGCCGCCCTCAAGATCGAGCGCCACTGCCTCGCCCTCGACCAGCGGGGCCACGGCGACAGCGAGTGGTCGCCGGAGATGGACTACGCGACCGAGAGCCACGTGGCCGACCTCGACGCGTTCGTCGACCGCCTGGGCCTCGATCGATTCGTCCTCGTCGGCATGTCGCTGGGCGGGGCCAACGCCCTGGCCTGGGCCGGCGCCCACAGCCAACGCCTCGCCGCGCTCGTGCTCGTCGACGTCGGCCCTGAGACGCGCCAGGCCGGCGTACGGAAGATCGCCGCGTTCACGTCGGAGGCCACGCCGCTCGATTCGGTGGAGGATTTCGTGACGCGTGCCCTCGCCTTCAATCCGCGCCGCAACGCCACCCTGCTGCGCCGCAGCCTGCTCCACAATCTGCGGCGCATGCCCGACGGCAAGTGGATGTGGAAGTACGACCAGCGTCACCGCGGCCGCGGCGTCGACCCGGCGGCCGCCGAGCGACGACGCCAGCTCCTGTGGTCGGCGGTGGCCAAGGTGACCTGTCCCACCCTGGTGGTGCGCGGCGCCGAGAGCGACGTGTTTCACGACGAGGACGCGGACCGCCTGGCGCGGGCCCTGCCCGACGGCCGCTGGGTGAAGGTGGAGGGCGCCGGCCACACCGTGCAGGGTGACAACCCGGCCGGGCTGCTCGTGGCGCTGCGCGAGTTCCTGAGCGAGGTGACCGTGGGGGCCCGCAGGGTCTAGACAACCGCCAGACCATGCACCGCGCCCGGCCCTTTCCGGCGCACGAGCCGCGCGACATGCGTCGGACCACGCTCGTCGGCGATGGGCCGACCGTGGCGCAGGCCGCCGCCTAGGGCGGCGCTCGCTCGACCGTCGTTCCGCCTGTGATGCCTCTTCCTGTTCGTCTGTCCGCCGCCGGACATCTATAATCACTGGAGAGACCGAGGAGAGGGGGTGAGCACATGGCGAAAGGCACGGGCATGCGGAAGGAAAAGAAGAAGCCGAAGAAGGCGAAGAAGTAGTCCCGGATGACCCCGCCGCTCCTGCTCAGTTGTGAAGCGATCAGCATGGCCTACGGGACCCGGTCGCTCTTCGACAATCTGTCGTTTGGATTGTTCGAAGGCGACCAGGCCGGTCTCGTCGGCCCCAACGGCTCCGGCAAGTCCACCCTCCTCAGGATCCTGTCCGGCGTCACACCGCCCGACCGCGGCTCCCGCTCGATCCGCAACGGCGTCCGTGTCGGCTACGTCCCCCAGGATCCCGTCTTCTCCGCCGGCAGCACCGTCGACGACGTCGTGCTGGCGGCGCTGACCGGCGTGGACGAGGCGGACCGGCCCGGCCGTGTCGCGCAGGCACTCGGGCGCGCGGAGTTCACGGACGGGCGCGCGAACGTCGACACGCTGTCGGGAGGCTGGCGGAAGCGGCTCGCCATCGCGCGCGAGCTGGCGGCCGCGCCCGACATTCTCTTGCTGGACGAGCCCACCAATCACCTCGACGTGGAGGGCATCCTCTGGCTCGAGGACGTGCTGACCGAGCGCGCGCGGGCCTGCCTCGTGGTGAGCCATGACCGCTACTTTCTGGAGCACGTGGCGACGCGGATGCTCGAGCTGAACCGCGTCTATCCCGAGGGCGTGTTCGAGGCCGAGGGGCGCTACAGCGAGTTCCTGGCGCGCCGCGACGAGTTTCTGCGTGGACAACAGGCCTATCAGGAATCGCTGGCCAACACCGTCCGGCGTGAGATCGAGTGGCTCCGCCGCGGCGCCAAGGCGCGCTCCACCAAGGCCAAGGGCCGCATCAGGGAGGCGGGGCGGCTCATCGAGGAGCTGGCGGACAGCCGGGCGCGCCGGGTCACGGCCGGGGCGGGGATCGACTTCACGTCGTCGCAGCGCCGGACGCGCCGGTTGCTGGTCGCGCGGGGGCTGACGAAGTCGCTCGGCGGCCGGCGGCTCGTCAGCGACCTCGATCTCGTGATTACGCCCGGCACGCGCGTCGGCTTGATCGGGCCGAACGGGAGCGGCAAGACGACGCTCCTGAACGTGATGTCGGGCGCGCTGCCGGCCGATCGCGGCGTGATCGAGCGCGCGGACGGTCTGCGCGTCGTCCGCTTCGAGCAGGAGCGCGGCGGGCTCGATCCCACGCAAAGTCTGCGCCGTGCGCTGGCGCCCGAGGGCGACACCGTGACGTGGCAGGGCCGCAGCGTCCACGTCGCCTCCTGGGCCAAGCGCTTCCTGTTCCGGCCCGAGCAACTCGAGGTGCCCGTCGGCCGCCTGTCGGGCGGCGAGCAGGCCCGCATCTTCATCGCACGCCTGATGCTCGAGCCCGCCGACTTGCTCATCCTCGACGAGCCCACCAACGACCTCGACATCCCGACGCTCGAAGTGCTCGAGGACAGCCTCGCGGAGTTCGACGGCGGGCTCGTCCTCGTCACCCACGACCGCTTCATGCTCGAGCGGGTGTCCACGGTCATCCTGGCCCTCGACGGCGAGGGCGGAACGGCGACGTTCGCCGACTACGCGCAGTGGGAATTGGCCCAGAGCGCTGCCGGACCGGCGCCGCCGCGCAGGGCAACGGAGCGGGCGTCCCAGGGCGAACGCCCGGAGCGGGCGTCCCAGGGCGAACGCCCGGAGCGAGCGTTCCAGGGCGAACGCGCGCGGCCAAAGCGTCTGGGGTATCGGGAGCAGCGCGAGTGGGACGGCATGGAGCGGGCGATCCTCGACGCCGAGCGTGCCGTCGCGGCGTGCCAGCGCGGGGTCGAGGATCCGGCGATCGCCTCAGACTCGACGGCGCTCCAGCAGCGATACGCGGCGCTCGAGGTCGCGCAGGCGGAAGTGAGCCGACTCTACGCACGCTGCGCGGAGCTGGAGGCCAAAGGCGCTACTCCAGGCGGGTCAACGTGACGTGGAGCGTGCGCGTCGGACGGTGGCCGCGTTGCCACTGGACGAGGATCGGGCTCTGATACTGGCCCTCGACGAACCCGCGGCGGCTGTCCTCGCGCTCGGCGACGAGCAGGTGCACGGAGCGCCGCATGCGGAAGAACCGCGCGGCGGGGACGGCCAGCGTTCGCGCCAGCACCTTCTCCACGATTGAATCTTGTAGACCCAGCGTGTCGAGTCCGGAGTTGAGCACGCGGACGAGATCGTACTGGGCATAGCCGAGCGCCTTGCCGGGCACGGAGCGCGGGTTCGCCAGGACGCTCCAGTACCGCCTGGCCACGAACCGGAGCGGGTTCTTGAGCACCGCGGCCAGGTCGTGCTGCATCAAGAGCGTCTCGAACTCGTTGACCGTCAACGCGGCATGCCGCTCGCCCGGATCGAGCGCCAGGTGCAGGCGGCCCGTGCCCACGCCGGCGCGCGCGACGAAGTCCGCCAGGTGGTCGTAGATGCCGAGCTTCGGGTCTTTCAGGTTGACGGACTCGATGGGATGGCGAGACACCGGGACGTCGATGCGCGTATGCGCGACGATCGCCTCGTGACGGAAGCCGATCACGCGGGTGAGCCGCCGCCGTGGCCGCCCCTCGTTGACCCCATCCAGGTCGACGAAGCACACGGTCTCGCCAGGACGGTTCGGATGCGTGACGCAGGGCCGGAGCCCGCCCGCGATGAAGACGAGATGGGAATCCGCATTGCGCGGCTCGACGGCGCGCTGGGCGGCGTCGAGGTCCAGGCGGCGCTCCAGCCGGTCGTGCTCGTAGCCCGCGCCCTCCGGGAAGATGCGGCGCAGGGCGTCGACGTACGTGGGCACCCGCGCCGGGCCGAGACGGGCGATGAGGCTGCGATCCAGGAAGCCGGCCGTGGTGTGCGCCGACCAGTAGAGACAGAAAGGGTAGGGCGCGAGGGCGTCGCGATACTCGATCGGCAGGCGCGACCGCAGCTCGACGACGTCGAAGCGCGCGCGGGGCGCGAGCTCGAGCGTCAGGTCGATCGGACCTTCAGCCATCGCCGTTCTTCAGCCATCGCCTCTACTGATCGCGCGCCGCCCGGAGCGGTGCGCTCGAGATCGCGACGAGGCGCACGGCCGCGAGCAGTCGGATGGCGAGCCACGAGGGATCCAGCTCCGAGCGGCGCAGGCCGAACTTCGGCGAGCGCGGGAAGGCGTGATGGTTGTTGTGCAGGCTCTCGCCGCCGGTCAGCCAGGCGAGGACCCGTGAGTTGTAGGCCGTGTTCCGGAAGTTCTGGGCGCCGGTCCAGTGTCCCAGCCCGTTGATCAGTGGGCCGATCACACCGACGAACAGGATGCCGTGCCCGACCATCGCGACCACCGCTTGCCACCAGCCGATGACCAGCGCCACCAGCGCCACGCCGAGCCCGAGCCCGCTCCATCCCCGGGAGAACACGGCTCTCTCCCACCGATCCGGGGCCAGGTCGGGCGCGAACGTCCAGACGGTCCGCGGGTTGCGCGCCTCCTGGACGTAGTAGTACACGTTGCCGAGCTGCACCCTCCAGAAGCCCAGCAGCAACGGGCTGTGCGGATCGCCTTCGCGATCGGTGTACGTGTGGTGCTTGCGGTGGACCGCGACCCATTGCTGGCGGATCCCGCCGGTCAGCAGCCACAGAGCCGTCCTGAACAGAAGCTCGACGATCGGCCGCAGCGACAGCGACCGGTGCGCGAGCGCGCGATGAAGGTAGATCGACGTCGCGAACACGGTGATCTGCGTCAGGACCAGCGAGGTGATCGCGATGATCAGGATCTGGCGGCCCACGTCTGCTCCTTGTCCGAACCGGCGGTCACGCCGGTCCTCGTTCGTAGAGAGGCTCGCGCGTTCGCGGCGCATGTCCGGCCCGAGGGTCACGGTGTTTGCGCATCAGGACTTGATAGAGGCCGAGCGAGCCGCCCTCGAACGCGACCGCCGAGCAGGTCATGTACAGGCGCCAGGTCCGGTAGGTGCGTTCACCGGCCAGGGCGCGGGCCTCGTCCGCCCGCGCGCAGAGCCGCTCGACCCACTGCCGGCACGTGCGGGCGTAGTGCAGGCGCAGCCCCTCGACGTCCATGATCTCCCAGCCCGCCCGCTCCATCTCGGTGAGCGTCTCGCTGAGGCCGGCCAGGTCGCCATTCGGGAAGACGTGGCGGTAGAGGAACTCGGTCTGGCTCGTGGGCCTCCAGTGGAAGTCGTGGACGATCCCGTGGTTGAGGTAGAGTCCGCCATCTTTCAAGCGGGCGCGCACGCCGGCGAAGAACGCCGGGTAGTTCGCGATCCCGACGTGCTCGATCACGCCGACGGCGGCGATCTTGTCGTAGACGACGTCGGCGGGCAGGTCCCGGTAGTCCAGGTACTCGACGCGGCACCGATCTCCTAGCCTGTCCCTGCGGATGCATTCCGTGGCCCAGTCGGCCTGCGCGCGTGAGAGGGTCACGCCGTGGGCGCGCACGCCGTAGTGCCGGGCCGCCCACATCGCCAGACTGCCCCAGCCGCACCCGATGTCGAGCAGCGTCTCCCCCGCGCGCAGCTCGAGCTTGCGACAGACGTGGTCGAGCTTGTCCTGTTGGGCCTGCTCGAGCTTCCCGTCCGGGTCCCGGTAGTACGCGCACGTGTAGACCATGAGCGGGTCGAGGAAGAGGGCGTAGAACTCGTTCGACACGTCGTAGTGGTGAGCGATGGCCCGGGCGTCCTCGGCCTTGCCGCGCTTCATGACGACACCTCCCGCATCCCGAAGATCCCTCCGAGGACCACGTGACGCCGCGTGGCGCCCGTGGCCAGCATCACCCGCACCAGCGCGCGTGCGCAGGCGTCGGGCAGGTGGGCGAGCTGGCGGCCCAGCCAGCCGGTCTCGCCCCGTCCATAGCGGCGCACGATCTCGTGCGCGTACGACTCGATCGGGGTCCCGCGCCGCCCGTGCGCCACGACCGCTTCGGCCGCGAGGATCCCGCTCCGGATGGCCGGTCCGATGCCCTCCCCGCTGAGATCGCGCGCCAGCCCGGCAGCGTCGCCGATGAGACAGAAGTCGTCGCCAGCGAGCCGTCGCGGGGCCCGGCGCCGCACCACGTACGCGTGGCCGCGGAACGGCTCGAGCCTTACGCCTTCGGGCAAGCGTCCCGAGGTCCGCAGCGACTGGAGCAGCGCCTCCCGTCGTCGTGGCAGGTCCACCCCCGGCCCGGAAACGACCCCGATCCCGACGTTGATCACGTCCTCCTTGGGAAAGTACCAGCCGTAGCCCTTGAGATCCGGCTCCACGTAGAGCTCCGGCGCCGCGTCGCGGACGGCGTCGGCACGGTCGGGCGGCAGTCGCGTCTCGCTCTCCTGGGCGATCACGACCTCTTCCTGCCCGGATACCTGTCCAAAGGCCTTCGCCACGGGGCAGTGGTGCCCCCCCGCGCCGATGACGACGGGGGCCGTGAAGACTCCACGCTCACTCACGACGCGGATCCCATCTCGCTCGCGGGTGACGGCGGTGACCCGCGCGCCCTCGCGCGCGTCGGCGCCGGCGTCGCGAGCCCGGTTCAGAAGATGGTGATCGAACTCGCTCCGGACGATGCCGTAGCTGGCGGGCCGTCGCCAGCGCGTCTCGTGGTGCGCGCCGTCGAACGCGAACCCACAGGCGGTAAAAGGCTGGATCGTGAGCGGATACTTCTCGGGGTCGACCTCGACGTCGGCCAGCGCCTCCGGCGTCACCCAGCCCGCGCAGACCTTGATGCGCGGGAACACGGCGGCGTCGAGAAGGAGCGACCGGAGGCCAGCCCGGGCGAGCTGCCACGCCGCTGTGCTCCCACCCGGTCCCCCGCCGACGACGATGACATCGTAGCCGGCCACGTCAGCTCCGCCAGAGCACCACGAAGAGTCGCAGCCGCTCGCTCAACGGCAACCGGATCTCCTCCATCTCGTCGGCGACCTTCATCGCAGCGAAGAGATCGCCCTCGACGTCGAGGGCGCCCTCCACGTACGCCTCCGCGAAATTGAGCGGGGTCGGATCGCGCACGAGGCGGATGAACGTCTCGGGACCGTGCACGACGAGGGTGCACACGGGCGCGCTGTGACCAAGCTCGACCAGCGTGCCGTCCCAGAGACGAAACGCGAACCCGGTCCCGACGTGGTCGAAGACCCTCCGGAGGATCCCCGCCGCCCGGCGGGAACTGACGCTTCGCGGCAGCGCGATCATGAGGCGACGATGGCCGGTTTCATGCCCCTAGGCCCCGGTGGGCACCCGAGGAACAGCAACGGCGAGACACTAACAGAGTGCTCGGACAGCCGCAAGAAATCTATGCGAGAACGCGGAGTTCCGACGCTCGTCATACCGCGTTTTCCTCCACTGCGGGCGAACGCTCGGGGGCCTCGCCACCCGCCCGCACCGACGAGTTCAGCCGGACGCGGCGCATGAGCGGAAGGATCAAGGGGACCGCCGTGAACGTCACCGCCAGGAGCCAGAAGTCGTCCGCGTAGGCCAGCAGCTGGGCCTGGGCCACCGTTTCGCGATAGAGCATCGCCACCGCCTGGCGCTCGGCCGTGAACACGTCGCTTCCGGCGGTCACGAAGTGGCCTGTCCACCGCGCGAGGCGCTCGCGCGTCGCCGGGTCCCACGCGGTGATGTGGCTCACGAGCGTGGTCTGGTGGAGCTGGCTCCGCTGCGCGAGCAGCGTGGTGATCACCGCGATCCCCACGCTGCCGCCGACGTTGCGCAGCATGCCGTAGATGGCGGTGGCGTTGACGAGCTTGTCGCGCCGCACGGTGGCCAGCGTCAGCGTGGAGAGCGGCACGAAGATGAAGCCCACGGCGAACCCCTGGATGAAGCGCGGCAACGCCAGCGCCCAGTAGTCCATCCCGAGCGTCAGCGAGGTCATCATGTAGAGGCTGCCGGCGTTGAGCAGGCACCCGAACGCCAGCATCACTCGCTGGTCGATGCGCGTCACGATGCCCGAGGCGAACAGCGAGAACACGTTGCCCAGCCCGCCGGGCGCCAGCACCAGGCCCGAGGTCCACGCGTCGTAGCCGAGAAGCTTTTGCGTGAAGACCGCGATCAGCAGCATGCCCGAGAACGTGCCGAACCCGATGACCGCGCTCAGCGTGGCGCCGGTCGCGAAGTTGCGGTCGGTGAACACGGTGAGATCGAGGATGGGGTCGCTGGTCGTCAGCTCACGGATCAGAAAGCCGACCAGGGAGCCGACGGCGACGATGGCGACCACGACGATCGTCGACGAGTCGAACCAGTCCTCCCGCTCGCCTCGGTCGAGGAAGAGCTGAAGACATCCGAAGCCCGCGATCATGAGCGCCAGGCCCCACCAGTCGATCCGCGCGGCGCGGCGCAAGTACGGCGGATCGAAGAGAAAGACGCTGGCCATGAAGAAGCCGGCGATCCCGACGGGCAGGTTCATGTAGAAGATCCAGCGCCACGACCACTGGTCGGCCAGGTAGCCGCCGACGGTCGGCCCGAGGATCGGGCCGAGGATGAACCCGACGCCCCATACCGCCATCGCGAGGCCGCGCTGGTGGAACGGGAAGATCTCCCAGAGGATGGCCTGTGAGAGCGGAATGATCGGACCGCCGCCGAGGCCCTGGAAGATGCGCGCCACGATCAGCGTGGTCAGGTCGGGGGCGGCGCCGGAGAGGAACGAGCTGACCACGAACAAGGTGGCGCAGATCAGGAAGAACCGCTTGCGTCCGAAGAGCCCGGCCAGCCACCCCGAGGCCGGGATGATCACGGCATTGGCGGCGAGATAGGAGGTGATCACCCACGACACCTCGTCCAGCCCCGCCGACAGCGAGCCCTGCAGGTGCGGGAGAATGACGTTGGTGACGCTGGTGTCGAGGATCTGCATGAAGGCGACCACCATGACCGTGAAGGTAATCGCCCACTTCTGCGCGGGGGGGATCGGTGCTTCCGGCACTGCGCTCAATCCAGTCGATAAGCGCGCCGCGCCGTGCCGCTGAACAACGCCAGCTTCTCGTCGGCCGAGGCGCCCGCGGCAATGCGCTTGAACGCGTTCCACAACGCGGCATATCCGATACCCATCTTCTCGACGGGGAAATTGCTCTCGAACATGCAGCGGGCCGGCCCGAAGCGCTCGATGCAGAGCTCGATGTACGGCCGCCAGTGCGCCGCGAGCTCGGCCGACGACGGTGGCGCCGGCTGTGCCCCATAGTCGTAGGCGGCCAGGCGCATCATCATGCCCCCGAGCTTCATGACCACGTTCTGGCACGTGGCGAGCTCGTTGATCCCGGCCTTCCACGACGCGAACACCTCGGCGCGTCGGCCCGCATAGGGGCCGTAACCCAGCGGTCCGCCCACGTGGCCCACGATGATATTCGCCGCGGGGAAGGCCCGGGCCAGATCGATGACGTCGGCGAGCTGCGGGTGGAACACCCACGCGTCGAGGGACAGGCCGAGCGCGGTCAGACGCACCAGGCCGGCCCGGAAGTCCGGCCGCTTCATCAGGTGCGGTCCCGTGGCGACGGCACTGTTGCCGATCACCTCGCTCGCGTCCCACGCCGCGGAGTGGCGCACGCCGCGGAATCGCCCGCCGCCGGCGCGGAGCTGCGTCTGCAGCACGGGCTCGACCTGGTCGCCGAGTGTGAGATCGGCGAAGCCGACGATGCCCGCGGCGACGCGCGTAGGCCCGTAGAGACCGCTGTCGCTCATCGCCGCGATGCCGGCGACGAACTCGGTCTCGCCCACCGGCCGCATCTCGAGGGGGCCGGCCGCGCGGTACATCGCGCGGCATTCCACGAACACGGTGGCGACCACGTTGTGACCCGTGCGGAGATCGGCCAGGAGCTCGTGCAGCAGGTACCGATGATCCCGCCGATCCCACAGGTGATGGTGGGTGTCGATGATCGGCAGCTCGGGGTCGAGAATCGGCTCGGGCGGCTGCTTCGCCAACCACGCCTCGACCGGCGAACGGATCCTTCCATAACGGGTCGGCTGGTCGTACTGGCTCACCGCGGGCACCGTCATCGTCGCGGGATCATAGCACCAACCACATCGCGTATGATGCCTCCTCAGGCGAGGTGACACGATGCACGTCTACGTCCTCTGCACCGGCTACATCGAGCTCGATCGCGCCAGCATGGTGTCCGACCTGAAGCCAGGCCAGCCCTGGACCGTGCCGGTCACGAGCTTCCTCGTGGATCATCCGCGCGGGCGGCTCCTGTTCGACACCGGCGTCCACTGCCAGGCGCGAATCGACCCGTTGACCCGCCTCGGCCCCGAGCGGATCAAGCGCCTGACCGTCAAGTCGCAGGTGGGTGACGACGTCGTGCCGCAGCTCGCCCGGCTCGGTCTCACCCCCGACGACGTGCGCTACGTGGCCAACTCGCATCTGCACTTCGATCACTGCGGAGGCAACGAGTTCTTTCCGCGCGCCACGTTCTTCGTGCAGCGTCCGGAGCTGGAAGCGGCGCGGCGCCCGGGGTTCGTCCCGAGGTACAGCCCGAGCCCCATCGACTTCGACCACCCGCTCGACTACCGGATGATCGACGGCGAGCACGACGTCTTCGGCGACGGATCGGTCGTCCTGCTGCCGACGTACGGGCACACGCCGGGCCACCAGTCACTGCTGATCCGCGATGGCAAGCGCGCGCAGGTCGTTTGCGCGTCCGATGCGTGCTACACGCGAGAGAACATGGACCGCGACGTGCTGCCGAACGTGCTCTGGAACCCGTCCGTCATGCGCGAGTCGCTGGCGGGGCTCCGCAAGCTACGCGACCAGGCCGGCGCGATGATGTTCTACGGACACGACCCGGCGCAGTGGGAAACGACGCCGCGCGCGCCGGCGCCGGTGATCTGAGCGGGGCCACGGCGATGCGCTTGCTCAAGTACGATAAGAACCTCCGGACCATCTTCGCGCAGCTGCCGGAGTCCAACGCCGACCACCTGCCGCGCTTGAGGATGATCGAGGAGACCATAGCCAATCTTCCGTACGAGAAGTTCTCCCGCGATCAGGGCGTGTTCGGCGACGCCACGGAAGTCATCGACCGGCTCCAGGCGGCGCGCGACGAGTTCGGGCTGTCGCAGATCATCAGCTAGTTCGATCAGGGCTCGATGCTGCCGCGGGCCGAGGTCGAGCGAACGATGCGCCGATTCGCCGACGAGGTCATGCCGAAGCTCGCGTGAGCTGAGGCGCAAGGAGGATAGCGTGGCCAAGAGTGTTGTCACCCCCGAGCGGTTCGCCAAGGGTATGACGTTCGACGAGTACGTGAAGTACGCCGGCAGCCCCGGGAACCTCGCGCGCGAGGCCTTTGGCTCCTATTTCCCCGACGGCGGGTCGATCGGCACGGCCCGCCGGGACAACAGCGCGGTGCTCCGCGAGCGCTACACCAAGACGCGGCTCAGCGACCAGCAGGTCGCCGCCATCAAGTGGCTCGCCGCCCAGCCTCATGGGCCGGCGAAGATTCTGGTCGTCTCCGAGGACTGGTCGTCCGACTGCCGGCGCGACGTCCCGGCGCTGGCGCGGCTGGCCGAGGCCGGGGGGCTGGAACTGCGCATCTTCAACCGCGACGGCAAGAAGATCCTCGGCACGCGGCGTCCCGATCCCGCCGCCTACCCCGACGGTAATCACGACATCGTGCTCGAGTTCATGAACGTGAAGAACGGCGGCGAATGGGCGTCGGTGCCGATCGTGGCCATCTACACGACGGACTTCCAGGAGCTGCACCGGTACATC
>Ga0209237_1001249_pt1 | contig 15028 bp, 15 predicted proteins | sample GraSoi013_1_40cm_2_FD_185820 | JGI IMG/M metagenome (GOLD analysis project Ga0209237, IMG submission 185820) | Grasslands soil microbial communities from the Angelo Coastal Reserve, California, USA - Sample 10_02_2013_1_40cm (SPAdes) (version 2) | ecosystem: Environmental > Terrestrial > Soil >... | reverse complement strand
TCTTCATCCCGGCCTGGGTCGACCGCGGCGGCCTGGCGTTTGCTCGTGACCCGAGAGGCGTCTTCCGCTGCGCATCCTCGCTGGTGGTCAGGGCGTTGAGGAACTCCGGGGTGGAGAGCCGGTTCGACCCCCCGAACCGAATCGCCAACGAGGAGGGGAAGACGTGTGGGATGGCCGCCTACATCTCGAAGAGTGGTCTTCTCTGCCATGGAACCCTTCTCGCGAGCGCAGACCTCGAGGAAGTCACGAGGGTGACGACTCCTGCGGGAGAAGTGGCGGAGAAGAGGTACGTCAGGAGCAGCCCGGTGAAGATGTCGAACACCCTGGTTACGTACGAGACCTTCCAGCGAGAGATGAAGGCGGTTCTAGAAGAGACGGGAGGGTGCCGCTTCGAGGTGAGTCAGCCGTCGACGGAGGAACTCGAGATGGCCAAGATGCTGTACGACGAGAAGTATGGAAGGGCTGAATGGAACCTGGGAGACCCTTTCACCGAGGGAGGCAGACCCGCATGAGCGAGGTGACTCTGAGCGACGTGGAGGAGGCGAGGCAGGTCCTCAGGGGTGTTGTAAGACAGACGCCTCTCGACAGGTCGAGGACATTCAGCGAGCTGACTTCCTCTGAGCTGTACCTCAAGCTTGAGAACCTTCAGAAGACAGGCTCGTTCAAGACCAGGGGTGCCTACGTCAAGATCTCCTCCCTGTCGAGGGCGGAGAGGAGGCACGGCGTGGTAGCCGCCTCTGCGGGGAACCACGCCCAGGGAGTGGCCTACTCGGCATCCCTCCTCGGGGTGAGGTCGACGATAGTGATGCCGGAGCAGGCATCCCCCGCGAAGATCGACGCCACGAAGGGATACGGGGCCAGCCTGTTGCTGAGCGGAAGGACCTTCGACGACGCGATGAAGAGGGCTCAAGAGATTTCGCGGAGGGAAGGAAGGGTTCTGATCCATGCCTTCGACGACGCGAAGGTAATCTCGGGGCAAGGGACGATAGGTCTCGAGATGGCCGACGAGCAACCCGAGCTCGACGAGGTCATAGTCCCGGTCGGTGGCGGAGGGCTGGCCTCTGGCATCGCGGTCGCGATGAAGGCGATAAATCCGAAAGTCAAGGTCATCGGCGTACAGTCAGAAGCTTTTCCGACGGTGTACAGGGCACTCGAGCAAGGCGGGGGCAGTAAGATAGAGTCGGGAGAGACTCTCGCCGACGGGATAGCCGTAAAGGAGCCAGGAAAGATAACGGTCAAGCTGCTGAAGAGGTACCTGGACGGGGTCGTCCTCGTCAGCGATGCGGAGATTGCGAAGGCGATCTTTCTCCTGCTCGAGAGGGCGAAGACTGTCGCGGAGCCGGCCGGGGCTGCTGGACTCGCGGCCGTCTTATCGGGGGCGGTCAACGTGAGGGGAAAGAAGTGTGCCGTGGTGATAAGCGGAGGAAACATAGACATGTACACCCTTGACCAGATGGTGGCGAAGGGGCTTGAGATGGAACACCGGTTGCTTCGACTCGAGTTCACCCTCGCTGATAGGCCGGGTGCCCTCCGCGAAATCGTCGATGCAGTCGCCGAGGCGAAGGCCAACGTTGTCCAGGTAACCCATGAAAGGATGGGCTCGAACGTTCCCCTTGGAAGGGCGACTGTCGTACTCAGCGTCGAGACGCAGAACAGTTCTCACACGAAGAGGCTTATGGCGGGACTCGAGGGCGCAAGGCTGCGATACAAGGTTCTGAGGTAGCCTACGTGGTCAACTTAAAAGCGGCTGCACGGCGCTAGGGCAGGTTGAAACGGACGGGCGACTACCGAAGCATCGGGGCGGCCGCTGTCGGCGCTGGCTCAACGCTAATCCTTCTGCAGATGCTCATCTGGTTCTACGCGCAGACCGTCATCTGGACAAGCGGGGGTACAACCGCCCAGGGGCAGGTCGCAGGCTTCTTCCTCCTCGAGTCGGTCTGGCTTCTTCTGATAGTCCTCGGGTCGTACTCCCTCTACAGGTCGCTCGAACCTCCCATCCGGCGAGCGGACGGCAGATGGAGTGTCGCTGAGGTCTTGGTCAACGCTGTGAGGTCGAGGGGAGACGTCAGGATCGGAGTGATCGCGGGAATCATCTACGCCATCTTCTACGCCGTCGTCTCCAGTATGATTGTCTACCAACCCTCGGTCGACTTTACACAGGCCTACGGCGCCACATCACCGGGGTGGAGCGCGGTTGCGTGTTGCGGAGGCTACGGGACGATTCCGATGGTCGTCGTGTACCTCTCGCCGCAACTCCACGTCGGGCTGCAGCTGATCCCACTCGAGCTCCTGCTCCTCGCGGTCGTTCCGCTCCTCATCGCCCTCAACTCCACGGTCGCCTCCTTCGCCTTCAGGAACAGGCCGACGTGGTCGAGGCGCGTGTGGCTCAGCGGCTTCGGAGCGGCGGTCGCACTCTTCACATCCTGCCCCACCTGTGCGGGCTACTTCCTGGGGGGTAGCCTCGGTGGACTCGCCGCAACCTCGTTGGCCGTGGCTCTCGCGCCGTATCAACTCGCCTTCGTCCTCGTCAGCCTACCGGTTCTGCTTCTCAGCCCCCTCCTCGTGGCGAGGAGCATCTCGAAGAGCCTACAGGACGGGTGCAGAATTGATACGGAGAGAGGGCTAGGCGGCTAGCCTCTCAAGCTGCCTGAGCGCCTCGGTGATGACGGAGATGCTCTTCAAGTAGTCGCTTAGCTCGACGGACTCGTGTCTTGTGTGAGATAGGCTGGCCTCCCCGGGGCCGTAGGTAACGCACGGAGTTCCCCGCAGACTCGCGAGGGTGTTCATGTCCCCGGTCCCCGTCTTTCGAACCATCACGGGCCTCTGTCTTGACGTCAGGATTATGGCGCGCCGGAAGGCCCTGACAAGCGGTGAGGTCCGGTCTGCCTCGTAGGGCTCCGTCCCCTCCTCGAACTCCACCTCGAACTTGGTGGAGGCCTCTTTCGGGGTGTGTCGCGAAACTATACTCCGAATCTCCGACTCGACCCGACCGCAGTTCATTCCGACAGGGACTCGAACGTCGAGCGTAAGCCTCGCGTGATTAGGGAGGACATTGTGATAGACCCCCCCTCTGATGACCGTCAGGCAGATGGAGAGGGAACGAAAGTGATCGTCGGCGACCATATGTTCTCGCTCGTACCTCTTCAGTCTCTCGAGAAGCGAGAGTGAAGCCTCCACCGCGCTTTCGTGCGCCCAGGGGGACGCGGCGTGCCCACCCTCGGTGCGGGTCGTGAGGGTGACTCCAAGCCTGCCCCGGTATCCCACGGTAATTCTATCGTTCCCACCGGGTTCGCCGAAGATTGCGAAGTCGAACTTCCTCCCGCCCTTGATCAGGCTCTGAATCCCTAGGCCGTCCCCCTCCTCTCTCGTGACGCAGGCGACGACGACCCTCATGCCCGTGTCCCGCAGGGCGGACCCGGCGGCGACCATCGCACAGAGTGGAGACTTCGCATCGACGGCGCCCCTCCCGAAGACTCTGCCGTCCTTAACGCTCACAGGTAGGTTGCCGGGAACCGTGTCCATGTGGCCGCATAACAGAACGGTCCGGCTCCCTCGCCCCACCTCCGCGATGACGTTTCCGGCCTCGTCTGTCTCGATATCCTCGTACCCGAAGTCGACCTCCATCCTTCTCTTGATGAGAGAAGCGAGCCTTCCTTCTCTGGCGGTCGGGGAGTAGACCCTGAGGGCGTCGACCAGCAGGTCGGAGGCCTTGTCAGCCACGCATCGTTCATCTCTTCCCCGCGGAGATAAGGTAATCGACTATCAGGGATGGTATGTTAACGCCAGTGGCAGGGACGGTGTTCTTGAACTCGGTCGTATTGTTGACCTCGTGGACGACGAGACCATCCGCGCTCTCCATCAGGTCGACACCCACGATCTCCCCGCCGACCACCTCAGCGGCACGGGCGGAGAGCTCGGCAAGTTCTTTTGTTATCTCGCAGTTCGACGCCTTCCCCCCTCGCGCCGTGTTGGTTCTCCAATCTCCCCCCTCCGAAGTCCTGTATATCGCCGCGACTGTCTCGCCGCCGATGACGAAAGAGCGGATGTCCCGAGGGGGCCGCTTGACGAATTCCTGAAGGTAATAGACCCGGTAGAGGGGGAACATCTGCTCCCTATCCTCGAGGATGGCGCTCGCCATATCGCGGTCCTTGATCAAGGCGGAGAGCCTCCCCCAGCTCCCCACGACGGGCTTGAGGACCGCGGGATAGCCGATCTCCTCGATCGCCTTCATCGCGGAGTCCTTGGTGAAGGCGAGGCTGGTCCTCGGGGTTGGAATCCGTCCCTTCATCAGCGCAAGGGTGCAGAAAAGCTTGTTTCCGCAGGTCCACGCGGACCGGAAGTTGTTGACCACTCTGTGTCCCAGGTGCTCGAGTACGGCCGTCGAGTGCAGGTTCCTGAAGTAGCTCACGCATCTCTGAAGGACGATGTGGTCATCCAGCTCACTTCTCGAGCTCAATTCGAGGATGAGGTCCTTGGAATCGAGGAGAGTGTGGGGGGCGCCTTTCTTCTTCGCGGCGTCCGAGATGGCCTTCTCTTCCCAGCGTATCGTGTCGTAAAGAATCGTAAAGGAGGCCGTCGGCTACTCTCCCCAATCTTCCTCTTCTAGCTCGGCTGCTCTTAGGGTGAAGAGCTCGGGGTTGGCACTCCTCACCAGTTCGTAGGAGGCGCCGCAGTCTCCGCAACTGACGATCTCACCCTGGATGGCGTCAGACGGAAGAACCAAGGGCCCGTCGCACTCCTGACAGTTCATCTGCTCACCTCCGAAATTCCCTCCTGCCACCTCTCCCCCCGGTTTATAACGATATTCGGACGAAATTAGCGAATAACGTTGGACGGTCGTTGTCGCATTCGAGCGAATGACGTCGTCACGCCGACGAATTACCTCATTGATCTGTTCATCTCGACGAGATTCGTCCCTCCTGGGGGATGACACGCTCGGCCGGTTGTTCTGGGTCATCGATAGTTTTGAAATGCCCGCGCGCGCTTTCTTTCCAGCTGCGCTGGATACGTGGAAGCTATTTTTGGCACCACGCCGTTCAGGTGTGAATCGTGCGGAGAATCATCATGGTATTCGTGCTTATCACGCCAGCCAGGCGTCGGATTCCCTCGACAGATTTGTTTACTTCGACGATATTCGCCCCCTTTATGATTACGGCGACGTCGAACTGGCCAGCAGTCTCGTAGACGGTTTCGACTCCCTGCACGTCCTTGATCTTCCCGCTGACCTGCCCCGTCGGGATTGATGGGCTCACCGAGACCCACATGATCGCGCTGGTCTGGTCCGGGTCGTCTACCTCTACCGTGAAGCGCCGAATCGCCCCGCTCCCGACCAGGCCGGCGATTCTCCTTCTCACCGTCGCCTCCGAGAGGTCGAGCTTCTTCGCAAGGTCAGTATTGGAGATCCGCGCGTCGTCACGAAGAACCCTGATTATCAGCTGGTCAGCCTTATCCAACTCTCCTCTTCTCTTCCAGGCCCACGACCGCTTCCAAGACGCCCAGGACTTTGCGAATCTCCGTAGCGTCTATGACGAGCGGCGGTAACAGCCTCACCACCTCTTTCCCGGCGTAGGCGAGGATGACGCCCCTTGCGATGGCGTCCAGCAGGAGCTGATGGATGTCTACCTTGAGCTCGAGGGCGAGCATCAGGCCCATGCCTCGAGCCTCCCTGACTACCTTGGATTTCGAGGCGATTGCGTCCAGTCCTGCCTTGAAGATTAACCCCTTCCTCTCGGCCTGAGAGGGGAGGAAGTTCGAAGTGATGAAGTCGAGGTTCGCAGAAGCCGCGGCACACGCCAGAGGGTTGCCTCCGAACGTGCTCGTGTGCTCCCCTACCTTGAGTGATTTCATTATCTCGCCTCGTGTCATCGCGGCTCCTATGGGGACCCCTCCACCGAGTCCTTTCGAGACCGTCATGATGTCGGGTACGACATTCCAGTGCTCGGAGGCCCACATCAGCCCAGTCCTTCCGAGACCCGTCTGGATCTCGTCAAGGATAAGCAGCGCACCTTTGGAGTCGCACTCCTCCCGGACGGCCCTGAGGTAGTCGGGAGGCGGGACGATTACTCCAGACTCGCCCTGTATCGGCTCCGCTATCACCGCCGCGGTGTCTTTGGTGACCTTGGCCTCGAGGTCTTCGATGTTTCCGTACTCGGCGAACACGAATTCTGGGAGGAGCGGACCGAAGGGCTCCCTGTACTTCTTGTTCCAGGTGGCGGAGAGGGCACCGTAAGTCTTCCCGTGGAAGCCCCCCTGCATGGAGACGATTCCCTTCCTTCCGGTGTGCCTCTTCGCAAGCTTGATGGCCGCCTCGACTGACTCCGTCCCGCTGTTCGTAAGGAGAGCCGTTTCGAGTCCCCTCGAGGTCTTTGCGAGCTTCTCGAGGAGTTGAGAACGCGCGTCGTTGTAGAATGACCCGTGGCAGGTGATGAGCCTCTCGGCCTGGGACTTCAGGGCCTTTACCACAGCCTGGTTGCAGTGGCCGGTTATCGCGACGCCGAAGCCAGCCATGCAGTCGGTGTACTGTTTGCCGTGGTCGTCCCAGACCGTGGAACCCAGCCCCTTGACCAGCGTCAGGGGGAACTTTTGAAAGGCGTTGGAACCGAATTCTTCCTCGATTTCTGCGTAGGATTTTGTCATGATATCACCGTGCACCCTGAATGCGAAAGCGCGGCGCGGAGGGGCGCGGCCTTGAGCCCCGAGCAGATCACAGCCTCACCAACCCCGCTCTCGATGGCCTCGATAGCCGCGATCACCTTCTTCTGCATTCCGAAACCTATCTCCGGAAGCTTGGCCTTCGCCACGGCGAGGCTGATCTTCTCGACAACTTTCCCGTCAAGCATCAGCCCGTCGACGTTCGTCACGAAGACAACCCTCTCAGCCCCAATCCCCTTCGCGACTGAAGCGGCAGCTCTGTCGCCGTCGATGTTGAGTGGTTCATTCGACTCGCTGACGGCGACGGGGGAAATGACTGGCAGATATCCATTCCCCATTATCGCCTCGAGAAGGGCTGAGTTGACGGCAACAACCCTACCCGTGTATCCTCCGTCTATCGCGAGCTTCCTCCCCCTATCGTCGAGGACGAGGAGCTTCTTCTTTCTCTTTCCGATGAGGAGCCGCCCATCGAGCCCAGAGAGCGAGACTGCCTTGACTCCGTGAGAGAGAAGGGCGAGAACTATTCTCTTTGCGACCATGCCGCACATCACCATCGCGTAAATCTCGACCGTCTCCCTATCTGTGTACCTGCTCCGTATCCCCTCAGGGGATGTGATGAAACTCTGCTCCTTCCCCAACCTTCTGGCGACGTCGGTTACGAGTTCGCCACCACCGTGAACGAGCGCGACCTGGTTGGAGCGGGCGACCTCCCCGATGTCCTCGAGGAGGGGCGTGGGGAGACCGTTCTTCACGAGACTCCCCCCTATCTTCACTACAACCTTCAATCCTTACACCGGGTGCAGGGGGGCGTAGTTGAGACCCGCCCTCTCGTCAAGCCCGAGCATCAAGTTCATGGACTGTATCGCATTTCCCGCGGCTCCCTTGATCAGATTGTCTGTCGCCCCGAGCGCAACGACCCGCCCCGTCCTACCCTCCTGCTCGAAACCGACGTCGCAGAAGTTCGAACCAATCACTATCTTCGGGTCGGGAAGCCTGAAGGGCCCCTTCTTGTCTCTGACGATCCTCACGAAGTAACTTCCGTCGTACATCGAACGGTAAGCCTTCCAGATTTCAAGCGGCTGGGGACTCCCGCTGGAGAAGAGATGGCAGGTGCAGAGTATTCCCCTGACCATGTTGACCGCATGCGCCGACATCGAGACCTTCACCTCCTCCCCCGCAAACCCGGAGAGAACCTGCTCTATCTCTGCAGAGTGGCGGTGCCCCGCAGGCTTGTAAGGCCTCACGACGTTGTACCTCTCGGAGAAGTGGGTGGAGAGCGAGGGCTTCCCGCCCGCCCCCGAGGAGCCTATCTTCGCGTCGACGACGATGTGCTCCGCGTCGATGGGGAACGACCTCTGCTTCAGGAGAGGCGCGAGAGCCAGGATGGAAGTGATGGCCATGCAACCGGGGGAAGAAACGAGGGTTGCGCCCCTGACCTCTTCCCGATTTATTTCTGGGATGGCGTAGACAAACTTTCGGAGAAGGTCGGGGGAAGGGTGGTCGAACCCGTACCAGCTCCTGTATTTGCTGGGGTCCTTCAGCCGGAAGTCGGCGCTCATGTCGACTATCTTCAGACCAGTCTTCGCCAGCTGCGGGATGTACTTGACGGACTCACCGTGGGGGAGGGCGGTGAAGACGAGGTCAGCCTTTTCTGTAAGCGTTCCCTGGTTGAACTCCGTGAAGGTCAGGTTCGTGACGCCGCGAAGGTTGGGATGCACCCTGAAGACGTACTCGCCCGCGTAACTTCTCGAAGTGGCCACAGTGAGATCGACCTGCGGGTGTTGCAGCAGCAGTCGAAGAAGCTCTCCCCCGATGTAGCCTGAAGAGGCTACGACTCCGACCCTCACCAATCTACTTCTTGCCCCGTGAAAGGACGTACTTGATTATTTTGCGGGGAATGCTGCCTTGCGTGGCTGACTGCGCGCCCTTGAACTCGACCGTGTTGTTGACCTCGTGGATGAGGTAGCCGTCCCTCGACTCCATCGCGTCCACCCCCAGGACCCCGCCTCCCACCGCCTGGGCCGCCCTGTGGATCAGCTCCTGCAGCTCCTCGTCCGGCTTGAAAGCCTTCGAGATTCCCCCGCGAGCTACGTTGGTTCGCCACTCCCCCTCGGGGGCGTAACGATACACGCACGCGGCTATCTCGTCTCCGGCAACGACAGCCCTTATGTCCCTGGGGGGGCGCTTCACAAACTCCTGGAGGTAGTACATGTGCTCCGCGGGGTTCTGAAGTTGCTCTCGGAGTTCGACCATCGACTGGAGCGTCTCACCGTCTCTCGCTAAGCTGACCATTCTTCCCCAGCTGCCCGTCATCGGCTTCATCACCAAGGGGAATCCAAGCGCCTCCGCGGCCTGAGGAACAGTGTCGGGGGTGAGCGCGATGTATGTCTTCGGGGTCGGAATCCTCGCCTTTCCCAAGAGGAGGGTCGTCAGGAGCTTGTTTCCGCAGTTCTCTGTGACGGCGGAGGAGTTTACCACTTCGAGACTCATATTTTCGAGAATCTTCGTCAGGTAGAGTGCCCGGTAGTGACTGATGCACCTCTGAAGAGCGAGGTCGCCGAGGCTGTTTTGCTTTCTTGGCGTCGAGACTTCAAGGACAAGGCCCTTCGCGTCGAGGAGGGAAGCCTCGCACCCCTCGTTCTCGCCCTCCTTCTTGAGGGCCTTCTCCTCCCATCTGAGCCTATCGAAGAGGATGGTAAGTTGCAACAACCGCTATTCGCCCCAGTCCTCTTCGACCGTCTCCGCGGGTTTCAATAGTGCAACACCACCTCTTATCTCGGATACTTCGTATTCGACCCCGCAATCTCTGCACGAAACGATCTCCCCGACTATTACGTCGTTGGGGACGTTTATCGGGCCGTCGCACTCAGCACACTTGGTATTCACTAGTTTCTCACCTCCTCGAGCAATGAGTTTGCGCTCCTGAGGAGCGACCGCTCCGCCAGCTTCAGGCCGCCTTCGAGCTTGGCGAGCCGCGAGCGGTTCCTGTGAATGAGTCGGAGGCGCCTTTCAACGCTTCCCGGGATGAACTGCGGGTTGGCACCTCCAGCCGTCACGATGCTCTTCAGCGAGCCGGCCGGGTCGAGGATGCTCAACAGGGTCTCGTCTTCGAGGGGAGGAATTCTCTTTGAGAGCTTCGGGAGCTCTCTCGCCGCTTGGGAGAAGGGAATCGCCTCCTCGACTGACCTCCGAACGACCTCGCCAACGAGAGAGTGCGCTTCCCTGAATGAGAGGCCGCTCGCCTTTACGAGGTAGTTCGCAAGAGAGGTGGCCGTGGAGTAATCTCCCTCCATCGACTTGGAGAAAGCTTGGGGGTTGAACTTCAGAGTCGAGATTGTCGCATCAATGATCTCAACGGACTTCTGGGTGTTTGCGAGGCCCGCCCAGAGGTGAGGGGTGACCTCTTGGAGGTCGAGGTTGTAGGAGTACGGGAGTCCCTTCAGGATGGCGCAGACGGCTTGAAGCGACCCGAGCACGGAGCCGCACTTCGCCCTTACGAGTTCGGCCGTGACGGGGTTCTTCTTTTGGGGCATGATACTGCTGGAGGCGGCGTACTCGTCCGCGACTTCTACGAAGCCAAACTCCTTGGAAGACCAGAGGATGATCTCTTCGGCGATCCTGCTCAGCTCGATCATCAGCATCCCGCAGGAGGAGAGAGCCTCAACCGCGAAGTCACGCGACGAGACAGCATCCATCGAATTATCGATTATCCCCGTAAAGCCGAGGAGGGAGGCGATCAGCCTCCTGTCGAGGTTCACCGAAGTCCCCGCGAGTGCTGCCGCCCCCATAGGCGAGAGGTTGACCCTCTCGTACAATTGGAAGAACCTCTCGCAGTCGCGCTGAATCGAGTCGAAGTAGGCGATGTAGTGGTGCGCCACGGTAACAGGCTGAGCGTGCTGGAGATGGGTGAATCCCGGGATGACGGTTCGTCCGTCACGTTTGACCACCCCTAGGAGCGATTCCTGAAGCAGGTTCACGCTCGTCAGGAGGAGGATGACGCGCTCTCTCAGCTCCATCCTGATGGCCGAGGTAACCTGGTCGTTCCTGCTCTTTCCGAGGTTGAGGAAACCAGCCTTCTCTACACCCAGGCGGTCGACGGCGGACTGTTCTATCGCCTGATGAATATCCTCGAACTGCCCGTTTGCTGCCTCTGGGGCCGCCTCGAGGAGGAACTTCAGGCATTCAGCTCCGATACCTTTCTTGACCTCTCCGGCGCGAATCAGCGTTAGCATGTGCGCTGTGTTGATCCTGATGACGTGCCTTGCGATGGGTGCGTCGAATCCGATGGATGAGATGAACCCCGTCGCACTTTCATTGGATCTCTTCAGGCGTTTCCCTCTGATATCCAGCGGTTCTCCCCTCACTCATCCCGGCGACTTTGGCAGCGACCTTGGCAGCGACGCGGGCTTGGAGCCCCCAGAGCTCTATGAAACCAACCGCATTCCTCTGGTCGAAGGTCGAACCCTTGTTGTAGGTCGACAGCTCCAGCTTGTAGAGCGCGTTCTTCGATGACCTTCCCACTACCCTCACGTTGCCCTTGTAGAGCTTCAGCCTGACCTTTCCGGTTACCCGCTTCTGGGTCGTCTCAATGAAGCTGTCGAGTGCCGCCCGTAGAGGCTCCATCCATAGGCCCGAGTAGACTAGCCAGGCCCACTCTCTCTCGACGGAGGACTTGAACTCAAGTTCGTTCCTCGTCAGCACGAGCTTCTCGAGGTCCTTGTGCGCTTCTATGATGGTCAGGGCCGCGGGACACTCGTAGACCTCCCTCGATTTTATCCCGACGAGCCTGTCCTCCATGTGGTCGATGATCCCCACGCCGTGCGAGCCGCCGAGTTGGTTTACGAACTGAATCAGTTCGACGGGGTTCAGCTCCTGACCATTCACCTTTGTTGGGACACCCTCGAGGAATTCAAGGTCTAGGTATCCCGGAGTATCGGGGGCCTCCTCGGGGAGGGTTGCCCATTCGAAGGCATCAGGGAGGGGTTCCTGATCCGGATGCTCGAGGGGGCCGCTCTCGATGGACCTCCCCCAGAGATTCTGGTCGACGCTGTAGATCGACTTTGAGGGTTTTATGGGGATCCCCTGATTCTGCGCGTAGGTCATCTCCTCGTCCCTCGTCATGTTCCACTCTCTGACCGGGGCGATCACCTTCAGGGAGGAGTCGAGCGACCTGACTGTAACGTCTATCCTCACCTGGTCATTCCCCTTCCCAGTGCAACCGTGGGCGACCGCATCAGCGCCTTCCTTCTGGGCCACCTCCACGAGTTTCTCCGCTATCAGAGGTCTGCCGAGCGCGGTGCTGAGCGGGTACTTGCCTTCATAGAGTCCGTTCGCCTTTATCGCTGGGTAGACGTAGCCGGTGACAAACTCGTGGCGAGCATCGACCTCGTAGTGGTTTCGTGCTCCCAGGAGGTAGGCCCTCTTCCCTATCTCCCTGAGGTTATCCTTCTGGCCGAGGTCGAGCGTTACCGTAATGACTTCAGCCTTGTACTTCTCCTGCAGCCACTTGATGCAGACGGAGGTGTCGAGGCCGCCAGAATATGCGAGAGCTACGGTGAGTCCCAAAGTGATGAAGCGAGTCAATGGTGAAACGCTTTTATAGATTTTGGCTAGTTTGAGCTTTTATTGGCTCCGCGTGACCAAAACAGGTCATCGAACTCGCGAAGCGGCCCCTCATTAATCAGTGCGGTCAGGGACGAGGTGAACTTCGATTTCTCGATCCAAGACGCTATCGCCAGGGACTATGCCAATCTGAGTGGACTATCTAGGGTGCTCAGGCCGAAGGTCGCTGCTAGGATGGGAAAGAAGGTCAAGGACGTCAACGAAGAGGGAATCATAAGCTCCCTCAAGCGGATCAGAGATGATTATGCACCGGCGTCGAGCCAAGTGGCAAGTGTTGTCGCGAACAGCGTCGTGAACGTGAGGACAGGTGTCTCGAGGCTCTCGGTTGAGAAGACAAGGAAGACCCTTCAGGCCGTAAGCACTCTTCTCTCAAGCTACCAAGAAGACTTCATGCAAGTCTCTGAATCGCTGTCCTCCATCACCCTAATTTTTGACGAGAGATTGCACAAGGAGGTGAGGAAGGCCTTAGCGACCGCTGAATTCCTAGACGAAGGAGAAGAACGCGCAGCGATAACCGTACACAGTCCAAAGGAAATCATAACTACGACGGGTTGCATCAGCTCTTTCTACGACCAGCTTTCCAGAAAGCACGTCAACATCGAAGACACGGTAAGCTGCTACACGGATACCATGATGGTGGTGACGATGAAGGACGCTGGAAAGGCATTCGAGGCGCTGACAGAGCTGATAGACGAAGAGAAGAGGAAACTGGGCGAAGCCTCAGTTGACTGAACGGCAACCTGTTACCCATTCGATTCTCCGAATCCTTTAGACTTGCCTACTACAAGAGGGGCATCGCTTCAATCATCGGCTCGGGACTGGGGACTCTCTGTGGTGCCACTCGCGGGTAGCCTAGCTACAACAGCCGCGGCCAAGAACAGTAACAGGCCGGCGGAGATGAAGGTGACGTGGAAGCCGGCAAAGATGGAGATGAAACCAGACGCCAGGGAGCCCGCCAGGGTCGCTACCCCGATGACTGCGCTGTACACGCCGAGGGCGGAGCCCGCGTTCCCCCTCTGGATTGCGTTGAACATCATGGTGTACGTCGAGATGTAGTATGCCGCGAACGCCACACCTGAAGCCAGAGGGTAAAGTATCAGGGCCGGAACCACGTACGCTGGGCCTGCGGCGACCAGTGCGAAGACCCCGAAGAGCACGTAACACCCGCCCCTCAGGAGAAGGCCCTGAATGGACCCGGAGACCAAGGAGCGTCTCTCGAAGTACCTCCCCGCGTACTGGAACGCGAAGGTCTGGACGACCATCCCCGACAGGATGACGGCGAAGACCTCGCCCGTGGAAAGCGAGAAGGTGGAGAGCGCTGGGACGAGCGAGGTGTTGAAGACCCCGCTTGACAAGTAGAAGCAGACCGTCGAGATGTAGAAGAGGGGGAGGTAGCTGGTGAGGCTGAAGCGGAGGCCCCTGAACAGCCGCCTGAAGTCCAAGAGCCCGGGCGTGGTGAGAAACATCAGCGGCAGTGCCAAGAAACGGGTGAAGAAGCTGGCTCTCCGCCGGACGATGGTTTCCCTCTCAAGTATGAAGGCGGGCTCTCTGATCGTCGCGAAGGCAAGAACGGCCGATGCAAGAGAGAAACTCCCGAGTGGTATCGAGAGTAGGATGAGGGGCAACCGCTGGACACCCCAGAGCGTGCTGAGGACTAGTCCTCCGACGCTTCCCAAGCTCGACATCATGGAGAGTCTGGCGAAGGCCCTCGTCCACCTTCCCTTCTGCTCGGTCTCCATGATCAACAGGTTCAGCGGCGTGGCTGCGGCTGCAGAGATGAAGGAGAAGACAGAGTAGACCAGAATGGTTCCCGGTGTGTTCCTGAGGAAGAAGAAGGCGAAGAGAACCAAGGCCGTCAGCGCGTAGCTGACCACCACCATGGTCTTGCGATTGTGCAGCCTGTCTGTAGCGTATCCCCAGAACATCGATGCTGGGATGCTCACGCCGTTGAAGATCGCGACCGCGAGGCTCGCGTAGATCGTGCCCAGGGTCGGACCGTTGACCTGAAACAGGTAAAGCTGGACGAGCGTCCCCAACGGACCCGTCGCCAGGGACACGGGGAGCACAGAGTAGACCCATCCGACCCTCCGCTTCCTCTTCCCACCCGCGCTGACGCCCTTGTCGCTCTGCTGCTGCAAGGCTCGTGGGCTCGGAGGAGTCGTTCATCTACTTATTGAAGCGGCTCGAGGAGTCGTCAGAAACGGTCACTCTCTCGCGGAGGGGTTCCCGGAAATCGGTCACGAGACGATTACCTAGCCCGCCTTCAGCCGCCCTCTGACCTCCTCTGGGCTGAGCCGCTCTTCCTTTCGTTCATTCATGTCCCTGAGAGTGAGTTCGCCCGAAGCGAGTTCCCTCTTCCCTATGATTACGGTCCACCTCGCTCCGAGATCGCTCGCGTCCTCAAGCTGTCTTCCGAGGGTCTTTGGGTCGAGTGCAGTCTCCGCCTTGACTCCCTCGCTTCTCAGTTCACTCGCAAGTTTCACCGCATTCTTGCGCAACGAAGAATCTGTGTACGCCACAAAGACGACCCCTCTGGGTTCAGCCTTCCCGGTCATCAAGAGAGCGACCCTTTCAATCCCACCTGCAGCGCCGGTCGCCGAGAGGTCGGGTCTGCCGAAGACCTTCGGGAGGAGGTCGTACCTCCCCCCGCCGCAGAGGGAGCCGAGCTGTGGATTCCTTGTGTCTACAGTCTCGAAGACTAGACCCGTGTAGTAGTCTATCCCCCTCACGACACTCATGTTGTACTCCACGTTCC
>Ga0209237_1001248_pt1 | contig 15029 bp, 11 predicted proteins | sample GraSoi013_1_40cm_2_FD_185820 | JGI IMG/M metagenome (GOLD analysis project Ga0209237, IMG submission 185820) | Grasslands soil microbial communities from the Angelo Coastal Reserve, California, USA - Sample 10_02_2013_1_40cm (SPAdes) (version 2) | ecosystem: Environmental > Terrestrial > Soil >... | reverse complement strand
TTCATCGTCAAAGTCCAAACCTAATGCCCTTGTAATTTTCACCACGTTCTTGTAGGCGATGCCTAGGGATCCGGACGCACCGGGAGATGGAGCCATGTTTGCGCAGACATTTACTCCATCCTTAGGAACCTCTGGGAGAGTAAACTCACCGAGCCTTAATTCTCGTGTCTTTTTGTTTATACCCACAGTGCGTACTCCTCCGAATTCCGGTGCTGGTTTCAAGTCAGCGTACGGAATTGAGGGCACGATCTTTCTCGCCTCGTATTTCCAGAAGAGACGGCGTCCCACAACGGGTAGTGAATACGCGATGTTCTTGAGCATGATGTTTCTGATTGCTTTCTTTGAGATGATGGTATCGAGAAGTACAGGGTCAAGGTTGTCGATGAATTCTTTGATATCTGGCTTGTCCTTTTCAAACATCAAAGTTGGCATGGCTGTGGGTCCGTATCGGGTAACCGCCCCGTCCCACTCTCTGTCGGCATGGGTTGCTGCGAATGGCACGCCTTCTTCTTGAAACGTGTACACCTTCCCGTTAATTACCGAGGCGGAGGTGAAGAATTTGCCTGCTAGGGGAAAGGCAATGTAGTCGCCGCCTAAGCCAAGTTGTTTCGCGAACGAGAGCGTGTACGAGCCTGCGGAGACTACGAGATATCGTGCCGAGAAACCCCTGCCGTTATGGGTGTGGAGGTCATAGCCGTCTGAGACTTCATCTATCCGTTCCACTTTCGTGTTGAATTTGACGCTGATTTTCTTATCCTCAAGCTTGCGCGCGTTGTCTTCGAAAGATCTTGCCAACTCGCCAAAATCAACCATGTCTGCCTGCAGTTTGATTATGCCTATCTCTTCGTCCTTCTTCCGCCCTCTAACAATATACGGTTCCAGTTTCGCGATCTCTTCCTTGTCTTCCATTAATTCTGCATAAGGGAAGACTGGCTTCACCGCGTCGTGGAATTTTTTCCTTAGATAGTCTTTCTCATTCTTTCCCACTGCAAGGACCATGCCGCTTTTCGTGCGCCTGAGAATGTCATGCCCACGCCCGTACTCGCTGTTCGCGTAAGACGGGATCATGTCAGAATATCGTTTTATTGTCTTCATCACTTCAGGCGTGTAGTTGAGCTCGCCGCCGAAGGGATGGCGAGTTTGACTGTTCGTTCTCCTATCGGAGGCGATCTGGCCGGCACTGTTTTCCTTTTCAAGAAACAATAGACTCTGCACGTTCGTGAATTCTGCGAGCAAGAATCCTGTGGCGGTTCCTACTGTACCCATTCCCATGATTGCGACGTCGTAAACATCTCTCATCGGTCATCAATAGGAAGCGGATCTTATTCTGAAGGGTCGGAAGGGACATACCTCGTGATTCTTAGCGGTCTAGGACTGGTAGGTAGCCCCTCTACAATGGAGTTATTCATCGATGAATACTGAGGCCCGATGAGATTCAGGCATGAACGCGTACACTTTGTTAGCGTCGGGCTTGTAGGCGATAGTGTGCGCTCCAAGCTCCGTTCTGGCCGTTTGGACAAGCTTCATGGTGTCAATGTCGAAGACATCGATGACGCCGGGTTCTCCAATAGCCACGTAGAGGCGGTGCAACTGGGAGTTGTAGAATATCACATCAGGTGGACCACTCAAGTCCGAAACTCGGGACACTCTTCCTAAATCTAAATCGACTGTGAAGAGGCTGCCTTGGTCACAGGCACAGAAAAGCATCCCGGCCTCCAAGTCAATATCCAGTCCATGGGGACCCGTCGCTGGAATATCGTAGGTGGCCGCTATTCCGTCCGGATCTTTACTTTCGAGAGCTACTATCTGGGGCGGTTTGGAAATGTTGACGTAGAAACGGTCCGTCTTGTTGTCGAAGACAGTCCACCGTGTTCTTCCCGGCACCATAATGTCGGCAGATAGAATCTTCTTCCTTGTCTCTACTATTGAGACGGTGATTGGAGCTGGGTCATCCTGTCGGGATACGTTCGCAGCGAGAAGAGTGTCTCTTGAAGGGTCGAAAGCCAATCCGTTGGGAAAGCCTCCCACCTTCACTTTCTCCAGCTTCCCCTCTCGACCATATGGAAATACTCCCACGGTCTTCTCCCCACGGTTAGAAGTGAATACCAAGTCCTTCTCGTTAGAGACGAGTACGCCAGCTACGCTAGGAAGGTCAGGGATGGAATGAAGATACTTGTCGTGGTGGGAGTCGATTACATCCACCGCGTCATTCGAGGTATGAGCAACGTATAGCGTCCCTGACTTGACGTGGACGGCGGCGTGGTCGAAGCCGCCTTTTCTCTGGTTTGGAGGGAGTTCGATGTGTCCTAGGTGTCGGAGGGTAATACTGAGACCCTACTTTGCGGGCTGCGAAATGTTGTACTCGAGCTTCTGTGCTCCTTCGACCTTTAGCTGGCAGTACTTGTAGAGCGCATCATAGGTCGGGAACTGAAGTCTCATGTTGTCGAAGTCGTCCTTCGCAAGGTTTCGGAAACCGTGGGCTGCGGCCTCGAGACCAGCTGATTCCGGTGGAGCATCCGGAATCTTCGCGTCCGCTCCCCTCACTATTTTCGCTAGTTCTAGGAGAGCGGGGTCTTTGAGTTTGTACTTCTTGATAATAGCGTCGAAGCTGACGTACTCCTTGCCGTCCTCCTTGTAGTGCGTCAATTCTATGCCTTTGGCGTCGTAGGGTATCGCACCGGTTTCTTTGACCACCTGTGGTATGTTTTCCGGGGGGACAAAGAGAAATTCCGGGTTCTTATCTACGAACTTCTTGATCAGCCACGGACAGGCTATCCGATCAACCTTTGCCTTTTCTCGGGTTACCCATTTCATTCATTTTTCACCTATAGATGTTCTACATAGATAGAACATCTACGCATATAAGCCTAACTCACCGACTGTGGTAATCGTGGAATGGATTATTGTCGAGACTCATGCCCCATGGGATGAAGATCGGCGCAGTGTCGCTTTGGTTGCTCCTGTTACTCTCGGAGAAACCGATGTATGGCTACGAGATTATCCGAGAGTTGGAGAAGAGGTTCTCAGGTTACTGGAAACCGAAGGCAGGAACTATATATCCTGCCCTCGAGAAACTGGAGAAAAATCGCCTGTTGACAAGCCGAGTTGAGTTTCGAGAAGAGGCTCCTGACCGGAAACACTATGCGCTAACAGACGCAGGCCGCAGTGAGCTTGCTAGTACTATGGCGTATTGGACGAGAATGACCGAGATACTCGAGACTTACCGGGAAACGCACCAATCGATATTCCGCCACAAAACCGAGCTTCGAAAAAATCAGCTCTCAGAGTTTTTCACTAATCTTGCGGAGTCCCTTCGCGGCAGGTCAATCGATGTCAAGAAGCTGTTTCCTGAATCTAAAATGCCCGCGCGGATTTCTCCAACTGAACCAGTCAGGTTGAAGTTTCTTTACGCCAAAGAGAACCAGAAATTTGAGATTCATATGGAGCTTGAATGGTTGCCCACCCAGAAACAAATCTCATCTAGTTAGCAAAAGGCCTCCAAATTTGAGGATCTAGAATAACAAGCACGGGCAGCTGTTTTGCCTTTCAACTGGATGAATGAAGACGGAAAAGTTGTCCTCGTCGAGAAAGCGGTCCGCACAGTCCCCTACGGTTTCTTGGGAGTCCTGTTTTCAGTTTACTTGAGCAAGGAGTTAGGTCTCGGCGCCTTTCTCATTGGCGTGGTCTTGGCCTTGACGGTTGCTTCGAGTGCGATCTACACTCTCGTCGCAAGCGTATTCGCTGACCGCATAGGCCGCAAGCGGACATTGATATTCTTCGCCCTCACCGACGCAATGGCTGGCGCTCTTCTCTTCTCCTCTGATTCTTTGTGGGTGCCCGTAGCTGCTGGGATCGTTGGCAACATGACTGTAGGGGCGGGAGAGGTTGGCCCTTTTCTGACTTTGGAACAGGCGATTCTTCCAGGAGCGTCCGATAGCAGGCGGAGAACGTTGGGGTTTAGCGTCTACAATCTGGTCGGGTACGTTTCATCTTCAGCTGGAGCCCTTCTGGCCGGCCTCCCTCAATATATCGGTCCTGGCATAGGAGGATATCGGCCACTATTCCTAGCGTATCTCGCGTCAGGCTTGTTGGGAGCATACCTCTACTCTAGGCTATCGATAAAGGTCGAGAAGGAACAGACCACTTCCCCGAGTATCCGCGTCTTGTCTGAGGCCTCGAAGCCAGTTGTAAAGAGACTGTCAGCATTGTTCGCTTTGGACTCGTTCGGTGGAGGCTTTGTAGGCATCAGCATACTCTCGTACTATTTCTACACGAGATATTCTCTATCGCTTGACTCGTTAGGATTGCTGTTCGCAGGGACACAGATCATAACAGCAATCTCGTTCTTGGTTGCCGAACGGATCGCGCGCCAGATCGGCTTGATCAAGACCATGGTATATACTCACATCCCGTCAAATCTCCTCTTGGCGATGATACCATTTGTGTTTTCAGTTCCAATCGCTGTTGGTCTACTTCTCTCTCGGCAATCCCTCTCTCAAATGGATGTGCCTACTCGTCAGTCCTACCTGATGAGTGTGGTGCCAGAATCTGACCGCACCCCTGCTGCCGGGTTCACTAATGTTTCCCGGAGCATCGCCCAGACTTTTAGCCCCTCAATCGCTGGCTACGCCATCGCCACGCTGTGGCTGGGATCTCCATTCGTTATCGCGGGTGGACTAAAGGTGGCCTATGACCTATCCCTTTACAAGATCTTCCATAGGCTGAAACCGCTCCAGGAAGACTAGGCCAATAGTTGTAGTCCTGGATTCGTGGCGGATTCTTCGCGTGAGGGCAAGGTTTTCGAACCATACTCCGGCATGTGTATCGAGAAGGAATGAGAACTGTCTGATCTCTTTGCGCTTCTAGTACAAATCGTCAGCGTTGTCGCCCTCTGGGCAATTGTTGGCGAGTTGTTTCGTCGAGGACTTACCGCTCTAGCCAAAAAGGCAGGCGCTGGCAAGCAACTCGTCAGGAACATCCGGGACGGCGTCCGGATAGCCTGGATTGTAGTCGCCGTTGCCGCTGTGTTGATAGTTACGGGTATCGCTTCCGAGTTTCAGGCTCTGACCGTGACAGGGTTAGCAGGCCTCACAATTTCCTTGGCCCTTCAGACAACCCTTTCCAATATCATTGCGGGTGTACTCCTCTTCTCGGACAAGACACTTCGATTGAACGATGTCATTTCGTACAGTGGGATAAAGGGCACAGTTGTCAGGGTGGGTCTGAGGTCGACTCTGATCAGAACTCAGGAGGGAAACGTTGCGATAATCGGCAACAGCACACTGATGAGTGGACCCTTCATCAACTACTCGGCCGAAGAACGTCTCGTCGGAAAACCCTGAGACTAGTTTCTAGAAAAGGACGTGTTGAAGATCACTGAACACTCTCGTTTCTTGTTCCCCGTCCGTCGCCTTCTCCTCGGGACAGAGAGGCAAGGATTGCACGCACGAGGTCTCTTGCAGATTGGGGTGTCAGTTCTACTGCGATCCTTGATTCTGGCCCTGCCGTCTCGCTAAGGAGGTCAATGATTACAGCTCGTTCAGCTCGGGCGTGATCGGGATGGTCATAGGAAACGCTCGCCTGGTCTAGAGGGAACCAGCCATTTGGGCCCTTACCGTTTCCCGAGACTCTTGCGTTCTCGACGATCCCGGTGCACATGGTTTCTCACATCATCCTTCCTGACAAAATGATTGTCAACGTTTGTCAGTTGTCCCAAGGTATTTTTCGAAGAAAGCCCAAACCTTGTTCCAGCCATCGACAGCCTGTTCTTGCCTATAACCCGACTTGTCATAGTAGAAAAAACCGTGGCCGGCTCTCGGGTACATATGAAACTCGTATGTCTTCCCATACTTCTTCAACTCTTGCTCATGCTGGGCAACTTGTTGCGGAGTTGGGAACTGGTCCTCCTCGCCGAACAGTCCGAGAAGCGGGCATGACAAATCCTTCGTGTAGTCTATGGGGGCAACGGGATACTTGGGGGTCAACTCTTGTTGAGACATGACCACTCTTCCGCCCCAGCAATCCACGACGGCATCGAAACCCTTAGTTCTGCAGGCCACGAGAAACGCTTGTCTCCCACCTGAGCAGGTGCCGAACACTCCAGCCTTGCCATTGCTCTGCGGGAGAGATTTCAAGTAACCCAAACTTTCTGTCATATCGCCAACGATATCATCGTCGGGTACTCCTCCGGCGGCTCGCGCCTTAGCAGCAATATCCTCTGGCGCACCGTGGCCGAACTGGTAGTAGATGTTGGGGCTGATTGCTAGGTAGCCATGGTGAGCGAACTTTCGAGTGGTCTCCCGATACCATTCGTCCCATCCAGGGGCGTGATGGATTAGCACAACTCCAGGGAAGGGTCCTGAGCCCAGAGGCCGTGCGAAGTACGCGTTGATAATCGTGCCATTGTGTCCCGGAACCGTTACGGTTTCTGCTATCATCCCTTCGTACATATCAGTCCGATACTTGTGCATGTTCGATGCTCGCCCGTTGTGGACGGAGAAGGGTAGGTTTGTTTAGCTTTTCCTCAAATTGTTTGACGAGCATGTCAAGAGGGGCGGCTATAGGGGAGGCGGTTTCGACGAGGCCTAGTCATTCTCGCCAAGCTACTCCTTGTGATAGTCGGATTCTGACGTTCCTCGATGGCCCTTAAGTACTCGATTGCAAATTCGAGCGTTTGGATTGTAATGCAGGCAACTGCTCAAGCTGGAAGGGCTGTCCAACAGGTCAAAGAATACGACCTATTTCTTGACATCGATTTTGACGCTCTGAAATTCTCAGGGAAAGTAAGAATCGACATAAGCTCTACTGGAGACATCAGCCTCGACGCATTAGGTCTAGAGGTTACGAGCGTCAAAACCAGTGGTCGAACCGTTCCGTTCAAGCATCACGGAAATGTCGTGGATATTCAGATTGGCCAATTCTCCGGTATGCTAGAAGTTGAATACCAAGGAAAGGTCTCTGAGAGCCTGACCGGGTTCTACAAGGCTCCATACGGAGACAAGTACGTTCTGACGACACACTTTGAAGCGGGACATGCTCGTAGACTTCTGCCTTGCATCGATCATCCAGCCTACAAGGCAGACTTTAGACTAACAGTACGCGCGAGAAGTGACCTCTCTGTAATCTCGAACATGCCAGTTGAATCCGAGAGGAGGGAGGGGAACAAGAAGACGGTAATTTTCCAGAAGACTCCGAAGATGTCAACTTATCTTCTCTACGTTGGAATCGGCAGGTTCGAGGAGGACAAGAACCGCCATAACAAAACAGAGTTGTATACAGCCTCTGTTGTCAAACCTGATGGCAAGATCAAGACCGGTCTCGCCTTCGAGGCAGCGCAGAAATCTCTAGAATTCTACGAAAAGTATTTCGGTATTCCATATGATCTGCCCAAGCTCCACTTAATCGCTGTCCCCGAGTTCGCTTATGGGGCGATGGAGAACTGGGGCGCGATAACCTTCCGAGAGATCTTGTTGCATGCCGACAAGGACACGAGCACCTCGACTAAGAAGAGCATCGCTGAGGTAATCGCGCACGAGATTGCTCACATGTGGTTCGGCGATCTCGTCACGATGAAATGGTGGGACGATCTCTGGCTCAACGAGAGCTTCGCGACCTTCATGGCCTACAAGGTAGTCGACTGGGCCTATCCACAATGGAAGATCTGGCAAGACTTCGTCAAGAACAGCACCGGTGGAGCCATGGCCCGAGACGCTTTGAAGAGCACACATCCCATCGAGGCCAAGGTCCGTTCCCCAGAAGAGATCGAGGAACTGTTCGATGAGATCAGCTATGGCAAGGGTGCTAGCATTCTTCGAATGATCGAAGCATACATAGGTCCCGACAAGTTCCAAAAGGGTGTTAGCAACTATCTCAAACAGTTCCATTATTCCAACGCAGCCGGCCGAGACCTATGGAACCATCTTCAGCAAGCGTCGGGTGTTGACGTTAGCCGCGTCATGGAGGAGTGGATCAGCAAGGTCGGATACCCAGTTGTCAAGGCTTCGCTCTCGCAAGGCGAGCTTGTGCTGGAGCAGGAGAGGTTCTTGCTATCCGGGTCCAGAGAGAGGCAAATTTGGCCTATCCCCGTCTCAATAATGATAGACGGGAAGACCCAGCGGCTCTTGTTTGACAAAGAGAAAGCTGACGTCAGAGTTTCCAATCCAAAATCCGTGAAGTTGAACGTTGAACGAACCGGTTTCTACAGGATAGACTATCGTGGTGGCGATTTACAATCGCTCGTCTGGGCCAGCAAACTGTCGGGGGTCGACCGGTATGGGCTTGCAAACGACGCTTGGGCCTTCCTCAGCTCCGGCAACATGAGTTGGAAAGAGTACCAGACCCTGCTCGAACGGTTCTCCAACGAAGAAGAGTATCTACCTGCATTTGAGGTGTCTGAACGGCTCTCCACCTTATTCCAGATTGCCCCGAGAAAGATCGTCGATCTCTCGCGAAGGTACCACAAGTCACAGCTCAGTATACTTGAGCGGAAAAAGGACGAGAACAGCTCCCTGCTCAAGGGGACCATTGCTGTCCGACTCGCTCTCCTAGATGATGCGTACGCACGCGAGGCAGGGGCAAAATTCAAGGAACTATCCACAGTAGAACCGGACATGAAACGAGCGGTGATCGTAGGTTATGCAAGATCGTCCAATGACTACGACGGGCTCATCGAACAATACAATAAGAGTACCACGGACGAGGACCGTCTCAGATACTTGGAGGGACTCACCAGTTTCAAGCGACCCGACTTAGTCAGAAAAGTTCAGGACTGGGCGATGGCCGGCAACGTGAAACGTCAAGACATCGGGCGTGGACTGCTCCAGTTCGCAACCTCAAACCCGGATGCACATGCGGTTACTTGGGAGTGGTTCAAGGACAATGTTGAGAAGCTTGACAAGATGTACGAAGGGACAGCTACACTCTCGGCCTATATGCGTGCATACATCTCGATCCTAGGCGTCGGCCGGGTCGGAGAAGTCGAGAGACTCTTCAGCGAACACAAACTAGCTGGAGCAGACGCAACGCTTGAGAGGCTAAAGATTCACGATCGGCTTGCAAAGGAGATAACAAAGGCTTAGACTTCAGAATCGCCTAAACGCAGACTCCAGTCAGACAGGCTCAGATAGACGTTCAGACTCTAATTTCTTCCTAGACTATAAAGAACGTTCTCTTAAGGTCAAGAATTCTGCACGAGTAGTATCGAAGCGCTTTTGAGACAGCTTTCCTTTCGGAAGCATGACGCGTCGGAGTAGAGTTAGGATTCTTGTCTGATAGGCTGGATTCCGCGGGCGGTTACAAGCCCATCAGCGATTATGGGGTCATCGGAGATATGCACACTGCGGCGCTCGTTGGACTTGACGGTTCCATTGACTGGTACTGTGCGCCGAGGTTCGACTCTCCCAGCGTGTTCGCCGCTCTGCTCGACTCGCAAAAGGGAGGCAGATTCCAGCTATCCCCGACGGGGAAGTTCACGACAAAGCAGAGCTATGGAGGCGACACGAATGTGTTAGCGACCACGTTCGATTCCCAAGAGGGACGCATCAGGCTTACAGACTTCATGCCCTGTTTCATGGAGAAGGGAGAGCTGAAAGGATTCCAGGAACTCCACAGAATTGTCGATTGCCTCGAGGGCGATCCTGGACTTAGAATCACTTTTCAACCACGTTTCAACTACGCTCGCGGAAATACGATCATACGAGAAACCCGAGACGGATGCCTGGCGAGGAATCAAAGACACCACATCAGTTTAGCCTCGTCCGTAAAGCTACTTGTCTCTGACAAGGATCTACTGGTCAACGATTTCCGGCTTTCACAAGCTCAGAGAATCGTCTTCGTCCTCAAGTGGGGAAACAGCTCGTCAACACCTGCGGCGAGATATGAAACAAGTAGGAAGCTATCCAAGACATTATCCTACTGGAAGCGATGGGTTAGCCACGTCAAGTATCAGGGCCCGTATCGGGCACATGTCGTAAGATCATGCCTCGTGCTGAAAATGCTGCAATATGCTCCTACCGGGGCTATGGTGGCAGCTGTTACCACCTCTCTACCGGAGAGTATTGGTACGTTGCGGAATTGGGACTATCGATATTCCTGGATCAGGGACAACGCTCTCTCAGTCTGGGCGTTAAGTGAGGCTGGAGCCACACGGGAGGCCCAAGATTACACTAGATGGATGATCAATGTTCGACGTCATTCCAAGGAGAGGTTGCAGATAATGATGGGTATTGGAGGTGAACGGGAGATCCCTGAGATTACCCTGGACCATCTTGAAGGCTACCGGCGTTCGAGTCCAGTGCGGGTCGGCAACGCGGCGTACAAGCAGTTGCAGTTGGACATATACGGTATTCTTGCCGATTCCATGTATTATCTACATCGCGCGCTAGGATGGACAACCAAGCAAGTATACGAAAATCTGGTAAAGTATTCTGCTGATCAGGCCGCAGCGGAATGGGAAAAATCTGACAGCGGAATATGGGAGATGCGTGAGGCGAGGTCGTTCGTGGAGTCGAAGATGTGGTGCTATGTCGCCCTCGACCGGGCGATGAAGATAGCGCGAGAACTAGGATACGACGAAGACTGGCGGAGATGGGACCCCGTGAAGAAGAAGATTAAGAGTCAGATTCTGTCCAATGGATGGTCAAGCAAGAAGAAGGCTTTCACCATGGTTCTCGGGGGGGAGGACCTCGATGCAGCTAATCTCCTCATGCCCCTAGTAGGGTTTCTGCCGGCCAGGGATCCCAAGATGACCTCGACAATCCAGCGCATCCGAGAAGAGCTATCCAAGGGCGATCTAGTCTACAGATACAACGTGAATGATGGCCAACTGGGAAAGGAGGGGGCTTTCACCGTGTGCAGCTTCTGGATGGTAGACTGCCTAACACGGCTAGGGAAGCTAGGCGAGGCAGAAGGACTATTGAATCAGTTATTGAAACGGGCTAATCACCTGGGATTGTACTCCGAAGAGATTGATCCTGACACCGGTGAAGCACTGGGGAACTTTCCGCAAGCCTATACTCACATGGGTTTGATAACAGCCTCCGTTCGTCTCGAGGAGGCACGTCGAAAGACTGGGTTCATGCGCTATGCCCGTGCTCTATCTAACAGAATCAGTGGCTAGTGAGCACGGATGGGGGAGAGGTTCTACGACTTGCCGGTCTTGTATAGATCAGTGAGAAGTTGGATGACTTCTCGATGGTTTCTCAGGTTGAACTTTGCATAGGACTTCGCAAGTCCTACCTTGATCGAATAGGCCTGATCTGGAATCGCCTCGAAGAGGTCTTCGTCAGCCCAATCGTCACCCATAGCTAGCACGAAGTCGAAGTTGGTCTCGGAGAGGAGCAGCTTCGCGGCCATTCCTTTGTTTATTCCAACGTTTCTCACCTCGATTGACTTACTGCCCTGTAATACTTGGAGCTCAGTGTTTTCAGTAAAATAGGACAATTCATCGGCAAGCTCTTTTGATCGTACATATGCAAGTTCTGGGTCTGCTGCTCGGAAGTGCCAGACGAGGGAGAACTCCTTTTCCTCCAAGAGAGATCCTGGCAGTCGATCTTCATAGCCTCGGAGGGTGGGTCGGACTTTCTCCTTCCAGTTGCTTTCTACCTTGATCGTTGGGACCCAGTCTTTGCCTTTTTGTCTGATCCAGGCTCCATGCTCAGCAACGATTCCTAGATTGAGCGAGCCGAACCAATCATGCAAGAGGCTTCGATTGCGTCCGCTGATTATTACCAGATTGTTTCGTGGATCTTCTGAGAGCGCGTTGAGAACGGCGAGTAGAGTCTTTTCGGGGACTGCTGTCTCCGGGCGTGCCTTGAATGGCGATAATGTCCCGTCATAGTCTAGAAGGAGTATCCTGTTCTGCGACGTGTCATAATCTCTGATCATCTTCTCTCTAGTCGCAACGTCAAGTAGTTTTGCACTGAATTTCTTCTGTTGTTGTTTGATCGAGTCTAGTTTGCCCGCGAAATCCTGGCCCCATTTGATGACATCGTAGCGCTCCAGCCTGGTCTGCATCGCTTGATTGCGACGTACTTGCTCCGCTTCAGGCATCTCAAGGGCGGTCTTGATGGCGTCTACTATTTCGGAGGTGTCGTTGGGGTTTATGATGAGTGCCTCGCCCAGTTCCCTGGAGGCTCCTGCCATCTCGCTGAGAATTAAGACGCCTCTCTGGTCTATCTTTGACGCGACGTATTCTTTGGCGACAAGGTTCATCCCATCCCTTAGCGGAGTCACCAGCGCAACGTCACTGATGGCAAAAAGGCCCAAGAGTTGAGTGTAGGGAAGGAACCTGTAACGGTAAACTATCGGGGTCCAGTCGATTGTCCCGAACCTTCCGTTGATACTGCCAACGAGTTTGTCGATCTCTTCTTTCATCTGCTCATATTGTTCAGCTCCGAGTCTTGAGGGCACGACCGATAATACTAGAACAACTTTCCGTTGCCATTGAGGGTGTCGATCGAGAAAGATTGCATAGGCTTCCAGACGATGCTTGATTCCTTTGGTATAGTCAAGCCTGTCTTGGGACAGTATTATCTTGCGATTGCCGAGTCTTTCGCGGAGCCCGCGGCCCTCTTCCTGTATGTCGTCACTTTTCGCGAGGTCACGAATCTCGTGGTAATCGACGCCCATTGGGAATGTGTCAATTTTTATCGTCCTTTCTCCGTCAATGAGCACCTGGCCGAAGCTGTGTTCGTAGCCTAGGATTCTGAGAATGCATCTGAGGAAATGTTGCGTGTAGTCTATTGTGTGAAATCCTATCAGGTCGGCTCCAAGAATGCCTTCCAAGATTTCCCTGCGCCACGTGGTCGGGAGGGTACGGAAGATGTCGTATGAGGGGAAGGGAGTGTGGAGGAAGAACCCGATTGGGATATCATGTAGTTTCTCTCTCAATAATTTAGGGAGAAGCATGAGATGATAGTCGTGGACCCAGACCGTATCGTTGGGCTGGTAGACCTTTAGGATGGAATCTCGAAAGGTCTCGTTCACCTTCACGTACTGCGTCCAGTCTTCTTCTCTGAACTTGGCGTATGTGGGAAAGTAGTGGAATAGAGGCCATATTGTGCTGTTGCAGAATCCTTGGTAGAATTTTTTCATGGTGTCAGCGTCGAGGAAGACGGGGCAGGCCTTTTGCTTGGCAGCTTTCGTTCTGAGTAATTCTCGAGAGCCTTCTTCGACCTCTATGCCCGGCCATCCAATCCAGAGGTAATCTGTTCTGGAGGGGTCTTGTCTTGCCCACTCCAAGTACGCGGTCAGTCCAGAGACGAGACCGCCCGGGCTAGCATGGAAAACTAGTTTGTTGTCGCGACTGCTAACCGTGAAAGGCAGTCTATTGGATACGACTAAAAGCGTCATGTCTAGCTCGTCTTTGGGATTTTTTCTCGGAAGGTCTAACTATCCATTAAGATTGTTAGTAACTCGTCCTTAAACCAGCCGAGTATTGGCTCGAACATGTCAATTCTATTATTCTCGAAGGAACACCGATTAGCAAGATTCTCGTACTAGCTGGCATTGGAATCTGTTGGGAGGGCTAAGAGGTCGTACGAGAGAAGTCAGTGCAACCAAAATGAAGCCTCTAACGAGAATTCGAGGAGAAACTACAAGGGATTTTGGCACCTAGATCCTGTGCCACGGTCGTAATCGATGAAGGAAATTGAGGTCGTTCGCAGTTCAGAACTGAAAGATAGTCCGTGAGAAAGCGTTTGAGTCAATCCACCGATACATCATTGTCTCACGAACCCGGGTTGCTGGCGGAGCAATGTCGAACTGGCACCATCACGGAGCAAGACATCTCTACGGGTTTCTCGAAGCAGGGCGCATGCGATTGGAATATGGCTTGAAAGGTGCTAGCTCTGTTGAGGTGGGACAGGGAGATTTCTTCCATATTCCTCCACGTCTGGTTCATCGCGACGTGAATCCGGACAAGAAACAAGAGCTAGTAGTGGTAAACATTCTAGTAGGCAGAGGAGAACCAGTCATGAATGTCAAGATTCCTAGGCAAGCCTGATGGCATCGAGGCAGTCGTGATGTGCCTATTTTAATTTCTTAGGGTCCCAGTCGAGAGAGTCGGCGTTTATCTTCTCCGCTTTGAGCGCGGTCTTCAATCCCCCTAAGACGCTCGTGAAAGTGTAGCCTGGTCCGAGACGGAGAACATGATGGACAACTGGTTGCTTGTGTAACTGGTAGATTTGGTCTGAGGGAAACGAAGAGTTGAGCCAGAAGATTATCGGATTCCTGATCTTCCCATTGTACTGGACGAGTTGGCGGGCAAGAAGATGATTGGGCGGGTTATCGCGTGCATGGAGCCTCTCGTCAAACTCGAAACTCTGCCCAACTTGGACCATAGCAGTTCCCCTTCGAGCATGCAACATTACCTGGGGGGATAGCACGCAAACTGGGCATTTGGAAAGCCAGTCTCTTAGCTGCTTCTCGTAAGACTCCACCGCATTATCGAAAGAACTCATCCCCAGCAAGTAGGCGTCGCTTCATAATAGAGTTGTTGACCCATGTTATCAGGTAGCAGTCTTTTTGTCGCCCCGGCTCACATACCGGAATTGACGAAATGCAAGAATCTTGGTTGGATGGCTGATCTTGGTTGGTGCGGGGGGTGGGATTTGAACCCACGAACCCCTACGGGACAGGGTCCTGAGCCCTGCGCCTTTGACCTGTCTTGGCAACCCCCGCGTGTGAGCGAGAGACAGGAACCTGCTTTGATAAATGCTTGAGCTACTTTGCAGGTTTACAATTGGAAGGCCGAAGTCTGTACCCTTCTTTAGAGAATCCCAGACCTTACCTTGGCCACCGTCGCCATTTCTGCCAGATGGGTAACTGAAAGCAACACAGGTCTTCCTTTCAAGCGTGAATCCTGATCGAAAAATAAGCGTGCTTTTCTCGACCCCCCGGAGGTGGTCGATTTTCCCGCGCTCCGCCCTTTGTGAATGGAAGCAAGAAGTGGGTTCTAAAAAGTGGGAGTTCTACACCTGTTAGGATGCGATTTCCATTTGCTACTTTGTTCGCTCTAGGATGATCTCTAT
>Ga0209237_1001245_pt1 | contig 15051 bp, 13 predicted proteins | sample GraSoi013_1_40cm_2_FD_185820 | JGI IMG/M metagenome (GOLD analysis project Ga0209237, IMG submission 185820) | Grasslands soil microbial communities from the Angelo Coastal Reserve, California, USA - Sample 10_02_2013_1_40cm (SPAdes) (version 2) | ecosystem: Environmental > Terrestrial > Soil >... | reverse complement strand
GCGCCGCCTCATTGAACATCTCGAAAAAGGCGGGCTCGTGAGGGAAGAGGTTAAACATACAGGATGGCTCCGTTGACGGGTTGTGCCTTGCCGATTTCAGACGACCGCCAGCATAGCGTTTTCTCCGAAACAAATCAACGCTGCGTTCCCCTCATTCTTAAAGGGATTCTTTTAACGCCTCACGCCAGGCCTGCACCATGGCAGGATCCACATCCACCAGCACCACCGACTGCAATGCCTGTGGGACAAACGCCCGAATCTCCTTGATCATCATCGCGGCTGCATCCGCATGCGCCACGCCACCCACGCCGGTACCCATCCCCGGGATGGCCACCGAGGCAAAGCCGCGCGCATCCGCCAGCGCAAGCGCCGCCCGCGTGGCGAGCGCCACGTTCTGAGGATCGATCCGCATGGCCGGCTCGGGCATCGTAGGCGCATGGATGATAGCCTGGTACTTGGTGCGCCCTCCTGAGGTCCCCACCGCACTGCCGACCGGAATCGGCGCCTGCCGCCGGGCTTCCTCATCCACCTCAGGCCCGGCAGCGCGCTTGATGACACCCGCCACCCATGATGCCACGGCTGTTGGCCGCGTTCACGATCGCCTGTACATCCATTTCCAGGATACTGCCCTGGACCACGCGAACCTGCATTCGTTGACCGTCCACCGTCAGAGCGAACCCCCTAGAGTCCCCCGATCGCGTACCGCAAGCGCGCCTCGGAAATCTTCGCGTCGTATTGCGTCTCCGCCAGCCGGGTTTCCGCCGCAGTGACCGCCACTTCGCTTTGCGTCACCTCCACGACCGAACTCAACCCCAACTTGTAGCGTTGTCTGGCGAGGGAGAGAGCCTCTCGCGCGATTATTACTTGTTGTTCCGCCACCTTGATCTGCTGGATCAGCGTGACCACATCGAGAAAGCTGTCTTGGATCTGCAATCGTATGTTCTGTGCCACGGTGAGATAGATCGACTGGGCCTCCCGGTGCTGCGCCGTGGCTTCCGCTACCTGGTTCTGGATCAGAAAGCCTGTGAAGAGCGGCACCGAGACAACACCACCCACGCCCCACCAACCGCCTTCCTGAAGGTTCGGTCGGTTGGAAATATGTTCCGTATCCCCCGCACCTCCGACCACTTGGAAGGTGGGAAAGTTTGTAGTGTGTGCGGCCCTGATGCGATGTTCGGCAGTCCGTATCCGCTCTTTCAGCGCCTGCAGCTCGGGCCGCCGGTCCATCGCTTCGGCTAGGAGATCAGCCAGCGCCTGAGGAGACTCTACGGTAACCGGGATCTCTTCCAACGAGTACGCGGCAGATCCCTCAATACCCATCGCATTGTTCAGATCCGCAAAGGCCGCTGCTAAGTCGTTGCGGTCCCGGATCACGAGAAACTCAGCGTCGGACAATTGGACCTGCACCAAGCCAAGATCCAGCTTGGATTTAAGCTGGTTCCGGTACAAAGTCTCTACCTGCTGTTTGATCGCCTCCCGCTCCCGCACTGTCTGCTCGGCAATCTCGACCAGGCGCTTACGCTTCAGCACGTTGAAGTAGGCCCGTTCAACGCCGAGGATCACTTCCGCCCGGCGCGTCATGGCCTCCTTCTCGAACCTGGCTCTGTCGGATCGTTGCGCATCAACCCGCGACGCGGTCTGACCGAAGTCGTACACCGTCTGGCTTGCCACGACACCTACGGAGAGGTCACTCCGATTGGGTTCGATCAGAGAACCCGACGGACGGAAGAGCGCGTTGGCACGGAGTGACCCATTTGTTTGAACTGCCGTGCCCCCGACCTGAGGGTAGTAGGGCGACTCGGCCTGCTTGGCCCGCGCCTCAGCGCCTAGGACAGCAAATGTGGCGGATTGGAGAGCTGGATGCTTATCCAAGGCGGTCTGGGTGGCTTGTTGAAGCGTCAGGCGCGGCGGTTCACTGGGTGGCGCAGCCGGCTGCCCCCATACAGTTTCCACTAAAGCCAGCACGACAACCATTCCTATCGCTCCGATCCCCTTGTGCCGCATCCTTATTCCTCCTTGTAAGACAGGAAAGACTGCGTGATAGGCACGATGACGAGCTTAGTACTTCTGGCTGCCCGGCTTCCCTGCGGGAAGGTTGTAGGGAGACGCCTTGACAGGCTTTCCGTCAACCAGTTGGCTCTTGCCGACGACGACGACATCCTCGGCACCTGTGAGACCGGACGTCACTTCGACCCAGACCCCGTCGTCGATATCCGTCGTGACACTGACCTTGTGAGCCACACCCTGGTCGACCACGAAGACCGCTTTGGACGAATTGTCCGCGACCAGCGCCGCCGGCGGGATCACCAAGGCGTCCCGATGCTGCCGGAGTGACAGCACCACTTCCACAAACATCCCGGACACCAAGGCCTCCCCGGGATTGGGTATGTCGATCTCCACCAGCATGGTGCGGGTGCTGGGATCAAGCGACATCGTGGAGCGGGTGACGGTCGTCTCGATCTTCTTTTCCACCGGTTCCTTGAGAACGATTGTGGCCGGCGTGCCCTTCTTCACGAAGGGCGCATCCTCCTGAGGAACATTGACATAGACTCGCAGCGTGGACACATCCATGATCGTGAAGAGGGGCACCGCCTGTGTCGCGGAAGACGTGGCAACTTGAATGAGCGCGCCGGGGTCGGCAAATCGGGCGGTCAACACCCCGTCGTACGGCGCGCGCACCTTCGTGTAATCCAACCACGTCTGTCTTTGCTCCAAGAGATGCTTTGTGGCCTTCGCCGACGCCTCAGCCACATCAACATCCTGCTGCGCGATGACGTCGGGTGCCTCCTTCCGGACCTGCGCGAGCCGCTCGTAGGTCACCTCCTTAATGGTATAGTCCGCCAGCGCCTGCTCGTACTGCTGCGCGATCTCCGGCGCGTCGATCACCGCCAGGACTTGCCCCTGCTTCACCCGGTCTCCTTTGTCGTAATAGACAGTCTTCAGATAGCCGGAGACCTTGGCATAAATCGTCGTCTGGTGAAGGGGCGAGACGGTAGCCGGCAGGCGGAGCGTGGCAGCCACGTCGCGCCGTGCCGGTTTGACAACCTGCACCTCCGGAACGCTCCCGGACTCCTTGGCGGCCCCAAGAGTCTTGGCGGCGGATGGAGACGCTCCCTGATCGACGGGTTGTGTGCCCGATTCCAACACCCAGAAACCAGCTCCGAGCAAGAGCGCAACGCCGACACCGACCACCAGTAACATCATCCGTGGTCTTTTCGGCGCGAGAGGTCCCTCAGGCGACATGGGACGCCCTTCCATTCGGCGCGCGGGCGGCCATGCTGTGCAGGATCGGGACCACCAGCAATGTCATCACGCACGAAACCGCGACCCCGCCGATCACAGCGCGGGCCAGTGGCACATTGGCTTCCGCGCCCTCGCCGAATCCGACAGCCATGGGGAGCAGTCCCAAGCACGTCGCCAACGCCGTCATCAGAACCGGCCGGAGCCGCAGGCGACCGGCCATGACGACGGCCTCCTGAACCGGAACGCCGTTCTGCATGAGGGCGTTGGCGAAGTCCACCACCAGGATGCTGTTCGACACGACGATCCCGATCATCATCAAGGTTCCGATCAGCGATTCCAGATTAACCGAGGTGTCCGTGAGCAGCAGCATCCAGACGACCCCGATGAGCCCTAGCGGCACGGCCACGAGAATCACGAGCGGGTCGCGATACGAGCGGAACAGCCCCACCATGACCAGGTACACCAGCACCGCCGCAAGCGGCAGCGTCACGGTAAAACCTCGGATGGTCGCTCGCATGCTGTCGAGTTCCCCTTTCATCACCGTCGTCACGTCCTTGGGCAGCGTCACGCCGGCCAGCGCGCGCTCGACCCGCCGGGCCACGGCCCCCAGGTCATTGCCAGCCACGCCGAACATCACATCCACAGCGCGCTGCAAGTCATAGTGATCTATCGTCTCTGGGCCGGTTTTCCGCTCCATCGTCACCACATCCTTGAGCAGGACCGGCAGCTTATTCCCATCGCCGGCATACAGGCCACCGGAAGGCAAGGTCGGCATGCCCGCGAACGGCGTGTTTTGGAGCGAGAAGGTCGAGCCGCCAAGCCGGCCTGAGCCCACCACCGTGACCGGCAGATCGGTGATGCGCGCCCCGACCAGAGGAGTCAACAGGAAGTCTTCAAACCGCTTCAGGTTCTGCTCGGGATATTGCGCCACCACGAAATAGGCGTTGTTGGTCTTGGGGTCGATCCAATACCCTGGGTCGCCGCTGATGTTCGAACTCAACGCTGTGACCACATCCGACAACACCTGTTGCTCGGTCAAGCCCAGCAACCCCGCCTTCACATGGTCCACGTTCAGGTGGATCTCCGGATAATCCATCCCCTGCCGGACCCGCACATCGAGCGTCCCGGGGACGGACGCCACAACATCGCGGATCTTCGTCGCCACATCGTTCAGGTCAGCCAGCTTCGGTCCGCTGATTTTGATGTCCACAGGGGCTGGAAGCCCGGCGTTGATCACGTCGCTGACCACTCCGCCGGTCTGGAACGAGAACTTGAGTCCCGACACGTCACGGCGGAGATCGGCACGAATCCGGTCTATGTACTCGTCGGTGCGTCCCGCGTGCCCTTTGACGAGGCTGACTAGGACGAACGCCTGGTGCGGGCCGGCGACCGGCGTGTACAAGACCATCCACCCTTGCGGCAATCCCACGTTCGACACGATCTGATCCAATTCGCCTTGGGGGATGTCCTTGCGGATGATCTCTTCGATGCTCCCCACGATGGCCTCGGTCTTCTCCAACCGCGTGCCTTCCGGCGCGGCCACATGCAGGATGAACTCGCCGGCGTCCACTTTGGGAAAGAATTCCGCCGCCAACTGAGGAGCCAGCGCCATCGATGCGACGAAGACCCCCGCCACAGCGGAGATCACGATCGTCTTGCGCCTCAATCCCCACCGCAAGAACGCCACATAGGCGCTCGCCAGGAGCTCAAACGGGCTGAACCGCCGCTCGCCCTCCTGCGCATGAGCCCCTTCCCGATGATAGGCCGCGATGGCCACTGGCGCCACCGTGAGGGAGGTGATGTAGGAGGCTCCCATCGCGTATGCCACCGCCAAGGCCAGCGGGATGAACAGAAACCGGATCGTGCCGGTGAAGAACATGATCGGCAGATAGACGATCAGAATGCTGACCGTGATGACCAGCAGCGGCAGCGCGACTTCAGAGGCTCCATCCGCCGCTGCTTCCCTTACCGACTTCCCCATCTCCAGATGCCGGTGGATGTTCTCCAACACGACGATGGAGTTATCAACCAACGTGCCCACGGCCAGGGCCAGCCCGCCCAGTGTCATGATGTTAATGGTATGGCCGGTGAAGTAGAGCAACACCAAGGCGGTGGTGATGGACAGCGGAATGGCCAGCGCGATAATGAGCATGGATCTAACGCTGCCGAGGAACAGCAGGATCATCACGCAGGCCAGCCCCCCACCCAGGAGCATCTCATGTTCGACGGTCGCCAGCGCCTGCCTAATGTACAGGGACTGGTCGAAGATCAGCTTGACCTCCAGGTCCGCCGGAATTCCTTTCAGCTTGGGCAAGACCTCCCGGATGCCATCGAGCACGGCCAGGGTGTTGGCGCCCGCCTGCTTGAGGATCGGCACGTACACGGAGCGCCGTCCGTTCACCCGCACGACATTCACCTGGACCGCCGTGGAGTCCGCCGCCGTGCCGACATCCTTCAGATAAACCGGGACCCCGTTGACGACTTTGATCGGGAAGTCATTCATCTCCTTGACCATCGAGACGATGCTGTTGCTGTAGACGTTGTAGTCGAAGTCGCCGATCTTGACATTCCCCGCCGGCACCAGAAGGTTCTCGGCGTTGACCGCCTTGACGATCTCGTTCGCGCTGATCCCGCGCGCCAGCATCTTCTCCCGATTGAGAAAGACCGTGATCTGCCGCACCGCGCCGCCGAACGTGGGCGGGAGCGAGACGCCATGGACCGTGCCCAACTGTGGACGGACCGAGAAATAGGCGAGGTCGCGGACCTCCTTCTCGCTGAGCGTCGCACTGCTCAAGGTGAGATTGGCGATCGGCAGATTCTGCGCCCCGAACTTGATGATCGTCGGCGGAAACATCCCTTTCGGCATGAACCGCAGGGCGGAATAGGTCAGGCTGGTGATCTCGGCCAAGCCGGCGTCGACATTGTAGTTGGGATGGAAATAGATCTTGATCAGGCTGACGCCAGGAAGGGAGCGGGACTCCATGTGATCCACATAGCTGGCCTGGAGAAAGAGCTGCTCGAGCCGAAGCGTGATGGCCCCTTCCATCTCGGAAGGGCCCATGCCTTTGTAGAAGGTGGCGACCGCCACCACCGGGATGTTGATCTCGGGGAAAATGTCCCGGACCATCTTCTGGTAGGACACCACCCCCAGGATCACGACGATCAGGCTGATCGCGACAACTGCGTAGGGGTTCTTCAATGCGGCTCTAACCATGCCAGTACATCCTAAAGTAAAATTCTGAGCGATTCAACGAGAGCCTCTTGTACCGTAACAACATGGCCGCATCATCCTCTCTAACGTCCTGCCAGCCGGGGGCGGCGTGAAAAAGCAGTGTAGAGGCCGTCAAACAACGCAATACCTCGCGATTCGAGCTCACTATCTGAGAGCCCTGCCAGCAACCAACCCTTCAGAATGGTGTCAATCCCCTCAGCTTCCGGTCGCGCATAACGGCCGTCCCGAAGGTCTATGTCATGGACAATCTCCGCGACTACATGCAGAGCGGGCTCTTTCAAGTTGAACGCCGAGAGCATGGTTTCAAATGTGCAGCGATCACCCTTGTGTCCAAATTCGGCGCCTCGCATGTCGAATGTGACTTCATCAGGCTGGGGGTCGGTAGCGTAGCGGATCTCAGCTTTCGGATCGATAAATTGACGAATGAGCCAGGCGCATGCAAGCCGATCCACATGGGGGCGCGGCCGTGTGACCCAGCGCTTGTTTCGGTACTCCGAAAGCGTGACCGAGACAACCGTAGGGTCAGATGAGGACCCTTTACGGAGGGCTTGCTGGATACTGCGTATCTGTGAGGCAACACTTGCTCCTTCAGAAGACTCGAAGAAGTCCACCTGAGCCACCTCCGTATACTTTTTTCGTAGCTTCTCCAGGCGCTCCAGGATTTCTGAGTTGTTCTTCGATTTCTTTGCAGCGCGGAGGGCCTTTTCTACATTTGCCGCCTCTGATTCAATTTCCGAGTATTTCTTCCTGCACGAATCACGGAACAGTTCGATGATCTGCGGATCGGTCAGTCCTTCAAACCGCTCCACGCGCATTACCACAGCTTCACCTTTTGCCTGTTGAACCTCCTGCGCCAACCACTGAAATGCCTCTACACACTCATCCCGATCAGGCAGAACATAAACCCCAGCCTTGGGCGTGATCGCCCCTGACCGCTGCAACCGCCGCCACAACGCGACCCGTGGGCTCGAAGACGCTTTAGACGGCAGCGAATACGAAAACACCATCCATCCCATAGTGACAAGGAGTATAATGTGTGTTGCACAAAATTGCAATATATGTTACAAATATTAGACCGGGCCTAAGACCCAGATCCCAAAGAGATAAGACAATGATATGGCAAGCGAGATTTGCGGATGGTGGTTGATCCTAACAGCGTTAGCTGTAGTGAGTGTGTCGACCTCCGCTGAGGACTTGACCTACACTTGGAACTTTGATGCTGACCTCCCCGGTACTCTCCCGAAGGATTTTGTGGTTGGGACGCTGGTAGATGGTCGGCCTGCTGGTGAATGGAAGGTTCTGCAAACAGATCGGGCAAAAAGCTCGCCGCAGGTCTTGGCGCAGCTCATGGGAAAAGGCTTCGAACATGCCTACAAGGTGGTGCTGATCAATGGGATCATGGCTTCCGATGTAGATCTTCAGGTTTCCTTCCTGCCGATTGAGGGAAAAGCTGATATGGGGGGAGGCCTCATTTGGCGAGCCGCCGATGACCGGAACTATTATCTGACAAGGGCTAACCCGCTGGAACAGAACATTCGGATCTATCGAATCGTCAAAGGGATTCGACACTTGTTACAAAACTTCGACCAGACGATCCATCTGAACCAGTGGCACACGCTGCACGTGGTCAATCGCGGCTGCCAAATCCAAGTGCTTTACGATGAGAAGCCAGTCTTTGATCTTTGCGATCAGACGTTCACGGCAGGTCGTATTGGACTCTGGACGAAGTCAGATGCTGTGACCTACTTCGACGACCTCAGGCTACAGATTTTGAAATGATGCGATTTTGGTGGTCCCAACGGGATTTGAACCCGTGTTTATGCCTTGAGAGGGCACCGTCCTAGGCCAGGCTAGACGATGGGACCCCTGGTCGTGATGGAATGAACCTAAGCGGTTGAAAACAGCGGCACCTTAACGGAAACATTGCCGGCTTGTCAACATGCAACTACCTTGCGCGGGTCAGCTGCCACCTGTTATAACGTGAATGATTCCCGGTTATTCTCGGTCGCGTAGGAGACTGAACACAACGTGGGCGGAACCAATCCATATATTGAAAAAGCGGAAGTCGAACTCCCGAAGAAGGCGTACACAATCACCTTCCGCCGCCCGGATGGTCCGCCCATCGTGTTCGAGGTGGACCCGAGCAAGCTGCCCTATGGTCCGACAGGCCTACCCGGCAGCATTCTGGACATTGCGCTCAATGGAGGAGCCAGCATTGATCTCGAGCATGCGTGCGGTGGAGTCTGCGCCTGCTCGACCTGCCACGTGAAGGTGGTCAAGGGGCTGGAGTCCTGCAATGAGCCCACGGACGACGAGCTCGATCAGCTCGATGAGGCGCCGGATATTGGATTAAATTCCCGCCTGGGCTGCCAATGCGTGCCGAACGGCAGCGTGGACATCGAGATCGAGATTCCAGCCTGGAATAAGAATCTCGTCAAGGAAGGACATTAACGCTCCTCTCAATCGTAGGTCTCGAACTTCGCCTCCTTCCGCCCAAATCCCAGTTCCGACAAGTACGTCTTGAGCGGCCTGATGAAGGCCTTCGTCCCGCAGACCATCGGCAAAAAGTCCTTCCGCCCCTGCCACAGCGACGCGAGGATCTCGCTTTCCGACCGGCGTTCCTCTCCCGCCGGCCCGCTCCCGTCCACGACGGTCGGAAGATACCGGAAGGCCTTGTGGCGCCCCGCCATCTCTTGAAGCTCGTCGTGATAGATCCGCTCCATCTGCGTAGGTGTGCCGTAGATCAAGGTCACGTGACACGACACAGTACCCTCGAACAAATCCCGAAGAATGCACCGAATCGGAACAATGCCAGTGAATCGCGCCACCAAGACGAGGTCTACGGTCAACGGGCGAGGAACCGTGAAATTCCCGTAGGGCCCCGCCAAGATCAGTTCATCCCCTTCCTTGACAGATGAGAGATAGCCGCTTCCCACCCCGCCCGGAACCCGGTCGAACACCAGTACCAGCTCTCCGGAAGAGGACTCCGGCTCGGCCATCGAGTAGGCCCGCGTCAACGGCGGACGCTCGCCCACTGGCAGCTTGAGCGAGACCCACTGGCCTGGCTTGAAGGAGATCTTCGATTCGAGGGGCACAACGACCAACTCACGCACTGTCGGGGACAGCATCCGCGCCCGCATCACCTTGGCCCGTTGTGTCGGTTCAGCCATGTGGAGAGAGACGTGGAGAGGGAGGAGTGGCTGGGGGACGAGGATTCGAACCTCGGTAGACAGATCCAGAGTCTGTCGTCCTACCACTAGACGATCCCCCAACCAGCACCGTGTGGTAGCGTCGCTGCAATTATCGGTGGCTCAGTGCATCAAGTCAATGGCCTTCTTCAGCCGCGCCACCGTCCGCTCCCGCCCCAGCAACAACATGACTTCAAAGATCCCCGGGCTGGCAGTCCGGCCCGTGAGCGCCACGCGCACCGGCTGAGCCAGCTTGCTCATCGAGAGCCCAGTCTCGGCTATGACGGTCTTGAACGCGCGTTCGAGTTCGTCATGCTCGAAGGAGGGAACCTGTCCAAGCGCGATGATCAGCTTGGCGAAGGCCGGTTGCAGCGCAGCGGTCAGGAATTGTCTCGCCGCCTCGGGATTCACAGGAATGGAGTCCTGGCAATAGGGCGCGGCCTCCTGCGCCATTTCCAGCAGAGTGCGCGAACGCTCGCGAAAAGCCTTCACCAGTCGTTCGAGCCATGTGTGGTCGGGCTGAACATGGGCAGCCAGCAAGCCTTGTCGCCGCAGGAACGGCACCACGAGGTCTGCCACCCGCTTCACGTCCGCATGCTTCAGGTATTGACTGTTCAACCAGAGCAGCTTTTCCGGGTCGAACGCCGCAGGGGCTTTGTTGATGCGATCCAAGGTAAACTTTTCGATCATCTCCGGTACGGTGAAGACTTCCTGATCCCCGTAGGACCAGCCCAGTCGCACCAGATAGTTGACGAGCGCTTCCGGCAGGTACCCCGCCTCCTGGTATTCCAGCACCGAGGTGGCGCCATGTCGCTTGGACAGTTTGACCTTATCAGGGCCGAGGATCATGGGGAGATGACCGAAGTGCGGCGGGTCATACCCCAAGGCCCGGTACAGAAGAATCTGGCGAGGGGTATTGTTCAAATGGTCATCGCCCCGGATCACATGCGTGATGCGCATCACGGCATCATCCACCACTGCGCCAAAGTTGTAGGTCGGCAGCCCGTTCGACCTCAGGATGATCAGGTCGTCCAACTGCGCATTGTCGAAGGTCACCCGTCCTTTGATCAGGTCCTCGACGAAGGTCTGGCCCATCTGGGGCGTCACAAAACGGACGGCCGGTGAAATCCCGGATGGGGCCGGGCCGGAACGGCGGCGGCACCGTCCATCGTATTTGGGAAGCTCCTTCCGCGCCAGGGCCTCCACACGCCGCGCTTCCAGTTCCTCCTCTGTGCAGTAACAGAAGTAGGCCTTGCCTTCGGCCATCAGTCGCTCTGCGTGCTCCTTGTAGAGGGCCAGGCGTGCAGTCTGGTAGACAGGTCCTTCATCCCAGTCCAACCCCACCCACTTCAGGCCGTCCAGGATGGCCTGGATTGCCTCAGGCGTAGACCGCTCTCGATCGGTATCTTCGATCCGGAGGATGAAGACTCCTTTTTCGTGTCTGGCAAAAAGCCAGTTAAATAGGGCCGTACGGACCCCCCCGATATGGAGGTAGCCAGTCGGGCTGGGAGCAAACCGGACTCGAACTGGACCCATAGAGTGTTTCCCGTCAGTTTCTTAAGGCATTGGAATTTAATCTAAAATTTTTATATTGACAAGCATTTTCCCTGGGTGATATTCTATACCCGACCAAGATGGTCTCCGATAGAAACAGTCGCCGACTAAAATAATCGGACTTAAGGCTATGCTGAAACTGTCCAAGAAGACGGATTATGCCCTGATGGCTGTTCAATACATGTCCTCGGGAGGTGCCGATCGGGTCGTCAACACCAAGGAGATCGCGGAGGAATATAACATCCCGGTCGAACTGCTGGCCAAGGTCCTCCAGAAATTGGGGAAGAAGGGTTTAATTGTCAGCCAAAACGGTCCCAAGGGTGGGTATGTTCTTGCCAAGTCGTCGGCTGATATTTCCGTGCTGTCCGTCATCCAAGCGATCGAAGGTCACATTGGCATCACCGAATGCTACCACAACGAGGATTCCAACTGTATGCAGATGCCGCGCTGCAATATCCGCACGCCCCTCCGCAACATCCAGAACAGCATCTATGGCCTCCTCGACAGCATGTCGATCGCGGACATGAAGGAATTCGGTTCGGCCACCATTGTGCCGCAATCTCGAGTCTACGGTCAGCGAACGTAAACGAGAGCAGGTAGGAGAAGGAGCGATGACGATGAAGTTTCCGATTTTCATGGACAATCACTCCACGACCCCGATGGACCCCAGAGTTCTCGAGGCGATGTTGCCCTACTTCGTTGAGAAATTCGGCAATGCCGCCAGCCGCAACCACCAATTCGGATGGGAAGCCGAAGAAGCGGTCGAGAACGCCCGCAAACAGATCGCCAAACTCATTCACTGCGATGCCAAGGAAATCGTCTTCACGAGCGGGGCCACGGAATCCGACAACCTGGCGCTCAAAGGCGTCGTGGAAATGTACAAGGAGAAAGGCGATCACGTCATCACCTGTAGCACGGAGCACCGGGCGGTGCTGGACACCTGCAAGTCGCTGGAGAAGCGCGGCATCAAGGTCACGTACCTGCCGGTCGGTAAAGACGGCCTCGTCAATCCCGACGACGTCCGGAAAGCCATCACGGACAAGACGATCCTCATCTCGATCATGCTGGCCAACAACGAAATCGGGACGATTCATCCGATTGCCGAGATCGCCAGGATCGCTAAGGAAAAGGGCATTCTCTTGCACTGCGACGCGACGCAGGGCGTCGGCAAGATCCCGGTGGATGTCGAAGCGCTCAAGGTCGACCTGATGTCCTTCACCGCCCACAAGATCTACGGACCGAAAGGCGTCGGGGCCCTGTACGTGCGGAAGAAAGGGCCGCGGGTGCGCTTGGTCCCTCAGATCGACGGCGGCGGCCACGAGCGCGGGATGCGGTCCGGCACCCTCCCCGTCCCCTTGGTCGTCGGGTTCGGGAAGGCCTGCGAGTTGTGCGAGCAGGAAATGCCGACGGAGAGCAAGCGGACCTCGGCGCTGCGTGACCGCTTACAGGCTCAGATCATGGGGAGCCTCGACGAGTGTTACCTGAACGGGCATCCGACCCAGCGGCTCCCGCACAACCTGAACATCAGCTTCGCGTACGTCGAGGGCGAAGCCCTGCTCATGGGTGTCAAGGAAATCGCGCTGTCCTCCGGGTCGGCCTGCACCTCGGCCACGCTGGAGCCGTCTTACGTGTTGCGGGCGCTGGGCGTGGGCTCGGACCTGGCCCACTCCTCCATCCGGTTCGGGCTCGGCAGGTTCACGACGGCGGAAGAAGTGGACTACACGGCCAAGCGGATGGTGGAGGCCGTGAAGCGGCTTCGGGAGATGTCCCCGCTCTACGAGATGGCGAAAGAAGGGATCGACTTGAAATCCGTCCAATGGGCCGTACATTAATTCTTAAGGCATCGCACGTCTGGCAAGCGTGCCGTGGTGAGATAGGGAGGAAGGATCATGGCTTATAGCGAAAAGGTCATTGACCATTACAACAACCCGCGGAACATGGGGAGCCTGCCGAAGGACGACAAATCGGTAGGTACCGGGATCGTGGGCGCCCCGGAGTGCGGGGACGTCATGAAGCTGCAGATCAAGGTAGAGAACGATCGCATTGTGGACGCGAAGTTCAAGACCTTCGGCTGCGGTTCGGCGATCGCCAGCTCCAGCCTCGCAACGGAGTGGCTGAAAGGCCGCACGGTCGATGAGGCCTTTCAGATCAAGAACACCGACATCGTGCAGGAGCTGAACCTGCCACCGGTGAAGATCCATTGCTCCGTGCTGGCCGAAGACGCCATCAAGGCCGCACTGGCGGATTACAAGAAGAAATCCGCCGCCGAGGCCGCGCAGACGGCGCCGGTCACCGTCGAGGCGAAGTAAAGGAGGTCTACGGGAAATGGAAGAAACCTCTGCGGTCACGCCGATCGTGACGTTAACCCCAAACGCCCTCAAGGAGATCAAGCGTCTCCAGGAAGTCCAGGGCCTGGGCTCAGCAGCCCTGCGCCTGGGTGTCAAGGGCGGAGGCTGTTCGGGCCTCAGCTACACCGTGAACTTCGATACGGAGATGGGGCCCTACGATCAGTCCTATGAGGTCGACGGCATCCGCATCATCGTGGACATGAAGAGCGCGATCTACCTCCAAGGCACCCAGCTCGACTTCCAGAAGGACCTGGTGAGCGGCCAGTTCAAGTTCAGCAACCCGAACGCCACCAAGAACTGCGGCTGCGGAGAATCGTTCTCCGTTTAACTTTCCTCCCAGCGGACCTCACACACGGGGCATGGCCGAGGGTGGCGGCCATGCCCGTTGTGTCTAGAGGAGTCGGAGAAGGCTGAGTCCCTATGGAGATCACCAAGAAAGAACTCCCTTTAGCGCGGAGCATGTGCTGGCATTGCCAGTCCGACATCGGCGGCGAGTACTTCTGCAACCAGTGCGTCAAGGTCCAGCCGCTGTCGAAGGACATGGACTACTTCACGTGCTTCGGACTCCCGCGCAAGCTCAATATCGACACCGCCCAATTGCAAACCAAGTTTTATGAGCTAAGCCGGGTCTTCCACCCCGACTTCTTCGAGGGCAAGTCGGAAATGGAGCGGGCCGTGAGCCTGGCCAATTCCGCCATCCTGAACCAGGCCTACCGGACGCTCAAGGATCCCATCCAGCGCGTGGAGTATCTCTTGCGGCTGGAGGCCGGGGCTGCCAAGGACATCCCTGGCAAGGCACCGGCCGATCTCTTCGAGGCGATTCTCAAGATGCAGGAGGACCTCGAAGAGTTCCATGCGGCCAAGGCTGAGAACGATGCCGAGACCCTGGCACGCGCGGCGGAACTCTTGCGAGGCGCCAGGAAGGCCCTGGAGGCCAAACGGGCCGCCCTGGAAAACCGCCTGGCCGAGCTCTTCCAGATCTGGGACAAGTTGGTCGAGAAACAAGCGCACGACCAGACACAGCCCGCCGCCAAGGAGCGGACCTTGAAGGAAATGCGCGACCTTCTCTCCGAGCGGACGTACGTGATGAACATGCTGCAGAACCTCAATGAGGCGTTGGCGTAGATGGCACGCATCGTCGGGATCGATCTCGGGACCACCAACTCCCTCGTGGCGTACATGAACGGGAAGACCCCCACGGTCATCCCGGGACCGGAGGGACGCACGCTGGTGCCCTCCGTCGTCGCCTACACGCCTTCGGGCTGTCTGGTGGGTGACGCGGCCAAGGAGCAACTCGTCCGCAATCCCGCGCACACCGTCTATTCGGTCAAGCGCTTCATGGGGAAAGGCCTCTCGGACGTCACCCAGGAACTCCGGTACTTCCCGTTCAAGCTCACCGAGCAGAACGGCGTGATCCGGCTCCAGCTCGGCAGCAAGTCGCTCACCCCACCGGAGATCTCGGCCATGGTGCTCAATGAGCTCAAGG
>Ga0209237_1001241_pt1 | contig 15070 bp, 14 predicted proteins | sample GraSoi013_1_40cm_2_FD_185820 | JGI IMG/M metagenome (GOLD analysis project Ga0209237, IMG submission 185820) | Grasslands soil microbial communities from the Angelo Coastal Reserve, California, USA - Sample 10_02_2013_1_40cm (SPAdes) (version 2) | ecosystem: Environmental > Terrestrial > Soil >... | reverse complement strand
ACTTTTTTTTGAGTCGCGACCCACTGCCCACCGGCCCTAAGAACGCCTAGAACCGACCTACAATTGATCGCGATAAGAATCCACTCAAGAGTCAATATTAACGTTTGGTGAAACCTTCGGCTCAAAGAGCCCAGAACAAGAACTCGGCAATTGCTGTGACAATCACAGCGACAAATCGACACCACCAACTAATTCGGAAGTTCTCGCAAAATACCATTAACAGAACTGATAGAAAGCGAGTAGCTCATCCGTGCAAAGATCAGTCCTAGCATTCCACCGAGGAAAAATGACAATTGGAGAGAGAAAGGCAGCAAGAGAAAAATTCTCCCAAGAAGCAAGAAAACGAGCGGTAGAGACATCAACAGCATTACTATGACTCCGAGAAACGCTCCTATGATCGAGCCGATTATCGTCACGAACCGTGGCCGGGGTCCGTCTGAAAAATCTGGATAGCGGCTGCCGATCGCTACGCCTAGACTCGCTTCCGCTAACACTAGCGTAATGCCAACGGCGATGAAGGTCAGCGCGTCTAGAACCGAGACCTGGAAGAAGAACACCGTAAGCGCGAGCCCGAGAACCAGCCCTATTGTAGAGATCAGCGAGGTGAAGAGTATCTTGCTAGTCACGACCGCCTCGATAGGTAGAGAACTCAAATTCCACAGTCTCTTCCCTTCTTGACCTATCGAAGTCATTCCGAGGAACAGTGTCCCGAGACCCACTCCGAAGAGAAGCGGGACTGCAAGGAATAATGGACTGATCAGACCCGATGCGGCGCTAGTGGTTGGCGCGGGGGAAAAGATTGCTGGGAAAGAGATCATCACCGGGAGAATTATTGGAATAGCCATCAACCGCACCACCTCCTTTCTCCGGGTCGCAGAACGGATCTCGCGCCTCACAAGCGCGAGCGAAATTGCGCTGACCCCGATCCTCCTCAGCCTACTGACACGGGATATCGTTCCGGTGTTTGAAAAGTGAAAGGATGGTAGAGTGGCAACCCAGAACTTTGAGCGAAGGGCGAGCGCGGCGGAGGCGAGGACTGCAAGAAATCCCAAGCTTAGCAGTAGGAAGTAAGCTGAACTCAACAGATTGGACCTTAAAATGCTCGTGATGCTCAGGGTTGGCCAAAGCAGCGGCACGAGAACAGTTGTGGCATTTGCACTTGAGACAGAATTGATGATTCGAATGATAAGGAAGCCACTGAACAGAGTCTGAGCAAAAAGCAAGATCAGTATGACCCCGAGGATTCGTAGGATGATCATCGAGCGTCCGCCGACCTTGTTGAAAGATGTGCTCGCACGGGCGAGGAGAGATCTTAGAATTTCGACCGTGACTGAACCGATGAAAGCTGCAACCACGCTTGCGACGACTAGCACCAAGAATGCTGACGTGTTGCCGGTCAGAATCCCGATGGGCAGACTGTAGCCAACCGTGACTAGTACAAGAGGAGAGTAGGTGTAGCTCGTTGAGAGTGTCGAAGCGAAGACGTATTCTGAGGGCGAGATCGGCAGCCAGTTTATCGAATCAGCCGACTCGGACTCCGAGGAGGCGTTAAGCTCCCAGAGGAGACCCATCGTGAAGAAGAATCCGATAAGAAAGATCGGGATTCCGCCGAATATCGTCTCGACAATCTGTCCAATGTCGGCGTGGCTTGCACCTGCTCCTCTCAGGAAGGAGACCGTGGCGGTTCCGAAGCCAACTCCGGCGGCGAACATTATCGAGCCGATTAGCGCGATAAGAATCGGCCGGTTTGTTATGCTGTTCGAGAGAAAACTCTGTCGGGTATTACGCAGCCGCGAGAGCATTAGAATCTTGGCAAACTCGAGGAGTACACGGATTCTCATCTGCGCAAGGCCTCAACAATATCTTCGACTCCCTTGGTTCCGGTCAGTTTGAGAAAGACATCCTCAAGCCCGGAATTGGAAAGACCCGCCTTTTCTCGCAGTTCTTGTGCGGTGCCTTCGGCGAGGACGCGGCCGTTCTGTAGGATTGTGAGACGATCACAGATCGCCTCAGCAATCTCAAGCACATGAGTGCTGAAGACTGTTGTGACCCCGTCTCGCGCAAGACTGTGAATGAGCTCCTTGACCACTCGGGCAGATTTCGGATCAAGCCCGTTCAGCGGCTCATCCATCAACAGGATCTTCGGATGGTGAAGAATCGCGCCCATGATCGCGACCTTCTGTTTCATGCCTTGCGAGTAGCCGGTGATCGTCTCGCCTTGATTACCTTCAAGGTCGAGCGATTCGATGAGTCTAGTAATCCGTTCTTTCTTCTCTTTATAGCCTAGACCTCTGACGTCCGCGATGAAGTCTAGATATTCTGTCGCGGTCAGGAACTCGTAGAGCCTCGGTGATTCCGGGACGTATCCGACGAGACGTCGGACCTCCATCGGAGCCTTCTGCACGTCAACGCCGAGCACTCTCACCCATCCCGACGATGGATGAATCAGGCCGAGTAGAGTCTTCAGCAGAGTCGACTTACCGGACCCATTCTGCCCCAGAAGCCCCCGAACCTCCCCCCTCTCGACGGCTAGCGACAGATCACTGAGACCTAGGACCTGTCCATAGAACTTGCTAAGATGCTCTGCCTCTATTGCTGGATTGGGAGAATCCATGTTCCCATGCTTCCGAGATGGCAGCGGGAAGTTTAGCCTGTTGTCTCTAGACTCACTGAAAAGTGGGAAAAGAAAAGGGATTGTAGTTGGACTATTCTAGTGGGCCAGGTGGACCTGTAACTGGTCCGGGCGGCTGGTTTGGTGCTGGGCCGCTCGTTCCACTCATGGTGATGCTTGCGGTCCGTCTGCGTCTGAAGAGGAATGCGAAGACTCCTCCGATTCCAGCGGCGACTGCGACTGCGAGAAATATAGCTGTCAGAATCCCGGATGGACTCGTGGGCTGATAGTACGCTGTGTAGGCGGGGTCATTGACTATCCGGTAGCCGCCCCATGTTGGATAGCTTATGATGTACAGATAGTCTGTGACGGTGAACCTAACCATACCGGTTCTCGCTTGCTGGATCAATCCCGGGTCGACGTGTGCGACGAAGAGTGGTAGGAAGCCCATGAAGGCGTTCTGGAACCAGAAGACAGGGTTTCCTCCCCATCCGGCTCGGTTCACAGTTCTAGTGTTGACGTTGTAAGTTGCGTAGGTTGCTTCACTGGAATCTTTGGTATAATTGTAGAGATTGTATTGCGGCTTGACGCCGAAGTCTGCCCGGAAAGCTCGTTCCCCATCGCTCGCTGCAGTGTTTACTGCGGTGTGTGTCACGTCAGTTGAATTGTCACTATCGACACTGGCACCGGAGTCGTCCTTGTTGGTTGTAGTAGCCCCTGCTATGATCGCTTTCTGGGAGAGAACGATGGAGAGTTTGAGCTGTTTGGCCGCGATGTACTGGTAGACCGTTGTTGAGTTGTGTAGAGTACCGTCAAGGTTGTAGGTTCCAGTAGAATTCATGTGTACACCCGGCGAGGGAGCGATTATCCACAGGTCGGTAATCCGGCTAATCGTGTAGCTTGCCGCGAGTACAGCCGTCTTCGATCCAGGGTCTATGGCTAGAGCATAGTTGAAAGTTAGCTCTGTGTATTGTGCTAATCCTCTGGGCGTAGTTGGTATGCAGCACGGAAAGAGCGGGTCCGGGTTGACCTTCCACCACATCGCGTTGAGATTCGTGTATTTGAGACCCCACGAGTAGTGGTTGCTGTCAGCCGAGTAAAGAGGAATTGTCTGGGCGGTCGATACTGGCGAGGGAATCTTGTGGCCGGTTACGGCCGTGAGGTTGACGCCCAGGTTGAAAGACGCATAGATCTCGTCTCCCCTATCCGGAGAGTTTGGATAGATGTCGGTCGTGCTATTCTCCTTGAAAGCGACAAGTGAGATGAACGATGAGGCAGTGATGACATCCTTGCCGCCAGGGGTCTTGTAGTGTTCGAAAAATGTCTGGAGGGGGATGGTGACGAAGTTGACGTTGTTGTGGGTTACATTTACGAGACCGGCAGAGAAGAGCTGAAAGCCGCCCACGTTGATGTAGTTCGCGTAGATGTAAGCGTGCTCTGTCGAGTTGGGCGGAGTGAAGCCGTTAGCCGCTGCGTATAGTCGCACGTAGTCATACCAGTCGACGACCTTGCTGAAACCTTGTGATTGAAAATCGGTACTTGTTACCGTAGCAGCGCTAGTTGTTCTTGGAACGAAGAAAAGAGCCATCATTAGTCCGAGTGCTAGTATGGAGATTGCTCTGATTTTTCGAAGTTGAATTTTCATTTTTAATCCTGCTAGTAGCTTCCAACTTGGACGGGACGGACATAGAATTCGTGTTACCTAGCAAGACATCTAGTAGAAACAGGACCGATCGAAAAAGTGACGAAATTTCTCAGATCTAATTGGCTGGTTGACCGTCACGAGGCTCTAGTTGTCTTCGCCGCCGCCGTCGTCCCCGCCACCCCAATCGTCATCCTCGCCCCATTCGTCTTCTCCACCCCAGTCCTCGTCTTCACCCCATTCCTCGCTCGCAGTAATGGGCCAGTGAATATTGGTCATGTGAAAACTGGGTTCGCGCGAAACCTTGGCTGCTTAAAAGCCTTCCCAGAGGCTAGCTCCTCAGTTTAGTCCCGAACATTTTCGCCGTCGATCCATCAACCGTTCTGGCTGCCCAACACAAGTTACGAGTGTTATGCACCACAGCATAGCGACCGTTCCGATCCAGAGCAATCAGACCAGTTCCCAGGCCAAACGTCCTGGTTGAATAATGGATGACTTTTGTAGCTGCGGAGACAGCACTTGTACGTCTCATCAGATCGCACGCCGCTTTCGAGATGACGAGCCTCATGGCTTGCTCTCCGATACCGGTCGCTGTTGCCGCTCCGGACTCGTTATCTGCATAGAGCCCCGCACCAAGTATCGAGCTGTCGCCGATTCTTCCGGGAAGCTTGAGTGAGACTCCGCCAGTGGAACAGGCTGCGGCCAAGTTTCCATCGTTATCAAGAGCGATGGCGCCGACAGTATCAGAAGACTTGAGGAGAAAACGCTGAAGGATCTCCGGACTCGTTCCCGACAAGTATAGAACTCTGTTCTTCTTTAGCTTGCGCAGTCCTTCCTTCCAAGCCTCTACCCTCTTGGAAACTCGCAGATTCGACTTCGCTAGTCCATTCGCCAGTGCTAGTTTTCTAGCCGCTTCGCCAGCGATGAGAACGTGATCGGTCTTGTCCATGACAATTCTCGCAGCCTTGATAGGATTCCTGATATCTTTCAGAAGAGCGACGCCTCCTCCTTTGAGCGTCTTGCCATCCATGATCGCAGCATCAGTCTCGATCTCACCCACCAGATTGAGTGTCGAGCCTCTCCCAGCATTGAACACCGGGTTGTCTTCCATCACAACAATCGCAGCCTCCACCGCATCGAGGGCAGAGCCTCCTTTAGACAAGATGCGGAAGCCGCGATCAGCCGCGACCCCTACTCCACTCAATCCTTGCTTGTGAAGCTTCGAAGGCCAGTCACCAGCTCCTCCATGAACTATGACTACTAGCTTGGAAGGTCGCACGTTCGCGCCGGAGCACTGATGCATTGGATATAAGCGTCCCCTCCGCAAAGGGGATAGGCGCTTATGACAAGGCTGATCGGAACGAGCCTAAACGATATCAGAGAAGCCGCGAGACTCGTTCATGAAGGAGGGCTCATAGCCTACCCAACCGACACTGTTTACGGGTTGGGCTGCAACCCATTCGACGCAGACGCGGTCGATCGACTTGTCAAGGCCAAAGAACGCTTGAAAGGCTCGCTCCCAATTCTCGTAAGCTCTCTCGCCGAAGCGGAGAGGATTGGGGAGATTAACGAAGTTGCAGCGGCGCTTGCGAGTAAGTTCTGGCCGGGTCCCTTGACGCTGGTCGTGCGGATGAGACGCAACCTCCCAGCAAAGGTCACGGGCGGTTCTCAACTTGTTGGACTTAGAATCCCAAACCATGAAACGGCTAGCACGTTGATTCAGGAGTCTGGTGGAGCGATCGTTGGGACGAGTGCAAACATCTCGGGACGCCAGTCACTGACTACGGCGCGGGATGTACTCAGAGAATTGGAAGGGCGCATAGATCTGGTCCTTGATGGGGGTCCTACTCCGCTCGCCAGAGAATCTACCGTTCTTAGAGTTCTCGGAGGTGAACTTACGGTGCTTAGGGAGGTCGCGATTTCTCGGGATGATATTCTTAAGGCGCTACCCGTAACGCGAGCGTCCTAGGCTCTCGGGACTCTTGATTCACGACTTCAATCTCCTCCTATCTAGCGCCCGAGGAAATGAGAGAGAGGCGAACCATGAGATTCGTTATTTGTTGGGGGAGCTTGGCGACGGTTCTCCTAAGACTGACTTTGCGCTCGTGAGTGGACTTACAGTCGCCAAGACGTCGCTCGATCCGGTGAAGGTAGTCTCGAGGCTCCGGCCGGTTCTCAAGTATCGGCCTTGGCAGTTCAGATACATTCTCAAGGTGAAACCTGTGGAAGAGGTGGTTCCTTGTGACATTCCTAGTATTGGCGCAGCGGTTGTCAGCCGCGCGGGACAGGTGGGTGTTGATGAGACATTCAGGGTTTCGCTGGAGAAGCGTCGGAGCCGGGTTTCTTCGAAAGAGATCATTGACGCGGTCGCGTCTAAGGTTCCGCGAAAGGTTGAGCTGCGGAATCCGGACAAGATAGTCTTGATTGAAGTGATTGGAGATGTTGCTGGAGTATCCGTCATTTCGCCGCGCGGAATTCTGGGTATTGAGAAGGAGAAGAGGCGTCTCTAGTCTTGGACGTCCAGCAAGGCTGAACGTTCGACTATCAACCGTTTCAGAACCGACGAATCGATCTCTCCCTCAAACCTAGCCGCTTCCATCGCCCTACTAGTGATACCGTAGGAGCGCTGCAGCTTCGCTATCCTCTGTTCTGATTGGATCTCGATTAAATCGTCGTCTGGTGTGCCCCCGACGATCGATTGTGCTTCGCGAGCTAGCTCTTCCAGAGCTGCTCTTGACTCGGACAATGCGACAATAGCGATTCGGGAATCCTTTGAATCGACCCCCGAGAATCTGATGGCTTTCGCGATCTGGCGTTGGCAGCTGATGTAGAGCAAGAGTTCCATTGCAAGGCTCTTCGACCTCCTACGTTTTCCTTTGAACGAATAGAGTGCGTTCCGAGCAGCGAACTGAAGGTGTTCTGGTCCGCCGATTAAGTCTGCTTTTACTAGTTGAACTTCTGTTTGATTGTTGATGGAGCGTAGTTGTTTGAGTGTCTGTTCGGGGTCTGAGATTCTGGCGTTAGAGAAGCCTAGGCTGAGAAGGTAGTGGTTGTCAATCTCTTCTATCAAGAGCATCGATCTTCAAGAGTTGTCTGACGAGTCCCGCCCTTATCCCGCTATCTTTGAGTGCCCCGACTGTTGATGAGACTCTTGTCCGGTTGTCTTTGAAACGTTTCGAGATAAGATGAACCGCTTCCAACCGTTCCCATGGGAAGATGATCCATTTGCGAGTAGTTCGCGAGTAATAGTCGGGTCGGTAGATGCTCTGGGGTTTCATGTATATGGTGCAGACTCGGAGTTCTTTGACCGGTTTTCGTTGTAAGTGGTCTGCTACTACTCTGAGGCTGTGGCCGGTGTCTGAGACGTCGTCGACGACGAGGACTCGTTTTCCTACGACCTCCATTGTAACCGGCTGGGTTATCCGTGGCTTTTTGTTTCGAACTCCGATGTCCTTGTAGAATTCAACTTTCATGTTCGCGAGGTTCGGGTTCTGTAGGAGGTCGCTCATGACTCTGGCTGGGGGCCAGCCTCCTCGCGAGACCCCCACGATAATTTCTGGCTTGTACCGGTCCTTCTTGATCTGTCGTGCTAGATCAAGAAGCATCCGATAGATCTCATCCCAAGTAGGAGCTTCGTATTTGGGATTCGACGTCTCAAGGACCTAGCTTCGCGGCGGTTGTTTGTATCCCATTAAGGCTTTTTGAGAACTGACATGTCTTGAGAGCCGTTCGAATCGCCGGTTTGAAGGGTCAAGCCAATATAATGGAATCCCAAATGTTTTGGATGGCGTTCCAAAAGCCTCCCGGCTGGTTGAACGCCTATGATGTGGACTGACCTGCACAGAGGGCGACCTCGCCCAGATGAAGAAATGCATCTCCACTGACAATTCGACCAGCTGAGCCGCTGATCCCACAAGACGGGATGATTCCAGGTCTCGTAACCAACAGAATGTCCTGTGGTATCCACAGAAACGGTGTGAGTAATGAGAGGTAATAGAGTAATGCTGGTTGACTATTCTTTTATCCGGTCGGATGTCCGGTTTGTCTGGATATGTTATGGAAGGGCGTAGGAGACGTGTCTCCCGACCTCGTCCACTGCCGTTACGGACCGCACGGGACTCGATGTTCGAAGCAATCCTGAGAAACAGGATTCTGCTACTCTGGCTCCGCTAAGTTAACGAACCTATCTCCGGGACGAACGAGCCGGAGTGTCGCGCTGCTTTTCCTGAGAGTGACCGTGAGTATCGGAGATTCAATGGTGGACAGATGATGCGTTAGACTGAGCGGGAACTGGAGCCGGATAGCGGCTCTGCGAATCCGATTCTCTGCTAGACAGTATTCTAGTGGGACCAGTGGGACATTGAGATTACTGGAATAATCGTCGAAGTATCCTCTATTCCCGCAATACCCTCGATACGAGACAAGAGGAACCAGTAGATGTTGTGCGAGTCGGGCTCTAGGAGCTTCCGCTCCACCTCGGCCACGGCTAGGATGTCATACTTGCCTGGGATAATGTGAACCTCTTTTATCTCTGGGATTCCCCACAGGTCCTCTGCGACCGATTTTTCTTTGCCGAGCTTGGTCGCTAAATAGATGAAGGCTCGGACGTATCTCTTCATCTCATCTTTCGGATGATAGTGTTCCATCGTGATCAGCTTCGAATTACGCTCCGGTTGATCCTCTTTGTTATAAGCTCATTTGACTTGTGGTAGTCGATTGCGAGTAACGACGCTTGCACGATTATGGTATCGCTCATGTCATTAGCTCTAGTGTGAGGCTGAACTCTGCGCCGATCGAAGTGGTTAAGTGAAAGAGTTGGCAATTTCTCCGACCGAGAGACATTCTAGATTTCACTTGCCGAGCTCTCTTCAACTGCTTCTAGCTCCCGGGATCCGCGGGCATACGCTTCTCTTTATGGGTGTTCTGAGTTTCCTGTTTGCAGCTTCCTACGTCGGCCGGCTCCTTGGGCTTGCTAGCACGTGGATTGTTGTGTTTGTTATCGGTGCAAGTGCCTCAGCAACCTATCTTGTCCTAGCGCCGCTAGCGCTGTCTGAAAGGTTCAGAACCTCGATTCTCTTCACGAATATGAAGCGACGAGTCATCATTCTTGCATTAGTGTTCGGTCCAGTTGCTGGGGGAATCTCGTACTGGATTTACCAGGCGGGATCGGTTGAGTCTCTGCCGGTGTTTCCGTATTTCATTGCTATATTCTACGCGTGGATATTGTCTCAAGCATACTTCATCGCGAATCCGGTTACTCATGCGATGCTCAAGTTCGAAGAGGGTGTTGTCGGAAACGGCTTCGTCAGAAGGATGATGCGGACCCTCGGGATGACGGTTCTCTTCCTACCAATAGCGCCGCTGGCAATAGGTGTCTGGGAGATTTCGTCGTGGGCCAACCAGAACTACGCGAATGTTAGTGGAGCGGGGACTGACATTCTCCTGTGGACGATGGTCGTGACGCTCGCGCTAGTCGCCACGTATTTCTTGACGGTCATGTGGGGATGGAAGAACATCAAGCACGGCAAGCCCCAAGCGGCCATCTTTGCAGGCGGAACGTTTGTTGTGGTGTGGGGGTATCTTCTCTACCGGGCTACGACGTTACTGATGGGTCTTGTCTCGCAGAATGAACCGTCCAACGCGATCATCGATGCTGGGTTGATGGTTGTCTCAATTCTCGGTGCTATGCAGACGTTTGCTCGGAAAACGGTCAATCGTGCCAACCGTCGGTGGAGCCAGGTGCTTCCCTTCCTCGTTTTCTCGTTCGGGTCTGTATATGCTGTCTCCCAGTTCTACTTCATTCTTCAAGGATCCCTCACAAGAGCCGGACTCTCAGTAATCGTCAATGGTATCGTGTTTGCGGTCGGGACCTTGACGCTCATGCTGTTGCTCAGAAGTCATCTCAAGATTCCGAGCAGCGCAATGCTAGGAGCGACAAGTATGTCCCCTACTGAGGAGGCGAACGTGTCTCCTCCAACCACCGAAGAGCCCAACGTTTCTCAAACCGCGGAGACCGGACAAGAGAGTCAACCGGTTGAGGGGTCCCCAGAATCTCAAGATGATCAATCTGCGTCGGGTGTCGAGAACATGGAACAGTTAGACCAAGATGCGGGCGCAGACTCCGAGTCTGCGAACTAGTACTTTCGGTTCTGTCGTAGAACATTCTTCTACCAGCCTTACCTCTTCCAGAACGTTATGTCGACTGTCCAGCTTGCGCAGATCAAGACCGATGAGAAGACCAGCGCGAGCCAGTCAGAGCTGAGGATTGGCCGGCACAGAATACCGCTTCCAAACAGGTTCCCGATTAGTCCGGAGCGTAACGCGCTAAAGCCGGCTGGTGTGAAGGAGCCTCTGCCGGGCGAGATTGCTGTTCTTGCTCGTCTGGCGCCTCCGGAGATGGTGAAGAAGATTCTGACTCAAGAGGACGCGCTGAAATCGATGGCTCGGTTTCTGTCGAAGGAGACCGCGCCTGATGCTATTCGGATGCTGTACCTTGCTTTCAAGGGCGGTGCGGCTGTTACGAAGACTGAGGATCTGAAAACCTTGCTTGATCTTCAGTATCTCGCGGGATTAGACATCATCACAGTCCAGCACTCGCTCGACTTCTCTCTCGAAGACTACGAGGGTCAACTTCGTTTTGCTGAGAGATGGATGGAAGAACGCGGCGTTGAGAAACCAATGATGCCAGTCATTCAAGCGACCGAGAACAAGGAGACGTCTGCCAAACTCTTGGCTCTTGTCGAGAAGCATCAGCCGTCAATGATCGGCTTCGATCTTCGCGGAGGCTTCTACTATCATGCGCTTCGGGGTGTTGAGGAGTTCAAGAAGCGTAAGCCGGAGGTCTGGGTCCACGCGTTGCAGACTCCGCCGAAGGTCAGGTTCGGACGTGGGCTCTTGACATGTAGCGAGGGGATGATTCTTCCCATGTTTGGGATTGATTCCTTCTCCCGGTGGATTGTTCCTCCGCCTCCGACGCCGTTGACGAAGGAGGTCATCAACGTGTTTGATCGTAAGGGGTGGGGTAGTATGAAGAAGAAGGACTACGAGGCGATCCGGAATAACAATACTAACTGCGACTGTGCCGTCTGTCAAGGGAAGGATCTAGAACCGTTCTACGAGGGTAAGGTGTTAGATGTTCTTGCTAAGGCGAAGGTGCACGATCATCTGGCCCAGAGGAAGGAGCTGGAGGGTGCTAGAGAGTCGATTAGGAAGGGAAGATTCCTCTCACTGCTCAACACGAAAGAGTATCCGAGAGAATTTCTGAAACAACTACCCGCAAGAGACAGCGAGAATAGAGCGCCGAAGGACTAGGGCTTACAGAATCCCCAAACAGCACTCCCGCGTCACGAGAAAAAAATTCCTACCCCCCCTTTTTTTGAGGGGTCTCGCTAGTTGAATCTGATCTAGGCGAGTCTTCCGTTTCAAGGCTTGGTATAGGCTGGTCGACGGTTTTTCCAGAGTGGAAATCGGGCGTACGCCCCTTCGTGAAAGTCTCGTGATCTGAAAACACCTGCCCAGATTCACGATCCAAGCATATTCTGCGCTTGTCGGGTTTGAAACGGTACAGTCTGCGGATTTCTTTCCCTCAAGAGCCCCGGATGAGGAAGAGATTACTGTTTGTTAATTCCCTCCCAGAGCGGGTTTTGTGTCGCGGGGAGCAACTACTTTTGAGATTTTCTGTCGAGGGGTCTCGCCAGTTGAAGCTGAAACGGGCGAGCGTCGCGTTTCAGGGCGCAGAATAGAACCGTCGATTGTTTTTCTGATCGCAGATTAAGCGTGGAGGTCAGCGTGAAGATCCTGCGACCTCAAAACGGCTGCCGCGATTCGGGATCAGGGCTTGTTCCAGCCGATTTTCAAGGCTAGAATTTCGATAAGTGTGATGGACTTTTTTTGTTTTGACATACCCCCGGGGGGGTCGAGAAATAGTTAGTAGAAAAAGAAAGTTAACAAAAAAAGAAAAGATAACTCGGGGTCTTGTGTTACGAGAAGTCTCACGTTCAACAGAGATTGGGACGGGTCCTTTACCGCGTAGACCGTTCCGGGGACCCGTACCGATTGGCTCAATTATCAGCCCTCTACTCCCTATTCCCGATGCAAGTGTCGAAAAAGGCCGCAGACCCCGCCGAGGTGGTCTTGCGCGAGATCGAAGAGATGGGCAAACGCTCCTTCATCCCGTCAATCGGCCCCGTCAAGGGACGGATAATCGCTGAGGTTGTTGCGAAGCTCAAGCCGCGGAAGATCCTCGAAGTAGGCTCCCTCTATGGGTATTCGGCTATCCTCATTGCTAAGAACAGCCCGGCTAAAGCAGAAATCACGACTGTCGAGAAGAACCCGGAACACGCGCGGATAACCGAGCAGAACGTCGAACGTGCCAAGCTAGAGGACCAGATCAAGGTCATCAAGGGAGACGCGAAGGAGATTCTCTCGAAGCTTCCGGGACCCTTCGACCTGGTCTTCCTGGACGCCGAGAAGACCCAGTATCTGGATTATCTGAAAGCTGTCGAGGAGAAACTCCATCAGGGGAGCGTCGTAGTCGCCGATAATGTAGGCGTGTTTCAGGACCAGATGCAGAACTATCTGCACTATGTCCGGAATACTGGCCGTTACCGGAGCCGGACGGTTGATACTCTGTTAGAATTCTCGGAGACGACGAAGGACGCGATGGAGATCAGCGAGAAGCGCTATTAACACTCTACCCATAACAGAGCATTATCGTGACACATACTGATGTCTAAACTAGGATACTTCCCATTCTTCGAATTCTCTTTAGGGGTATGAAGCTTCTAGCGAACCTTGCCCTTCTTCGGACCTTCCCTACCAGACATCTTCTTCTTTTTCTTCTGCCATTCCTTGCGGGTCATTTCGGATCCATAACGACTCTTTTCACTAGGGTATTTAATCGATAGAGTTGAAGGGGCGACTCAGCCGTGAGAGAGTACTTCATGACACCAACAAGCCATCGGTCTCACGACCTACTCTGGGAGACAACCCTTCTAGTCGTCTTCTCCCTCAGCCCGGTAATATTCCCGCAGGCCCACGCAGCCGCCCCGGTGAACGCTCTTCTCACAGGCCTCAACCTTCCTGTCTCGTTAAAATTTGCACCGGATGGGCGGATCTTCTACACCGAAAAAGACACAGGAAACATCCGGATCATTCAACCGAACGGAACACTCCTTCCCACTCCATTTGCAACGATCAGTCCAATCTTCACCGACGGCGAGGCGGGACTCCTCGGAATAGCTCTCGACCCGGCCTTCTCATCAAACAATTACGTCTACGTATACTACACGTACCGCGACACCGCCTCCTATACACATGGCCACATCGTCCGTTACACCGCCAACAGCAATACTGGTACCAGTCCCAGAGACATCTTCGACGTGACGAGCAGCGCAACGAATACCGTCTACCACAACGGGGGCTACATCAAATTTGGACCAGATGGTAAGCTGTACGCGATGGTCGGCGAATTCCACCAGGACCAGCAAGCTCAGAACCAGGGTTCAATGACTGGGAAGATGCTCCGCATGAACCCGGACGGCTCAGTCCCGAACGACAATCCGACAGCTGGAAGCTTAGACTACGCATCGGGAATACGGAACAGTTTCGGCTTCGACTTCGACCCTTCGAATAATCGTCTAATTGCTACTATGCCTGGACTGAACAGTGATGACAAGATCCTAATCATCGTAAGAAACGGCAACTACGGCTGGCCCACGTGTGTAGGCATCTGCAACGATCCCCGTTTCATCGACCCGATCGTCGACTTCAACCCGGTCGTCACACCGACCGGCATCGCGGCTGTCGTTCCGAACAGTTACATCTTCGGCGAATACACCACCGGCAACCTGGTTCAGCTTCAGCTCAACTCGACTGGCTCAGTTCTATCGATGACCCAGCTCTACAATGCATCGGGCGGAATAATCGCCGTCGAACTGGGACCCAACAACAAACTCTACTTCACTACACCCGACACGATCTACACCTACGACCTTCCGGCTAGACCTGTTGCAAATGCTGCGGATCCCTCTTTGGTGATACTGGCAATCATTGTCGTAATTGCTGCAGCGCTACTCGTGGTTTACACTACGCTACATTATCGGCGCAGACGCTTACAGACTCTTGAACACGCCAGTACAGAAATGCCTAGGTGATGAGTGATTCCAGGTGGCCTACGGGTGCGCCTCCTAGACTTAGCAACTTGTCGTGGAACGTTCTGATTGGTTCGTCTGGATGGGCGTGGAAGAACCGCTCTCGGGCTTTCTTGATGAACAGTTTTCCTAGAGTGTAGCCGTAGTAGGAATGGTCGAAGGTTCCTCGCAATGCTTCCCGCTCAGCAGGCCCTGCTTCCATCCACGCATTCTTCATGATGAACTGTCGCGCTTCATCAAGTGTCATTCCTTGAGTGTGCATCTTGAAGGAGACGATGAACCTGCAGTCCCTCAACAACGCCTCCTTCAACTGGATAAACCGTAACCGCTCGACCCCGTACCCTTCGTCCAGCATCATCTCCTCGCAGTAGTGCGCCCAGCCCTCGCCGAACGCATAGTTCCAGTAGGCCTTGCGCGTCATCGAGGTTCCATACTCTTTCTGGAAGACGCGGTGGGTGTAGTGTCCCGGCCAGACTTCGTGAATCGCAATCTCCTTCAATGTCACACGGTTCAGATGGCGGAGCCATTCCTCTGTTCTCTTCGCGTCCCATCCATCCTCTGGAGGAGTCACGTAGTACAGTCCTTCTACGCCCTCCTTCTCGAACGGCCCTGGCGACGACATTGCCGCGGTGGTCGTGGCTCGCATGTGGGATGGAGTGGGAACCA
>Ga0209237_1001240_pt1 | contig 15072 bp, 12 predicted proteins | sample GraSoi013_1_40cm_2_FD_185820 | JGI IMG/M metagenome (GOLD analysis project Ga0209237, IMG submission 185820) | Grasslands soil microbial communities from the Angelo Coastal Reserve, California, USA - Sample 10_02_2013_1_40cm (SPAdes) (version 2) | ecosystem: Environmental > Terrestrial > Soil >... | reverse complement strand
GCCGGATCTACCGCCGCCTTCGTATGAGAGCCCGTACTACACGCCTGCCGCCGGCATGGCGCAGCCCCCCGTCCATCGCATGCCGTGGCTCATGATCGTCGGCGCGGTCGTCGGCCTCGTGCTGGTGATGGGGGCCTGCGGGACCGCGTTCGCACTTCTCAACAACCGGAACGGAACCCAGACCACCGCGGTCGACTTGCCCAGCCCCACCCCGGCCGGCACGCCAACACCGATCCCATCGAAGTCGCCGATCCCATCGGGGCCCAGCACGGCGTCGACCGCGGCGATATCGGTGACTGTCCCGGCCGGTTGGACAGCGACGACTGGTGACACGGACGTTCTGGTGACGAGCCCCGCGGGCGACGGGGTGGTTTGGCTCGACAGTGGCAACTTCAGCCCGCCAACAACAGCGCAGCAAATCAAGGACAAACTGGATCAGAGCCTTGTGGCCGAGTACCCGGACACAAAGACTTGCCCAAATACCAAGACAACGAATGGTTCGGTCGGCGGTGTCTCGGGCATCTGGTGGCAGGTCTGCCTCACAGTCGCGCAGGGTGGCCAAAGCTTCGCGGCCGCGATGACAGAATTTGCGGCGACGAACTCCGGCGGCGGCGTCGGCTATTTCATACAGGTGTTCACGCTGGCCTCGAGGATGAGCACCTTCTTCAATGACGCGAAGCCAGTCCTGGCGAGCGTCCAGTGGAGGCTGAAATAGCCGCGTAACCCATAATTGGCAGCTCTCCGGCTGTCGTCGGAACCTGTTACCTCGACATGTATCTTGAGTGCCCGTGTTCGAGCGCTGGGGTCGTTTCGTCTACCGGTTCAGATGGGCCACCCTGGTGGTCTCGGCGCTGCTGCTCGGGCTCTCGATCGTCGGCATCCTCACGGGTGGCACGCTCGCTGGTAATGGCGGGTTCGGCGCAGACCTGCCTGCGGGCCAGGCCTCGAAGCTGATCGCCCGCGAGATCCAGCCCCAACAAAAATCGACCGGCTCGTCGCTGACTTTGATCTTCAGCAGCTCCACGCTCAGCGTCTCCGATCCTGCCTTTCAATCGGCGCTGGAACAGGCCGTGGCGCCGCTCGCGAGCGATTCCCGCGTGACCGGAGTGTTCACGCCCTACACGGCACCTGAAGCGGCCCGACCCAGCTACATCTCGCGCGACCAGCACGAGGCGCTCGTGATCGTCGGCCTCAAGGACGGCAACCTCGTGGCTGAGGGCTATGTAGCGTCGGTGCTGGCCGAAATCCATCCCGGCCCGTTGAAGGTGGTCGCGACCGGCGGGGTGCTGATCAACCAGGCCTTCAACAAGACGCTCGAGGCCGACCTGCAGCGAGCGGAGTACATCGCACTGCCGATCACTCTTCTCATGCTCGTGGTGATCTTCGCGTCGCTCATCGCCGCCTCCCTGCCGCTGGGTGTCGGGGTGCTCGCGATCGTGGGCGGCGTCGGCGGCACGCTCGTGCTAGCGCGCTTCACCGACGTATCGCAGTACGCGATCAACATCATCACGCTGATCGGGCTTGCAGTCGCGATCGACTATTCGCTGTTCGTGGTCAATCGATTCCGAGACGAGCTCGCTGCCGGGGCCACGCGCGAGGACGCGATCGCGAAGTCGATGTCGACAGCAGGCCGCGCAATCACGTTCTCGGGCATAACCGTGGCGATCGGGCTATCGGCCATGCTCTTCTTCCAGGGCACCTTCCTCGCATCGATGGGCGCCGCCGGCGCGATCGTCGTCTCGATCGCGGTCCTGTATGGGCTCACCTTCCTGCCTGCACTGCTCTCCGTGCTTGGCCCGTGGGTCGACCGGATCCGGCTTCCGTTCCTGCGCGCGCGCAAGCCCGCGGGGACAGGTGCCTGGCATTCGATGGCTTTGTGGGTGATGAAGCGGCCGATCGTCGTCCTGCTCCCGTCGCTCGCCCTGCTCCTGCTTGCGGGGACACCATTCCTGCAGCTGCGACTTGCCAACGGCGACGTCGATCAGCTGCCGCCAGGCAACCAGGCGCGACAGGGGTACGACATGCTCATCCGAGACTTTCCCGGCCAGGACCAGACCACGGTGACCGCCGCGGTCTACTACCCGAACGGCAGCCCCCTCACGTCCGAGCACATCGGCGCCATTTATGACTTGAGCCGGCGCTTCGCCGCGCTGCCGAACGTGCTCCGCGTCACCAGCATCGTCGATCTCGACCCCAGCCTGACCCGCGCGGACTACCAGCGGCTCTACTCGAATCCGGCCTCACAGCTGCCGGCGCAGCTGCAGCAGGCGCTGGTCACCGGCTCCGGGCCGCACCTGACGGTGCTCTACATCGTCACCAACAAGCAATACACGAGTGACGAGGCCCGAGCCATCGTCAACGCGGTGAGAGCGCAGCAGATTCCTGATGGCCAGGTTCTGGCCACCGGCGGCACCGCGATCGACCTCGACATCGTCAACTTCATCCTCCAGCGGACGCCCGTCGCGGTCGCGTCTGTGATCGCCATCACCTATATCGTCCTCTTCTTCCTGACCGGTTCTGTGGTGCTGCCTTTGAAGGCGGTCATCACGAACCTGTTCTCGATCTCGGCGTCTTTCGGCGCGATGGTCTGGATCTTCCAGGAGGGTCACCTGAGCGGACTGCTGGGCTTCACACCTCAGTCGATCGATCCCAGCATTCCCGTCATCCTCTTCAGCATCGTGTTCGGCATGTCGATGGACTACGAGGTGCTTTTGATCAGCAGGATCCAGGAGGAATACAGGCGTTCCGGCGACAACCAGGCCGGGGTTGCTCTGGGCCTCGAAAAGAGCGGCCGGCTGATCACGGGCGCAGCCGCGATCATGTGCGCCGTCTTTCTCGCATTTGGAATGGCCAACATCGTGATCATCAAGGCGATCGGCATCGGCCTGGCGGTCGCGATCGCAATCGACGCCACGATCGTACGGATCCTCATCGTGCCGTCCGTGATGAGGCTCCTCGGCCGGGCCAACTGGTGGGCGCCGCGTCCGCTGGCGATTTTCCATCGCTGGGTCGGCGCGGGTGAGTCGCGCACCCCCAGCCCGCAGGCCATTTACGGCGGCGAGTAGCACGCAGGCGTATCTCTTTCGCAGGATCGCCGGCGCCCTGGTCGCCGGGGCTCTCCTCGCGGGGTGCACGATTGTCTCGCCGCCATCGGCGTCTCCCGTGGCCGTCGGGGAATGGCCTATGTACCGGGGCGATCTGTCGCGCGATGGACATCCGCCAGGCGCTGCGCTAGACGCCGCGGCGGCCAAACGCCTGAAGGCCGCGTGGCAGGCGGAGATGAGTGGCGCCGTCAATGGCACACCCGCTGTCGCCGGCGGAGTGGTCGTCGCCGCGAGCGGAGGCGGGGTGGTTGCTGCGTATCACCTCAACACCGGCGGGAAGATCTGGCAGGTCGATCGCCTCGGGGCCGTCTCGGGCTCGCCGGCAATTGCGGGAGCGCGCGTCATCGTCGGCACCCTGACCGGCCACACATTCGCTCTCGACCTGGCCAATGGCGCCAGGCTATGGGACGCCAAGGCCCCGGGCATCAGGCCTGCGATCTGGTCGTCGCCCGCGGTCTACGGACAGCTGGTGCTCATCGGCGTCGGGTCCCAGTACGGCGACAACCCACTCGAGTCCGGCCGGGTGATCGCGCTCGACCTCGCCACCGGTCACCAGGCCTGGGACCTCTGCGCGAGGGACGGCTGCATGCCGGGCGATGGCATCTGGTCGACGCCGGCAATCGATGCGGTCGGGCGTGGATACATCGGAGTCGGCAATCCCGACGACGGCGTGGTGGCGTTCGACGTCGCGACCGGCCGGCGGCTGTGGCTCGCGACGTTCCACCCCGATGCGGGTCGCGACGTAGATGTTGGCGCGACGCCGATCGTGGTCCAGGTCGGAGGCCGTGAGGCGGTAGCCGTCGGTTCCAACGCGGGCGTCTTCAAGGTGCTCGACGCTTCGACCGGGGCGGTGATCTGGTCGCGGGAGGTTGTGAGCGGCAGCGCAGTGCACGGGCTCCTCGCATCGCCTGGTTATGACGGCACCAACTACTACCTCCCCTCCGCGGGCACGCCGGTCGGAATTTTCGCGCTGGCCGCCGGCGATGGCAAGACGCAGTGGACGTACGACTCAGGCTTGCCCGTGTACTCCGCGCCCGCGATCGGCAACGGCGCCCTGGTGTTCGGCATCGGCGACGTGTTCGGCGACCCGAACAGTGGCGGGGTGGTGGCGCTGTCGAGCCGCGACGGCTCGGTGCTCTGGATCTCGGACCTTCATTCGGCGGTCTTCAGCGCACCCGCGATGGCCGGCGACACGGTGCTGATAGGCGACTCTCGTGGCGACGTCATCGCCTACCGGCCAAAGTAGGCGGTCTACGTTCCGGCCAGCGGGAGATCGACCTCGAAGGTGGCTCCGCCACCTTGTGTCTCACGCACGGTCACGTGGCCTCCGTGCGCGGTGACGACTGCGCTCACGATCGACAGGCCCAGGCCGGCTCCGCCGCTGTCACGGCTGCGGCTGGGGTCGGCCCGGTAGAACGGCTCGAAGATCCGATCGATATCCTCGGCGGGTAGACCGGGGCCGTGGTCCATGACCGAGAGCTTCGCGATGCTGTCCTCGGTCGACAGGCTGATGTCGATGGGAGTCTGGGGCGGAGTGTGGACCAGCGCATTGCGGACGAGGTTGCCGAGCACCTGGCGAAGGCGCGTGTCGTCGCCGTTGACGACCACTGCACCTGACGATGCGAGGTTGATGTCCCGCTGGGGCGCGACGACCCTAGCGTCGGCGACCGCATCGGTGGCGATGGCCTGAAGGTCGATCGGCTCCATCTCCAACGGGCGGCCCTGGTCGAGGCGCGCGAGGACGAGCATGTCGTCGACCAACCCGGTCATGCGGATCGATTCTTCTTCGATTCTGCGACGGGCGAGGTCAGCGTCCACGGGTGACTCGGCCGCGCCACGCCGCAGCATCTCCGAATAGCCGCGGATGGAAGTCAGTGGCGTGCGCAGCTCGTGCGAAGCATCGGCCACGAAACGGCGCAGCCGCCGGTTCGAGGCGGTTCGTTCCGCGAAGGCCGACTCGATCTGGCTCAGCATCCCGTTCAGAGCGAGGCCGAGGCGGCCGATCTCAGTCTTCGGCGTGGCGGGTTCGACGCGGCGGCTCAGGTCGCCGGCGGCGATGTCCTGCGCGACCCCGCCCATCTTCTCCAGCGGCCTGAGGCCGATCCGGATGATGAGAAGCGCGAGTATCGCGGTCGCCACGACCACACCGGCGCTGATCAACCCCTCAAGCTGCAAAAGCTGATTCAGCGTCGACAGCACGTCGTCCATCGGAATTGTGAGCACGACGTAGTTGCCATGAAACGAATCCTCTGGCCAGATTGCTGCCCTGTAGTGCGATACCCCTCCAGTCCCGGCAAGCGTGACCATCGCCGGCGATTTCTCGGTGCTCGCGGGTAGCGGCTTGGGAATCACGGGCAGCGCGTTTGACGTCGACGAAGGGAAGTCGTACCGCAACGGTTCCTGTACCCGAGAGCCGTCGGGAGCCAGCAGCTCGACCACCGTGCCGATCGGAAACTGATCAGACGCTCCACGGCTTGGTCCCGGTCCACCCAGGACACCGCGCGCCGCAGCGCGGCCATTGCTGAGCTGGTCGTCGAGGCGCTGGACCAGGAAGTGCTGCATGGTCAGGTATGTGACTGCGCTCGAGATCAGCAGGCCCAACACCACCAGCGAGATGACCCCGATCAGGAGCCGCCCGCGCAGCGACTGCGTCATGGGTTTATGTGCGGGGCGCGCGGAGGACGTAACCGACGCCGCGCACCGTCTGAATCAATGGCGGCTTGAAGCGATCCACTTTCCGGCGCAGGTAGCTGATGTATGTCTCGAGCACGCTCGCGTCGCCGCCGAAGTCGTAGTGCCACACGTGGTCGAGGATCTGGCTGCGTGTGAGCACCCTGCCGGCGTTGATGAGGAGATAGCGGAGCAGGCGATATTCAGTCGTGGTCAGCTCGATGACATGCTGCCCGCGCCGCACCTCGTGCGCCTCGTCGTCCATCTCGAGGTCGACCAGCGTCAGCCTGCCGCTTTCGGGCCCGCTGCTTCCGTGGCGCCGCAGAACGACGCGCACGCGGGCCATGAGCTCTTCGATACTGAAAGGCTTGGTGACGTAGTCGTCGCCGCCGATGGTCAGGCCATGGACCTTGTCCTCGGTGGCGTCCTTCGCTGTCAAGAAGATGATCGGCACCTTGTGCCCGCCCGCGTTCAGGCGTTTGAGCACCTCGAGGCCGTCAATGTCGGGGAGCATCACGTCGAGGATCACCACCGCAGGCGAGAACTGGGTCACGGCGGTCAATGCCGCCCGTCCGGTCGCGGCCGTCTTGACTGTGAAACCTTCATAGCGAAGCGCCATCGCCAGCAGCTCTGTGATGTTCGGTTCGTCGTCCACGACCAGTACTCGCGTCCCGTTCACCGGCTGGGCTTGCAGGCGCTCCCCGTCCGTGTTCACGCCTTCATCCTGCCTCCAATGGCTGGGAGTTTGCTGAGAGGTTGCTGGGGCGGGGCTATGAGTTCGATGAGGAGGGCGCGTCCGGCTCCGGCCAGCCGGAGACCCGATGGACCGTGCCCTGGTGGTCGACCAGGCGTGCCGGGAGGCCGTTGGCCGTCAGCCAGGGGATTGCCCAGTCGCCCATAACGATTGCCGCAGTCGACGCTATGTTGGCGTCGACGCAGGTCCTCGCCACGACCGTCGCGGTTCGCCAGGGTCCTGCTGCGGGAAGCCCGGTTGCCGGGTCGATGATGTGATGAAGGACGACACCGCCTCGCGTCCAGCGGCGCACCGTTGTGCTCGAGGTGGCGATCCCGCCCGATTGGATGCTGATGGTCTCTTCTTCATCATCGATTGGGGCGTTGCTGTCCTCGCTGGCCTGCACCGCCCACCCCTCCACTGGCGGATCGCCGGCGGCGGCGATATCACCGCCAAGGCTCACCAAAACGCCGCCGGATCCCGTCGCCTCGTACGCGGCCGACGCGGCCAGGTCTGCGGCAAGCGCCTTGGCGGTGGCTCCGAGGTCGATTTCGACACCCGCCGGTACATAGACCGTTCGGGCGGCTTCGTCGAACTCGATTGCCTGCCACCCGGGAACATGGGTCACGCTCAGCTGGATCGGCGAGCCATCGGTCGGAATGGAGGCAAAGTCTCGGTCGTAACCGGCCAGCCTGACCGCCGTGCCTACGGTCGGATCGACCGCTCCGCCTGTGAGCCGTGCTCCGCGCAGCCCGGCGGACAGCGCCTGTGCCAGGAGCGGGCTGACGCGAACCTGCCGACCAGGCCTCCGGTTTAGACCGCTCAGCTCGCTGTCGTGGCGGAACCTGCTCGCGGTCTCGTCGATCGCCTTGATGACCGCATCGGCTGCGAACCTGGCGGATTCGAGCCGGTCGGGCCGCGTGACGATCAGCCGCATCGATGAGCCGAGAGCGCGGTCATCGACGATGCCGAACAACGTGGTGCTCACTTCGACGCCGCCGTCGGCTGCACGGCCACTGCGAGCGCGAGTGCCAGGACGGGGCAGCTCGCCACCGCGCGCTGGGCCAGCGGAGCCAGACCCCCGGGTACCGGCCCTGCCGCGATGATCGGGTAGCCCCAGTCGTCGAGGCGGATGATCTCGGGCAAGAGCTCCGCGCACAGCCCGTGCCCATCGCACTTGATGCGATCGATGGATAGCCGGAGCGCAGTCCTCACGCCGGCTGCTGCCTCCAATGAGCCGGGTGCGCGGCGAACTCGTCCGCGAACGTTGCGAGCGCCGAGCGCAGAAACATCACCGCGCCGTCCGGATGCCGGCACGCGCCTCGGCCCGGCACCTCCACTACCCATCTCTTCAGGCGCGCGATCTCATCGCGGTTGGCGCCGCGCTCGGCGATCCGGCTGCACGCATCTGAGAGCGCACGCAGCCCGAAGAAGCACGGCCCGCATTGCGCCGAGCTCTCCTCGGCGAGGTAACGCATGATCCGAGCGGTGTCGCAGACCCCGCACCTGCCGGCCGGAAGCACCCCGACCACCCCGCAGCCGAGGTTGAACCCTTCGGTCTTCAAAGCCGCGGCGTCGAGCGGGAGCTCCCATGCTTTCGCCGCCGCCACCCATGCGCCGAAGTAACCTCCGATCAAAACGGCCGACGCCGGTCCTGATGGTCCATCTGCCATGGCGACGGCTTCTTCGATCGTCGTTCCCGCCTCGACCTCGAGGACGCCCGGCCTCTTGACACCGCCGGCGACGGTGATCAGGAGCGTGCCCGCGGCGCCGCGACGGCCCGCAGATCGGAACCAGGCGTCGCCATAGCGGGCGATCAACGCGACGTGAGCGAGGGTCTCGACGTTCTGAACGAGGGTTGGGGCCCCGGCGACGCCGCGTTCATGAGAACGTGGCGGGGCGGTCGTTGGTGTCGCCACTCCCGCTTCGATGAGATGGACGGCGGCTCTCGATTCGCCGGCCACATACCGCTGCGGTGCGCCGACCATGCGCGCGATGCGGCGCTCGGATTCTGTCCGCTCCGCGAGTGCTCGGTCCATCGCCGCCCGGGCCGCCCGGTGCTCTTCGCCGATGTACACGATCACCTCGCGAGCGCGAAGCGTGTGAGCGGCAAGGAAGGCGCCGTCGAGCACGAGGTGGGGGCGAGTTGACATCAGCACGCGATCTTTGTGGCTCTGGGGCTCGCCTTCCGCGCCATTGACCACGACTACGGGCGAACCTTTCGACGCGGCGGCCACCGCCCGCCACTTGGTGCCGACTGGAAACGAGCCGCCGCCGCGGCCGGTCAGGCCGCTGGAAGCGAGCGCCTCGATGAGCGCTCGGCCGCTGAGCTTCGGCGCGCCCAGCCTCCGGGAATGGTTGGCATCGCTCTCGGCACCGGAGGCGAGGTCGGGGCCGGCCAGCAAGCGAAGGCCCGTCACCGGTCCGGCCGCCTTGCGACTCGCGCTCGGAAGTCACTGCGGGCAGAGGCCAGAGGATCAGCGGATCCCTGGCCCAGCCTGTAGACGACGGCGACGGCGACCGATCCGACGCACACGATCGAAAGCACCATGAACCAGCCCGAGAGCGCGTCGGTCCCGGTGCCGAACCCGTGGATGACCGCAACCGGCCACGACGCATACGCCAGCCAGTGCACGGCGCGCCAGGCGCCCTGTCCGATGAGGCCGCGCACGAGGCTTGTCGCGACGATCGCAACCAGCAGCTCGAAGGCGATCGTGCCCAGGCCGAGCCACAGCGTCCGGTAATAGGACGAGAACGGGACCACCGCCGTGAGCCAGCCCAGGTGCGTGAACGGATCGACGATCGCGGTGACGATGTGCAGGGCGAGGAAGACCATCGCCATCAACGCGATGTTGCGGTGCAAGCCGGTGGTCAAGAACTTTGGCCAGCCCGCGCTCTGGACGCGCAGGGCCGAGAGAACCCCTAGCACGACGACGCCGCTGAGCAGGATCAGCGAGACAGCGCCGGCGCCTCTGGTGGTGTACCAGAGAAGTGTGTCGCTCACGGCAGTGGGCTACGAGCCGCCGGAGACGGCGACGGGCGAGCTCGACGAGGTGCTGACGGTCCCTGACGATGACTGGAGACCGCTCGAGGATGAGGTGGACGCGCTCGAGCTGGTCGCGCTAGTCGCGGTCGAGGACGAGGCGGAAACCCCTGGAATTGTGATTTCGCTGATGGCCCCGAAGATGCCGACGCCAGCCAGGGCGGCGAAGACGATGCCGGCGGTCATGTTGTTGAGCAGCGACAGGGCCCGTTCGCGAGCACTGATCCTGGCGTCCGCCGCCTTTGTGTTTTCCATGGTCACAAGGCTGCACCCAGCCTCTCAATCCTCTCTGTGAGCAACCTGGGAACAGGCTGGGAAGTTACGGCCCGCCGATCGGCGAGGGGACCTTTTAATAGACTTCTAGACTTCGAGCCACGCCCCCGTAGCTCAGGGGATAGAGCAGGACGGTCCTAACGTCAAGGTCGGGGGTTCGATTCCCTCCGGGGGCACTCTTATACGGCTTTGCATAACACTCGGCTGCCGGCTCCTTGCTGGTGCTCAGTCTTGTCAGCGGCTGCGAGAATCGCTAGTAGCATCGGTCTGCAGCGAGGAGCACGGGCGAAATGCGGGACATTGAGCCGACGCAAGCGCGCCGTGAAAATCGCCTAGTAGGCTGGTGGATCGCGGCCGTCTTTGGCATCACTGCACTCGGGATGGTCCCCCTCTTCATCTACCGAGTCGACCTCAGTAGGTTGACCTTCTCGAGTTCGGTCCCCCTCATGCTGGGTTTGGGGATCGAGCTCACGGCATTTGCGCCTGCGCTGGCTGCAATCCTAGTGGTTGCGCTCTTTCGCGAAAAGCGCGGCATCCGCCGCCTTCTTCGTCCGGTGTTGCGCTGGCGAGTCGGCGCAATCTGGTTTTTGGTCGCTGCACTCGGATCGACATTGATCTTCATCGCCGCGGACGCCACCCGCGCTGTGTTGCACGCTCCGCTCCCCAACCCGTGGTTCACATTTCCAGGCTTTGCGTCGATGGGTTTCCTTGTGGGAGCTCTCTTGGCTGGAGCGTTTGGCGAAGAAGTAGGATGGCGCGGCCTCGGCCAGGCCAGACTTCAAGGTCGCTTCAGCGCTTTATCCGCCGCCGCGCTTGTGGGCGTCGTGTGGACGGTGTGGCATCTTTGGCCGGTTGTCGCACCCGGCGGGCTGGACGGCACGACATGGGCCGACGCGTTGTTGACGCTGGTACGGCTGACGGCGCTATCAGTGCTGTTCGCCTGGCTCTACAACAGCACCGGCGGCAGCCTGCTCATCGTCATGGTTGCCCATGCGGGCTACGACGTGGGCGTGAACCTCGTACCAGGCGCCTATGGGAACCATACTGATCCGGTCCTCGTGGTCTTGTTTGCCGCAGCCGCAATTACAGTCGCTCTGGTGGTCGGCCCGAGCCTCGGCCACGCCCCAACGGCCGACGGACGTTCTCGCTGATTCTGATCAGCACGCCGCGCGCCGCGGTTCGAGCCCACCGGTGCGCTGGCTTCTGGGCCGCTGGAGTCGCCGTAAGACCGCTGAAAGCCGACGCGGCGGACCTTGGCATGCTTGGAGACAAGGCTGATCTCGTTGGCCATAACAACTGTTGAAAGGTTCTTATGTGTAATCCCGGGGGCACCATCCCGCCAGAGTGTCAGGCGGCTGGCAGAGCAGTGAGGTAGCGCATCGGGTCGACCACCTGGTCGTTGATCCGCACCTCGAAATGAAGGTGGGGGCCGGTCGACAGCCCGGTCGAGCCCTCGAGGCCGATCCGCTTGCCTCGCGAGACCTTGTCGCCGACATTGACATCCGTTTCCAGTAGATGCGCGTAGAGCGTGATGACGCCGCCACCGTGCGCGATCATCACGTAGTTCCCATAACCGATGTGAGTGTGGGCCACCGATACGACGACTCCGTCGGCCGCCGCCAGCACAGGGGTGCCGAGGGGCGCGGCGAGGTCCACACCGGTGTGGAAGTGGGGGTACACGCCGAGTCTCGGCTCCAACACGACGTCGGATGGCCCGAACGGCTGGCTGATGCGAGCGCCGGGCATCGGCCACGAGAGAACGAGGGGCGCGAGGTTGGTCCCAGCCGGCAGCAGATGGGTCGCTTGCGCCAGGCCCGCTCCGACCTGAGCCTGGTTCCAGGCCGCCTGGTTCGCCTTCTGAATCAGGCCTTGCTCGGTCTGTTCGAGCAGCGCCGCCAGCGCCGCGGTGACGTCGGCGGGCTGGCCTTGCAGCTGGCTCTGGGCATCCTGTATCTGCGCCACCAGGTCGTCGAGCTGGACGCTGAGGTCGTCCTGGACGGTCATCAGGTCGTCGAGCGCGGCCATGCTCGTGTCCAGCTGGTCCTTGATGCCGTTCTCGCCGTCCAGGTCGGCAAGGCGCGCTGCCCTGTCGTTCTGCAGCTTCAACAGGTCCGCCTCCAGCCGCGACTGGAGCGCGTGCGCGCGGTCACCGGCGACGACGAGATCGATTGTGGTCACCAGCGCCTCGCGCAAGCTTCCCGCGCGGGCGACGATTTCGAGGAACGACTTCGGCTGGCGGTAGGCGGCGCGAGCGACGGTGGCGATCTGAGCATGTTCGACATCGATGCGGTCCTGGGTGTCCTGGATCTGGGTCTCGAGCTGTGCCACCTGGTCCTCGAGGTCGGCGATACGAACCTCCTCCTGGGCAATCTGGTCGGTGAGCACCTGCTGGCTTGCCGCGGTTTGGTCCAGGGCGGTGTTCAGCTTCTGCTGGGTGGTGAGCGCCTTTGCGAGGTCGCCGCCCAGTCGCGCTGCCAGCTGGTCGTAGATGGTCTGCTCAGAGTTTGCCGGAGCCGGACAGCTTGTCGCCGCGCCGGGTGCAGTTCGCGGCGAGGACGCGGTCGATCCGCATGTATATGCGACGCGGGCTTGAGAAAGCGCGAACGACATGACCACCCCGAGGGCTGTGATCCCGGCGACCGCGCGTCTCATGCGCGCGACCGGCGAAAGCCGAATGTCGCTGTGAGGACGCCCAGGAGGAGGCCGGCGACGATGACCGCCGCAACGACGTATCTCATCGACGTGAGGCCGACGCCCGGCAGGATCTGCGCGTACGTTGCGGTCGCGAACCGAGAGGCCAGCAGCCACGCGCCTCCGACGAGAGCGCCGGCGAGCGCCCCGGCGAGGGCGCCCGTCATCAGGCCCTCGACCATGAAGGGCCCCCGTAGCATCCAACCGCGCGCCCCGAGGAGTCTCGTGATCATGATTTCGTCCTTGCGAGCCGCCGCTACGCCTCGAATCGAGTTGGCGCTCACGGCGTACGCGACCACCACGAAAACGAGGAGCAGCGCCCCGCCGATGCCGCCGATGATCAGCGCGATGCGACGAAGCCGCGAGTAGGTGTCAGGGTCGTAGGAGGTCGGGTACGTTGGGTCGACGGCAGGGTCCCCGGTGACCAGGTCCACGATCGCGGACGCCTGGTTGACCGAGCGGGCACTCACGTCCAGGCTTGCGGGGAACGGGTTGGTGGTGCTGAGGCTGCCCAAGGAGTCGAGGCCTGGGCGGCTGCTCGCCTCCTTGGCGGCTTCCTCGGCGCTCACGTAGGTCACGGATGCCACTCGCGAGTCGGCGAGCAACCGCGCCTTGAGCGCGTCGACGCCATCAGTGGTCGCGTCCGAGGCCAGATACACGCGCACGACCGAGGCCTGCGACGCTTCATACGCGGCGACGTTGGCGACCGCCAGGCCGACCATCGCCAGAACCCCGGCCAGGACCAGCAGCAGCGCCATCGACCCTAAAGCAGGCGTGGTCAGCCTGAGGTCTCGGCGCCAGCTTCGAAGGCCGCCCAGGACCACGAGCCGGAAGCTGTTGGCCGTGAGTGCGGCCATGCGGCCCCAGATCGGCAGTTTCGCGCGAACCTTGGGCCGGCGGGCGCCCGTCCGGTGCCCGTTGCCACCGTTGCGGGCGGCCAGGCCAGCGTGTCCGTTACCTGCGGCCTGCGTCCGGTGCCCGTTGTGGCCGTTGCGGCCGTTGTGCCCGGAATCGGCACCATTGCCGTTTCCGTTTCCGTTGTTTCCGTCGTGGCCGTTCCCGTTGGTTGGGAGGATGCGGCGCCACAGAGGCTGGGCTCCGCCGTTTGCGACCGCCACTCGAGCGCGACGATGCATAAGCACCTCGCCCGCCGGCAGCCGGAGGACCCTGCCCGCCTGGAACGTGGGCTCGTGAGTGGCGACGATGACCGTCGTACCGCTGGCGGCCGCCTCTTCGAGGAGGCGCTTGACCACTTTGGCGTTCTGCTCGTCGATCGCCGCGAGCGGCTCGTCGGCCAGAAGGACACGAGGCCGGCTGGCGAGGGCGCGGGCAACCGCCACGCGCTGCCTTTCGCCGGCGGATAGCTGGCCCGGATAGGCCTTGCGCCTTCGTCCAAGGCCGAACGCCTCGAGCGCCTCGAGCGCCCGCTTGCGGATGCGGCCATACGGCTCGCTCGGATCGACGAGCATCAATGCGAAGACGATGTTCTCGAGCGCGTTCAGCCGGGGCAGAAGCCGGTGCTCCTGATAGACGAAGGCCACGTCTCTTCGGATGCGGCCCAGGCCGCGCCGCCACCATCGGTGGAGTCCCCGCCCCTCGACCCAGACCTCGCCTTTGCTGGGGCGGAGCTGGCCATGGATGAGGCGCAACAGTGTGGTCTTTCCGGCGCCGCTGGGGCCGGTGATCTCGACAAGCTCGCCCGCCGCCACCGTGAAGTTGATGTCGGCGAACACGGCGGTCCGGCCGAACGACTTGCTTACGTGGGCGATTTGAATCGAAGGGCGCGGCGCCACCGTGCCGTTGGAGGCATGGCTGGGCGCGGCGCTCCCATTGGTCGCCGGTTTATCGGCCGCCGCCACCCGATCGAGTTTCGTGGCGCCGGCGCCGTTCGAGACCACCCCACGGCGTCCCACCCTTTCTCGCGTCCAGATTAGCCCAAGCCGGGCTCCATGTCCCTAGGAACAACCTGAGAGTTCGAGGGGCGCCGGTCCCACGTTCACTGAAAACGCCCCACCGGTGGGCGACGCCGACACGAGCCTGCTTCCGTCGTCGCCGGTGGCCACCGATTGGGCCGCCGTTTCCGATGTGCTCACATTTCCTTTAACGGAGCGAGGTATGTAAACGATCGTGGGCGCGTCGCCCGGTTTGCCTTGCGCGTGAAGCGAGAAGGCGCCGGTGGCCGCGTCGTAGTGGTATCCGAGGTGGTGATCGGCGGAAGCGCGGGGATAGACGCGCGACAGCAAGGCCTCGCGGGCACTGCGCAGGCACCCGCTCGAGTGCTGCGGCGAGTGGTCGCTGCAGTCGATCCCCTTGAACATTCCCCACGAAGCGCTCCCGCAGTTTTCCATCCAGGTCCAGAAGGCGAACCCGACCAAGTGACGTTCCTGCTCGAGCAGCTGGTTGGTGAGCAGGAGCGGATCCCACTCGGGCGAGCTGCCGAACTCGGCCACGAACAACGCCGCGCCGATCGCCTTCGCCTCGCGTTCGGCCAGCGAGTAGCTCTGGTCGTAGCCTCCCCACGGATAGCCGGCCTGGTCCGGCTTCTGCTTGGCCAGCGC
>Ga0209237_1001238_pt1 | contig 15080 bp, 11 predicted proteins | sample GraSoi013_1_40cm_2_FD_185820 | JGI IMG/M metagenome (GOLD analysis project Ga0209237, IMG submission 185820) | Grasslands soil microbial communities from the Angelo Coastal Reserve, California, USA - Sample 10_02_2013_1_40cm (SPAdes) (version 2) | ecosystem: Environmental > Terrestrial > Soil >... | reverse complement strand
CGCCTCGCCGATGCCATGGGAACCTGACGCGCACGCGCTGACGATGGCGTAGTTCGGCCCACCTGCATGCGTGTGGATGGCGACGATCCCCGCCGCCATGTCCGCGATCATCATCGGCACGGTGAAGGGGCTGATGCGCTTCGGCCCGCGCTCCATGAGAGCCGTATGGCTCTTTTCGATCTCCTCCATGCCCCCGATGCCCGAGCTCACGATCACGCCCACGTCGTCGGGATCCATCTCACCAGGCTCGAGACCCGCCTGGGCCAGAGCCTGCTTGGAGGCGGCTAGCGCGAACTGGCAGTACCGCCCGATGTGACGGGCGGTCTTGCGGTCCATGTACTCCTCGGCGTTGAAGCCCTTGACCTCCCCCGCGATCTTGGTGTCGAAGTTCGTGGTGTCGAAGTGGGTGATGCGGCCGATGCCGGAAACCCCCTCGACCAGGTTCGACCACACGGCCTCGACGTCGTTGCCGATCGGCGTGATGAAGCCCATGCCGGTCACAGCCACGCGTCGACCGTTGGAGCTGGATTTGGCGGTCACGTCAAAGAGGATACGGACGTGGCGGCCTACTCACATCGTCACGGTGTGGGAAAACGAGCGACGGGGTTTGGACTTTGTGTCCAATCCCGGTTCAGATCAGCTTCCGCAAATCCAGAGCCAGCTGGAGGCGGAGGCGAATGGCGGGGGTATCGAGATCGCCTCCCAGGAGCTCGCGAAGCTTGTCCAGCCGGTAGAGGACGGTGTGCCGGTGAAGGTTGAGCTCGGCGGCGGCGTCCTTGACCGATCCGCGCGAGAGGTAGGCCTCGAGGGTTTCCAGCAGCTGCTCGCGGTTGCGGGTCCGTGGATCGAGCAACGGGCCGAGGCTGTGCGCGACAAAGCGCTCCGCAAGCCGCGGATTCTGGGCAAGAACCAGGTGCGGGATAACCTCGTCATGCCCGTGCGCGATCGCGTCGGGCCGCAGCTTTCGGCCGGCTTCGATCGCCTGCTGGGCCTCGAGGTAGGACCGGGAGATGCCCCGAAGGCCGGCGTGATAGCCGCCGATGCCGGCACGAACCCGGGCCCGTGCAGAGCCGGATCGGTTGACCGCCTCCTTGTGCAGCTGGGTCACGAACTGGCGGGCGCCTTCGACGTCCGCGGCGGACTCGGCGGGCCAGAGGGTGACCAGCGTCGACGGGTCGGTCACGTGATGGATCGCGCCGCGCGGAACGTCGAGCGAGGCGGCAACCTCTCCCAGCGCTTCGCCGCCTCGGGCGCCGTCACGGTTACCGACCACCAGCTTCGACACCGCGGCCACGTAGCCGGTGGCCGCGATGGGCATGTTGAGCGCAAGCGCCTGCTTCTGCAGCTCCAGGTCAGAGTCGAAGTTGTCGCTGATCAGCGCGTGAAACAGACGCGCTCGCGCGCGGGTCCCGCGCTGCAAGTGCTGCTCGCGCGCGTGCAGGTACGTCTTGGTGACCTCGGCCGCCACCTGGTCGAGCGCGGCGAAAACATAGTTGGCCGTGATCATGATCGCCTCGGGCGTGGCCTCCGGATGCCCACGCCACGCGCGCAGGATCGCGTCCCAGGCAACTCGTGCCGCGATGCGATAGGCGGCGAGGATGGGCTCGACCGACTGGCTGCTGCGCGCCTGGAGGATGCCCAGCTGGGCGACGCGACGCAGCTCTTCCGGGGTGGCTGGGCGCGCTTCCCGGGCTGTCGCGAGGAAGAGATCGAGGCCCGCCTCACACGCCTTGGCGATCGCTTCACGCTGCGGCGGAACGCCGGTGGAATCGTCCCAGTGGACGACGGCCACGACCGCGCGCGCCATGTGACGCGCAAGGCCCGCCCGGCGGCGCTCGAGCTCAGCCATGAGCGCCGGCGGCAGCTGAGGGGCTGGTTTGGACTTCGGGGCCATCCTGGCGGCCGCCCTGGCCATGACTTGACTATACGGCGGGCGCCGCGATTAGGCCCCCGGGTCGAATCACCCGTATTTCTTCACGAAGGCCAACATCCGCCGCCAGGCATCGTCACAGGCGTCCTTCCACTGGTCGAAGGTGCGATCGAAGAAGCTGTGCGGCGCGCCCTCGTAGATGTGCATCTCGTGTGGAACGCCGGCTGCGGTCAGCTTCCGTTCGAACTCTTTGGAAACCTCCAGCGGGGTCGCCCCATCGGCACCGGCGACGAGCAGGAGGAGAGGCGCTTTCATCTTTGAGATGTACGGCTCGCTGCGCACCGGTCTCCCGTAGAAGCCGATGCAGCCGTTGAGCCCGGGATTCAACGCGGACTGGTTCCACGAGCTCGAGCCGCCAAAGCAGAATCCCACCGTGAAGACCGACCGCACAGCACCGCCCTCCTTCGACTTCAAGTACTCCATTGCCGAGGCGACGTCCACGGCAATGTTTTCCTGAGTCGTCTTCTCGAGGTGAGGCTGATATTCGAAGCTTTCGCTGCGATCGCCGATTCCCGCCGTCCGGCCGTAGTAGTCGATGGCGACCGCATCGATACCCGCTTCAGCAAACCGCTGGGCGAGCTCCTTGTAGAAGTGATGGAGGCCGCGCACGTCAGGCATCACCACCATCCCCGCGCCGGTCGGCTTCGAAGCGCGCGCGAAGTGCGCCATGAACTCGTTGCCGTCGGCCGCTTTGAGGGTAATGTCGCCGTGGTCGGCGGCGGCGCCGCTGATCGGGGGCAGGGGCGGGCGGGCGTCGTCTGAGTAGCACATGGATCGATTCTCCAATACATTGATGGTTCGTGAAGATCGAAAAAACTGAGTACACCCAGGCCGACCTGGAGAGCTTCTACGACGAGCTGTTCGACCACGAACGACTCGCGCTTGCGGACCGCCTCGAGAGAGTATCCGCCCGGCTGGCGCTTGTCGGCCCACGCATCAAAGCCGGCCGCGGCGATAAGGAATGGAGCGACCACGAGGTGCTCGCCCACATCGCCGGGCTATCGAAGTTCTATGGCGTGATCATCCACAGGATCTCGAGCGGCAAAACCAGCCAGGTCGACCTGCTGGCCGGCACCAACCTTCGCGACGCGTCCATCGATCAGATGTCGGATACGGACCCCTCGGAGCTGCTGCGGATGACTCTGGCCGACCACGCCCGCACGGTTCAGCTGTTGCGAACGGTCGATGCAGCCTCGTTGCGCCGCGAGGCGAACGAATCGGGCGGCGGCACGGTGACCGCGGAATTTCTCGCGCGCTATCCGCTCATCAACCACCTCGAGCAGCATGTCGATCAGCTGGAGCGCTCGCTGAGCTAGCCGGCCACCTCCGCAAACCCGAGACGCCGCAGCTCTGCTCGTATGGTCTCGGCGGCTCTGGCCATCATCGACGGGTCGGGATTAGGGTCCTGGTTGCCGAAGTCCAGGTCGTGAAGCCCGCGAATCGGCACGACGTGAAAGTGCGCGTGCGGGACTTCGAGACCGGCGAGCATCAGCCCGATGCGTGCGGGCTTGAAACCCGCCATCTGCGCCTTGCCGATGGCCTGCGCCGTGACCACAAGGTGCGCGAGCAGATTCGTGTCGAGGTCGATCCAGTGGTCGACCTCCAATCGCGGCACCACCAGCGTATGGCCCGGTCGCAATGGACGATTGGAGAGAAAGGCGACGCACTTGTCGTCCTTCCAGACGAAAAGCCCCGGCAGCTCGCCTGCGATGATCCTGCTGAAAACGGTGGCCACCCGCCAAGACTAAGCCGCTAGCCTTTTGCCATGGCGCCTGCCGCGGAGCTCATCGATGCCACCAAGAAGTACGGTGAGATCGAAGCCCTCGGGGGAGTCACCATCCGCATCGAGCCCGGTGAGGTCGTCGCGATGCTCGGACCCAATGGCGCAGGTAAGACGACATCCATCAGCATTCTTCTCGGCCTGCGCAAACCAACGTCAGGCAAGGCTTTGCTTTTCGGGCTGGAACCGACCAACCTGCTGGCCCGAAGCAAGGTGGGGGTGATGCTCCAGGAGTCGGGCGTGCCGGCCATGCTCAAGGTGCGCGAGATCGTCGACCTGTTCCGCTCGTACTACCCACGGCCGATGACACGAGATCGAGCAATCGCCATGGCCGGGCTCGAGGAGAAGGCGAACGCCCTCGTCAGAGAGCTGTCGGGCGGGCAGCGTCAGCGGCTCTATTTCGCCCTGGCCGTGTGCGGTGATCCAGACGTCCTTTTCCTCGACGAGCCGACCGTGGGAATGGACGTGGAGGGCCGGCGCGCCTTCATCGAACGGATTGCCGAGTTCGCGCACATGGGACGCACAGTCGTGCTCACCACTCACTACCTGGAGGAGGCGGACCAGCTGGCAAAGCGTGTGATCGTGATCGACCGAGGGGTGGTCATCGCCGACGCACCTCCTGGCGAGATCAAGTCCAGGGTGGCCGGCAAGCGCGTGCGCTTTATTTCGCCAGCCATCACCGAACAAGAACTCGGCGGCCTGTCGGTGACCGCGGCGGCCATCACCGATGGCCGCGTCCAGCTCCTGACCAACCAGCCCGAAGCGGTCCTGCGCGAGCTGTTTCGCCGCGGAGTCGAGATGTCCGAGCTCGAGGTCGCGGGCGCAGACCTGGAGGACGCGTTCATAGCGATGACGAGCCATTGAGCGCCGCGGTCAGGACGCCCGCGCGAGCGCCGATCCTGCCGATGCTCGTCCGCCAGACGTGGGCAGAGTTTCTGAAGCTCTGGCGGGTACCGGCATTCAGCGCCACGAGCCTTCTGCTTCCAGTCGTGTTCTATGCGTTCATTGGACTCGGCCAGGCATCCCAGCCACTCTTTCGCGGCTCTCATATCACCTTCGGGGCCTACTTCCTGGCCTCTATGGCCGTGTACGCGGTGGCCAACGTGATGATCTTCAGCTTCGGCATCTCGGTCGCAAACGAGAGGGGAATGAAGATGGATCTTCTGATGCGCGCCACGCCACTTCCACCGCTCGTATATCTGCTGTCGCGGTGCATCACCGCGATCTTCTTTGCCGCGCTTACGCTGGCTGTGCTCTTTCCGTTCGCCTATATCGCGGGCGGGGTTAGGCTCGACGCTTCGGAGTGGTTCACCCTGGCGTACCGAGTATTGCTGGGATCGATTCCATTCATAGCCCTCGGTTTTGCGATCGGGTATCTGGCGGGCCCGAACTCCACGATCGCGGTCATCAACCTGATCTACCTGCCGACCGCGTTCGCGTCTGGCTTGTTCTTCCCCAAACAGCTCCTTCCGCAGATCATCCAGAACATCTCACCATACCTTCCGCTCTATAGGTTCGGCCAGCTGGGATGGGACGCCATCGGGGCACCGACGAGTGAGAACATCACCACCGACTGGCTTTATCTGGCCGGCTACGGCGTCGCGTTCTTCGCGATCGCAGCCTGGGCTTATCGGCGGGAAGAGAGCCGAAAGTTCAGCTGACCGGCGGCCAGAACTGATCGGGCAGCGAGGCTCCGAAGGCTTCCTGATAGCGAGCAGAAAACTGCTCATGCGTGTAGCTGTGCTCGATCGTCCCCACCTGCTCGATGGCATAGGTCGCGGCGAGAGACGCGACCGAACCCGCGGTTGTGATGTCCAGGCCGCGCAGCAGTCCAGCCACCAGTCCCGACCTGTATGCGTCGCCGGCGCCGGTCGGGTCGGACTCGACTCGAGGCGGCGCGGCCGCAATGACGTGTGACTTCGAGCCGCTGTCAATCCGTGAGCCCTCCCGTCCCAACGTCGTCACCACGACCTCTGACAGTTGTTTCAGCTCGTCCATGCTGCAGCCGGTGCGGTGCTGGATCATCTCGAGCTCGTAATCGTTTCCGATCAGCACCCACGCGCCCCGGGCGCCGTCGACGAGGTCTTCGCCGGAGAGATGTGGGAGTTGATGGGCAGGGTCGAACACCCACGGCACGCCGCGCTCCCGGCATTCACGGACCAGGCGCAGCATCGCGGCTGGAGCGTTCGGTCCGATGATCACGGCCTGCGGGTCTCCCACCGTGTCGTCCAACCCGAGTGCTCCCGCCATGTTCATGGCGCCGCCGTAGTAGCCGGTGATCTGGTTGTCGTCGAGATCTGTGGTCGTGAAGCCGGTGGCCGAGATCTCGCCTTCCATGAGCCGCAGGCCTCGGCAGTCGATCCCCATCCTCTCCAGCCAGGCGCGATACTCGACCGCGTCGGATCCAGCCGTCGCGAGCACCGCGCTGGGATAGCCGAGCAGGGCCAGGTTGTACGCATAGTTGCCCGCCACACCGCCCCTCCGCTTCTTGAGGTTGTCGACCAGGAAGCTCAGGTTGAGCATGTGTGTCTTGTCGAGGAGGATGTGGTCTTTGAACCGGCCCTTGAAAGTAAGGATGTAGTCGAAGGCGATCGAGCCGGTGCAGACAACGCTCACAGCCGTGCAAGCTTATGAGAGGGAACCACCCTGGTTCCCTCTCATTTCGTGCTTTTTGCTTAGGCTGCGGCGCTGCGGCGCGCGGCTGTACGCCTGGAGGAGCGACGGCTCCTGCTCGCCTTACGAGGCGCCGCGCCGTTCCGGGCCGGCAGCTCGCTGGCTTTCTCGAGCCGGTTGGCCACCCTCGCGATGGTCTTGAACGACCCGTTGAACATCTTCAGCGCGCGCTTGGCGACGGTGCCGACCTGGTCCTGGCGCTTCGCCTGGACCTTGACCAGGTGCAGGCCACGGATTGCAATGCGCTCCGGCAGGAGGTCTGCGGCCACCTTCTCGGCAGTCTTCGTGAACTCCTTCACGGCCTCCTTTGCGGGGGCGGTGGCGGCACTGATCTGCTCGTTGAGCTGGCGGTTGACCCTGCGCGCGGTCGGTGCGCCCTTGCGCTTCAGCCCCTTCACCTGCTTACGCGCAGAGGCGATCGGGTCCGCGGCGACCTCCGCCGCCGTCCTGGCGGCGCCGAACGCCACCTCTTCCACTGTTGACATGTCTGTGCTCATTGCTTCCAACTCCTTGTTTTGATGACGCAATGCATCATAACGCATTGCGTCAACCAGCGTCAAGGGTGCTCACAAGCCGCTGCATGAGCTTCTCGGCCGGCGGGCCGAAGACGTCGTAGTGGGCCACCCGCCGGCGCTTCTCGGGCTGGATCCACTCCGGGCGCAGCCCATTGTCTCTGCCCCAGGCCTCGAGCTGTGGCCTCAACCCGATCACGTGGAGGAACGGGCGCTCGCGCCGCATGCCGCGGATGGTGGAACCGTGGTAGTGGTCGAAGTTGCGATGGATGGCGATTCCCCCCGCTTCCGCGAAGGCGATCGCCTCTTTGATCTGCCGGCGCTCGAAGTAGCGCTCCTCGATCACGGAAGCGCGTCTGAGCAAATTGGTCTGTACGCACACATCGCACAGGGACGGCGCGCATTCTCCGGGCCGAGCGAGAAGTCACCTCCGCCGATACGTCGCGACACGGCCGCCACGCGCGCCTCGACTGCCGCGTCCCCCTGTCTGACCTCGATGACATTCGAGCGGCGAAGGTCGAAGAGGACCAGCCTTGGATCGGTGCCGCCCGCGAGCAGCCCTCGGCCGGCCGCCAGCGCATAGAGGCGGAGCTGCGTCGTATACGCCTCGATCAGCGCCTCATCCATCGTGGCGTTGGTCTTGTAATCGACCAGCACCGTGCGGCCGTCCAGCTCGCAGATTCGGTCCACCACGCCACGCATCCTGGTCGCCCCCAGGCGCAGGTTGAACTCGACCTCGACTCCAAGTGTTTTCGCCGCGGCCAGCGGATGCTGAAGGTAGCCGCGAAGCATCTCCCGTCCGGCTTCCGGGCCCTCGTAGATCGAGATGAGGTCGCCTCCGGACGAATGCCAGGCGGCGAGGGCGGCGTGCACCGCCGAGCCGAGCTCGGTCGAGGTCGTGGCGCGCGCGAATCGCGGCAGCAAATCGTCGGGCGGCGCGGGCACGCGCCAGACCTGGCTGAAGCGATACCGGACAGGGCAGATCTCGAAGTCGTGCAGCTGCGAGAAGCTGAGCTGGAGCTCAATTACAGGCTGCCCAGGCAGCTCAGGGCGGCGCGGCTGAATCGCCTCCATGCGCTCCAGGACCGCGGTGACCACGTCCAAGCCGCCGGCGCTTGCGCCGTTGGCCGGGCGGGCGACCGGCAGCTCCAGCTGCTCGGCCTCCACAACACTCGCCGACTCCGGATGCGCGAGCGCCCAGCTGAGGATCTCCGCGAAATGGTCCTGGTCACCCATCTCCACATCGCGGGCGGACTGCTCCTCACGCGTTGCCGTGACGTACAGGGCGTCCATGGTTCGCGTGAGGCCTACGTAAACGATTCGCCTGCGCTCACCGATCGCGAGCTTGACCGCGGGCTCACCGGGTGAGGTCGCCTGGTAGCGGGGGTGCTTCTCGCCGCGCCAGTTCTTCATCACGAAACCCAGACCGTCCGGATCGAAGAAGAGCCTCTCGGTGTCGCGGGCTCTTGCCGGCCGCAGGTTGACCAGGAACACGACCGGGAACTCGAGCCCTTTGGCAGCATGAACGGTGAGGAGCGACACCGCGTCAGCGGGGGATTCCTCAGTCGCCTCTCCAACCGGCAGCTCGGCGTCGATGACCTGGTCGAGGTGACGGACGAAGTCGCCGATGCCCGCGAGGGTCAGCTCGCGCTCGAAGCGTGACGCAAGCTGGAAGACCTTGCGCAGGTTCAACAGCGCGCGGGGGCTCCCGTCGCGCTGCGCGCGGAGCTCGGCCCAGCGCAGGTAACCGGTCTCCTCGAGCAGGCGGTTGAGGATGTCGGCCACCGTGAGCGCGTCGCGCAGCCGGCCGAGACGATCCGTCAGGTCGACCATGGCCGCTGCTCGTTCGGCGACCTTCGGATCCATCTCCGGAAAGCCTTCGACCCTGGATGCCTCGAAGCAATCGCGCAGGCGCATGCCGTGGCGCCCGAATCGTCGCGCCGCGAGCCGGTAGAGTCCGCGATCGGCCAGGCGGACGATCGGGCCCTGGAGCACCCGCACGAGCGCTCCGTCGTCCATCGGGTTCTCGGTCAGGCGGAGCATCGCAAGGACATCCTTGATCTCCTGGCGATCGAAGAACCCGGAACCTCCGCTCGTCAGGTAAGGAATTCCCTGCCGCCTCAGCTCATCTTCGAAATCGCGAGGGAGCATGCGGATCGAATGGGCCAGGATGGCGATGTCCGAGAATCGCCGGCCGCTTCGATAGAGCCGCCTGATCGTCTCGGCCACCGACCGGGCCTCCGTCCGCGAGTCCGGCGCCATGACGACGGTGACAGGCCGGTCTGCGCCACCACGCGTTGCGACCAGGTCGGGCTCGTCGCCGAAGTCCGGATCGCGCCGGATGAACGCCGTGGCGCAATCCAGGATCTCCTGGAACGATCGTCGATTGTGCGTAAGCGGTAGGCGCTTGCCCCCGAAACGGCTGCGAATGTTCTCGATCTCGGCGTCGCGCCAGCCGTATATCGACTGCTTCGCGTCGCCGACCACGGCCACGTTGCCGAAACCCTCGGCGGCCAGCAGCCTGATCAGATCGAGCTGGATGCGGTTGGTGTCCTGAAACTCGTCGACGAGCAGGTATCGAAAACGTTCGCGGCAGCGGCGCCGAAATTCGGGCACGTGTTCGAGAGCGTCGGTCACATCGAGGATGAGGTCATCGAAATCCCGCAGGCCCTCGGCCTTCAGCGCGTCCTCGTACGTTCGGTAGACGAGATGCAGGACCTCGATCGCCTCGAGCTCCGCCTGCGCCGCCTGGCGCGATGTGGCGTCAACAGGCGAATGCCAATGCTGCGCATGGAGCTCGAGTGCGCGCTTCTGGAAACGCTCGGGCTTGATGCCCCTGCCTTTGAGCTTGAGGAGAAAACGCAGTCCTGAGCGAAGAAGGTCGTCGAGGTCGTCGACGCTCAGCCCAGTGAACGAGTCCGGATCGAGAGGTGCTGCCTCGCCGCTGCGCAGGCGCGCCACCAGGCGCTGCTCGAACAGCCGCTGGCCTGTCTCGTCGAGCACACGCAGCTCGCGTGGCGCTCCGACCAGGTAGGCGAACTCGTCGAGCAGCCGGGAGCAGATCCCGTGGAACGTGCCGATCCATGCGCCATCCAGGACCTCGGGACCGAGATCGGGCCGGCGCGCGAGCAGCTCTTCGCTGATGCGCGACCTGAGCTCGTCCGCGGCCCGGTCGTTGAAGGTGACCGCCAGGATCTGCCCCGCAGGCACGCGGTGCCCCACCAGCCAGCAGAAGCGCTCGGTCGTGGTGGCGGTCTTGCCCGTGCCCGGTCCCGCGGCGATGAGAAAAGCCCCTTCGGGACCGGCGTGGCGCCCCGCCGTAGGGGCAGATCGCGGCATGGGGACATGACGAAAAGCGCGTGATGCACGTGCCTGCCAGGTCGCGCGGCGCGGGCTCGAAGTGACCGGCCTTGATGCGAGTTATCGCCTGCAGGACGATGTCGCGGCTGCGCTCCAGATCGCCGGTTTCGAGCACCTTCTCTCGATACTCCTTGAGGCCCGCGGGCCGGCCGACGGTGAAGATGTCCTGGCGCATCGAGCCCCAGACCCAATCTTTCGGATACCAGAGAGAAAGGAAGCGTGGCTGGAAGCCGAGGGGGTTGCCCTCGTCGTCGAAGCCGTATTTGCAGGCCAGGTAGTAGAGCGCGAGCTGCACGTCATACAGATCAGGACCGAAGTACGCCTCGTATGCCCATCGCATCGGTTTGCCCGAGCCGGTCTTGTAGTCGATGACCTCGACCTCGCCATCGCCGACGTCGTTGACCCGATCGATCTTGCCGACGATCTCGGCGCCGTCCAGCTGCAGGTGGAAGCGTCGCTCGAGGGCGAGCGTGCCCAGGCGGCGGATCGGCTGCATGCCGGTGACGAAGCGGATGTAGTTGCCCAGCAGCGATCTCACCTGCTTCTCCTCGCGCTTTCGGTCGAGGACGCCCTCCATGCGGGACAGATAGCCGTCGAGCTGCTTCTGCAGGACAGACTCGAGCCACTGCGTCTGGCCTTCGGCCTCAAGTGGCCGCCACTCGGGTTCGTGCAAGTGGAAGTCCTCCAGGACCTCGTGCAAGAAACCTCCGCGCTCCATCGCCACCGATCTCGGCTCCTCGGCAAGGCCAGGGTGGTGGTTGTACCAGTACAGGCGAGGACATTTCAGGTAGTCGTTGAGCGTTGTCGGGCTGAAGTGATCGATCTCGACGTGGTCCGGGTTGCGATCACCGCCGTAAGGCTCGAACGGCTCGCCGGCGTCACGATCGGCGATGAACCCCACGTCGAGCCCGAGGGCCGCGGCGCGCGCGGAAATCGCCTCGGTGACGGATTCGCGATGCGCGGCGACGAGCACCTCCGCCTCGCGCGGCAGGAGAACGTCCGCCGGCAGCAGGCGAGCCGACGCTCTCGTGAGCTCTTTCAGCTCGGCGTCCGGCGCGGCCATTCCGAGAAAGACCGACGGCCCAGCCTGGCGCAAGTACTTGTCCGCGTACGTCAGGTAGACCCGCTTGGCCCGAGTCATCGCCACGAACGCAAGCCGCGCCTCTTCCGCCAGGTGTCCGTCCGGATCAGACGGCCACGAGGGCATGAAACCGACCTTGAACCGTTCCAGCCACGCCCTGTCCTCGACGTCCAGCAGCGGATGCGGGCGGGCTTCCGCCGGGAAGAGGCCGTGCGCGAACCCCGCGGCAAAGACGAACTGGAACTCGAGCCCTTTGGCCTGGTGAACGGTCATCACCTGCACGGCGTCCCTGCGAGCGGATGCCGGTTCCGTGTCGTCGGCCGCTCCGGAGAGCAGGGCATCCAGCGATCCGTGGATGTCAGACAGCAGCGGCCTAGCGCCATGCAGCCGCGCAAACACCTCCTCCACGGCCTCTAGGCCGTCGATGGTCGAGCCCAGGTCCGCCATCGCCTCAGTGCGCTGCTGTGCCCGGAGCTCGAGCTCGAGCAGCTTGCGAATGGCCCCGTCCTCGATGAGCACGGAATACGCGAGGCTGGCAAGCGGCAACCGCTTCGCGCGGTCGAGCAGCCGGTAGCGGGCGACCATCGCCGCGTGCAGTGAATCGAGCTCGCCCTCATCGAGGTACTCGTAGTAATCGGGCGCGGTAGGCGGTTCGGCGGGTGGTTCGCCACCCCATGGCAGCGGATACCGCTGCGGGTCCTTCGCGGCCAGCACGTACATCAGGCGCCGCATCACTCGTGTGAGCGGCCGCGCCTGCTCGAATGCATGCGCGCGCAACCGGCTCAGAGTTCGGGAGCCGACGCCGCCGATGCTCGATGCGAGGGCGCTCTCGAACGCGTCCGGGTCGTCCGGCTTGCGCAGCGATTCCAGGTAGCCGACGAGAAAGCGAACCACTTCGTTGCGTGCGGTCGCTCCGGACCCGCGCACCTCGTAAGGAAGGTCGAGAGCGCGCAATGCTTCTTCGAAAGGAGCACCCAGCGCGGTCGTGCTGCGGAGCAGGATCGCGAAATCGTCATGGCGCAGCTCTGGAAAGGCAGCGTGGATCCGCTTGATCTCGCGGGCGCACATGAATGCCTCGTCGATGGCATCGCCCTCATGGACCAGAACCACACTTGGCGACGCAAGCTGCGCCACCGAGCGCAGCGCGGTACGCGCGCGGCCGGGTTGTGTCGCATCGAGCAGGCGCTCGCCGGCGTCGATCACCTCCTGCGAACAGCGCCAACACTCTTCCAGCGACACGGTCGCGGCGCCGTAAACGTTCGGAAAGTCCAGACCGAGCAGTCGCGGGACGGTGCCGCGGAATCCGTAGATGGACTGATCCGGGTCGCCGACCACCACCAACCGCGGACGCGACTCTGGCGGCGCGAGCAGTTGAAGGAGCTGGAACTGAGCCGGGTCGACATCCTGGAACTCGTCGACGAGGATGAGCCGGAACTTCGATCGAAGCTGCTCGCGCAGCTCGTGCCTGGACTGCAGCAGCTCGATCGCGTTGATGATCAAGTCGCGGAAGTCGACAATTCCGGCGGTGCGCAGGCGCCCCTGGTACGCCTGGTAGACGGCAGCGAGCGCTCGTAGGCGATCGCTTCCGCCCGCTTGGGTTGCCAGCAGCAGGGCCGCAGGGTGAACGAGGTTCTGCTTCATCAGGGCGACAAAGCCGAGCAGGTCGCGGGCAAACGCGTCCGATCTCTGGACTCCAACCAACGCCCCCAGCAATTCCGAGTCGATCTCGCTCAGCACCTGGCGCATGACGATCGACTCCTGGAAGCTGTTGACCAGCATCCGCCTCGGATCGGGCGCGTGGTCACGAAGCACGCGCCAGCAGAAGCTGTGAAACGTGGAGATCCACGCTTCGCCGAAGTCGTCCTTCAGGCGTTCGTCGATGCGCCGCGCGATCTCGTCCGCGGCCCCGGTCGAGAACGTGAGCGTGAGGATCTGTTCCCGGCCGGCCACGTGTTCGAGCACGGCCTGCTCGTACAGGTCGACCAGCATGCGCGTCTTTCCGGTCCCCGGCCCGGCAAGGACCCGCAGCGGGCTATCGATGTCGTAGATGTCGATTGGCAAAACGTGTGTACCTCTGGTAGGCGGGCCCCTCGATTATGCCGGGGCCGGTGTCCGCGGTTCAGCCTCGCCTGTTAACGGTGCCTCGAGCCCTCGCGCTGGGCGCCACGCCTCGAAGACCAACGCCGCGAGCAGCGCGAGCTCGAGCAGCGGCCAGCGGTTGAGGCGCAGCTGCACCGCGCTGGAATCTACGAACGGACTCGAAATCAGCCAACCCACGGCGAGCGGGAGGCGCCAGGTCAGCGCCGGCCGCTCCTCCCACACGAACCACGCCGCCGCACCCAGCAGGCACAGGTCTGATCCGTGGAGGTATGGCGCAAGGAGCAGCGACCCGAGCGTTCCTGAAGCGATGACCAGGCCGGGCGAGCGGCGCAAGCGGAACGCCGCCGCGAGACTGGCGCCGATGATGAGGACCCGCAGTACGGTGGCGACTGCGCCGCCCACGCCGAACGCGCCTTCGAGGGTGAGGGAGCTTGCCCCCGGCGGGAGCGGCCCTGTGACCTGGCCGACGTAAGCCGAGATGCCGCTTGAGCCAAGGGTTGCAAAAGCGACGCCCGCGATGACGATGCCGGCTGCGGTCAACGTCGCGAAGGTCCGATAGCGGCCTGCGGCGAGCAGCGCGAACGGAACTAGAAGAGCCGTGTTCGGCTTCAGTGACAGCAGCACCAGCGCGATGCCCGCCGCCACGTCGCGACGTTCACGAACGAAACGCCAGGCAAGAATCACGCCGGCAGCCACGAGCGGAACCACCTGGCCCAGGTGAACCGCATGCAGCACCCACCATGGCGCCAGCACGGCGCCGACCACGACCCAACGCACCAAACCACGGTCTGGCGAGGCCCAGAACAGCGCCAAAGCGAGGGCGATGAACGTGAAAACCGCCCAGACGTAGTACGAGGGCCAGTAGGGCAGCCATGCCACAGACGCCGCCAGCCACGCGGTCGTCGGTGGGCTCAGGAAAGGTTGAGTCCGTTGCCCCGGAACGAGCTGTTTCTGCTCGATCGCCACCACGGGCTGGTCATAGATGTGCGACCACCCATGCTGCAGGCCGACGCTTGCGGCGGCCTCATACGTGTGGAAATCGATGCCGATGGGCTCGGTTGGTTTCCATAGGTCCAGTGCAAGCGCCAGCAGCACGACAACGAAGGCGAACGGCACCCCGAAGCGCCGGGCGGCGGTCACCATCCGACCGTACAGCAATATAGGTGGGCGCTATGTCGATGCCCGCTCTGACCCGCCGCGCCCCCCGTGCGCTGGTGTTGGGAGGGCTGGTCGCGGCGACGGTCTTCATCGCCCACCTCCCCTCGTTCTTCCACCGGCTGCTCGACGGCGATGAGGCCATCTACGGATCGATCGCGGCACTCATGAACACGGGCCTTCCCGTTTATGCGGAAGGAGGGGTCGACAACAAGCCGCCCGGGATCTTCTGGATATATGCCATGACCTTCCGTCTGTTCGGCACGTATCAGATGTCGGCCGTTCACGCCGTAACGCTGCTCGCGATCGGCGCCACATGCGTTCTTGTCTTTCTAATAGCAAGCAGCATCGGGACGATCCGAGCAGGCGCGCTGGCGGCGATCTTCTACGGCGTCATGACCGGCGCCGGCAACCCGCGGTTGCTGGCAGCCAACACCGAGGCATTCATGATGCTGCCGCTCACGGGCTCCGTTCTCCTGATGCTGCGCC
>Ga0209237_1001237_pt1 | contig 15082 bp, 12 predicted proteins | sample GraSoi013_1_40cm_2_FD_185820 | JGI IMG/M metagenome (GOLD analysis project Ga0209237, IMG submission 185820) | Grasslands soil microbial communities from the Angelo Coastal Reserve, California, USA - Sample 10_02_2013_1_40cm (SPAdes) (version 2) | ecosystem: Environmental > Terrestrial > Soil >... | reverse complement strand
CCGTTGTTGATATAGCTCGCCTGGAGCGTATGACCCGCCGCCACGGTTCCGGTGCCCTTCAGCTCTCCGCGTTTGTTCGTCACTTGCTCCGTGTAGGCGATATTGGTCTGGACGGTTGTCTGCGGCGTGTTCGAGTTCTCGTAACGACCGGCCGCGAAGAACCACAACTTGTCCTTGACGATCGGACCGCCGAACGTGCCTTCGTGCGTTTTGCCGAGGATGTCCTTGTGCACGATGGCCGCGCTGTCCTCGCGCGGCGTTTCGTCGATCCATTTCGGGTTTGACAGATTCTCACGGAAGCTGCCGCTGAATGTATTGCCGCCGCTCTTGGTCACCATGTTGATCACGCCGCCGGAAAAACGGCCCCACTCGGCCGAGATGCCGTTCGTCATGATGTTGGTTTCCTGAATCGCGTCCTCGATGAAGAGATTGTGCGGGCTGCCGAACAGGTTGTCGTTGATGTCCACGCCGTTCAGCATGAACACGTTGTCATAGGCGAAGGCGCCCGCGATCGAGACCTGACCGACGTTGGGAGTGTTGTTCGTCAACCCAGGCGCGAGCTCGGCGATTTGCGCCGGCGTGCGCCCGACCGGAAGCGAATCGAGCTCGCGTTTGTTGTAGACCGTGCTCAGCGTGACCGTCGCGAGCGCCGCCGGCGTCGTGTTGGCGACGACGTTGACCGTTTCGGAAACGGACGCGAGCGCCATCGTCTGATTCACTTCGGTCGTGCCGCCGACCGTGAGATCCACGGACTCATTCGTCGCCGGCCGGAAGCTCGGCATCTCGAACGCGATCACGTACCGGCCAGGGGGCAGGCCTTTGATGACGTAGACGCCGTTCACGTCGGTGACGGCGCTGCGCGTGCCCTGCAGGAAGGGCGAGGTGGCGGTGACGGTCGCGCCCGGCAGCGACAGGCCATCCGCGGACTGCACCGTTCCTGTGATGGTGCCGGTTTGCGCGCCTTGCGCATACGCGCGCGTGCCGGACGCGAGCGCGGCCAGGCACGCAAGAACTGCGAACACACGTTTCATTCGTCGTCTCCTCAGTGGCGAATGTCCTGCGGCAACATCGGGCAGGACCGAGGTGTAGCAGCAGACGCCATGCCAAACGGCGTGCTGGCGTCCACACGTTAATCCGATATGCATCAGTCACTTGCATTGATGAGCGGTGTGCGAATTTGAACAAACGGTCAGCGGATCCAGAAAGGGTGATGTCGCCCATCCAATGTCCAGGATCGGGACTTGCGGCCTTACACGCGCACTACAATACCCGCCGTGCGATACCGACTCGCGTTCGTCGCATGGCTCTTCGGTTTGATACCGTCATCGGTTGCGACGATCCCGCCTCCTGTGGTCGTGGAACTGTTCACCTCGGAAGGATGCTCGAGTTGTCCCCCGGCCGACGCCCTCCTGCAGCAACTTGCGAACGCAGCGTCTGCATCCGGCCCCGAGATCATCGCGCTCGGCGAGCACGTCGATTACTGGGATCACCAGGGCTGGAAGGATCGATTCTCCTCAGCGGCGCTGACGAACCGGCAGCAGCGCTACGCCGCACGTTTCAACAACGAGAGCATCTACACGCCGCAGATGGTCGTCGACGGCCGCGTCGAGCTCGTCGGCAGCGACGCGAAGGCCGCGCGTCGCGCCATCGATCGCGCCGCGGCCGCACCACACGGCGTCGTCCGCATCGCGATCGAATCGAACACGAATGTGGCGTCACAACTGTCCGTCATCGTCAACGTGTCCGATCTGCCGGCGATCGCGCGCGGCGATCGCGCGGACATGGTCGTCGCGATCACTGAAGACCACCTGACGTCCGACGTCAAGCGCGGCGAGAATCACGGCCGCGTTCTCACTCACGCCGCTGTGGTCCGCCGATTGACGACGATCGGCGACGCGAGCGCGCCCGCATCGTCGGCTCGCGCGGAGTTGGTGCTCGAGCCTGATTGGCAGCGCGATCGACTCAAGATCGTCGCGTTCGTGCAGGAGCGTCGCAGCCGCACGATCCTCGCGTCCGCGGCATTCGATCTGTCGATGAACGCAAAGGCCGCTCGTGTCGCGTCTCCGAAGTTCGTTGTTGCACCGAGGGCGCCTCGGTGGCCGAATGCAAACGAACTTCGGGGATACGACACTAGGCCCGCAAAGATTGGTTTGGCTTTGCGTTCTTTGCGGTCTTTGCGTTCCTCGTCAGTCCGGTCAACACGATGACGCGCCCGTGAAGGATTACCCGTACTGGTGGGACACCGTTCCGCAGTCGACCGTCCACAGTTCACACTCAATAGTCGGCGGCCATCAGTCGCCGGTCGACATCGCGATCGTGGGGGCGGGGTATACCGGCCTCGCTGCGGCGCGACATCTTGCGCGCGTCGGCGCGACGGTCGCGGTCCTCGAGCGCGAGCGCATCGGGTTTGGCGCCAGCTCGCGCAATGGCGGTCAGGTGCTGACCGGTTTCAAGGTCGGTCCGGCGGCGCTGGTGGCGCGCTATGGCGAGCGGCGCGCACGCGAGCTGTTCGACCGTTCGCGCGATTCGATCGAGCGCGTCGAAGCGCTGATCGCGCAGGAGTCGATCGACTGCGAGTACGAGCGCGTCGGTCATCTGCAGGCGGCGTGGAAGCGGTCGCACTTCGAGGCATTTCGCGATGAGCGTGAGCTGTTGTCGCGCGTGTTTCATCACCGCGTCGAGCTCGTCTCGCGCGCCGACCAGCGGACCGAGCTCGGATCGGGTGTGTATCACGGACTGCTGGTCGACGAAGGCAGCCGTGCGCTGAATCCGGCGCGCTACGCCGCGGGGCTGGCGGGGGCGGCCACGCGTGCGGGCGCGCGCGTGGTGACCGGCGTCGGCGTGACTCGCCTGGCGAAGAGCGGGAGCCGCTGGATCGTGTCGACGACGGACGGTGACGTGGAGGCGCGAGACGTCCTGCTTGCCACCAACGGGTACACCAACGGTGCGGCGCCGGCGCTGCAGCGGCGCTTGGTTCCGATCGGCAGCTACATCATCGCGACGGAGCCGTTGTCGGCCGCCGAAGCCGCGTCCGTGCTTCCGCGCGGACGCGTCGTGTTCGACTCGAAGCATTACCTCTATTACTTCCGGCTCACGTCCGATCGGCGGCTGCTGTTCGGCGGACGCGCCGAGTTCAGCCGTCCCGGGCCCGAGACGACGCGGCGCGCCGCCGCGATTCTCCGGAGCGGCCTCGTGAAAATCTTCCCGGAGCTTGCGGCCAAAGCCATCGAGTACGCGTGGGGCGGGAACGTCGCCTTCACGCGCGACCAGATGCCGCGTGCGGGTAAGCTGGACGGCATGTATTTCGCCGGCGGCTACTGCGGACACGGCATCGCGATGGCGACCTATCTGGGCGAGCTCGTGGCGCGGCGCATGGCCGGCGAACCGATCGAGCATCCGCTCTTCGACGACCTGTTCGCGCCGATCCCGTTCTACAACGGCCGGCCGTGGTTCCTGCCGCTCGTCGGCGCGTACTATCGATTTCGCGATCTCGTGGACTAGAACCACGTAGAAATGCAACCACGAAGACACGAAGACACGAAGAGCCTCTAGTACAAGAAAGCATTCTCTTCGTGCCTTCGTGCCTTCGTGGTTGCGTTTAGTTATGAGCCGCGTTTCGGCGCACGCCGGCGGGAGCGCGTAGGTTGCGGCATTCGGGTTGCGCTGGGTTAACACCGTTACCTCCGTACTCTCTGTTCGCTCCAACACGCACATGATCACGACAGTCAATCTCGAGTTCTTACCCGACCAAATGCGCGCGATGGCCGACGCGGTCGTCGCGCGCTGCGTCGAGCACATCGCGACCGCCGGCGCGCAGCCAAGCTGCGGCGACGTCGATGCCGCCGCACTGTGTCGTGCCATGCGGGAACCCGCACCCGAGCACGGTGCGTCGCTGCATGCGATGCTCGATCATCTGTTCCGCGACTGGGTGCCGCGATCGTTCACGACGATCGGTCCCGGCTACCTCGCGTACATTCCCGGTGGCGGTCTCTTTCCGGCGGCGCTCGCCGACTTCATCACCGACACGACGAACCGGTTCACGGGCATCTGGCAGGCGGCGCCCGCGCTCGTGCAGCTCGAGGCGAACGCGCTCGACTGGCTGCGCGAGTGGATGGCGTTTCCGCCCGAGACGCGCGGCCTCTTCACCACCGGCGGCTCGATGGCGACGTGGAACGCCCTCTTGTGCGCGCGCGAGCGGCATCTCGGCGCGGAGATTCGCCGGGGCGTGCTGTACACGTCGGATCAGGCGCATCACTCGGTGCTCAAAGCGGCCAAGCTCGCCGGTGTGATGCCGGATCGCGTGCGCGCGATCGCCTCCGACGATCGCTTCCGGCTTCGCATCGGCCCACTCGACGAGGCGATCGCCGTCGATCGCCGCGCCGGGCTGACGCCGTTCGCCGTGGTCTCGAGCGCCGGCACGACGAATACCGGCGCCGTCGACCCGCTCGACGCGATCGCGGACCTCTGCGCACGCGAACACATGTGGCACCACGTCGACGGTGCGTACGGCGCCTTCTTTTATCTGTGCGACGAGATGCGCGGCGTGCTGCGCGGACTGCCGCGCGCCGACTCGCTGACGCTCGATCCGCACAAGGGGATGTTCCTGCCGTACGGCACCGGCGCGCTGCTCGTGCGCGACGGCGCGGCGCTGCGCGCCGCGCACGAGGCGAGCGCGCCGTATCTGCCGGCGATGCCGCATCCGCAGGACTTCTACGATCCAAGCCAGCACGGTCCCGAACTGTCGCGCGGGTTTCCGGGTCTTCGCGTGTGGCTGACCGTGAAGCTGTACGGATCGGCGGCGTTTCGCGAAGCCGTCGCGGAAAAACGCGCGCTCGCAGTCGACGCCGCGCGCCGGGTGTCGGCGCTCCCCGGCATCGTGATCGACGCGCCGCCGGATCTCTCGCTGTTTGCGTTTCATCTCACGTGGCCCGGCGCGACGCTCGCCGAGGAAGACACGGCCACCCGGTTGCTCATGGACAAGACGACAAGCAAAGGTCGGGTGATGGTGACCGGTTGCACGGCCCACGGCCGTTATCTGGGGCGCGTCTGCGTCCTCAGCTTCCGCACGCACCAGCCGGAGATCGATGCGCTCGTCGAGGATCTCGCCGCGTCGATTCGCGAGATCCGTTCGTGACGTCCGATCGGGCGCGCCTCCGCGCGATCGCCGTCGCGGCGATGCGCGCGCGCGGCCTCGAGCCCGAATTCCCGTCCGACGCCGTCGCCCAAGCGGCGGCGCTGCACGCGCCGCCGCGCACCACCGAGGAGCCTACACGCGATCTGCGATCGCTCCTGTGGTGCTCAATCGACAACGACGACTCGCGCGACCTCGATCAGTTGTCGGTGGCCGAGCCGCTGGCCAACGGCGATGTGAAGATTCTGGTCGCGATCGCCGACGTCGACGCCGCGGTCCGCACAGGATCGCCGGTCGATCGGCACGCGGCGTTCAACACGACGTCCGTGTACACGCCCGCGATGATCTTTCCGATGCTGCCGGAGAAGCTGTCCACCGATCTCACCTCGCTCAACCAATCCGAAGACCGGCTCGCGCTCGTGGTCGAGCTCGTCGTGTCAGCCGCCGGCGACGTCACACAGTCCAGCGTGTACGGCGCGGTCGTTCGCAATCGCGCGAAGCTGGCGTACAACGCGGTCGACGCGTGGCTGACCGGGCACGGACCGCTGCCGCCCGCGGCGGCCGCCGTGCCAGAGATGCCTGGCATGGATGTCCAGCTGAGAATCCAGGATCGCGCCGCGCAGGCGCTGGACCGCCAGCGCCGTGAGCGAGGTGCGCTGCAGTTCGAGACCATCGAGGTCCAACATGTGTTCGATGGTGAGACGCTTCAGGAGGTGCGCTCGCAGCCGCCGAATCGCGCGAAGGCGCTCATCGAGAACCTGATGGTCGCCTCCAACGGCGTCGTCGCGCGGTTTCTCGACGCGCGTGGATTCCCCTCGCTGCGGCGCGTCGTCCGCTCGCCGGAGCGGTGGGATCGCATCCGCGATCTGGCGGCACCGCTCGGCGATCAGCTGCCGCCCGCTCCAGACTCGAAGGCGCTCGGCGCGTTTCTCGTGCGGCGGCGCCAGGCGGCACCGGATCTGTTCGCGGATCTCTCGCACACCGTCATCCGCCTGCTCGGCTCGGGCGAGTACGTCGTCGATCCGCCGGGCGCGGAGCCGCCGGGACACTTTGGTCTCGCGGTGCGCGACTACACGCATTCGACGGCGCCCAATCGCCGCTATCCGGATTTGATCACGCAGCGTCTCGTGAAAGCGGCGCTGGCGGGTCACTCGTGTCCGTACGCAATCGGCGAGCTGGAGTCGCTCGCGTCGCACTGCACGCGGCAGGAAGACAACGCGAACAAGGTCGAGCGGCAGGTGCGCAAGTCGGCGACCGCGATGGTCATCTCTCCACGCGTCGGCGAGCGCTTCGACGCGATCGTCACCGGCGCGTCGAACAAAGGGACGTTCGTGCGCGTCGCGGCGCCGCCGATTGAAGGGAAGCTGGTGAAGGGCGAGCGCGGGCTCGACGTCGGCGATCGGGTGGGCGTGCAGCTCGCGTCGGTCGACGTCGATCGCGGTTATATCGACTTTACTCTCTCGCGGGGCCCCACCCCCGCTCGCTGATGCCTCGCGTGCGCGGCGCGCTGCGCGCTTGCGCCCGCTGGCATCGGCCGCAGGCGCGTTCGTCAGTGCTTGAACTTGTAGCCGACGATCGACTTCAGAATCCAGTGCTCGCTCGATCCTGTGAGCCCGCGGCCGACGGCGAAGTTCAGCTCCCAGTCGGGTGAGACCTCGAGATCGATCGTCGGAAAGATCATGTGGCGCTGTTCTTCGCGCGGCAGGAAGTGCGTGATCGTACCGGTCGCCGCGTAGTACTCGATGCCGGCGGCGACAATCGGCGTCACGCTCCACGCCACCTTCACGCCAGGCTCGAACTCGAACCCCTCGCCCGAGTCCGGTCCTTTCAGCGCTTTCGACAGATCGGGATTGATCGACAGGTACAAGCGTCCCTCTTCGTGCTCGAGGATCGGACGGATCTCGAGCGTGCGCGTGTTTGCTTCGAACTCGGGCTGGTTGAACCCGACTTCGAAGCTGATGCTCACGTTGAAGAACACGTTCGGCGTTTCGGGAAAGCGAAACCGCGGCCGGATGCGCGCGCCGGCAAACTCGGCGCCGTGGCCGGGGACGTGCGACGCCGTCACGAGATAGCCGGCGCACTCGAAGTACTTCGTGAAGCCGTGCGTCACTTCGAGCGTGGTGTGCGCCTGATGGTTCACCGCGAACTCGCCCGGCGCGGTCTCGGTGGTGCCGCTCGGAAAGAAATTGTTGTGCAGCTCCACCATCGTCCGTCCAGGCTCGACGGTCTGGTACGGATACACTTGGATCTCGAAGAGATCCTGCGCGGCAGCGCGAGGCGTGGGCGCGGCCGTCCACACGACGAGCACAGCCGGGAGGCATCGAAGCGATCGCATCGTGTCCCTGACTACGCCCTGGCCCGTGTCTTCGGCGCGGCCATACGTTCCACGGACGCCGGTGTCTTCTTCTTCGAGGCACTGAGCGTGTCGAGACTCTTTCGCAGCGCGTCCATCAGGTTGACGACCTTCGGCGGCGCTTCGACCTCCTGCGTCACGATCTCGCGGCCCTCGATCTTCGCATCGATGATCTCGCGCAGCCCCACCTGGTAGTCGTCGCGATACGACTCGAAGTCGACGTCGCCTTCGAAGGTTCCCATCACCTGCTTGGCGAGCTTCACTTCGTCCGGCTTCACCGTGGCGGGCATGTCGGCGAGCTCGTCGATGGCGTCCATACTGCGGATTTCGTTGGCGTGGCGCAGCGTGTACATCACGAGACCCTTCTCGCGCGGCTGCACTTTCACGAGATACTCGCGCCCGTAGAGGGCGACCTTGCCGATGCCCGCCTTGCCCTTCATCCCTTCGCGGATGACGGCAAACGCCTCGCGCGCCACCGGACCATCCGGCGCGAGGTAGTACGGCCGCTCGAGATAAATCGGGTCGATCTCGGTGTCGTCGGTGAACTTCTCGAGATTGATGACACGCGTCGACTCGACGCGCACCTTCTCGATGTCCTCCTCGCCGACGACGACGTAGCGGCCCTTCTCGAACTCGAAACCCTTGACGATGTCGGTGTTCGGCACCTCGCGTTGACAGTGCGGACACCAGCGTTTCTGTTGAATGCGCGTCTGACATTCCGCGTGAAGCTGGTTGAAGCTGAGCGTCGCCGCAGCGTCGGTCGCCGGAAACACCTTCACCGGAATGTTCACGAGGCTGATCTTCAGATATCCCTTCCACGTCGGTCGCGCAGGCATATACACCCGTCCTAGTTGATTGGGGCGATCTTCTCGTCCACCTTGACCTGGAACTGCCGGAACCTACCGTACGTCGCCGTGCCCTCGACCTTGCTGCTGTCTTTGCGCAGCTCGTAGCGCTCGCGCATCTCGATCGGCACGAACAGGCTGACCGCCGCCTCCGGCTGGTACTTGACGTCGATCGCGCCGCGCACGAACGGGTCGTCGGCGACGAGCTCGCTCGCGAGGACGCGCCCGGTTCCCGGCTCGATCCAGAAGCGGCCGCGCGACGGCAGATCGCGAATGCATTTGACTTCCTGCACGTAGCGCTCTTCGGCGACGATGCCCGACAGCTGACGCTGGAAGTCGCGGACGTACGCGCCGGCGCGCTCGAGCACGTCAGGAAGGACGAAGCGCGCAGGCGGCGCCGGCGGCGGCTGCGCCGGTGCGAGGCGCGAGACGGCGACCAAGCACAGCAGAATGAGAAGCCTGCGGACTCCAACCATGATTCGCGTGGGCCGACCCTTCGACCTCGCTCAGCGTCGCCCTGAGCTTGTCGTCCCTCGACTCTGCTCAGGACGACCCTGAGCTCTCGAACAGTCGAACGGGCGACAATCGTCCTCCCCGCCGCGCCCCTCGTCAAGCTAGAATCCCAGGAAGCGCCTGCGGCCCGCGCGAGCAGCGAGTGTTCGAGCGGCGCAGCGCGTGCGAGCGGGGGTGGGGCCCCGCGAGCATAAGAAAAAGAGAGGCTGCGTATGACACGTTGGTGGTTGGCCGGTGCGATGGCTGTCGCCCTCGCGGTGGGATCACTCGTCGCGGCCGAACGGTCGTCGTCGGCCATGGCCTCCGCGGCCACGAAATTCCTTGGGTCGCTGACGCCGGAGCAGCGGCAGCAGGCGAGCTTCGCCTTCAACTCCGACGAGCGGACGCACTGGCACTTCATCCCGACCGAGACGTTCCCGCGAAAGGGGCTCACGATCAAAGAGATGAACGAGTCGCAGCGCAAGCTCGCGCACGATCTGCTCAAGGCCGGATTGAGCCAGCGCGGCTATCTGACCGCCTCGTCCATCATGGATCTCGAGACGGTGCTCGGCGCGCTCGAGACGGCGCAGCGCACGACCGAGCGGTCGCCGCGCGGCGCGCCGCTCGTCCGCGATTCGGAGAAATACTTCTTCTCCGTCTTCGGGACGCCATCGGCGCGCGACACGTGGGGCTGGCGCGTGGAAGGCCATCACGTGTCGCTGCATTTCACCGTCGTCAACGGCACGCTCACCAGCGCGGGGCCGTCGTTCTTCGGATCGAATCCGGCGGAGGTGCGTGAGGGCCCGAAGAAGGGGCTGCGGATTCTCGGCGCCGAAGAGGACGCCGCCCGCGCGCTGCTGCAGTCGCTCGACGCCGGTCAGCAAGCGAAGGCGATCCTCGACACCAAGGCGCCGAACGATATGTTGACGATGGCGAACGTGGACATCAAGCCGCTGTCGCCGATGGGCATCACAGCCGACACGTTGAACGCGAATCAGCGCGAGCTGTTGACGAAGCTGATTGACGTCTACATCGGCTACATGGCGTCCGACATCGCCGCCGATCGCACGGCGAAGCTGAAGAAGGCGGGCGTCGAGAAGATCGGCTTCGCGTGGGCCGGCGAGACCGAGCGCGGGAAGAAGCACTACTACCGCGTGCAGGGGCCGACGTTCCTCATCGAGTACGACAACACGCAGAACGACGGCAACCACATTCACTCGGTGTGGCGCGATTTCGACGGCGACTTCGGGCGCGACCTGCTGCGGGAGCACGTGAAGTCGACGCCGCATCCGTGATCGCTGCGCTCAAAGGACACCAAGGAGTTGCAGCATTACAACTCGCCACCACGGAGGACACGGGGAACACAGAGGCAATGTACTTTTTCTTCAGGCTTGAACCTCCTGTCCTCCGTGTCCTCTGTGGTGGCGAGGTTGCGGCGATAATTTCGCAACCAACTCATAATCGTTGAATCTACCAAGTCGCGGGCGGAAATAGCCGGTCGAAGTTCCCGCCAAAAATCTTTTCTCTGACCTCCGCGCTCACGCGGACCTCGTCGAGCGCGGAGGACTGCTGCTCGTAGACGTCCATCACCCAGCCGCGCGGAAAGAACGACGAGTCGGAGCCGAAGAGGATCCGATCGGGCCCGGCGACCGCGAGCGCCTGACGAAACACCGCCGCGAGCGTCAGCCCCGGCTGGTACTTGATCCAGCTGTTCGAGCTCGACGAATCGAGCAGCACATTGGGACAAAGGTCCGCGAGCATCAGCGCCTCGCGAAAGAGCCCGGCGCCGAAATGCGGGACGATGACCGGGACGGCCGGATATGCGAGCGCCACGGCGTGCAGATCGATCGGGTTGCCGAAGCGGATGTCGAACGGGCTCGGGAGACCGAGCTTCTTGCGGACGCCGACCGACAGCACGCCGCAATGGACGAACACGGCGGTCCCCGCGCGCGTTCGTCCTGAATCGAGAAGCGATGCATCGCGGGGAAGAGGCAGATCGTGCGGAGGCCGCGGCGATCGATCGCATCCGCCGCAATCGTCGCCGCTTCGGGTTGCGTCGGATCGACCATGAAGAAACCGACGAATCGATCGGGATGGCGTCGCACAGCGGTCTCGACCGATGCCGCGTCGCCCGGCGCGCTCGCGATCAGGGCTGCACGCGACACCCGCGCGCGGTCGAGCTCCGCAACCCAGCGGTCCGCGAGCGCCTCGGCGCTCCCCGGCGGATCCCAGCCAAGCTGCGCGAGCGCGGCATCACCGCCGAGCGTGGCGAAGAAAGAGGTCGAGAAGAAGTGGCAGTGGGCGTCGTTCAGCATGTGTACCCGTCAGCCACGAGGACACGAAACCACGAAAGCACGAAACCACGAAAGCACGAACACCGTTTTGTACAGAATGTCTTTTTCGTGGTTTCGTGGTTTCGTGGTTTCGCGTTTTCGTGGTTCGTGTTTTCGTGGGTGCGCGAATTCGTGTTCGATCAGATCTCCCCGGTGATCGCGTCGGCGACGTCCTTGGTCTTCGCCGATCCCCCGAGATCAGGAGTCAACGTCTTGCCGCTCGCGACGACCCGCTCGATCGCACCGAGGACGCGGTCGTGGAGATCGCGGCGCCCGAGATGGTCGAGCATCAGCGCGCCGGCCCAGATCGCGCCGATCGGATTCGCGATCCCTTTCCCGGCGATGTCCGGCGCGGATCCGTGAATCGGCTCGAACATCGACGGATGCTGGCGCGTCGGATTGATGTTCCCGCCGGGCGCGATGCCGAGGCTGCCTGAGATCGCGGATCCGATGTCGGTGAGGATGTCCCCGAACAGGTTCGAGGCCACCAGCACGTCGAGCGTCTGCGGATGCGTGACCATGCGCGCCGCGAGCGCGTCGACGTGGTACTTGCGGTACTCGACGCCCGGGTAATCCTTCCGCACGGTGTCCGCGACCTCGTCCCACAACACCATCGAGTGCGTGAGCGCGTTGGACTTCGTCGCGCTCGCGACCATCTTGCGCGGGCGCGTCGCCGAGAGCTCGAAGGCGTAGCGGAGGATCCGATCGATGCCTCGCCGCGTGAAGACGCCGACCTGCTGCGCGACTTCGTTCGCCGTGCCGACGTGAATGCGTCCGCCGACTCCGGAATACTCGCCTTCGGTGTTCTCGCGCACGCACACCATGTCGATGTCCGACGTGCGGCGATCGGCGAGCGGCGATTTGATCCCGGCGAGCAGCCGCATCGGCCGCAGGTTCACGTACTGATCGAACCGCTGGCGAATGGTGAGCAGCAGCGCTGCCGACACGCCGTCGGGCACGCCCGGCGCGCCGATGGCGCCGAGGTAAATGGCGTCGAACTGCGCGAGCCGCGCGAAGCCGTCGGCGTCCATCATCCGCTGGTGCTTCAGGTAGTGCTCGCATCCCCACGGCAGGTCGGTGAACGACAGCAACACGCCGCTGCCGCGCGTCGCCGCTTCGAGCGCCGCCATCCCCGCGGGAATCACTTCGCGGCCGATTCCGTCTCCTGCAATGACTGCGATTCGATGCTCAGTGTTTGTCATGACTGTTCGCGAACTGAAGCCCTGAAATCACCGCCGCAACGTCTCCACCACGGAGGACGCGGAGGACAGGAGGGACAAACGAGCAGACCCAAAGCATATTTGCCCGGTGTCCCCCGTGTCCTCCGTGGTGGCGATTTCAATTCTGCAACGCGCTCGACCCTAACCCATTCCCGGCGGCGTAAACCGACCGTCGGCGGCGGTCCAGCCGCCGTCGGCGAAGAGAACTGTGCCGGTGACGTAGCTGGCCGCGTCTGAGGCGAGGAACAGCGTCGGGCCGACCATCTCGTCGGCCGTGGCCCAGCGCTTCAGGACGTTCTTGTTCGCGTACGCCTCGTACCACTCGGCGTTCGCTTTGATTGGCGCGGTCAGCGGCGTTTCGACGACGCCCGGTGCGAGCGCGTTCACGCGCACGCCGAACGCGCCGAACTCTGCCGCCGCCGTTCGCACGAGCTGCACGATGCCCGCCTTCGTCATCGCGTAGACCGATTGTCCCGGCTCGACGACCTGCGATCGGATCGAGGAGAAGAGAACGATGCTGCCGCGGCGCTGCGCGGTCATCACGCGACCCGCGGCCTGCAGCACGTTGAAGCTGCCTTTCAGGTTCACCTCGACGACGCGATCGAATTCCTCCTCCGCGTACTTCAGGATCGGCTTTCGGACGTTGATGCTCGGCGTGCAGACGACGATGTCGAGCCGTCCGCGGTCGCGCGCGACGGCGTCCATCGCGCCGCCGACGTCGCGCGCGTCGCGGATGTCGAGCCCCACCGCGCTGCCGCCGATCCGCGACGCGATCGATTGCGCGGCGGCTTCGTTGGTATCGAAAATGATGACCGTGGCGCCCTGCTCGGCGGCGCCGCGGGCGACCGCTTCGCCGATGCCGGACGCGCCGCCAATCACCGCCGCGACTTTGCCGCTGAGATCAAACAGATTCATGAATCGTGCGTACTGTTAGCTCTCCACCACGGAGGACACGGGGGACACGGAGGATCAAACCTGAATGGTGTATCCGATTCAACTCTCCACCACAGAGGACGCGGGGGACACGGAGGATCAAACCTGCGCGCAACAGGATTTTCCCTCCGTGTCCTCCGTGTCCACCGTGGTGGAGAGCATCATTTCTTTGCGCCCTCAACGGTCTGTGCGTTCTTCGTGTCCGCGTGCTGTTCAGGGCTGCGCGCGATCAATACGACGACGAATGCCGCCGCCGCCGCGGCCGTGAGACCGATGAGCGCCGGCGTCAGCGCGCCCCATCCCTGGCCGCCGGTCGCAACCTGCACGATGAGCATCGCGGTCACACCCGATGCGATCGCGGCGAGTGCGTGCGGCGTGCGCGCACGCGCGACGTACAGGCCCGCGAGAATCGGGACGAAGAGGCTCACGGTGAGCAGCGTATAGAAGATCGTCAGCGTGTCAACGATGCTGCGCGACACAATCGCCAGTCCGACCCCAAGCGTCCCGCTTACCACCGTCGTCAAGCGCGCCACCCGCAGCACGCGCGCGTCGCTCGCCGCCGGGTTGATGAACCGCTTGTAAAGATCCTGCGACAGCGAGGTCGTCAGCATGAACAGCACGGCGTCGGCGGCGCTCACCTCCGCGGAGAACACGGCGGCGAGCCCGATGCTGCCGATGATTGGTGGAAGCGCGTTGATCAGAATCGCCGGCAGCACGAGCTGCTGATCGGTGATGCCAGGAAACATCACGCGCGCGGCCATGCCGAGCACGACGGGGACGCCCGCGTAGAGGAACAATCCGAGCGCGTTCAACCCGACGCCGACGCGCACGGCGCGATCGTCCCGCGCGCCGAAGATCTTCTGCAGGAGGCCGGGCGAGATGATGAACGCCGGGCCAAGCGTGACGAGGTACATCACTCCCGGCGGTCCGGCGCGTGTCAACGACCAGTACGTGTCATCGCCGGGCTGGAGCGCCGCGATCGCGTCCCATCCACCGACACGGTGCAGGACGAGCGGCACCGCGATGGCGAATCCGCCAAGCTTCACCGTCAGCTGGATCACGTTGATCCAGGCCGCGGTCAGCAGTCCGCCGGCCGTGTAGTACACGGTGATCACGAGACCGCCAATCGCGCAGCCGGTGGCGAACGGCAGTCCGGCCACGGCGTTGAGGATGATGCCAAGTGCGATGAGCTGTCCCGCGAGAATCGCGAGCGAGCCGGTCCACAGCAGCACCGACACGATGGCGCGAACCGATCGGTCGTATCGGAACTCGAGGTAATCGCCGACCGTGCGCAGGTCGTGTGCCGCGGCGACGCGCCGGATCGCGGGTCCAATCCAGAACGCGAGCACCAGGTTTCCGATCGCCGCCGATCCGACCCACCACCACGCCGCCACGCCGCTCCCGTATCCGAGTCCCGTGGCGCCGACCGTCGATCCTCCGCCAATGTTCGCCGCGAGCATCGTCGAGAAGATCAATCCGGGGCCGAGCGCGCGTCCGGCGACGAAGAAATCCGATGTGCCGCGCACGTACCTGCCGAGGCGCAGGCCGAGGCTCATCAGAGCCAGCGTGTACGCGACGATGACGATGAGATAGAGATTCAGCGCGGGAGATCTCGAAGAGCGGGGAAGCCGGGAACGCCGGTCGCCTGGCGCGCGGCGCGGACGATCGCGTCGGCAATCATCTCGGCCGCGAGCTCGCCGATCTGGCCGACGTCGCTGCCGCTGCGCGCGCCGGTGGCGAGCGCGAAGATCACGTCGCCGTCGACCGGCGTGTGG
>Ga0209237_1001236_pt1 | contig 15084 bp, 15 predicted proteins | sample GraSoi013_1_40cm_2_FD_185820 | JGI IMG/M metagenome (GOLD analysis project Ga0209237, IMG submission 185820) | Grasslands soil microbial communities from the Angelo Coastal Reserve, California, USA - Sample 10_02_2013_1_40cm (SPAdes) (version 2) | ecosystem: Environmental > Terrestrial > Soil >... | reverse complement strand
GATGCGTGCCCGCCGATCGCCGAAAGATCGGAGCCGCAGATGCCGGACAGGATGGGCATCACGCGTACCCAGTCGCGCGCAGGCAGCTCGGGTTCGGCGATATCGCCCAGCTTGAGCATCGACAGCGCGCTGGTGGCAACCTCCGGCCTTCCGCCCGCGGCCTTGACGATGGCGTACGAGGGAATGCTTCTCTGGAACTGCAGAGCTAGCATCCGACTCCCCACCCGGCGCTGCAGCCACTCCCGCGCCGGAGGCGCGGGGACCCCAGTGGTGCGTGGGGAGGTACACAACCAGCGCTCATCGTCTGACTGCCTCCCTGTACTCCGGCGAGCGAGGGTCGGGCATCGGCAAGCGCCAGTTGCCCGGCGCCATGCGCCAGCGCTCCACCCGCCATCCCCGCTGCCCCGCGACTTGCGACAGGCGTGCATCAGGGTTCACGGCCACCGGCGTCCCAACCAGCTCCAACATCGGCAGATCGGAGAGCGAATCCGCGTAGGCGAAGCTGTCCGGCAGAACGACTCCATTGCGCTCCGCGTACTCCTCGAGAAGCACGCCTCGCGCCTCACCCGCCGGCGGCGGCGATTCGAGGTCCCCCGTCAAGCGTCCATCCCTCACCAGCAGCCGCGCGCAGTCGACCTCCACCTCGAGCAGCTCCGCAAGAGGTTCGACGACGACGTCGAGCGCTCCCGTCAGCAGCAGCACGCGGTGGCCCGCGCGCTTGTGCTCCCGAATGCGGCGCATGCCCTCCGGGTAGATGCGGCGCAGCGTCACCGCGTTGAGCGCTTCACGCCCGAGGCGCTTCATGACCTCGTAGTCCAATCCGTCGTACTCGCGATAGAAGCTGCGCTGGAACTCGGCGCGCGATCGTCGCTCGAGATAGAGCCAGCGCGGCGCCTCGAGCGCCATCTGGGCCATAAAAGCCGGCCAATCATCCAGAGGTTGGGCACGCAGGCGCATCCACAGGAAGTATTCGACGACGTTGGTTTCGACCAGCGTCCCATCGACGTCGAACACGGCGAGGACGTCGCTGCGGCCGTTGCGCTTTTCGATCGCGGACCGCACCGAGCTCGTCTCAGGCTTGGGCGCGGTGCTGCCGCTGGGCTGTCGACCTTTGCGCGCAACCGTCTCCGCCCGTGACATGCGGACCACGGTCGGAAAGTGGATGTCCTGGAAATAGTGCTCCCAGTCGTAGAGGGCGGCGTCAAATGGAAATGTCTTCCTTTCGCCTTTCGGCACGCGCTCCCAAACGGACATCAGGTTGCGCGTATCGAAGATGCAGTCGACCTCGGTGTACACGCCATAGAGCTGGATGAGATTCAGGCCGCGCTCGAGCCGCTCGCGCTCTTGGTTGAGCTCGTCCGAAAGGTCGGCGACGCTCGCCCCGAGAGGCAGTCGCTCGACCGCCCATTGCGCCGCGCTCACGAACTTCAGCGCCGCCTCACCCTTGGCGGCGAGCTCTCCACGCGTCGGGTACGTCCAGGTTGGCGTGCCGATGGCTTGCCCGTAGCGGTCACGCAGTGGATGTTCCGTGAAGTAGCGCGTCGCCTCCTCCGTCATGCGGCGAAAGCGCAGGGGGTTGCGACTGCCCGAAGCCGCGTGATACACCCGGGGCTTCGAGTCTGGCGGCGGGCTGGCCGCAACCGCGAGCACCGTGTTGACCACGAAGTCCGCCGGAATGATGTCGAGGAGCGAATCGGGGAGGCCGGAGAAGTCGCGGAGGATGCCGCGGCCGAAGGCGAGGATCAAAGGCTCGGCCATGCGAAAGCCCTCCAGCCACCCGGGGGAAGGCTCGGCGAGCGCGCTCTCGATGATCGACGGCCGCACGATCGAAAGGGGGATCTCGCCACGGAGCTCGACGACGGCGAGCTCCGCCATCGCCTTGGTGAACGAGTAGATGTCAGCGAAGCCCATCGAGTTCGCGTGCACACGTCCGCGTTCGATGAGCCGGTCCCTCACCCAGCGCTCGCGCAAGCGCTCCGTTGCCCGCGCCACGGCGGGCGTGCCCGCCGGGCCCATGCGCGATTGCGCCTCGCGCCGCAACCGCTTGAGGACCTCGGGTCGCCTCGACTCCTCTTCCACCGGGCCCCGGAGCGTGGTCAGCACAGCCGCCTCGTGACGCCAGTTGAGCCCAGGATCGAGTGGTGGCTCCTCGCGGACCAGGCCGCGCAACATTCCACCCACGAATGCCGTGGATATGTGCACCAGGTGAGGGCGTGCGCCTGACGACTGCAGCGCCTCGACGAGGCGCGCCGCTCCCAGAAGGTTGGTCTGCGCTGACAGATCGGCCGGATTGTCGAATTCGACCGCTGCGGCGGAGTGGATGACGATGTCACACGAGCGCAGCTGCTCGCGTCCTGAATCGTTTAGCGCAAGCCCGTCGCGGCCAAGGTCTAGCTCAAGCACCGCGAGCTTTTCACCGGCGAGCTTCGCGAACGCGGCCTCGCCAAGCTCGTCCTTGAGACGCTTGAATGCCGGGCTCGACAACACCTCACGCTCGAGGCGTTCGGCCGCCGGCCGGCGCGCGCTCGAGCGGATGGCCAGGTTGATACGGCCGACGTCCGGTATCGAGCGCAGGCATTTCTCGACGATCGACTTGCCCAGGAAACCAGTGCTGCCGGTGACCAGTACGGTCTTGCCTTTGAAGGCCTCGGCTATCAAGATCGATTGATTCTAGAGTCGGCGGTGGGGCGCCCTGCTATACAGCCTGTCCATGGTTGACCGCGGGCGTTTTCACCGGTGTCGAACCCGCGGCATCGGTCCATCCCAGGTCGGTGGTGACCGAGACCCAGAACCAGTACATCTGATCCGCGTGACCGTGAAAGACTGCCGAGCCCGCCCCGACTCCGGAGAGCCATGGCGTCATCCGGCCGTCCTGCATGACGGCGTCGACCCTGAACCGATTGCCGCCGCCTGGGCTCGACCACGACACGTTGATGGCGTTGGGATCGTTCGGATCCTGCTCCGCGGTCACGCTGACAGATGGCAGCGGCACGTCCGCGTATCGCGGCGAGCCTGAGATCCATAGGTTGCCGAGGTCCCAAGTCCAGGGATCCGGATACGAGCCTGACCAGCCATATGGGTCGACCGGGGTCCCGGTGCGATTGACGTAGTAGATCCCGAAGTGTAGGTGCGGTCCGGTAGCGGTGCCGGTGCTGCCCGAGATTCCGATGACCTGGCCCCGCCGCACGTACTGGCCTTTCGCGACGTCGATGCGCGAGAGGTGGCCGTAGAACGACCGCAGCCCATTGCCATGGTTGATCTCGATCGTGAGCCCGCTCAAGCACGTGCGGCAGTTGGGATCGAGCCAGTCCGCAACCATCACCGTGCCGGGCGCCGCCGCGGCCACCGGCTCATATGTGAGCCCGTAGTCGTAGCCATCGTGCCCGTCGTAATAGAGGTAATCGTGTCCGCCGGGGGTCTGTGCGTAGCCTTCCGTGAAGGAGGGATCTGGACCTCCCGTATTGACCGACGCTTGGGTGCCGTCGTAGCGGCATACGGTGCCGTTGGTCCCGTAATCGGGATAGCAGTGGTCGAAAAGCGAGGTGACCACGTGCGGACCCATGAAGGGCAGCGTCAAGAATGCGCTTCGGGCGGGGGCCGATCCGCTGTTGCCGGCTCCGTCTTCGATCGATCCGTAGTTCGTCTGGCTGGGGTAGGACCATCGTGTGTAGCGGCCCTGCTTCTCGCCAGGCGGCACCGCCTCGGCCGCGAAGGCCGGCACGCTCTGCAACAGTAGAAACGCGGCAACAGCGAGCGAGACCATATGGCGGGGGTGCATGAGTTTCAAGGCTAGATCCGCTTGCCTTACAACAGACAGCGGATTGGTTAAGTTTCGCAAATCATGGCCCACGAGCAATCCGGTGTCGCCGTGCTGAGCCAGGGACGGGCGGCGGTGTACGAGGAACCGATCGGGCCGGCCGGCGTCAGGATCCGCGACAGGGCGCGCACCGAGCCCCGGCCAGGTTCGGTCGCCGTCGCCATCCGCGCCGCCTCCATCAACCACCTCGACCTCTGGCTGGCGCACGGCGCGCAGCGAATCGCCCCCCCGCGAGTGATCGGGGGCGATGGCGCGGGCGTCGTCCATGCATCGGGCGACCCGGCATGGAAGCCCGGAGACGAGGTCGTCCTGTTCCCCACCCTGTGCGATTGGGAATGCGAGTGGTGCCGCGCCGGCGAGAACGTGCGGTGCCCCCATTTCGGCGTGCTCGGCGAGCATGCGGACGGCGCCGCTTGCGAGCTGGTTCACATCGACGCGCGCAGCGTGTTTCGCAAGCCCGTCGTGCTCAGCTGGGAGGAAGCGGCGGCCTTTCCGCTCACGTTCCTCACCGCCTGGCGCATGTTGACCACGCGCGCGCAGCTGCGCGCTAATGAGACTGTGCTGGTGATCGGAGCGGGCGCAGGTGTGGCGGTGGCGGCGATCCAGATTGCCAAACATCTCGGAGCGCGCGTGCTAGCGACCAGCCGGTCGGAGGCGAAACGAAAGCGCGCGTTGGAGCTCGGCGCCGACGCGGTGTTCGATTCCGGAAGCTTCAGCAAGGCGGTTCGCGACGTGACCAACGACGGCGTCGATGTCGTTTTCGAGCACGTCGGACCGGCGACGCTCGAGGAGTCGATGCGCTCGCTCGCGATGGGCGGCCGCATCGTCACCTGCGGATCCACGTCAGGCGTCAAGGCGGAGGTCACCATGCCCCGCCTGTTCTTCCGCCAGGCGAGCCTCCTCGGGTCGACGATGGGGAACGCCTCCGAGTTCGAGGCATTGCTCGGGGCCATCGATCGAGGCCTGCGCCCAGTGGTCGACTCCGTCTATCCGCTGGACGAGGTGCAGGCGGCGCTCACGCGGCTCGATGCCGCCGAGCAGTTCGGTAAGGTCGTGCTGTCCGTTTCGTCTTGATCGAGGAGTAGAGCGGGATGTTCAGAGGTTTCCGGGCCTTCCTGCTGCGTGGAAATGTCGTCGACCTTGCCGTGGCGGTCGTGATCGGCAGCGCCTTCACCGCTGTGGTCACCGCATTCTCGACGGCGTTCATCACTCCATTGATCGCTGCGGTGTTCGGCGGAGGCCATGGTTTCGGCGGGCTCACCTTCACCTTCAACGGAGTGCAGTTTCCCCTGTACATCTTCATCAACGCGCTCTTCGCATTCGTGATCACGGCGGCGATCGTCTTCTACCTGGTCGTGACGCCGATCAATGCCCTCATCGAGCGCAGCCGCAGACAGGCGAAGCCTGAAGACCCCACGACCAAGAAATGCCCCGAGTGCCTCAGTGAGGTTCCGATCGCCGCCAAGCGCTGCGCGTTCTGCGCCCAGCTCCAACCCGTCTAGCACGTTTAAGCCGAGGCGCCAGCAGGCCCGGCTTCGCCGGGCCGTCCCCAACGTGCACCATCACCACCAAACGTTGCGGGGAGGTACTTTCAGAAGATCCCATCAGTTCGGAGGGTATTAGGGCGCGACACCGGCGAGTGACCGGAATGGCTATGCCGCCAAGGCGCCGGGGAGCGCCCGCATAAGAGGGAACCGGAGGTCCTTCTTATGTCTAAGCCGGCATTACCCACAGCTTGGCGGCAGTGTCGTGGCTCAGAGTCACCTCGCGCTTGCCGGCGCGAATGCGGATGGTGCGCCCGATGTCGTCGACCTCGACGACATCCACGTCGCGGCCCGGGATCAGGCCGCGCTCGTCGAGGTACGCCAGCAGCAGGGGTGCGTCGCGCTCCGCCACCTCCGAGACGCGAGAGATGGCCGCCCGCGCGCCTGCGCCCAGGGTGGCCAGGCGCCGCTCTTTGGGCGAGGCCTTGGAATGACCAGGAATCGGATTGCCATGCGGGCAGGTGCGCGGACGCCCGATGGCCTCGTACAACCGCCGCTCGACGACTTCGGAGACCGCGTGCTCCAGCCGGGCGGCCTCGGCGTCGGCGGTCACCCAGTCGAGGCCAAGCACATCAGTGAGCCAGCGCTCCATGATGCGGTGCCGCCTGACGATTGACTCGGCGGTCCTGCGGCCAGCGGCGGTCAGCTCGATCTCCTTGCGGTTGTTCATACGCACCATGCCGTCGCGGGTCATGCGCCGGAGCGCGACCGTGACGGTCGGCCTGCTCACGCCGAGCCAGTCGGCGAGGCGTGCGCTGCGGGGCGGTTCCCCCTCCGACCACATGTAGTAGAGCGCCTCGAGGTAGCGAGAGATGACCTCTGAAGGCTCTGGAGACCCGGCGTTAGACTTATCTAATTGCCGCTTTTGCACGTACTAATCCTATGAGCAACCTATGAGCCAGGCCACCGCCGTCGCGCTCGGAGCTTTCGCCGGGATCACCATTTTCCTCGGCCTGCCCGTGGCCCGCATGCGCGGGCTGTCCAAGGCCGTTCAGGGCTTCCTGAACGCGTTCGCCACCGGAATCCTGATCTTCATCCTGTGGGACATCCTGACCCACGCCGCTGGACCTGTGGAGAAGGCTCTGACGGCCGCCCGTACCGGTTCGAGCGCTCCCTTCACATTCATGGCGATCATTTTTGCCGTCGGAATCGGCGCCGGCCTGCTCGGCCTCGTGTACTTCAATCGCGCCCTGTTCGGCCGCCTGCGGCACGCTGACCATACCCCCAGCCCACGCAGCCTTTCGCTTGCCATCGCCACCGGACTCGGCCTGCACAACCTCTCCGAAGGTCTTGCCATCGGGCAGTCGGCGCGCGCGGGTGCGATCGCATTCGTCGGCGTCCTGGTCGTTGGATTCGCTCTCCACAACATCACGGAGGGCTTCGGCATCGCCGCGCCGATGACCATGGAGCCCAAGCCGGCGCCGTGGAGCTTCCTCGCGCTTGCGGGCCTCATTGGCGGTGGCCCCACTTTCCTCGGCACCTGGATCGGCTACCTGGCTTCGTCCGACTACTTCTACGTCGCGTTTCTCGCCGTCGCGGCTGGAGCGCTCCTGTACGTGGTCAACGAGCTGTTTCATGTCGGGCGCCGCCTGAGCACCCCCACGTCGTTCGCGTGGGGCCTGCTGTTCGGCTTCCTGACCGCATACGCCACCGATCTGGTGCTAACCCTCGCAGCGGGTTAGTCCCACTCCCCATCCCTGCGGCGCACTCGGTGCGCGGCAGGACTTCCCCACGTAGTGGGGAAGTTAGCTGGCGTAGTCGAAGTCGTCAGGCTCGGTGTCGTCCCAGTCGGGGAAGCGCCAGCGGAAGAGCCGCTCCTGGACCTCGAATAAGCTGTCGAGCGTGTCCTGGACGCGCCCGGTGTCGCGAAGCGGCTCGCGAACTTGATCGGGCATGAGGTCCACCGCCTCCCGCAGCTCCGCCCGCAGCGGAGCGGGAACGTTCTTGACCCCGTCCCGATTCATCTCCTCGAGCTGCCAGAGCACCCGGTCGGTGGCATCCAGCATGCGCTGAAAGGCGTAGCGCCGGCGGTTCTGCCGCCGCAGCGCCGACTCCTGCTGCTCGATACGTGTGCTTGTGTGGTCGATCATTTCCTTACCTTGGTCCAGCTACCTTTCCTAGCTTACCGGCTCCGGTCGAGTTCACCAAGAGGCGCATTTGGCTGACTTCCTCTCTCGCCTCGAACACCTGTTCCATCCGGTCGATGGCTGGGGGGCCTTCAGGCGGGGCGCCCGCAAGGCGGCGGTCGTATTCGTACTGTATCGGGCGAACGGCCGCTGGATGGTCCCGTTCGTGCGCCGGCGGGCGGACTTGAGGGACCACCCCGGCCAGGTTGCCCTGCCAGGCGGGGGCGTTCAGGAGGGCGAATCGGCCTGGGAGGCCGCCCAACGAGAGGTGGCTGAGGAGATCGGGGTCCCGGTCGGCCGGCTCGTGCCTCTAGGCGCCGGCGAGCCGATATACGCGGCGGTCTCGAATTTCTCGGTTGTGCCTTTCGTGGCCTACCTCCCCGACCCGGTGCCCACTTTCGTACACGACGATCGCGAGCTTGACGGGGTGCTCGAGATTCCGCTCGACCGGTTGCTCGACGACAGCGCGTGGCTGCAGTCGGACGACCCCTGGCGCTTCCGCTACCTCGCGCACGAGGAGAGCGTGGTGTGGGGTCTGACCGAGCGAATATTCGCCGGTCTCGCGCCGAAGCTCACCGCAGCGCTCAGCGGCCCGCTTTCCGAAGATCAAACGCCGGGTCCGCCAGCTCCTGCGGCGTGAGCTTGGCGCGCCTTTCCATCGCGTGCCTCGCGCGAGCGACGGTATGGCGATCGTTGATTCCGGCCACGGCGATCATCGAGTCCTGTCGAAGGTAGAAGACGCTGAACGGTGGCTGCCCGAACGTGCCGCGCGTCACCGTCTGGTCCCAGGCAAGGCCCGCGCCGGCGTACTGGAGATTGACGTCGTACTGGTCCGACCAGAACCAGGGCGCCTCTACAAAAGGCGCCGGCGTCCCGGACATCGCCCTACCGACTGCAAAGCCCTGGCGCTGCGCGGTCTGGAAGTGCTCGACCCTTATCCGCTCCTCGAAGAGCGGGCTCCAGAACCTGGTCGCGTCGCCGGCGGCAAAGATGTCGGGAACCGAGGTGTGTCCGAGCTCGTCGACCACGATGCCGGCGTCCACCGCGATGCCGGCTGCCGCGGCAAGCTCGATGCGCGGAGACGAGCCGACGCCGACCACGACCGGTGGCTCGAGGTCTGGCGCGGGTTCCGTGCCCAGCCGTAGGTTTACCCCTCGCCACCGGTGCACGCCGGCCAGGTAGCCGCCCAACTCCTCGCCTAGCACGCGTTGAAGCGGTTGGGCGAGGGCCTCGAACACGGTGACAGAACAGCCCTGCCGCCGGGCGGCGGCAGCCACCTCGCAACCGATGAATCCCGCCCCGACCACAGTGAGCGGCCCGCCGCGCTCGAGGATGGCGCGCAGGCTCACCGCGTCCGGGAGCTCGCGCAGATAGATCGACTCCTCGAACCCCGCCAGCCTGCGCGCGGACGATCCGGTCGCGATGCAGAGCAGGTCCCAACCGATGCGGTGCCCGCTTTCGAGGATGACGCTGCGATGCTCGAGGTCGAGCTCGGAGACCCGAACGCCCAGCAGCAGCTGGATGCCGAGTTCGCGGTACTGGTCGCGAGGCCGAAGGCCCAGGCGCGCGAGCGGCACGGTGCCGAGCAGGAAGCCCTTGGAGAGGTGGGGTCGCTCATAGGGGAACTCGGGCTCGGCGCCAATAAGCAGGATCTCGCCTTGAAAGCCGGCGTCCCGAAGCCCTGCAGCGACCGCGTCCCCGGCGGGGCCGCCGCCAACGATTACCGCTTTCGTGAAAGCTCGCGCACCCGCAGCAACGACCAACCGAGGTACCCGCCGAGAACGGCGATCGCGAACCCGTAAGCCGTGACCAGGTAGATCACCGGGCGCCGCGCGCCTCGCTCGGCGCGACGATCGGCGCCGGCACTGTTTTCTCCGCGGCCTGGTCCATGAGGACCTCGATGCGATATCGGATCGCGATCATGACCCCCGCCAGGAACAGAGTGCAGGCCATGGTGATGAGGAACGCGACGAGCATCTCCGCGGGCAGCGTGTCGTTGATCACGACAGGCCCCGGATGCTGCGTGCGCCACCACGTGACGCTGAAGTGCACGACCGGCACATCGATGAAACCGAAGATCCCAACCACAGCCGCGAAGCGCGCGGCCTGGCGGCCGGGTTCCGCAAGGCGCCGGACCATCAGGTAGCCGGCATAGATGATCCAGAGCACGAGCGTCGATGTCAGCCGCGCGTCCCAGGTCCAGAACGTGCCCCAGATCGGCTTCGCCCAGATCATTCCCATGACGAGGGTGACGGTGGTGAAAACGACGCCCACCAGCGCCGCCGCCCGCGCGAGCCGGTCGGCCGCGATGTTTTCCTTCCAGAGGTAGACGACCCCGCCGAGCAGCACGACCGCGAAACAGCCGTAAGCGGCGATCGCGGAGCTGACGTGGAGGTAGAAGATCCGCTGCACTGGGCCCTGGAGCGCGTCGGTGGGTGCGTACAGGAATATGAAGCCGGCCGCAACGAGCATCAGCGAGACCGCCGCGGCAGACGCCTGACCGAGCCGAGTATTAGTCATCGAGGACAAACCGGGCCGCGAGCGATGTCAGCACGACGAACAGTATGTCCAGGTCGAGCAACAGGCCCGTCGCCTGGCCAGTCACGCTGCCGCCCATCGCGGCCTGTACAGCCTGGCCTCCGACCACTACGAACGGGATCCACAACGGCAGCGTGAGCACGGGAAGCAAAAGCTCGCGCGCCCGCACCCGCGCGACCATGGCCGCGAAAAGGCACCCAAGCACCGCCATGCCCACGGTGGCCAACAGCACGGCGGACACCACATCGAAAGACAGCCTCACGCCGAAGAACAGGGCGAGCGCGGGCAGCAGCACAGCCTCGCAGATCGCCAGCAGCAGGGCTGCCGCCAGCGCCTTGCCCGCGAAGATCGCTGCCGGCGGCGCAGCGGTCAGCAGCATCGCCTCGAGCGAAGCCTGCTCGCGCTCAGCCGCAAAGGCGCGGCCGAATGCCACCAGGCCCGCGAATACCAGCGCCATCCAGAGCACCCCCGGCGCGATCGCCACCGCGTTGTGCGAGTCGATCTGGAACCCAAAGTTGGCGATCACCAGAGCCAGAACGACGAACTGGGCCAGCGCCGGCACCAGCTCGCGCGTGCGCCACTCGGAGGTCAGGTCCTTGCGGGCCACCGCCAGGGCGATGGAGATCGTGCGCAATCTAGTGAACGACTCGGAGCCGTGTGGGTACGCCGACCACCCGCCCGCGCCGCAGGAGCAAGGTGCGCTGGCACAGGCGGTTAGCCAGCGCGTGGTCGTGAGTGGCGATGATCGCCGTGCGGCCGCGCATCACGCGCGCCAGCAGGTCCGCGCCGTCTGAATCGAGACTGGCGTCGGGCTCATCCAGCACCAGAAGCCGCGGGTCGTGCAGCACCGCCCTGCCGATCGCGAGCCTCTGCTGTGCGCCGCGCGACAGCTTGGCCGCCGGGCGCCGCCCCGCGTCAGCGAGACCGATGAGGTCGAGCACCTCGGCAACACGCGAACGGGCGACGCCTTGAAGAGTGCAGAAAAACCCGAGGTTCTCGGCGGCCGACAGAGCGGGATACAGCCCAGGAGCGTGAGCGACGAAGCCGATGCGCGCCCGCAGCCGCCTGCGTTCGACCATCGCGTCCAATCCAAATATCTCGAGGCTGCCAGACGTCGGGCGTGCGGCCGTGGCCAGGATGCGCAGGAGGGTCGTCTTGCCCGCGCCGTTCTCGCCCAGCACCGCGAGGTGCTCGCCGCCGTCGATGGCGACGTCTACGGCATCGAGCGCCAGCTCGGAGCCGAAACGTTGGGTGAGGGCGGTGCCGACGAGAGTGCTCATCGGGCTTCGTCCTCAGGAAGGTCCGCCGGCGTCCGGATCAAGGGCCACATAACAAAAGGACCGGCGGCAAAAAGCAGCAGCGTCGCAACCAGAAGTGTCATGACGCGCCCACCGGACTCGGCACGCGAGCTGCCACCGGTTCGATGACGGCGCGCCGCACACCGGCGTTGCCCAGAAGCACGCCGAGGATGATGATCGTCCCGCCCGCCCAGATCCAGCTGACCAGCGGGTTGACGAAGACGCGGAAGGAGGCAGAACCGTCCGCGTTCGTACCCGCCAGCACCACATAGACGTCGGCGATGGGGCTGCTGCTGATCGCCACGTGAGTGAGCGACTGCCCGCCAAGCCCGGCATAGGTGGCGCGGGCGGGCTCGAGCGTCTGACCACCGAGCCTCATGGCGGCCACGAGCTCGGAATGGTCGGCGAGCTCGGTGTGAGCGGTTCCGACATAGGTGAGCGTGTAACCGGCAACCGCAACCTGCTGCCCTGGCTGGAGCGTGACGTCTTTCTCCTGCTGCCAGAAGTGGGATGCGGCCATACCGACGACGACGACCGCCAGACCAAGGTGAGCCAGGTAGGCGCCATAGCGACGCCTTCTGCCGGCGACCAGCGCCATCGCACGAGCCGCGCCTCCGCCTGCGCTGCGCCATCTTCCGGCAGCCCGCACGTATTCGTGCACGACGGTGGAGGCGACAGCCACTCCCAGCGGGACCGCCAGCAGCGCCGGCAGCGAGCGCACGCCGGCGCCGAGCAAGGCGACCAGGACGACCAGCGAACCCGCCGCGGGCCATCGAAGCGCGCGCCATAGCGGCGCCCCGGCATGGCGCCACGGCACCAGCGGCCCCGCGGCCATCAACGCCAGGATGACGGCGAACAAAGGGCCCGTGGCTCGGTCGTAGTAGGAAGCGCCGACTACGCGCTGCTGGCCGGCCAAACCCGACACCAGCGGCAGGATCGTGCCCCACAGCACCACCGCGATGACCCCGATCAGGAGCAGGTTCTGCAAAGCAAATGCGCCCTCGCGGGAGACCGCGGGCGCGGGCTCGCCGTGGCTCCGGAGGCCGCTTGCGCGGAACGCGAGCAACCCAATCGAGAAGATCAGGCTGGCGCCGAGGAATCCAAGGAACCAGGGCCCGATCGCGCTCACCGCGAACGTGTGCACCGAAGGAACGATTCCGCTGCGCACGATGAAGGTGCCGAACACGACCAGCAGGAACGCGAGGATGACGAGCCCGAAATTCCATGCTCTGAGGCGGCCGCGGCGTTCCTGCACCTGTGACGAATGCAAATAGGCGGTGGTTGCGAGCCAGGGCATCAGCGCCACGTTTTCGACAGGGTCCCAGCCCCAATAGCCGCCCCAACCCAGCACGTGGTACGCCCACCACATTCCGAGCACCAGTCCGGTGCTTTGCAGACCCCACGCAACGAGCGCGAAGCGGCGCGTATGCGCAATCCATGCTGAGTCAGACCGACCGGCCAGCAACGCGGCAGACGCGAAAGCGAACGGAATCGCGAACGCGGCAAAGCCCGCGAGCACCACCGGCGGGTGAATCAGCATTCCCCCGTCACGCAATACCGGGTTGAGACCGAGGCCGTCCGGAGGTGTGATCTGCAGCAGGTCGAACGGGCTCGCCACCAGCACCAACACGAACAGGAAGAAGCTCAGGATCGTGGCCAGGATCCCGGCCGCGTATGCGGACAGGCGCAGGCCAAGCGCTGAGCTGGCCAGCAGGGAGGCGCTGCCGAGGATGCCCAGGATCAGCGCCCAGTAGAGCAGCGATCCCTCCTGCCCAGCGTAGAAGGCCGCGGCTACGAGCACGATCGGAGTCGAGAGGTCGCTGTGCTCGGTGACGTACGCGAGCGAGAAGTCGTGCGTCAACAACGCAGTCTCGAGCAAGGCCGACGCGACGAGGATCATCGCGGCGGCGGCGTAGAACGCGCGCCGGCCGACCTGGATCATCACGGCGTTATCCGACGAGCCGGCCCAGAACGAGAGCAGCGCGGAGAACACCGCCAACACCAGGCCGGCCAGCAGCGCCCCCGCGCCGACGAATGCGAGGCTCATTGGACGTAAGGGGTGGTCGAGAAGCGCGACGGGCATTTCGCGAGCACCGCGCGCGCGTGGAAGACGCCGTCCGCGCCCAGCCTGCCCTCGGCGACCACGGTTATGCCGGGCTTGAAGATGTCGGGCAGCGTGCCTCGGTAGTCGACCGGAACCGACGCCGTCCCGTCCTTCTCCGTGAATTGGATGTGCAGGCCACCTTCGCTGCGCTGGACATCGTTCTGGACGACCCCCGCCACGCGTACGTCCTGGCTCGCGGGCTGTCGCGCCCGGAGCTCAGACACGGTGAGGTAGTACTCGGACGAGCTGCCGGACGCTGAGTAGACGAGGTAGCCGACACAGGCGGCGACGATCACCACCACCGCGCCCCAGCGGATCATGCCGCGATGAGCCCCAGGTAGTGGTCGAGCGTCGAGGCGTCGAGCGGACCGGTGAAAGACGCGGCCACGACGCCGTCCGAATTGATGAATACCGTCACCGGAGGCCCGACCACTCCGAAGGCTTGATAGCTGCCCGACACGATCGGGCCCACGGGATACGCGTGCTTGTGCTGCTGCTCAAAGATCTGGACACCGGCGTTCGTGTCCTGCATTGCGGCACCGACAAAAGCGATGTTGGGATGGCTCGAGGACGCCTCGCTGAGAACTGGCACCTCCTGGGCGCATGGGCCGCACCACGACGCCCAGAAATTGACGACCACGGGCTTGCCCCGCAGCTGCTGGATCCCCAGCTTGGGCCCGTCGAGCTGCTGGATCGCGAGCTCTGGAGCGGCCTGGCCGAGGAGGCGCGGGCTCGTCATGGCCGCGTGCTGGAGCCCCCACGCCAGCGACACCACCAGGACGGTGCCAAGGACGATCGCGCCGAACGAAATCAATCCAGACCTGACGTTCAACGCGCTGAGTCTAGACGACGATGGAGAGGCTGTTTGCCGCGGCGATTCGGCCGTAGTGATGACCGCTGGGCTTGATCGTTCGCTCGAGCGTTTGGCGGTCGACACCGATCAGGCCGAAGCGGATTGCATAGCCTCGCGCCCACTCGAAGTTGTCCGTGTTCGTCCAGTGAAAGTAGCCCCGCACATCGACTCCATCACCGATCGCGAGCCGAACGTTGGACAGGATCTCGTTGATGTACCGCCGGCGCCACTCATCGTCGACGCTCGCGAGTCCGTTCTCTGTGATGTAAACGGGTTTGCCGAGCCTGCGCAGCTCATTCAGCACCAGGCGGATCCAGCTCGGATCTGCGCTCATGCCCATGTCGGTCACGGGCGCACCGGGAACATTGAATCGCCGGATGAACTGATCCCTCGGCCGGCCGGGATCGAAGGCACACATCTGGCCCCAGTAATGGGCGATGCCGATGTAGTCCGAGGTCGACTCGACGATCCTGCGCAGCACCCCAGGCGCGACCGGCCAGCGATCCAAAGCCATCTGCGCCGTCCGAGCGGCCCAGCGGTCGCGCCGCTTCTCCGACGCAGGCAGAAAAAGCAGCTTGTGATGCGAAAGCCCGACTTGCGCGTCAGGCCACCGGCGTTTGATCGCGCTGTACGACAGCTCGTGCGCCTTGCGCAGGTTGCTCGTGACCCGATACAGGCCGGCGACGTCCCCGCGGCGGCCGGGCGGGAACTCGCCCGTCACCCATCCGTTGGCGGCGCAAATGTTGGGCTCGTTGATGGTGCACCAGAGCCCAACGAGGTCACCGAGCTGATCGACCACCCGAT
>Ga0209237_1001233_pt1 | contig 15103 bp, 18 predicted proteins | sample GraSoi013_1_40cm_2_FD_185820 | JGI IMG/M metagenome (GOLD analysis project Ga0209237, IMG submission 185820) | Grasslands soil microbial communities from the Angelo Coastal Reserve, California, USA - Sample 10_02_2013_1_40cm (SPAdes) (version 2) | ecosystem: Environmental > Terrestrial > Soil >... | reverse complement strand
TCGATATCGTCTGGGACCCGCCATGGACCCCTGACAAGATGAGTGCTGCCGCGCGAGAACGTCTCCAGCAGAACCAAGAACCGGTCACTATCGAGTTCGATCCTGCCAGTTTCAAGCCGAGGAAGAAAGGGCACATCGCCAAGAACCCCGACGGAACCATCGTCCTGATAAGCGAGGCGAATTCACGCTACCTCGGGAACGAAGACATCGCCAGCCTCTGGGAGAAGAGCGACGGAAACAAGACCATCGACGAGCTAACATCAGAACTCGCAGTGGAGAAGAAAGTCTCCCCCACTGAGATTCGGATGCAGATACTAGAAGTCGTTACTCAGCTAGTCGCGATCGGATTGATCGCGCCTGAGGACGCGATGGTTCTCCCTCTTCATCCCTAGATAGTATGGCTAAGCCATATCTGTCCCTGACGACTCGATTAGCCTAATCGGGCATTGTACGATCGTCTAGCCGAACTCTACGACGCCATTTACTCTTTCAAGAATTACGAGAAGGAAGCAGCAAAACTTCACGAGCTAATCCAGAAACACAAACGTTCCCTGGGCAGCGACCTACTCGAAGTTGCCTGTTGAACGGGCGGCCACATTACATATCTGAAAAACAACTATTCAGTCGAAGGACTAGACCTCAGCCCACAAATGCTGAGACTTGCCAAGAAGAAACACCCTGATATTGTGTTCCATCGCGGCGACATGGTCTCGTTCAAGCTCAAAAAGCACTTCGATGCTATAACGTGTTTGTTCAGCGCGATTGGCCACCTGAAAACTAGACGCAAACTCGGTCTCGCCCCTCAACAGTGGCGTAAAGGATCGGTTCGCGCCAATTTCGTAGACCAACCGGAACTCAAGGTCGCTCGTATGAACATCAGTAAGACCAGGGGAAGGCTGTCAGTCTTGGATATGCATCATCTAGTCGCCACTCCCAATCGAGTGGAGCATTTTGTTGAAAGACTTGAGTTAGGGCTTTTCACTCATGATGAATATCTAGACGCTTTTCGACGTGCTGGCCTTGAGACAAGCTATGATCCAGAGGGGTTAATGGGGCGCGGTTTGTACATTGGAACGCTCTAGCTGATCATCAGAGCAGGAGGCCCATCTCGACCTCGTCATGGTAGCGATGGTCGTCCCCGTAGAAAGTCTCTCTCGCTATTCCTTCTTTCTTGAAGCCGACCTTCTCATAGACCTTGATGGCCCTGTGATTATCTGCGACTACAGTCAATCCGAGTCGATGGAACCCTCTCTCCTTCGCGAGCTCGATCGCTCTCTTCATCATTATAGTCCCAAGCCCGATGTTCTGAAAGTCTTGGTGGACGTAGATGAAAAGTTCCGCTACGCCCTTGCGTCGTTCGTACGGGATTCTGAACATTTGCAAGTGTCCAACAACTCTCTTTTCTGATCGGCCGAGTAAAATGATGTTGTTTGTTAGGTTGGATGTCCAACCCTCTATCCTAGCACGGTCGTATGGAGGCAAACCCCACTTGATGGCTTCTGGCGACATGTTAGCGTACATGGACACGAGTGCTTCTTTATCTTCGGGACGGTACAATGTGAGAATTATCCTGCGTCCGTCTTTGAGCGAGGCATCCCCTTTAGCAAGAATCATATCGTATCCCACAGAAGTCTGCTTGTATGAGTCCTGCATCCGATAAGAAGTTAAGCACGATTGCCTCACTCAGGATCATCCAATTATCAAGTGGGACGGAGCGAATGCCACGACGGCTGATGTGGAGTGATCTGGATCGTCCATTGAAAGTGTCCGCTTTGTCAGGCATTTTTTGGGGAGGCGTTGGATTGACCTATGTCACCTACGCAATGCTTTCTGGCAATCTTTACTTCTTCCTCGAAGGGACACCCGGATGGTTATCTCTGTTTATTGCGTTGTCGCTATTCTCTATTTGGTTAGCCTTCTTGTCTGCCTTTGGTTTGATCGTCGCAAACACTGTGCTGCTCCTCTATCCATTGTTCCTTGTATTCGGAGGTCTTTCACTATTGGGCTTGTCTATGCAGAGGGAAAGCAGGGGAATCTTAGGATTCCTGGTGTTCATGGGGTCGGTTCCATTTCTGCTAGGGCTGTTCTTTGTAGTCCTGACTGTAATAATGAGCCTTGTTGGGATACCAGTGTTCAGAAACTGAGAAAATTATCCTCTGAAGACTTTCCAGACTCATGAGGGTTTGGTCAGGGCTGAAGCGCCCTGCCTTAGTCGTAGGAAATATTTTGCGTGATGCATGGTTTATCCGATCCTTTCCCTGCGCCGGAGTGCTAAGCGAGGCGTCGGCTCTGCCCGTGTTGACACTGCGATTACGTATCGCTTTGGCGTTCCTCTCGATCTACACGATTTGGGGCTCCACCTACCTGGCCATACGGTTCGCTATCGAAACATTCCCCCCTTTTCTGATGGCAGCAATTCGTTTTCTGATTGCAGGAGGCGTACTCTATGCATGGATGCGTTTGAGAGGTGCCCCGCGTCCAACACGGGCTAATTGGAAGGCCGCGACCATCGTTGGGGGATTACTATTGCTCGGAGGAAACGGTGGGGTGACGAAGGCCGAACTGGTGATTCCGTCCAGCTTGGCTGCGGTATTGATCACGACTGTTCCGATCTGGATGGCTCTTTTGGAGCTGTTGCGAAAGGACCGCATAGTCCCGACTCTACATGTCATTATCGGCCTGGTCCTGGGCTTCGGAGGAGTCATTCTGCTGGTAGGACCCGGCGACCTCGGCGGTAGTGGTGGATTGAACTCTCTCTGGGCCGGAGTTCTGATATTCGCCGCGCTCTCATGGGCAATCGGTTCAGTCTATTCTAGAAACGCACCTCTCCCAAAGACGCCGTTGCTAGGTAGTGGAATGGAGATGTTAGCCGGTGGAGCTCTCCTCCTCGTGGCGTCATTGATCTCTCAAGAATGGGCTGGTTTTCAGCCCGGTAACGTATCGTTTCTCTCTCTTGTCTCGTTCATCTATCTGATAGTATTCGGTTCCCTGATAGGCTTCTCATCCTATGTCTGGCTCCTAACAAAGACGACAACCGCGAGAGTCTCCACTTACGCTTACGTCAACCCGGTCGTTGCCGTCTTCCTTGGCTACTTCCTGGCGGGCGAACAGTTGACGCTTCGGACGCTCCTCGCTTCCTCGGTGATAGTCATCGCGGTAGTTGTGATTACGACCTTCAAATCAAGACAGACCGTTCCAGACAACAACGGATCGACGAGTTGATTCCCTGTTTCGCTAACAAGTCCTCAAAGACGCTCTTATACTCCTTCAGAAGAACAATAGCCAGCGATGAGTCACGCAGTGAAAGTTGAGGTTCAAGAACTTACGCCGGAACTCCTTGACGACTACCTCAGATTCTTTGACAAAGACGCCTTTATCGATTTTCCGTATTGGTCCGGGTGCTACTGCGGATTCTACGATACGCCCGGTGACGAGTGGGATTCCTCCGCGAAAGCTGGGCCCGCTCATCGAGCAGCCCGGGCCGAACGAATCAGATCAGGCAAATCCCATGGCTTGCTGGCCTTCGCAGATGGGAAAGTAATTGGTTGGTGCAACGCGCAGCCTCGCTCAAACTTCCTAAACATGCGGAGATATGTTACTGTCGTAGATGATTCCTCCGAGCCAGTTGGCTCGATCATGTGCTTTCTGGTAGCCCCCGGACATAGAGGAAAGGGTGTAGGCGCAGCGCTCCTGAATGTTGCTTGCGACAAGTTCCGCCGAGACAAGTTACACGTCGCAGAGGGTTATCCTACAACCAACCCGGTCAAGCGAGCTTGGGAGACTCCTTGGGCCGAAGAGAACTACAAGGGACCCTTGAGCATGTATCTCAAAGCAGGATTCAAGATCCATCGCCAGCTAGAACGCTTCGCAATTGTAAGAAAGCAACTCTGAGCCTCACAATTCTCTGGCCATGACTATGCTATCGATGAACTTCCCATTTCTCAGCATCTTCTTCGGTATCCTCCCTGCCTCTTTGAAGCCAGTTTTCTCGTATACGTGAATCGCGCGTTGGTTGTTAGCGAAAACCTCCAATTCGATGGTTTTCAAACCGGCTTTCCGAGATTCCTTGACCAGTGTGCGCATCATCTCCAAGCCCAGTCCCCGATCCCTATGTTTCCTTGAGATTGCTATCCCAAGGTATCCATGATGCTTTGTGTCCTCGTAAGACCCTCTCGTCACTGAACCGTTTCCCGCTAATCTTCCACCTAATTCCGCGACAACGCTTAGGATGTTCCCCCTTTCGATTCCAGTTAGCTGGTTCGCGAGCCACTTCGCCTCTTCCTCCCGTGTCTGTTTTCTGTCAGCGATTATTCCGAGGTTTGGCTCAGTATTCTTTTCACCGACCAGATCGTTGATGAAAGCTACACAATCGTCGAGGTCTTCCCACTTCAACGCTCGCAGAGTCACGCCCTCCCCGTTGGACGCCTTGAAATGTCGGTAGATTCTGCCCGTTTTCATGCTCGGTCTGGGCGCTTTTCTATTCCACCATCCAGGTTGATCCCTTGATAGGCTGGTGCACCTTGCACAGGTCTTTGATGAAGAGCTCGTAGAGGTGCGGCTGCTCCGTATGGATCGGGGCGAGCGTCTTGGGATTGATCTTTGCGATCGTCTCTCGCAGCTCCGTGGGCATCATGTGTCCCGAACTGTGAATCTGGTACATTGGTAGTCCAAAATGGTTGAGCCAGTTGACGAATCTCTCATGGTCGATCTCCATCTCCTCGTTGAACGGTTCCGAGCTGCTGTTGATGAACGCCCCACCCGCATCAGGCTTGATGTCCAAGACCTCGTTCATATCATAGGAGCTGGCAGCTAGAATGAATTTTCCCTGCGCTTCCTTAACATCCTTCGATGTCTTCACCATGCTATTCTTCATGACCTCCTTTTCCCAGTTGTAGTAGGTCTTCTTCGTTCGCTGGTAGACGACGATGCTGGGGTCGTGAGAGATATCTGGAATGGCCAGATGTTTGTCTTTGACCAGTGCTTGCAGCAGATGCGCCTGTCTCAGCGAGACCGCTAGTACCCTATTGTTCTTCTTGGCAATCTCGTAAAACGTTCTCAACCTATCCACGTCTGCGGTGGAAAAATTTGCGAGAACCAGCCCGTTCGTTTTCCGAACCACATGGTCAACTTTGTCAACTACTTCTGCCTCAGACTGTAAGTCACCCCGGACCATGTTTGTACCTTCGCAGAGAAACAGCTCTGGATTCGATTTCTCCGCTCTCTCCGCAAAATCCTGTGTCATGTCGGACCTCGGCCCGTGCGCTCTGAAATCGCCGCTGTACGCTAGGGTCTCTATCGAAGTGTGAAGTATGAACCCGTAGGATCCCGGCATGCTATGGTCTACATGAACCGGCTCCACCTCTATCCGTCCCATTTTCATCCGGTCCCCAGTTCGGAAAGTCTTGAACTGGATCCCCTCAAGATCGTTCTCGAAGCCCCCTGGACGAGCTTCCGACAAAGCCTCCAGAATCATCTTCGTCGTCTCGCCACAGTAAACCGGTATCCGACGGTTGAGGAGGGAGACAGACATTGAATGGTCAATGTGGGCGTGGCTAAGGAACACAGCGTCCGCAGGCACTTCCCCTTCTCCCTTGTAGAGACCAGGGACGTCGGGGATGATTCCGAGACTGATCAGCCCACTTTCGTTTCTGGGCGACAGGAAGGGTTCGGAGAAGAATCGTCCCCTTTCTCCCAGGCTCATACCGAAATCAAGCATGATCTTCGAGTCTCCGTCACAGACGAGGATCATGTTTCCTCCGATCTCGCCAGCCCCCCCGTAGAAAGTGATCTCGAGCATGAAAATGCTAACCTCGGTCTGTATCCTATTCTTCTGATTATAGAGCTTCAGCCGTTTCTTCGAGGATGGCTTTGGACCTGGAGGAGATAACGGGGTCCGCTCTTCGAATCCTTCCGAACCGTAACTCTGTCGCCCGACTTCAACGCTTTGACCCTTACGAAAAAGTGCGAGTGGGGAAGCTCGGGCCCTCTGCAAGAACAGGGGTAGGACTCGACCATGGCTCTCCGCGAACGGCCGTTCTGTATCATCTGAAATCTCCGGCCCAACGTCGGGAAGAAGGACAGCCGGTCTTTCAGGACAATCACATAACCACCCTGTTCCTCTTCTGAGGTGATCTTCTTCGAGTATACGTCCTTCATCCTCATACTGTTAGACCCTTCCAACCATGGCTAGCCGAAATGACAATTCTGCGCAGAAGAACCTTCCCCTAGAGAGTAGGCTTTCAAGCCTCTCGCCAGATAGCTTTTCAACCCCCAGCCTAATAGAACGTGATCGATCTGGCGTCATGGTCGATCTGATTGGATGGGTCTTCGGGTTTTTCTCCGCCCACCCTTCCGGTCTCCTCGCCACGCTATTATTCGTCTTTGTTGTCAGTATTGCCGGTAATCTCATCCCCTTCTTTCCGACACCGTACCTTGTCGTAGTAATCGGGGTCGTTCTGGATGAAAGCTATCTTGGAATCATACAGATCGCAGCCATCGCGGCCCTTGGAGCGGCCACCGGAAAACTTGTCAGCTATGCTCTCGGATATGGGGCTCGACGAGCGATTCGAAAACAGGAGAGGTTTGACTCTCTCCGAAAACTCTTGGGCGGAAGCACTTTCTTGGTTGGAGTCCTCTTCGCAGCCTCTCCACTAGTTGACGCGGCTTTCATTCCTATGGGAATCATTCGATACAGCCCTCTCAAATCTTACCTAGCTCTCTATACTGGAAAATTCATCTGGATTCTGTCTGTCCTCTACGTCGCGAGGCAATTGAGGCAACCGGTCGACCAGTTCTTTGGAGAAAACGTCTACGCATCAATCGTGTCAGCTGCACTAGTCATCTCCACCGCGTACTTCATCATCAGAGTTGACTGGGAGAAGAGGTTGCTGGGACACAAGGACAGTCGTCGAAGCAGACTACTAGGGAGGCTCCGAAACCTTTTCTCGAAGGGGCACAGAAACGACGGACAGAGATCCACACAACAGGACGCGGTGAAGCAGGAACCCGAATAAGTTGAGCCCTCCTCGACCAAAAGGTATCATATTCTTCGGACTGCACCGATACTCGCGCTGATCATTCTTTCATATGATCTGACAGGCTCAGGATACAACCCGATTGCTAGCCGGTCCCCAGACCAAACCTAATGGTACTATTGCATCTCTGACGCTCGTGAGGCCTCGAACCAGTTAAGGGAATTTTGGCTGAGTGTTCACGGTTTTTCGCAAGGCAATTTAAGCGGGGTTGTGTCTTCAATTTGGGGAAACGCGTCTGGGCCCTGCAACTAAGCCTGATCGTCTCCGCAATGTATTGCAGGCTTTAGATATCGATGAGGCCAAGGGAATAATCACGGCCTACAACGAACGGTTCCTCTTCATCCCCGTCGCTTTGATTCGCTCCATTGAGGACAGGTTGACCGAGAGTTTCGGCCCCATCACCGCGACTAGCTTCCAGTACAGTATCGGGAAACAAGGGGGGGCACAATACATGAACATGGCGAAAAAATCAGGCCTAAATATCAAGAGTCAAGGCGATATCCAGAAGATTGCCGAGCGCCTAGGCACCCTCGGCGGATGGGGAAAACTCACGATCGTCGACGTTGACCTCGCGAAAAAGATGGCTAGAATACGATGGACAAACGGGGTCTCAGTCAGAAACAGAAAAGGCAAGACCCCAGTATGCCATTTCGGCCGCGGCATCCTCACCGGCGCAATGGAGCAGACCTTCGGCAGAAAGTGTGAGTCGCTCGAAGTCTACTGTCAAGGAAAGGGGGATCGGTTCTGCGAGGCGATAATCGGTGAACCCGCCGAGATTACTCGCATTGCAGAACGGTCGAAGAGAATAGTCGATTAGTGGTTCGAGTTCGAGACCGAAGACCTCAACAGTTTGTCTATTCCATAGAAGGACTGGTCGCGATACTTCTCACCCTGATCAGTAATTCTATACACTCTCCTGCTTCTCCGCGTTGGCGACATCCATTCGCCTGCGACGAGTCGGCGCTCTTCTAGCTCGTACAGCAACGGGTAAAGTGTGCCTGCACCGATATGGGCACCAGTCTTAGTCTTCAGTTCTCGCATGATCTCGTATCCGTGCTTTCCCCCGTTATCAAGGAGGGACAGCACGAAGAGGTCTAGAAAGCTCTTCACCATTCGCTCGTTGACGGCTCTGGTCATACTTTCACGGGGGAACTATCGAAGTACGATATTATCGAGTTTCAATATAAGCACCCCTCTTAAGAGGCTATCGCGTCCCGCGCTCTCACTGGACAGAGTTGAGCCACGAGACCGCCTTTCAGGGGTTGCAGTGCACCGAATGTCACTCTTCCTATTCGAAAGGCGAAGTTCTACAGAAGTGCCCAAGGTGCGGTGGGCTGCTGGATACAATAATCAATCCAGAGATTCTCAGCGAGAAATCAAAAGACGATATCGACCGTACTCGATCCATGTGGAAATTCAGAGACTTCCTTCCGGTCGACATAACAGACAAGGTTGTCTCCGCCGGAGAAGGGGATACTCCTTTGAGAAAGCTAAGCTCTTTCCAAGGAAACGTGTGGGTAAAAGATGAAACGAAAAACCCGACAGGCACGTTCAAGGACAGGGGCGCTTCTCTCGCAGTCACGGCCCTGTCTGCACTGGGCGTCAAGCAGCTCATTTTATCGTCTGAGGGCAACGCCGGATGCTCGTTCGCCCTCTACTCGCACATCGCGGATCTAGCTTGTCAACTGTTTCTGCCCCGGCTGTCGAATCCGGCAAAGGTCGAACTTTCCCGGAAGCTGGGAGCAAAGGTTACCCTAGTTGATGGTACGATCGCAGACGCCGGACGCCGAGCGGAAGCTGTTGCAAAGAGGGAGCGGAGCTACATTGCCTCGACTTTCGTCACACCCTATCGTCATGACGGTAAAGGAACTATGGCCCTGGAAATTTGTGAACAGCTTGATTGGCGAGTTCCAGAGTACGTAGTATATCCTGTTGGGGGTGGAGTCGGCCTCGTGGGGATGTGGAAAATGTTCTCTATTCTGGAAAAAATCGGATGGGTCACAAAGAGACCCCGTTTCATCGCGGTCCAACCTGCCGGCTGCGCGCCAGTGGTCAAGGCCTACAATTCCCGGAGAGATGATGTGGACGAATGGAAGACTCCCGAAACAATCGCTTTCGGTCTAAGAATACCTAAGCCATTGGCGGGAAGGTGGATTCTTCGCTGCCTCAGAGAATCAGATGGGATAGCCTTGTCGGTCACAGACGAGGAGATCCGCAAGTCCATGGGTCTAGCTCTCAAGGATGAGGGTCTTCTCCTCGAACCCTCTAGCGCAGCAACAATCGCTGCTCTTCCCCATTTGTACGGCGAAAAGATGATTGATGGGTCAGAAAAGGTCGTTCTCATAGCGACTGGGTCTGGGCTCAAGACCCTCGAACAGTTCTAGGAACGATTCCCTTCTTCGCGCGTGAAGCCGGGGCTTACTTTGAGAGTAGACGCCACGATAGCACGATTCCCACGATTGAGAATAGGCTCGCAAACCCGATCAGGTACGCGAAGTCAACAAAGAGACTGTTCGCGCCGATGGCGCCCAGCAGTAGTTGTCGCACGCCATCGTTAGCGTAGCTTACTGGGTTCACTTTCACAACGTCCTGAAGCCATGCTGGCATCAGCTTTGTCGGGAACAATGCGTTGCTGGCGAAGAGGAGTGGCAGGTTGAGCAGGTTGATGATCGCCATCTGCGTCTGCCAGTTACTCGACCTCAACGCCAGCATGACGAAGAGGGATGACAAGCCCATGGCCATAAGGAACAGGAAGACGAAGCTGCCCAGAATTCCTAGTATGGTGATCTGTGAGGTGTCCATGCCGAGGGCTACGGCGATGCCGAGAACGATGGCTGACTGGATGAGCGAACGCGCAACACTCTGTAGGACCTTCGCCGTGACTACCGTTCCTCGCCCGACAGGTGTGCTGAGCGCCTTGTTCAGGAAACCGAATCGGCGGTCAAAGACGACTGACATGCCGCTGAACGCGGAGGTGAATAGGATGATGAAGGCTAGCATTCCGCAGGCGAGGAAAGAAAAGTAGCTTGTCGTCCCGAAGATGCCTAGTAGTACTGCGTTTTGCTGGGCTTGGCTGCCTCCGCCTGCTGAGATGAATGATCCAAAGTTGACTGCTTTGCCGAACAGTCCGAGCCAGACAGCCGGTTGTATCAGTGATATTAGTAGCTGGTACGGGTTCGTGTACCATTTTTTCAAGTCTCTTTTCGTCAGAGCCCATAGTCCGTGCAACGGGCTCGTGTTGAGTTTGGGAATTGTTCTAGATTGTTGTTGGGCTAGTTGTGGTGGTTCTCTCGGCCGCTCCTCTTGCACAGTTGCCTCTTGCAAGGATGTCTCCGTTCCTAGTAGCACTTTTCTGTCCATCTGTTGGTCCTCTATGATCTGGCTCTCCGCATGGTGAGGCGCTGGCTGAACATCTGCATCCTGTCAGTCTCTTCCTCCCGCAGCTCGCGACCAGTGAATTCGAGATACGCCTCGTCCAGAGTTGGTTTGGCTAGTGAAATCTTGGTGACGTGGAGTCCTTTCGATCGGATCAAGTCCATGATCTGTGGCGTGGTTTCTTCACCTTGCTCGGCTTTGATCCTGTATGCTCCATCGATCTTCTTCACGTCCTTGACCAGACCGATCTGAGCAATTTCGGGAGAAAGGTCTGGTTCTTTCTCTTTGACAGTGACCGTTATGACGTCTCCTCCAACGCTGGCTTTGAGTTCCTCTGGAGTGCCTGTCTTGACTATGTGTCCGTCGTCTATTATGGCGATTCTATCGCAGAGCGTGTCGGCTTCTTCCATGTAGTGGGTCGTGAGGAATAGGGTCATTCGGTACTGTTCTTTCAGCATTCTGATGTATTTCCAGACTGCGGCGCGTGTCTGGACATCCAAGCCGAGCGTTGGCTCATCCAGAAACAAAAGTTTTGGATAGTTTATCAAACCGCATGCGAGTTCGAGTCGTCTGCGCATTCCCCCCGAGTAGGTGCTCACTTTCCTCCGCGCGGCATCATGCAGCTCGACAAGTCCGAGGAGTTCGTCTGCGTGCGCTTTCGAGTCGCTTCTAGGCAGCCCGTAGAGGTCTGCGCAGAGAATGATGTTGTCGTAGCCCGTCATCTCCTCGTCAGCTGTGTATTCCTGCGGGACCACGCCGACAGTTCTTCGCACCTCGTTCGAATGTTTGCGTATGTCGTATCCGCAGACCTCTGCATTTCCGGACGAGGGTTTGAGTAGTGTTGTCAACATGTTGATCGTTGTCGTTTTGCCGGCGCCGTTGGGGCCGAGGAATCCGAAGATTTCTCCTTCTTTGACTTCGAAGCTTACGTTGTCGACGGCTTTGATCTTGCCGTCGTTGAATGTTTTTGAGAGCTTGTCGACTGTGATTATTGGCCGGGAGAGCTTAGGGATAGCCATTTTTTCTTGGAGTGACATTAGTGTGATTTGACTCCTCTCTGGCGAGGGGTCCCCTGAACTGGCCTCGGCCTGACCTGGTTAGGCATTCTGTTGGCCAAGCTCATCTGTCCCATCCAAGATAAGGCCGAGAGTTACTTGACCAGCGCTGCCAGTCTGTCTCTTAGGGTCAGTATTTTGTCGGAATAGGATTCAAGTTTCGACTTGTCACTCTTGCTCAGGTCCTCGAAGTAGGAGACGTAGCCGCTGATCTCGTTCAGCATATCCTCAACGGATCTCGGACCAGCGAAATGCGATCCGAAGGGCCATTCATCTTCATTTCTTGTCTTCGCGGTGAGTTCGTACTTGCCATCCTCTCCTTTCTTCACCAGACCGTCTTTCACCATTTCGTCAAGCATCGGGTATACTGAACCCGGGGAAGGTCTCCACCATCCCTGAGTCATGTTCTCTATTTCGTCCATGATCTCCATGCCGTTCTTCGGGGAGCGTCTCAGGATCGTGAGAATCAATGGTCTGAGCCCGCGTTTGCGGAAGTGTCCAAATCCACGAAACATTCGATATCGTTTTTCCGATATTGGATATCCGATATCAAGATATAAGGATTCCCTAGCCAAGCTATGTAACCCGCAGGAATCCCCGAATCTAGGGGAAAAATCGCCCGTTTCCAGCCCTGATCTGCGACCTGGCACCTCCCCAGAGACTCTCCTGAAATTCGTTCGGGATTGTCGCCATCTTTCCAGTACCATCCCAGCCTGGATTACGCCCTAATCACCCGGACTCGCCTGGAATCCACCCCAGAAAGGAAATGGTTTCTAGAAAATAGGGGGTCTTAGCGACCGCATCTCGCGACGCACAAGAGGGAGTCCCGGAAAATCACGCTTATGTCCGAGTCGAGACACAACTAGTCTTCAAGAATTGACGGTCCAGATCGACGACGCCGGAGTCGGCGACCTCCTCCACGGAGTCGTAGTCGGAGCTCACCGGAAAGAAACTGGCGAGTTTCACTACGATATGATACCCGTTTCATTCTTTCAGAGCCCGAGTTTTGGGCGGAAGATGTATCAGAAAAAGGCCACCGAGCTCGCGCTCCAGCTCCTTTACCAGATGAAGTTGGGAGAGAATGAGGAGATCGAGATATGCAGTAGCTTTCTCTTCGATGAGACCAGACCCCATCTAGCCGAGAAATATGGAAAAACAAGAGTCAAGACCGCAGTGATTACCGGAGACGCCCAGAATAACGTCGAGACAGCCTACTTGGACGAGATCAGGAACCTTGGCTACGAGCCCATTCCTGAGCGGGACGACAAGCGTGCGAGGAGCTTCTTTCACATGCTAAGATGGGTCAAGAACAACCCTGAACGGCTCAGATACGCAAAGACAGGCTGGCCACGACTCAGGAGATACATCAACCTGCCAAGAAAGCCTGACGGTCCCCGCCCGACCCGCTAGGCCAACCGTGGGCGAGAAACAGATAAGTCGCGTACCTGGCCATCGGACTACTAGCTATGAGCTTACTGGATATGATCACTGGCGAGATGCTTCTCGTCCCAGGCGTCGAGATGAAGGACCATGGAGATGAAGAGGTCGAGTTGCATGTCCGCGGCAAATCTTTCGCGCACATACACAGCCCCGATCGGATAGAACTACGACTGCCACCCGATCTCAAAGAGGTCATGATCAGCCAAGGAACGGTTTCTCGATCCCCAGAGGTTCACGATCGTGAAGGATGGGTTATCCTCAAACTAGGACCCAGACCAGATCTCCGCCGTATAATGAGGATTCTGCAGCAGTCCTACCAGTTTGCCTCCTCCACAATCTAGCCGGACGCAAAGAAGCGTCCTCTCAACGCTTATACTGTGACCACTGTCAGGCGACATCATGCCGCTTGACCGTGGAAAGGTCTTCGCCCACATCGACAAGAACCTCCCACAACACATAGCCAAACTCCAGGAGCTAATCCGGCAACCCTCGATCTCTCCGGAGAACAAGGGAGTGAGAGATTGCGCGAACCTCATCCTCAGCTATCTCACGAGTCTCGGTGCCAAAGCAAGCCTGGAGGAGACCAGCGGAAATCCAGTAGTCTACGGCAATTATGAAGCAGGAGCAGACAAGACAATCGTTGTCTACATGATGTACGATACCATGCCAGTTGACGAGCCCGGCTGGCGCGTAGAGCCGCTAGCAGGAACGCTGACCGATGTTCCTCCGTTCGGTCGATGCCTTGTTGCGAGAGGATCGTTCAACACGAAAGGAGAACTTCGCGGATTCCTAAACGCGTGCGAGTCGATCAAGGCGACGCGACAAAAGCTCCCTGTCAATCTTCTATTCGTTGTTGAGGGAGAGGAAGAACTCGGAAGCCGCCACCTCCCCGAGTTCGTTTCGAAACACGAAAAAGACTTGCAAGCAGCCAAAGCTGTCTTCTTTCCGTTCTGCTCGCAAGACCGAACCGGAAAGGTGGTAATGTATCTCGGCGTCAAGGGGATCGTATATTTTGAACTCGAACTCGACGGAGCCACTTGGGGAAAAGGTCCCAAGGAGTTTGGAATACATGGAAGCAACAAAAGCTGGGTCGACAGCCCGGTCTGGAGAATGATCCAGGCACTATCTACTATGACCGGTCCTGACGGCAACAAGGTGACCATCCAGGACTTTTACCGTCACGCCCAGGTTCCCAACAAGGAGGACCGCGAACTCCTACCGAAGCTGGAGAAGACCTTCAACGATGCCGCTGTCAAGGAGGAGATGAAAGTCGACAGGTTCATCGGCGACACCCATGGCATTGAGGCATTGAAAAAGTATCTTTTTGAGCCCACCCTCAACATCAACGGCATAGTAGCCGGCTATACGGGACCGGAGATGAAGACTCTGCTCCCACACAAGATTACGGTCAAGATGGATGTTCGCCTAGTTCCGAACATGAGGAAAGATGACGTAATGCCGATGATCAGAAACCATCTCGACCAGTACGGCTTCAAGGATATCCAGATACGCGTAGTCGAATCAGGGTATGGATCGTCGCGGACAAGCTATCAGAGCCCGCCTGCCCAAGCCGTAATCAAGTCCTACAAGGAGCTGGGAAAAGATCCCGAGCTATGGCCCACGATTGCGGGCAGCGCCCCCTTTGCAATGTTCAACCGGAAACCCCTCAACCTCCCAGTAGTGATTGGAGGACTCGGCCACGGAGCCCTGTCACACTCGCCGAACGAGTACATCGTCATAGACGAAAAGGGGCCGACCGGCGGCTTGGCTTCGATGGAGAAATCCTTCGTCACAATTCTGGACAATTTTGGCAAGATGCCGAGCTAGTAGATTCGTATCGTTCTTGCCAGGGGACTGCGTCTCTAGGCTAATGTTTGCTTTTGAAAGGGTTGCTTATTTTTCGACTCGAACCGGTACGCTTTCTGGACCTGTTCGTCTTTTTCTGTCGAGTTCTAATGCGAAAAGTCCTTGACTGACGCGGCAACCCTGTTCAATATGGTCCGCCGTCGGGACTAGTATATCTACGTTAGACCTAATCGGGTCGGACAATGAGGTGCCGTGGCGGTCACGGTCGCATCAAATCTAATTCCCTACTTTGTTATCAATATCATCGGTAACCTTCTTAGCTTGAGAGATAACTGGGTGAGGAGACGAACTTGGAACTAGGACCAGAAGCCGAAGAAGAAGAAATCGATGTAA
>Ga0209237_1001231_pt1 | contig 15110 bp, 15 predicted proteins | sample GraSoi013_1_40cm_2_FD_185820 | JGI IMG/M metagenome (GOLD analysis project Ga0209237, IMG submission 185820) | Grasslands soil microbial communities from the Angelo Coastal Reserve, California, USA - Sample 10_02_2013_1_40cm (SPAdes) (version 2) | ecosystem: Environmental > Terrestrial > Soil >... | reverse complement strand
CCACGACGTGCCTCGTGAGTGAATAGAACGCTCGCCGAGGCAAACCGGTTCCGCCAACAGCGCCTCGGCCCGGAATGGCTGCCGGTTCGAGCGTCGCTACTTCGCGAGGATCCGGCGTTGGTTCGCCAGGATCTTCTTTTGATTCTTGAGCAATGTCTGCAGGCTGCGCAGGATCTTGCTCTGATTGTCGAGGATGCGAACCAGCTGAGCTTGATTCCGAATGATCTGCTGCTGGTTCCTCAGCGTCGCTGCCGACATGGTCGGCTTCCCGATGTGGTGGCTGAGAGCGATACTGCGCGATTGACAGGCAGGGGGAAGGGGCTTGCAGGAGGTCGGAGGTGCAGGCGTGAACGCGGTTTGGGAAGTGGCCCCGACGGAGAGGCAGCAGGTAAGTTCAAGCGCGACAACTAGGAGTTAAGGCGTGCCCACCCCGGTCCCCAGGACGTACCGAACCAGCCGCGCCGCACGGCTCGGAGCACTGGCGCTCCTGCTCTGCTCGTGTCGCTCTTCCGGAACACCGGCGTGGCTGGCCGAGCGGGCTCGCCAGGAAGCCGAGCTGGCCGCGCGTTCGGCCGTGCTCCACGACTTCCGCTTCACGGATCGAGCGGAGGCGAGCGGCATCACGTTCGAGAATCGGGTCGTCGACGACGCCGGCCAGAGCTACAAGCTCGCGCACTACGACCACGGCAATGGACTGTGCGCCGCGGACGTCGACGGCGACGGTCTGCCCGATCTCTATTTCGTGACCCAGCTCGGCACCAACGAGCTGTGGAAGAACGTCGGCCACGGCCGCTTCGTGGACGTCACCGCCCAAGCCGGGCTGGCCATGCCCGAAGCGATCGCGGTGGCGTGCGCGTTCGCCGACATCGACAACGACGGCGACCCCGATCTGTTCGTCACGACCGTGCGCCACGGGAATCGGCTGTTCGAGAACCTCGGCCACGGGACGTTTCGCGACATCACCGCGCAGGCAGGCGTGGGATACACGGGCCACTCCTCCGGCGCGGTGTTTTCCGACTACGACGGCGACGGCCTGCTCGATCTATTCGTGACCAATGTGGGCGTGTACACGGGCAACGCCCGGGGGCGGGGCGGCTACTATGTCGCGTTGCAGGACGCGTTCAGCGGCCATCTCCACCCGGAGCGCGCCGAAGCGAGCATTCTCTACCACAACCTGGGCGGTAACCGCTTCAAGGACGTCAGTCGCGAGGTCGGGCTGGTGGATGAGAGCTGGAGCGGCGACGCCACGGCCGTGGACCTGAACGACGACGGCTTCCCCGATCTCTACGTCCTCGACATGCAAGGGGGGAACCACATCTGGCTGAACGAGGGTGGCAAGCACTTTCGCGACGCGACCGCGCAGTATTTCCCGAAGACTCCGTGGGGAGCGATGGGGGTGAAGGTGTTCGACTTCGACGGTGACGGTCGACTGGACCTCTTCATCACCAGCATGCACCCCGACATGTGGGTCAACATCCCCCCGGGCGATTGGGCGGCCGAGAGCCGCAAGGACGACTCCTCGCAGGTGTCCGGCCGTCTGTTCCCGGGAGGCAAGGGCGGTTTCATCTTCGGCAACGCGCTGTTCGCCAATCGGGGCGGCGGCCGGCTCGAAGAGGTGTCGGACGCCGTCGGGGTCGAAACGTACTGGCCTTGGGGGCCGAGCGTGGACGATTTCAACGCTGACGGATGGGACGACATCTTCATCGCGGCGGGCATGAACTCCCTGTTACTCAACGAGGGAGGGCATCACTTCCTCCCGAGCGAATTCGTGGTGGGGGTCGAGCCGCGGCCAAACGGCACACAGCAGGTCTGGTTCACTCTCGATTGCGAGGGCGAGGACCGGGGCCACCCCTTCTGTGGCGCCTGCGCCCATCCGGAGGCGATGGCGGGGGCGTGTCGGCTAGATGCCGCGGGCCACTTGACCATGATGGCCTCGCGCGGTTCCCGTTCCGCGGTCGCACTCGACCTGGACGGCGATGGCGATCTCGACATCGTCACCAACGAGTTCAACGCCGGGCCCCAAGTGCTGGTGAGCGATCTCGCGCAACGGCACGCCGTTCACTTCCTCGAGGTCCGGCTGCGCGGGGCGCGCTCGAACCGCGAGGGGCTCGGCGCGCAAGTGACCGTGGTGCTCCCCGACGGGCGCCGGATATTGAAGCTGCTGGACGGCAAGTCGGGATACCTCTCCCAGAGCGACCTGCCGCTCTATTTCGGCCTCGCGAGCTTCGACCACGCCGGGTCGATCGAAGTGCGTTGGCCGTCGGGCCGGCGCCAGAGTGTGGCCGGCCCCCTCAAGGCAGGGCAGACCATTGACGTGGTGGAGCCGTAAGCACGGGCCCCCGCTGGACGCGGGATCTTCTGATCGTGCGGCGCGAGGGGACGCCGCTCGGCACTGCGGCCGCAGCGTTCCGGAGCTGTTCCTCGAGTCTCGCGTTTAGGCCGTTCTGACCGTCGGCAAGCGACAGGTGGAGTACCGCCGGTCGTAGCCCGTGGGTAAGTTAGTTGACCGCGCCACCGTAGCTCAGTGGTAGAGCTCTCGATTCGTAATCCCGCACGGCCAGCGCATGCCAGCGCTGGCCGTTGTGTTTTCAAGGAGTTAGGCGACACGCACGACGGCCAGCGACGACAAGAAACGCCCCTGTTGGCACCACGATTGGCACCACGACACGGTGGCGACCCGGGATGGTTCGGTTAGGTTGTCTCCTGGTGACGGTGAGCCGGCGGCGGCACCACGCCCGACCAATTAGCCTCGACCGATGGACCGGCGAGCGTGCAGGGAGCTGGCGGCGCCTGCCGCGCGGCGAAGAGCATGAGCGCTGTGAGCGAGTAGCCAACCATCAGAATGCCTTTCTCATGGCGCAATGCGGTGGACGATCTTCACCACGAATGCGCCGTTCAAGGGCCGAGAGAGGGATCGTGCCGCGGGGAAGCGGTACGTCGCCGCGCGGTTGGTCGTGTATCCGGAGTTCCAGACCAGGAAAACATCGTCCCCGATCTGAGGAATCCAATGGAATCGCAGGTTGAAGTCTGCCCGCTGCGCGTCGTTGTTGTATTGCACGAAGCCAAGAAAGCTGGTCCGCGGATTGAAGTCGTACTCAATCCGGCCGGAAGCGAGGACGGCTGTGAGGCCACCGCCGGGTAGCCGCGCGGCCGTGCGGGACAGGTCGGCACTGACAATGACGTGTCCTCCGCCGCGCCACGTGCCCTGCAACTCGACGTCCGCGCTGCGGCCGCCGTAAAACGGGCCCCAGTTCACGAACACGCCGAAGCCGAGGGGCCGCCCCGGCGACATGAAGTACTGTAGCTCGTAGCGCGACCACCAGTATCGCCCAGGTGGGATCTTTACGCCTCGAAAAATGTCAAAGGTGTCGGTCGGCGCGTCCAGCCAACGCTGGAAATTCACCTCGAAGCGGTCCCCATTCTCCCGCTCGCCTCCGAAGAACCGCCACTCAAACCACGCGGTCTGCCAGTCCCCGGTGCGGCCGAGTGATCCGTTCCTGTTGGCGATGATGTCCCATTCGGGGATGAACTTGAAATCGAGCTGGCGGATGCCGAGGGCGTGGGGTCGGGGGGTGAAGTTGGTGTGGCCCGTCGTCTCCCAGATCCCGGTGCGACGCACGAAACCCAAGGGCGGCGTGAACCCCGCGTCGATCCGATAGAGCGACACGAAGTTGTCGAACAGGTCGTTGGGGTTGTCCGTGGAGATGCGCCACGCGAGCGGCGCGCCGGACACGCCGGGCGTCCGGCTCCCCGCGATCCAGAACTTGGGCTCGACGTTCTGTCCATGGAACACGAGGGGAAGATCCACGTCGAACCCGCCGGCAGTCTGCGCGCCGTCGCTCGAAAGCGTTCGCAGACTTCCAATGGCGCCGATATAGGACCGCGCGAACAAGTCGTGCTGCACTCGAAGCACCGCATCGTTGGCGCGCTCGACGCCGCCGGTCTGCGTGTCGAGCAACCCCAGGCGCCACGGCCCCGCGCGCCCGGTCAGGCGACCTCCCGCAATGATCGGAACCGACGCGCCCGACGTATCGAGTCCGATCCGTCTCGAGTAGAACACCTGGACTCGGCCCGGCGTCCCGAAATCGAACAGCCCACTGGACTCCAGGAAAAACTCCCGCTTCTCGGGAAAGAAAAAGGGAAAGCGGGTCAGGTTAATCACTTGTTGATCGACCTCGACCTGGGCGAAATCGGTGCTGACAGTGAGATCGGCCGTGACCGTCGGCGTCACCGGTACCTTCACATCGAGGCCGGCCTTTCCCCCAAAAAACCCATCCCCGATCTTCGCGCCCGCGCTGTCGTGTTCCGCCGCCGTAGCTCGTGTCAGAACATATGGGTAAGCCTCGACATCGCGGACGCGATTGAGGGCGCCCAGCTCAGTCAGCTCGCCTTCATTCAGCAGTTGGTACAGACCCTCGGCGCGGCCCCAGGAGCGCCACAAGTCCTGCTCGTTCTTGCGCCGGATAAAGCGGCGCACGTTGAATCCGAATCGCAGATCCTCCCCCCGATAAAAGCGCAGCGCGCGGAATGGGATTCGAAACACGGCGGTCCAACCGGCCGAGTCTCGGGTGACAACCACGTCCCAGATGCCGTTCCAGTCTTCGTTGAGATTGTCGATCCCGACGAGCTGGGCATCCCACATCGCGCCGTTCGGATTCGTGCCGAAAACGAACGCACCACGGCGGTCGTGAAAACTGTCGATCAGCAGCTGAACGTTGTCGTCACTCGACAAGTCCGCGTCACGCCGCAATTCGCTGGCGCGCACGTGCCGGATGTCGCTGTCGTATGCGCGGACCGCGACGTACAGCGCTGCGGCGTCCCGCAACACCTTCACGACAGTACGCTCGCTCGCGGGGGCGCCTGCCAATGGCTCGCGCTGCCGAAAGTCGGAGATCGAGTCCGCGCTGGCCCAGGCAAGGCCATCCAGGCGACCGTCGAGGGAGATCGGGACGGTTGCTGTGACGACGCGCAGACGCGCCCCTCCTTCCGAGGCGTTCGTCGTGCGAGCCTCAGCACTCTGCTGCGCCGCCATTCGGACGGGCAGCAGCAATGCCAGGGCGAGAAAGGCCCGCATCAGTGCGCGAGCACGGTGGCGGTGAGGTCGTCGAACAGGGTGTGCGAATCGGCCTTTGTCCACACGCCAACCTTGCCCGGCGCCGTGAACCGTGAGTCGTGGACGTCGATCAGCTTCTTGTCGTTGAAGTAGACCTCGACGTGATCGCCGCGCATGTCCGCGCGCAGCGAATGCCAAACGCCCGATGCGACGGGCACATGCACCCGCTTCACTTCGACGCGGCGGCCATTCTGCACGTAGTACCAGCAGACGTTGTCCTCCAGAGCATTCGCCCGCGTGAGGTAATAGTTGTTCTCGTCTTGGTACCGCCACACGATGCCGCACGCGCGATCCACCCGGCCGCTCACCGGCTTGCACCAGACAGCCACGCTCACGTCCCCGAACGCCGGCCCGTCAGCCACGGCGACGGGGAAGCGATAGTCTGTCCGATCACTGTCTTCCTGCGCGAGCACGTTGGGCCCGCTGGGGGCGTCGGCCGCGGCGCGAACGACCCACCGACCAGGGCGCCCTGACCCCGTCCGCCCGAACGAGAAGCCGACGGGTGGCTGCCCAACGCTCGAGCTGTCGAATGTCCAGATGGTGGCGGCCTGCGCGGCAGCAGGCGAGGGATTCACCGCGGGAGCCGGGTCGTCGTCGGCATCGTCTTGGTCGCGATTGCGACTCTTGCTGCACCCTGTCGTGCCGATCAAGGCGAGGCTGAGGGTCAAGAGCCCTACTTTCCGAAATGCGTGCATATGCGTCCTCTCAGTGCCCAGCATCGACTGCCGCCCTGAGTCCGCGCAGCACGTCCGGCAGCGGGCCGTCGGCCCAGAAATGGATGTAGTCCAGATGGGGGGAATCACCAATCATATGGCTGTGCATGGCGGTCGCCGGTATCCCGTGCGTGGTGAGCGCATCCAGCACACCGGCGACGCTGGAGTCTCGCACCGCGAAGTCGCCGGTGGCGACGGCGCGCGAGGGGCTCACCATCTGGACGTTGACAGGCGACCCGTAGGCGAGAGCGGGGGTCATCGTGCGACCGCCCATGGTGACCGTCCCGGAGACCAGAACGAACCCCACCTGGGCGACGTTGCCGCGCGCAGTGCCGTGGCGTCCGAGCGCTTGGAAAACGACAGTAGTGTCGATCGTCAGGGGAACAGGTGGCGCCGCTGCGACAGGTCGCGGCGTCCCCGTCTTGGTTAGGGCCCGATCCAACCGAGTCGCCAGGTCGAGCGCGTTTCCCTGGCCGAGGATGTGTACGTAAATGATCTCCGGCTGTTCGCCGACGACATGATTGTGGATCGCGCTCACCTCGATGCGCTGATGCGCCAACTCAGCGAGTACCGGACCCAGCTCCGCGGCCGTGAGCACGAGGTCCCCCATCATGGTCGCGTCGTTGGGCTCTCCGCTGAACCCGGCCCAGGCTCCTAGCGCGAGGGCCGGCGAGACCGTGACGTCCCCGATCCGGACGGTGAGGTCGCGGCGGGGAAGGTTATAACGGATGTAGCCAGCCGCACTCGTGGGAGCCGTTCCGAGAATACGGCCGACCGAATCCCAGGCAGCGGTCGACGGCTGTTGCGCGAGCAACGGGCGGGCTCCAGCGGCGACGAGGCTAAGGAATAGAATTGCCTTCGGCAGCTTCTTCATGGATGAACTCCTCCGTTTCGTAATGGTGGCCGCGCCTACAACGCATGCTTCAGGAGCAAGCCAACGACGCCGGACGCCGCGATAAGCGCGGGTTCGGGAACGCGCTTCATCCTCACAATGACAGTGAGCGTGACTGCGCAGATGAGGACGGTCGGCAAATCGACGAGGGCACGCCGGCCGAGCACGATCACCGCGCCTGCGATCGCACCGGTAGCGGCCGCCGTGACTCCGTCGACGAATGCCTTGATGCGCGGGCTCTCGGCAAAGCGGCGAAAGTGTGGTGCCGCAAAGACCGTCACGAAGTACACGGGCGCGAACACACCGATGGCCGCCACGGTCGCCCCCAGTGGTCCCGCAACGAGGTACCCGATGAACGCCACGGTGATCACGACCGGGCCCGGCGTGATCATCGAGACGGCGACGGCATCGAGGAACTGCCGCTCCGTGAGCCAATGGAACTGCTCCACGACACCGCCGTGAAGGAACGGGACAATCGCCAGTCCGCTGCCGAACACGAACAGCCCTGCGGCGGCGAAGTATCCGAACACCTTCCAGAGCACCCCCACGGATGCCGTCCCGGCGAGCCCGGATACGAGCCACCCGGGCCACGGCGCGACGAGCAGCACTTTGCTCGACATTGATGGGCGTACACGAGCGCGGGCGAGCAGGGGGATGAACCCCGAAGCCACGAAAACCCAGATGATCTCCCTCGCCGTCCAGGCCGTGACGATGAGACTCACCGCGAAAAGTCCCCAGAGCAATCGGTCCCGCCGTAGAGTGGTGCGCGCAAGTCTCGCGGCGCTCCATGCGATAATCGCGATGACCGCGGCTCCAATGCCGTAGAACAGCGCCTGCATCCAGGCGAGCCCACCGAACTTGAGGTACAGCGCGGAGAGGGCGAGCACCATGAGGAACGACGGCGCCACGAACGCGATTCCTACGAGTGTCGCGCCCAGTACGCGGCCACGCACCCAGCCGAGGTAGATGGCGAGTTGGGCCGCGAGCGGGCCGGGGGCAAGTTGCGCGAGCGCGAGCCCCTGCTTGTAGTCGTCAGGCGCGATCCACCCACGCTCGTCCACGAGATCGCGCTGCATGTAGCCAGCGAGCGCGATCGGTCCGCCGAACCCCAACGTGCCGAGTTTGAGGAAGTAGAAGACGAACTCCCGGAGCGTGGCTCGGGCCGGCACCGGCTTCATCGCGACGACTGATAGAGGTTGTCGAACACGGCCGCGCCTAGACGGAGGCGCGTCGCGTCGGTAGCGTGCCTTCGGGCGATTCCCGCGAGCAAGCGCTCGACACCTGTAGCCTCTGCGCGGCCGAACTTCGCGTCCTTGCAATCGATGTCGTGCACGATCTCGCCGATCGCGCGCAGCGCGGGGTCGCGCAGTCGAAACCGCCGGAGCAACGTCTCGAAGGTGCAGCGGTCCCCTTCGTGCGTGTACTCGGCCTCGAACATGTCGAAGCGCAGCTCGTTCTTGCGAGGCGAGTAGCCCTCGGGAGCCACGACTTTGAACCGGGCCGCCGGATCGATGAAGCGCTTGATCAGCCACGCACTCGCGATTCGATCCACGAACACGCCCCGGCGCGTGACCCAGGTCCGCCCGCGCATCCGCCCGGCTCGGCGGCCAGCACGGGCCCCCCGATGTTCGGGCAGTTCCGTCCGGCGCAGGCGTGCCTCGAGGTGCGCCAGCACCCGCCCAGCCTTCTGCCGGTTGGGCGCGTGGAAATAGTCGATCGCCGTGACCTCGGCCAGCCTGTGATCGAGACGCGCCACGTCGACGGGGGCCGCCTTGCGCGTCAGAGACTTCGCATCGCGCGCGATGGCGGCGTAGTCCGCCGTGCGGGCCTTGCGGAACAGCGCTTCCACGTCGCGATCGCTCAGGCCGTCCACGAAATCCCCTCGACACACTGATCCCTCACCACCGCCCGCCTCGATTTCCTCCAGCAGCCAGCGAAAGTCTTCGACTGCTTGATCGTTGTACGGGAGGACCCACACCGAGTTCTTCACCGGCACTGCGCCGATGCGCTGGAGCCTGCGCCACACCTTCACCCGGAAGTAGTCGGGCTTCGGCGGGATCTGGTGGAACAGCAGGAGCCAGCGTCCGGTCGGTGTTTCTTTCACGACATCAGGCGGGGGTGGGGACGCGCTGCGGGTTCCAGGTATGACGCTCCCCCTTGGCTTGCTGGAGCCATGCGTACAGCGCATCGTAGATGACGAACCCGCGGGCGAGCAGCTCGTGATCATCGGGGAAGAGCTGCGACAAGCCCAACGAAATGGCGAGCAATCCGGCCGCCTGCGGTGCAATGTCGAGGCGGTCAGTGTCCGCCCCGCGGACGATAACCGCCAGCTCGTGCAAAGCCGGGTCAGTCAAGGCGTACTTCTGCAGGAAGGCGTCGAAGCTGCACAAAGGTCCATCGTGAGAAAGCTCCACGCCTTCGACATCGTATGGGATCGCATTGAGCCCGGCGGCGCGCACGCGGACCTCCGCGGGTGGTGCAAAGAGAAACTCTGCCTTCGGGTCGATGAATCGCGTGATCAGCCACGGGCATGCGACGCGATCGATTTTCGGATGCTCGCGAGTGATCCATCGCATAGGTGTCTCGCTGCGAGGTGGAACGCAACTCGGTTGACTATAACAAGTGTATCATCGATCGTTCGAGGGGGCTAGCGCATTAGTTCACTCCACCGAGATCGGGGGCAGCAATGAACACGACGAGGAAGACTTGGCTTGTCCCGGTCCTGGCTGTGACAGCGGTGTGCTGGGGAAGCACGCTCGCGGCCCAGGATAAGGACGAGGAAGGGAACCAGGCGGCGGTGGCAAAAGCTGTTTTGACCGCTCGGGTCTCCCTCGAGCGTGGTCTGTCGGCGAGCGCGAGTCACGGCCAGCCGATTTCCGCCAAGTTCGAGATGGAGGAAGGGAAGCTACAGCTCTCCGTTTACACGGTGAAAGATGCCAAGTACTTCGAAGTCATTGTAGACCACAACACCGGTAACGTCGTCAAGGCCGAGCCGATTGCAGAAGGCGAAGATTACACCGCCGCACAGAGCCAGCAGGCGGCGATGGCCAAGGCGAAGGTGTCCCTTCGGGCGGCGGTGGAGAAGGCCCTACGAGGCAACGCAGGCTTTCGCGCGGTCAGCATCACGCCGTCGTTTAAGGATGGCCGCGCCTTCGCCGACGTGACGCTCGCAAAGGGCGAGGAGCTCAAGACTGTTTCTGTGCCGTTGTAACGACCGCGGAGGTGCGAGATCAAAAAAGATGACCCCCTGACGCCCTTTCAGGGGGTCGGGTGCCGCCGCCTCAAGACCGCCGCGTCGCACCGGTCGGTGTCTTTTGTGGCCGCAGCTCCGCGAGGCACTCGAGCGCTACCTGGCCGAACACCCGCCGAGCCGGCTGCTATTCCCGAGCTACCGTACGGGCGAGGAGGCGATGCTCACGGACTTCCGGAAGCGGCTCGACGCCGTGGCCGTCCGGGCGGGTTGGAAGCCCGGGGAGATCCGCTCCAAGATGTTCCGGCACACCTACTGCGCCGCGCGGCTACAGACCGTTGACCAAGGGGCTCCTGTGAGCACCTACACGGTTGCCCGCGAGATGGGGCACGGCGGCGAGGCGATGGTGCGGAGGGTCTACGGGCACCTCGGCCAGGTGCGCCACCGCGCCGAGGCCGTGGAGTACCGCGTGGAGCAGCACGCCGCTAAGTTAGGGGCGCGGTTGGAGGCGCTCTCGCGGTGTGGTTTTGGCACCACCATTGGCACCACGGCGTAGACCTCTCGACCAATGCGGTAAGTCGTTGCTGTACAACCGCGCCACCGTAGCTCAGTGGTAGAGCTCTCGATTCGTAATCGAGCGGTCGTCGGTTCAAATCCGACCGGTGGCTCTGTCCCCTCCTTAGTTGTCCCAGGCCGCCGCCAGCAGGCCCCCGGCGCCGGCCGCCGCCCATACGAGCCGCGCCGGCGTTCGAGTCAGCGAAAACCCTAGATACACGGACGGCGAGACGCGCACGGGCACTGGCGGGTAGTCCGTCGAGTACCGCAACGCGGGCACCCAGTCCACGCCTCCGGCGAGTCTGATCCAGCCTCCCAGATCGAGGGCCGCGTGCGTGGTCAGTCCGGCGTGCTCGGTGAGTCCCCCGGCGCCCACGGAGGTCAGCACCACGCCCGCGCCGACGTCGACCGCACGGTGCCCCCCGAGCCAGCGACGATACCGGGCCCGCACGCCGAGCTGCGTCGCGTCGATGGCGAACTCCCGGCCGCCGAACACGCCGACACCGACTGCGGCGCGGCCGCTGCCCAGGTTGAGCATCCACGCCACCTCGGCGCTAAGATAAGACGTGTAGAGAACCTCGGGACAGCAAGCTCCTGACCCCGCGTCGGGCGTTAGGCGGGCCAGCACGTGCGCTTCGGTGACGATAAAGGAGCGGCAGGCGGGCAACGGCTCGGCGTCGAGGCACTGGGCGAGTACAGCGAAAGCGACGGGCAGAGGGTGCATCATCGGGGCCTCGTGGGGGTCACCCGCGCACGATGCGCCCGGCGGGTCAAGGTGGAGTCAAGCGCTCAGGTCTACGCCGTGATCGTCAGCTTGTGCCCCTTGGCCTTGAGCGACGCCGCCAAGCCCGCCTTCTCGACCGACTTCATGTAGGCCTCGTCGGGGCTGATCTCCTTCTTCTCGACCAGCTCGAGCAGGGCGTCATTCAGCGTGAGCATGCCGAGCTGCTTCGACGTCTGGATGATCGAGGGGATCTGGAACGTCTTCCCCTCGCGGATCAGGTTCGCGATCGCCGGCGTCGTCAGCAGGATCTCGCGGGCGGCCACGCGCCCGCCGCCCAGCTTCTTGCACAGCGTCTGGGCGATGACGCCCTTCAACGATTCGGACAGCATCACCCGGATCTGCGACTGCCGGTCCGCCGGAAACTGGTCGATGATGCGGTCCACCGTGGATGCGGCCGTGGTCGTGTGCAGCGTACCGAACACGAGGTGACCGGTTTCCGCCGTCTCGATGGCGATGGCGATGGTCTCCAAGTCGCGCATCTCGCCCACCAGGACGATGTCCGGGTCCTCCCGCAACGCCGCGCGCAGCGCCGACTTGAAGCTGTCGGTGTGCGTCCCCACCTGCCGCTGCGTGATGACGCACTTCTTGTTCTCGTGGACGAACTCGATCGGGTCTTCGATGGTGATGATGTGGTCGGTGCGCGTCCGATTGACGAGATCGACGAGTGCGCACAACGTGGTGGACTTCCCCGAGCCGGTCGGCCCGGTGACCAGCACCAGGCCCTTCGTCAGGTAGCAGAGCTGCTGCACTTCCTTCGAGATGTGGAGCTGGTCCACGGTGACGACCTGCGCCGGGATCACCCGGAACACCGCCATCGGCCCTTTGCGGTCGCGCGCCGCGTTCACGCGGAACCGGGCGAGCCCGGCGATTTCGTAGGCGAAGTCCGAGTCCCCTGTCTCCTTCCACTCGCCGCGGTTGCGCTCCGGCATGACCGCCAGGAGCATCAGCTCGAGCTGCTCCGTGCTGAGCGGCGGCGTGGCCTGCCGCTTCATCTCCCCGTGCGTGCGGAACACCGGCGGCTCTCCGACGCGCAGATGCAGATCCGAGGAGGCCGACTGTACGAGCTTCTTGAGCAGCTCGCCCAGGGCCCGCTCGGCTCCCTTGTACTGGGGAGCGGCGAAGTCCCCGGGCAGGCCCTGGGGCGGAGCGGCCACAGAGGCGGTCGCACTCGGCGCCTCGACCATTGGTGCGGCAGCGATCGCGGAGGACTTCGGGGGACGCGGTTGCGGGGCGGCGGGCGTGGGGGCTGGTGCCCGCTGGGCTGCCGGAGGGTGGCCTGGCGCAGCCCCCGGCTGGGTCGCCGCCGAATTCTCGACACGCGCCACCATGGCCGTCAGCCGGCCCATGTCGGGCACGATGCGCACCCGCACCATGCCGCGGTCCGCGATGTACTCGAACTCCGTCTCCGTCATCTGGTCGATGTGGTCGGCCGACTCGGACGGCGCCACCTCCACCAGGAGGGCGTAGATGTGCTGATCCGTGAGCGGCTGCCGGCTCACCTTCCGGGGCTTGCCGTCCTTGACCATGGTGACCGGCTCGTCCGGCAGGAGGTACAGCTGATCGCCCTGCTCCCGGAGCAGGACGTCGACGAACGGATCTATCCGCGCTGGCATCGCTTAGCTCAGTGGGCGCGCGTACAGCACGTACGCGCGGTTGACGTAATGGGTCGCCGCATGGGTCCACACCGCGAAGAAGGGGTCACGGGACGCGTTGAGATAGTCGAGCAGGCGCGCATGGTGCTCGGGCAGCTCGGCGCTGGCCCAGCCCCCGAGCTTGGAGCCGCCCGTCAAAACGAGCTCGACGCCGAGCATGCGCGCGGCCGAGAGCCGGGCCGGGTCGGCGATCGGCGCCTGGCGATCGACCGAGAGCGAGACCGTCTGCACCTTCGAGATGAGCAGGACGTCGTGGTTCGCCGCGGGCCGGAACGCGAAGAAGCCTTCGGGCCGGTTCAGGAGCTCCAGGACTGTCTCGGGACCGTCGTGATGGGGCACGCGCTCCATCACGAAGATCTGGCCCGGCTGGGACGCACCTTGCGTCAAGAGGAGATTTGCGGGGACGGGAGTGCGGGGAAGCGACAGGTCGGACACGGGACAATCATAATCAGTTCGGCCGGCATTGCACGGAGACTGGCTCCGTGCGGCCGCACCCGATCTGCTCGTCCATCCCACTCGCTATGGGACCGCACGCGGTGCTCTGCGCCCCCTCGCGGGCGGCCTGCTCGGTCGGCCCGACGGCCGCCGCGCAGTTGGTGCGGCCGCGGTACTCCATGCACACGCGGCACTGCACCTTGGCCCGCGCGGTGGTCATGAAAAAAAAGAGCGCCGCGACGGCGAGGACGGCGGCGATGCCATAAAGCGTCGAGCGCTTCATGACCCCAAGGTAGGTCCCGCGCCGAACCTGTCAACGACGAGAGCCGGGCGGCACGTCGCCGCCCGGCTCTCTGATTTCCCTCGCCGCCCAGCGTCTACTGCTTTCCGGCGGTCTTGCGGCGTTTAGGCGACGGCTCGTGGAACTGCTGTTGCTCCGTCGAGCCCTCCATCGCGGTCACCGACGATTGCCCGCCGGTCGCGACCTGAGTGATCTCGTCGAAGTACCCGACGCCCACGAACTCCTGGTGCCGCACCGCCGCGTAGCCGTCCTTTTCCGACGCGAACTCGCGATTTTGTAGCTCCGAGTAGGCGGCCATCCCCTTGTCCTTGTACGCCCGCGCCAGCTCGAACATGCTGTGGTTCAGCGCGTGGAACGCGGACAACGTGACGAACTGGAACTTGTAGCTCAGGGCGCCCAGCTCCCTCTGGAATGCGGCGATCTGCGCCTCGCTCAGGTGCTTGCGCCAGTTGAACGACGGCGAGCAATTGTACGCGAGCAACTTGCCCGGGTACTTGGCGTGGATCGCTGCGGCGAACTTCGTCGCTTCCGCGAGATCCGGCTTCGACGTTTCGAACCAGAGCAAATCGGCATATGGTGCGTAGGCGAGCGCGCGCGCGATGGCCGCGTCCACGCCGTCGCGCACGTGGAAAAACCCCTCGGCAGTCCGCTCGCCGGTCAGGAAGCGCTGGTCGTACTCGTCGCAGTCGCTCGTGAGCAGCGTGGCGCTGTTCGCGTCGGTGCGGGCGATCAGGATCGTGTCCACGCCGCACACGTCCGTTGCCAGGCGCGCCGCCACCAGCTTCGTGATGAACTCGCTCGTCGGCACGAGCACCTTGCCGCCCAGATGCCCGCACTTCTTCACCGATGCGAGCTGATCCTCGAAGTGCACCCCGGCGGCGCCGGCGTCGATCATGTTCTTCATGATCTCGAAGGCGTGCAGCGGTCCGCCGAATCCCGCTTCGGCGTCCGCCACCAGCGGGGCGAACCAGTAGGTCGCGTGGTCGCCCTTCATGTGCGCGATCTCGTCGGCGCGCTTGAGGGCGTTGTTGAGGCGACGGAGCAGCGCGGGAACGGAATCGGAGGGGTAGAGGCTCTGGTCGGGGTACATCTCGAGCGCGTTATTCGCATCGGCGGCCACCTGCCAGCCGCTCACGTAGATCGCCTTGAGCCCCGCCTGCACCTGCTGAATCGCCTGATTGCCGGTGACCGCGGACAGCACGGCGACGTAATCGTCATCCTGGAACAGCTGCCACAGGCGCGCCGCGCCGTACCGGGCGAGCGAATACTCGATGCCGATCGAGCCACGCAGGCGGTACACGTCGGCCGCCGTGTACGGTCGGGTGACGCCGTTCCAGCGGCTCCCCGTTTTCCACGCCTGCTCCAGAGAGCTGATGAGCTGCTGCTTATCCATGGTTTTCTATCCCTGATGGGTCGAGCGGTGTCAGTCCACGTAGTCGTACGCTACCGTCGTGAGGAACTCCGCAAACTCCGCG
>Ga0209237_1001230_pt1 | contig 15120 bp, 17 predicted proteins | sample GraSoi013_1_40cm_2_FD_185820 | JGI IMG/M metagenome (GOLD analysis project Ga0209237, IMG submission 185820) | Grasslands soil microbial communities from the Angelo Coastal Reserve, California, USA - Sample 10_02_2013_1_40cm (SPAdes) (version 2) | ecosystem: Environmental > Terrestrial > Soil >... | reverse complement strand
GCCTCGGGGACGTCGTCGTCACGGAGGCGGGATTCGGCTCCGACCTGGGCGGCGAGAAGTTCGTGGACCTCGTGTGCCGACAGAGCGGCCTGCGACCGGATGCCGCGGTCCTCGTCGTGAGCGTGCGCGCGCTCAAGCACCACGGTGGCGTGAAGAAGAAGGACCTCGCCCGAGAGGACCTCAAGGCCCTCACCCTCGGCTTCGCGAACCTGGACGCCCACCTCAAGATCCTCCAGACGCTCGGCATGACGCCGGTCATCGCGGTGAACCGCTTCGCCGCGGACACGGACCGGGAGGTCGACGCGATCGTGGACCGTGGCCGGGACCTCGGCGTCCGCGCGGCGCCCCACACCTGCCACAAAGACGGCGGCGCGGGCGGCGAAGAACTCGCGCGGCTCGTCCTGGAAGCGACGAAGGCATCGACCCATGGGGTCCGGTTCGTCTACAAAGACGAGGATTCCCTGAAGGAAAAGGTCGCGAAGGTCGCCACCTCGATCTATGGGGCCGACGACGTGAAGTACGACGCCGCGGCCTTGGACGACCTCGAGCGCCTCAGGGACGCCGGCCTCGACGGTCTCCCGGTATGCATTGCGAAGACCCAGCTCAGCCTGAGCGATGACGAACGCGCCCTCGGCGCACCGACCGGCTGGACGCTCGAGGTCCGCGGGATCCGGCCGTCCGCGGGGGCGGGTTTCCTGGTCGTCCTCGCGGGGGATATCATGCGGATGCCCGGCCTCGGAGAGGAGCCCGCCGCGCTGTCGATGGACATCGACGACGCGGGGCGAATCAAAGGGCTTTTCTAGGCGGCCTCGCACAACCTGACGGATCGATAAGCTCCGCCGCAAAGCCGCGCGCCCCGAGAATCGGGTAACCAACGACGGGACCGGGAGGTGCAAGCAAAGCGCCTTAGCCAACCCCCGCGCTGCCCGCGGCATGGTGGAGCCTCCGGGCGCGACGGGGCCGACGGGCGACTGGGAAAAGGTGTACGCGACCTCGGACGTTGCTACGCTCCCTTGGTACAGCCCCGCCCTGGACGCGGACATCGAGCGGGCTCTGAAGGCGCACCGCCTTCGAGGCGTCCGGATCCTCGACCTCGGGACGGGCCCCGCGACGCAGGCGATGAACCTCGCGAAGCGCGGTTTCGACGTCGTCGCGACGGACATCTCTGCGAGCGCGATCAAGAAGGCGAAGGCATCCGCGAAGGCGGCGGGCCTTTCGATCACGTTCCTCGTCGACAACGTCCTCAAATCGAGACTCGCCCCGAATCTGGTCGACGTGATCGTGGACCGCGGGGTGTTCCACGTCATGCCGAAGGACAAGCGGTCCGTCTACGTCGAGACCGTGCACCGGGTGCTCCGCCCGAACGGCTGGCTCTTCCTGAAGTGTTTCTCCGACAAAGAGCCGGGGAGGTGGGGACCGTTCCGGATCGCGGAACCGGAGCTCATCGGATCCTTCCGCGGGCCGTTCGAGATCCGCTCCGTCGTCGAGACGGTTTTCCAGGGGAACGTTAAGCCCCTGCCGAAAGCCCTGTTCGCCACCTTCCGCCGAAGCTAGTCGTCGCTCCGTCGAGGGGCGCGGTGTCGGAGGTTCTCGAACCGAGAACGAAGCCGTTCGATCAAGTCCCGATTCCCGACGTACGTGGGGACGGTCTGGTCGATGCCGGTCGCGGGCACGTCGAGGATGCGTTCGGTCCCGGTCGTCCCGGCCCCGCCCGCCGCCTCCGCGATGAACGCGATCGGGTTCGACTCGAAGTGGAGACGGTATTTTCCTTCTCGCTTGTCAACCTGCGCCGGATACCCGAAGAAGCCGCCGTAATGGAGAATCTGATTGAAGTCTCCCACGAACGAACCGCCGTAGCGGAGGTTCAGGAGCTCCTGCTCGAGTTCGTTCACGAACGCCTTCACCTCGGGGATCCACTTGTCGCGATGACCGCCGACGCCGAACAGTTTGCCTTTCGCCGGGAGGCGGAGGCGTTCTTCGATGAGCAAGAACTCGTCGGGTCGGCCAGCGCCGCCCTGGACGAACTCGTGCACGCCGTCCCGCGTGGCATAGACCAACGTCGTGGCTGGGCCGTAGATCAGGTAGCCCGCCGCGAACAGGTCCCGACCCGGCGCCGGGAGCTTCTTCCGATCGAAGATCCCGAGGATCGTACCGAAGATGTTGTTGCTCCGCACGTTCGACGAGCCGTCGAGCGGATCGAGGACGACCGAGAAACGTCCGCGGCCGAGATCCTTCACCTCTCCCATTTCCTCCGAGGCGACCTCGGCGACGAGGTTCGACTCACGGCACGCGTCCACGAAAAGGTCATTCATCCAGACGTCGAGTTCGAGTTGCTGCTCCCCGTACGCGTTCCGGGTCGCCGCAGGATCCCTCCGGATCGGCAGCTCCCGCCGGATTCGACTCACGAGGCCCGCGAACCGGGACAGCAAGAGGCCGAGATCGCGGTCGACCTTCCCTGCGTGCTCCGCGAGCGTGACGTCCGTCCCGCGGCGTCCCTCAGTACTTGACGTACCATCCCTCGAAGTGGTCCTGCAACTTCTCTTTTCCGCCGTAGAAGTCCCACCACGGACGCGCGTATCGGTGGGCGAGGTCCGCGAGGGCCTGGAAGTTCTTCACTCCCTGCGTCCGGACAAACTCCATCTGCGCCGCGAGCGTCTTCTCCCGGAACGCGTCTTTCCAGATCGCCCGGCCCGCGAGGAACCCGGAGGCCCCGCCCTGGCAGGCGCGCTCGACGAGCCCCCGGAAGACGGGAAAATCTGCGCCCGCGCTGAGGACGACCCAAGGCACCTTCGTCGCGCGGCTCAGGCGCTCGCAGTTCTTCTGGAGTTCGTCCGGGTTCGGCGTGACCTTCGGGTCTCCGGGGAATTCCGCCTTCAACACGTCGATCCCGAGCGGGCTCAGGGCCTCCGCGGTGCGGATCACCGTGTCGGCCTTGTGGTGGGCGAACACCTCCTCGCTCTCGTCGACCGGATAGGACATCGGCTCGCACACGAACGTGAGATCGAGCCGGACGCATTCGTCCGCGACCGATTGGACGACCTTTCGCTGGTGGTCCACGATTTCTCGTGGAGCGTCCGGATTGAAGAAGATCAGCAGCTTGGCCGCGCTCGCGCCGAGTCGTTTCACCTTCTCGACGCTCCACCCGTCGAGGAGGGTCGTGAGCCGCCAATTTCCCTTCTTCTCGTACCCGGACTGCTCGAGCGCCACGAGGAGCCCGGTCCGACCCGGAAGGGCGAACCGATTGATCGTCGGCGCCACGCCGAACTCCGGATCCAGGAGGTAGCCGCTCGCGTAGGGGGCGAGGGCCTCCGTGACGCCGAGCTTGACCGCCTCCATCTCGGCGTACGTCGCGGCCTTCGGATTCTCCGGATGGAGCATCTTCTGAAGGCTCCCCCGCTGGTCCATCGCGATCATCGTGAAGCGGCCTGTATCGTCCGAAATCTGTTGGAGGCCGCGGAGTTTGCCGACCGAAATCCGCATCCATGCCACCCCGATGAGTCGCTAAGGGGCGGGGCCATATTGACCTTTGCGGCAACAATCGCAAGAGACGCAGTCTGGGGATGGGCCGCGTCGCGCAACTCAGGGAAAGGGTATCTATGCTCGTTAGAGGTTCAGTGAGTGGTGCCTCGTACAAAAGCCAAGCTTCGCCGACTCGGCTCTTCGTTCGGATTCGTCGTGCCCAGCGAGACCGTGAAGCAGCTCGGCCTGAAGCCGGGAGACGAGGTCATCCTCGAAATCGACCGAGCCGGAGTCGAAGACGCATTCGGCTCGATGAAAGACTGGGTCGTCAACCCGCAGAAACTCAAACACGAGGTTCGAAAGGGCTGGTAATCTGCCCGGCTCGGCAATTCACTGAGACAAGCCTATTTTGCGCCGAACGACCATCCGCGTCGCGATGCGCACCCCGACCATCGTCCTGAACTTCAAGACGCATCCGGAAATCCTAGGGAAGAAGGGGTGGGAGCTCGCGAAACGCTTCGCGGCCGTCGAGGATGACACGGGTGCGTCAATCGTCCTCGCCCCGCCGATGTCGGATCTTGCCCATGTAGCCAAGCTCGTGCACATCCCCGTCTTCGGCCAGCACGTCGACGCGGTCGACCCGGGCCCGACGACCGGATGGACGCCGCCGGAGGCGCTCCTCGAGGCAGGTGCCGCGGGGACGCTGATCAATCACAGCGAGCGAAAAGTCGCGTGGGAGGAGATGGCTCAGTCCGTCCCGCGCTGCCGGCGTCTCGGCCTCGAGGTCATCGCGTGTGCTGACGACATCGCCGAGGCGGAGACCCTCTCGAAACTTGCGCCGGAATACATCGCCATCGAGCCGCCGGAGCTGATCGGAGGGGACGTCAGCGTGACGACCGCGAAACCCGAGGTCATCACGAAGGCCGTCGATCGCATCCGCGCCGCGAACCCGAACGTCGGTGTCCTCTGCGGCGCCGGCGTGAAGACCCGCAAAGATGTCGCGAAAGCCTTGGAGCTCGGCACGGTGGGCGTCCTCCTTTCGTCCGGCGTGGTCAAGGCGAAGGATCCGGAGAAGGCGTTGCGCGACCTCGTGAAAGGCCTCCGCTGATCCGTTCGCTTGGACGTAGCGTGCCTGTAGGCCGCCCCCTTATGGACCGCGGGGAACGTCCACCGAATCGTGCGTGCCCGGGGACGTGCGCGAGCGGCCTTGTTCGCGGCGCTCGTCCTGGCATCCTCCCCCCTCTGGGCGGAGAGCGAGGCCGAACCGCTCCTCCCTCGTCCACGGCCTGCCTCCGCCCCTTTTTCCGATGCCCCGCAGCCGGACGCCCTCCTCGTCCGGGTGTATGCGAACACCGCGCGCGACGACGAGTTCGTCGAGATCGGGAATCCGCACCCCGAACCGGTCGACGTGAGCGGTTGGGCGCTCACGGACCGCGAAGGGACCGCCACCTTCCCGCTCGATTCGATCCTGCAGGCGGGAGGTCGCCTCCTCGTCACGCGAAACGCGACGAGCTATTCCGAGGACACGCTGGAGACGGCCGATTTCACCATGGGGCCGGGCGACGCGCGCCAGATGGAAGGCGACGCGCTGCGCCTCGCGGATGCGGGAGACGAGGTCCTCCTGATCGATCCGAGCGGCGCGGTCGTCGACGCGTATGCGTGGGGCGACTCGTTATACGTGGGCCCGGAATGGGTGGGTCGCACGGCCGAGCGGATGGGGCGTGGGGAAATCGCGGTGCGAGGCCGAGACGGTGGCGGCGGATGGGTCGACCGCGATTCCGCAGAGGACTGGGAAGGCATCCGACACCATCGGCTGGGCCAGTCCTCGTTCGACATCGGAGCGTTCGAGCTGCGGGGTGCGACGACCGCGGTCCTCTCTCCGGATTCGGGCGACCTCCCGTTGCTCCGGTTCCTCGGAGCCGCTCGTTCGACCGTCGAGGTCGGGGTGTACACGTTCCAGAGCGAGCGGATCGCGTCGGTCCTCGCCGCGGCGGCTGGACGGGGCGTTCGGGTCCGGGTCCTCCTTGACGGCTCACCCGTCGGCGGCGTCGAAGAGGACGAACACCGGGTCGTGGGGGGTCTGTTGGCGGCCGGCGTCGAGGTCCGGTGGCTCGCGGGCAGCACTGAGGTCGTGAAGCGATATCGCTACGTCCATGCGAAGTACGCCCTCATCGACGGGAGCGCCGCGTGGATCGGCTCCGAGAACTTCGGGACCGCCGGATTCCCTTCCGACCATGAGGGCAACCGCGGCTGGTCCGTGATCGTGGACGATGCGGATCTCGCTGGGATTCTCCGAAACGTCTTCGAGACCGACTTCGATCCGCGGCGACCGGACTCGATTGCGGCACGCGAACCGGGAATTGTGTCGCTGCCCCCGGCTCCGTCAATCGTCCCATGGTCTCCCGAGCCGCCAACCCCACCCCGGCCTGCGCGGATCGTCCTGGCGCCGGACACGACGCTCGACCCGGAGGGAATCCTCGGCCTGTTCGCCTCCGCGAAGGTGCGACTCTCGATCGACGCGTTCTATCTCGACGAGATGTGGGGAGACATCCCGAGTCCCTTCCTCGAAGCCGCCTTCGCGGCCGCGCGTCGCGGCGTGACCGTGCGGATCCTCCTCGATGGGAGCTGGGCTTCGGTCGAGGCCGACTCGGGCACGAACGACGACGTCCTCGAGCGCATCAACCGTCGCGCGACGGACCAGCGTCTTCCTCTCGAGGTCCGACTGCTGGAGCCTCGCGGCTCGATTGAACGGCTCCACAACAAGGGCGCGGTGGTGGACGGCCGCGCGGTGCTCGTCTCGAGCATGAACTGGGCGCTCGGCTCGGCGACGGAGAATCGCGAGGTCGGCCTCATCGTGGACGATCTGGTCCTCGCGAGGACGTTCGAGATCTCGTTCGACGCAGATTGGGACGGGCGGCCGACGTCCGGCGTGGATGCGTGGCGGCTCGAGGACCCGCTCGCGCTCGTCGCCCTGTATGCGCTGGTCGCCGTCGCATCGGCCCTCTCCCTTCGAAAATTGAGACCGAGGAACAAAGACATAAAGCCCGGCGCGCGGGTGCGAACGCGTGCCTCCCTCGGAGCTCATCTCCGCGGCCGATATCGAGAAGTTCGGCTACTGCCCGCTCAGCTGGTGGCTCAGTCGGGGCCTCGCGCCGGAAGAAGGTCCAGAGCTCGCCGAAGGCGAAGCGAAGCACGAGGCCGCGTCCGCGGACCTGAAGGGGATTGAGGTCCACGAGGCGAAGGCCCGCGAAGCGGAGGCCGGCGTGCTGTACTTCGCGATCGCCGCGTCGATCGTTGCGATCGTCGGGGTGAAGTTCCTCTCCTCGGAAAGTGTCCAGGTCGCGTATACGCTCGGGGCGATCGCACTCATCTGGCTCCTCGCGGCGGTGTACTTCCTGTACCGCGCGGAGACGCTCGCGACCGAGGCGGAGAAGCTCCTCTCCGAACGGGTGATCTTGGGCTTCGCGATGGCGGCCGCCGTGATCGCGACCGCGGCGGTCTCCTTCAGCAGCGTCGTGAACCAGAGTCTCGCGGAAGGCTTCGTGGCGCTCGCCCTCCTGTGGCTGATCGGCGCCTCGTTCTTTCTGTATCGGTCGATCGGCTCGCTCCAGATCGCGCGGACGACCCGCGACCGCTATGCCGTTCAGGGCGACCTCGTCTACATCGACTCGACCGCGGAGAAGCCGAAGCTGTTTGTGTCGAAGAAACACGGCCTCTCGGGGCGGCCGGACGCCGTCGTGATGGATGGAGAGAACCACATCCCGGTCGAGCTCAAGACCGGCCGCGTGCCTCGCGGGCCCCTGTTCTCCCACATCCTGCAGGTCGCGGCATACTGTTTCCTGCTCGAGGAGGAGTACGGGAAGCCGCCGCCGTACGGCATCATCCGCTACGGGGAGACCTCGTTCGAGATCGAGTACAACGAGGACCAGAAGAAGCTCGTCCTCCAGAAGCTCGCGGAGATGCGCACCGCGATCACGAAAGGCGGGGCCCACCGGAACCACAATCGACCGGGCAAGTGCATCCACTGCTCCCGCCGGAGCGGATGCCCGGAGCGGCTCGCCTAGGGCTCCTTCTTGCGGTCGCCGAGGGACACGCCGAGGCGCGTTGCGATTTGCTCGGTGCGATCGTTCAGCTCCCGAAGGTCCTGCCGCATCCGCAGCATCTCTTGCTCGAAGGGGGTGAAGCCCTTCCCGGAGAGGATGCGGTGGGACACGAAAATCCCGAGGAAGATCGCGCCGACGAACGCGAAGACAGAGATGACCACGAGACCGACGATGAGCGTCAAGAACTGGGAAATCAGGCCTGCGGGCGTAATGAAACCCGTGAGCACGCCAATCTCGATGGCGACGAGGACGGCGACGATGCCGAGCCACAGGATCATCCACCGGGAAAACCTCATTGGAGGGACCCCCTCTGCGGGATGACCCATCGGAGGTCTTCTCCCGGCGGGTACCGCTTCATCTCAAGGTTCGGGTTGTCCTTCTCGTCCGGGAACGTGAAGACCATTACCGTACGGCCTGAGTCTAGCCCGGCCCGGACCGTAACGTTGTATTCGAAGTAGTTCTTGAGCTGATCGACCAAGTACGTGTGGACCGTGAAACTCCCGTTCGACGGCACCTGGGTAGGCACCCACAGGTGAAGGCCGTATGTCTCGTTTTCAGCGAGCGTCCGGTTCGCCGAGGGATTCGTGCCGTTGACGGAGATCCGGACCTCGTCGTACCGGTATGCCTGGACCGCGGCACTCAGGTAGACGATGAAGTACGACTCGTTCTTCGGCATGCCGATGATAAGGAGCGGCAGGGATGCGAGCTCGGCGGGCGGCCGTCCGATGAGGGTCGGCGTCACGAATATCAGCGTTGCGAGGGCGAGGATTGAGACGACCATGGCGCCGCGGATCCACACGTCCCGCTCCATGGCGTGGCGATAGAGCAGACCAGCATAAACGTTCGTCGGGGGCCGGTCGGCTCACGCCTCATCGGGCCCAAAATTCAGGAGGGTGGTGACGCAGAACAAGCCCGCGCTGGCGACCGCCGCCAAGAAACTGGTCTCCCCGCCTTCGAAGGTGCCGTAGGCGATGACCCCGATCGCGGGGACCGCGAAGGCGGCGGCGCTGAACAGGCCGCTCGAGAGCCACAGGAATTTTCGGAGACGATCCATCAACGTGAGGACCGGGGTCTCCGCCTCGTTCGCGGGAACGAGTTCCACGTTGGGCGGCCAGAGCCATTTCCAAAGACGACGGAGAAATGCGAGGGCGGGGCTCTCGCCGACGGCCTCTCCGTGAGCGACCGGTGCCGCCGTCCCCATCGCGCGCCGCGACGCAACGACGAGGGCATCTAGGTGCCGCGCCGGTTATCGCGGCTGAATCTCACGGCCGTCACTCGGATCGAATCGTCACGGCAGTGTCGAACGAGTTGCGTCGGTCAGCGAATCAGATGCGGCTCTCAATCAGGGATCCGGTGAAAATAAAAAGGGTGGCTCTTTCGGCCACCCAGTTGGGGGGGAGGTAATCGTGACGGGATTCGCCCTCGCGCACCTCTCCGGCGGCATCCCTTCCCTTCTCACTTGTTCAGGTACTCCCGCTTGAACGACTCCGCTTCCGCGAGGGTCCGTTCCGCATCCTGCATCTTCTTGAGCTTCTCCGTGACCAGTTCCACGCGCGCATACACGAAGTCCCGAATCGCCGCCCGAACCGCCTCCGACCGACTCGGGAAATCATCGACCTGGACGAGGAAATCGAGCGCCTTCAGATAGCGCGCGGGCAAGCGCAGCGTGATTTTTTCCGTGTCCGCATCCCGCAAGCCGTCACCCCACTCGTGGGTCAACTCGACATTGTTTGACCGACGAGCGTCGGACGGAACAATCACGCGCTATATAATGGTTCCTGGCTTCGAATCATTCGAAGGAACGCTCTTTCGCCTGGAACGGTCGCGAACGCCGATCGGCTCGGCTCGATTCTTCCTGCATGACCGAGTGCGGTGACGAATCGTTTATCGCTTCGCGGTCCATCGTGCGCGCGTGGTCGAGAACGCGGCGGGAGCGTTCCTGCTCCCGGGACCCGTCAAGATGCATCCTCGGGTCCTCCAGGCCATGGCGGCTCCCGCGATGAATCACCGCGGCACCGAGTTCAAGGAGATCCTGTCCGAGATACGCGACTTGACGCAGTACCTGTTTGGGAGGCGTGGGGAGGTCGCGGTCCTCTCCGGCTCGGGCACCGCGGGTCTCGAGGCCGCCGTCTCAGGACTCCTTCGGAAGCAAGACCGGGTGCTCAACCTCGTGAATGGCAAGTTCAGCGAGCGGTTCCACGAACTCTGTCAGGTCTTCACGACGCCGACCGCGCTTTCGTTCGAATGGGGAACCGCGGTCCAGCCGGAACAGGTCGCAGGGGCTCTCGACTCGGGAGCGTTCAAGGCCGTCACCCTCTGCTGGAACGAGACGTCCACCGGTCTCACGAACCCGATCGCCGAGATTGCGAAGGTGGTAAAGGATCACGACGCCTTCCTGATCGTCGACGGAATCACGGCTGTGGGCGGGCTCGAGAACCGGATGGATGCATGGGGCGTCGATGCGCTCGTCATGGGCTCCCAGAAATGCCTCGCGGCGCCACCGGGATTGAGCGCGGTCGCCCTGTCGAAGGCCGCCTACGAATCGTTGCACTCCGAAACGTCGTTCTATGCTAACCTGAAGGCCCACACGGATGCGCTCGCGAAGCAAGACACACCGTACACCCCGGCCGTCCCGCTCTTCCTCGCGTTCCGTGAGGCGTTGCGTATGCTGAAGGAGGAAGGCCTCGAGAATCGAATTGCGCGGACTCGCCGGCTCGCCGAGGCAGCGAGGGCCGGGGTCGACGCTCTCGGGCTCCGACTCTACCCCGATCGCCGTTTCGTGTCCAACACCGTGACCGCGATCCGATATCCGGCGGGTGTCGACGATGCCACATTCCGGAAGCAACTTCGGGAGAGGCACGCGACGACCGTGGCGGGCGGGCAAGGGCCTTTGAAAGGCCGGATATTCCGGATCGGTCACATGGGCATATGCAGTTTCGACGATTTGACGACCGGCTTTCGTGCCTTCGAAGCCACACTCGCCTCCATGGGGTGCCGCGTCAACAAGGATGCGGCAGTTGAAGCGATCGCCAAGCAGGAGTGAGCTGCTCGCAGTACGTTGCGTCTCGTCTGCAAGATAGGACGAGGCTTGCACCGATACCGTTATTGTTGGGGGGCCAGCTCGGGCCCCAAGGAGGATGCGACGACCACGTTCAAGGCTGTCGGACTGGTCGTGGCGGTGTTGTTGATCGCCATCGGTCTTGGTGCCTTGACTTTCGATTCGACACGTGACGAGGGCACGACGCGGACAGGGAAGGCTCCCAATGTATCCCCCGTCGTCACTCCAGCGGAGCAGGGATTCACCGCGAATTCCGGGCAGCTCTCGAATCCCGCCGTTCAGTTCTACCTCTCCACCGGCCCCATGCGCGTCGGCTTCGCGGCGAGCGAAATTCTATTTGTGGTGGCCGAACCTCACTCCCCTGAGCGAGGAGTCCTTGTCCGCGCCTCATTTGAGAACGCGAGCCACTCAGACCCTGTCGGGACTGGACTGCTCCCCCATCGCACGAATTATCTTGTGGGTCGGAATCAGGCGCAATGGCGGACCAATCTCCCGAGCTATCGTCAGGTCGTGTACGCTCGACTTTACGATGGGATCGACCTAGTCTTCACGGCCACGGCGTCTGGGGCGAAATACACGTTCGTCATCGCGCCCGGAGCAGACCCGGCGGCGATTGGGATCCGGTTCGAAGGGATGGAGGGACTTCGGCTCGACCCGTCAGGGAACCTGGTGATCCAGACTATGGCGGGGGACTTAGTGGACAATGCGCCGCTCGGAGAACAGGCCGGACGCCACCTCGACTGTGCCTTCGTCTTGCGGAATTCGAGGACGGTGGGTTTGCATTGTTCTGGCGCGGATCCTTCCCGCGAACTTCGAATTGACCCGCTCGTATACGCGACATACATCGGAAGCACAGGAGTGGATCGAGCTTCGGCCGTCGCAGCGGACACGAGCGGAAACGCCTATTTCGCCGGCGCGGCGGGGGAATCGGACTTCCCGACGACCCCCGGTGCCTTCGATCCGACCTTCGGTGGTGGCTGCGGCTTCCTAGCTTGCGCCGACGCGTTCGTCGCGAAGCTAAACCCGTCGGGGACCGGCCTGATCTATGCGACGTTTCTGGGAGGAGGCGCTTACGACGAGGCGTATGGCATCGCGGTCGACGATCTTGGCGATGCTTACGTTACGGGCAACACATCCTCGAGCAACTTCCCGGTGACCGCCGGCGCCGTCCAAACGACCTATGGCGGCGGAGGTGACAGCTTCATCGCGGCAATCGGCCCGGCGGGAGACTCGTTGATCTATTCGACGTACCTCGGCGGCAACGCCTGGGACATCGGCTACTCCGTCGCCGTAGATTCCGCCCACAACGCGTACGTGACCGGAGAGACTGAATCCTCGAACTTCCCGACGAACGTGGGGGCTTACAATCGGACATACTCCACCGGCGCTGCGTTCGCGGCAAAGGTGTCCGCCGACGGCAAGACCCTCACATACTCCACTTTCCTGGGGTCGTCCTACACGGGCGGGGCGTCGATGGCGGTGGATTCGAGTGGCAACGCATTCATCGCGGGAGCCACGCCGTTTCCCTGGTATCCTACCACCGCCGGTGCTTTCCGACGCACCCTACAGTCGGTGGATGCTTTCGTGACCGAGCTGAACGCGGCCGGCTCCGCGCTCGTCTACTCGACCTTCCTCGGTGGGAGCCGATACGACTACGCGTACGCGCTCGCGTTGGACGCGACCGGAAACGTGTTCGTGACTGGGACGACGAACTCGTCCGACTTCCCGGTGACACCAGGCGCTTGGAACACCACATTTCCTGGGCCGACGAGAGCTGGATACGTGTACGTGGCGGAGTTGAACACTTTGGGATCGACCCTCAACTATGCCACATTCGTTGGAGGGACGGGGCTGTCTACGGGGAACGCGATAGCCGTGGACCCGGCTGGAAACGCGTTCGTCGTCGGCTTCACCTTCGGCGCGGACTTCCCGACGACTCCGGGCGCAGTTCAACCGGCCTACGCGGGTGCACCGGGATATTCGGACGCTTTTATTAGCGAGCTCAATCCCTCGGGCAGTCAGCTCCTCGCGTCCACGTATCTCGGTGGAACCGGCGGGGATACAGGGATGAGCGTCGCATTGGACGCCGCCGGGAATTTGTACATCTCCGGGGAGACCAGCTCGATGGACTTCCCTGTATCGCCTGGCGCGTTCGACACGACCCCGAACTTCAACTACACGACTCAGAGGCTGGACGACGGCTTCGTCGCGAAGCTAAGCAGCCTTCGCGGAGGACTGAGCTACAAGATCACGATCAATACGGGCCCGACGGGCTTGCAGGTCGGGATCAATGGCACGAGCCAAACCGCACCGCACACGTTCTGGTGCGCTAACGGCACGAGCGTATGGATCAACGCGACGTCACCGCAACTAAGGGGCTCCTATCAGTACTGGTTTGCCTCTTGGTCCGACGGGGGTGCCGAGGATCACAGCATTGCCTGTGCCCCGGGTCTGTCTTTGACTGCATACTATACAACGACGCCTCAGCCCGACTATGTGCTCCTCGCGAGCCCGTCCCGGATCAGCACCGCACCGGGAGGGAACGCAACCATCGACTTGACGGTTCTCGGACTGAATGGCTACTCGGGACCCATCGTGAACTTCTCGCTTTCGGGGGCCCCGACCGGGGTCACCGCCAGCTTCGTGCCGACCTTCGTGGCGCCTTCGGGAACTGCGAGTGTCTCCCTATCGGTATCCGCTGCCGTGGCTCCGGGCGTCTACCCGATGACCGTCCGCGGGATGAATGGGACCGCCACTCGATCGGTGCCGTTCCAACTCGAAGTGCTCGGCCTCCAAGTGACGTCGAACACGACGTCCTTGTCAATTGAGGCGGGAAGCCTAGGCTCGGCAACCGTGACCGTGACCCTCAAAGGCAACTACACGAACCCGGTTGTCGTCTCGGTCTCGGGGCTTCCCGCGGGCGTCGGTGTGAGCATCTCAACGGCGCAGTTCTTCATGACGGGGGCCGCGACTCTGACCTTCATCGTGGCGCAACACGCCGCGGTCGGGACCTACCCGGTAATCGTTTCGGCAGTTGGCACTGTCATCCAACGGTCTCTCTCCTTTAGCCTTCAGATTCTTCCGGGCGGCGGCGTGACAATCGCGCCCGCGGGGAATTGGACTGCATTGTTCGGATGGTTCCTCGCGGTGATCGTGATCGCCGCTGCGGTCATCTACCTGATCGAGCGTCGAAAGAGGTAGCATCCCGGGTGGGGTCGAGGCGCGATGGCGGTGGAAGATGCAGTTGCGGCGGCGCTGCTGGTCACCATCTCCGGGACTCTCACCGTCCTCGCCGTGGCGGCCTTCTGGCGATACAGGAATCCGTCATTCGTTCTCCTCACGGCCGCCTTTCTCGTCGCACTTACGGAGGGAATCGTCATCAGCCTCTTGGTCCTCGGCCTTCTCCCCGGTTCGAATATGCCGATCTTCCTTGTGGCGGGCGTCCAAGTCTTGGTCCTCGTCCTGATCTACGCAGCCACGTTCTCGCGGGAGTGAGGAGGTGGGTGCCGCCGGGATCGATACCCGGGGCCGCATTGTGGCAGCGATATCCGCGAAGCCGGGCATTCACATGCGAGAACTCGGACGTACAGTCGACATATCGCTGAGCGGCCTAAGTCACCAACTCCGCGTCCTCGAGAGACAAGGAGTCATCGTCGGCGTAGCGGATCGCCACTACCGTCGCTACTTCCTCTCTAGTTTAGTCCTCCCGGACAAAGCGAGGCAACTGACCGAAGCGGATCGCACATTGTTGGCAGAATGCCGGAGGCCCGCCTCGCTCGCCATCATTTTGCTCCTTGCTGTCGAGGGACCGAAGACCCACGCGGAGATTGCGCAGTGGCTCAAGAAGGCTAAGGGAACGGCCAACTATCACCTGTCCCGGCTCGTCGACTCAAATGTCCTTAGGGTCGTTCCTGGTCCTTCCAGCCGAGTGTACGAACTCACGGATCCTGCGCGAGTTGTGCCGGTCCTTGTGACGTTCGCGCCTTCCCTAATGGACCACACAGACCAATTCGCACGGCTTTGGCTGGCTCTGCGGGGCTAGAAATGAGTCGAACGGGAACCACAAGGGCGCTCGCACCGAAGGAGGAGCCATTTGTGGCAAAGATCGAGCCGGGTTCACCCATTGTCTATGTTGTACTAATGGCCCACGCGGTTATCGCCAGGTCACCCGGATCTCGTCCGTTCGATACCGTTGGTCGACAACGGTCTCGGCGAGCTTCATCCGAACCCCGCCGCGGTGCATTTGCAGTCCGGTCCACGCGATCATCGCGCCGTTGTCGATGCACAGATCCCCCGGCGGCACGAACATCCGCGCCCCGCGGTCGGAGGCCATTCGGGCGACCATCTCCTGCAATCGGCCGTTGCGGGCGACCCCGCCTCCGAGCAGGACCTCCTCGTTGTCGAGATGGGCCATCGCCCGTTCGGTCACCTCGGTGAGCATGGCGAACGCCACCTCCTGGATCGAGAACGCGATGTCCTCCATCGTAGCGCCCTGCTTCC
>Ga0209237_1001226_pt1 | contig 15141 bp, 9 predicted proteins | sample GraSoi013_1_40cm_2_FD_185820 | JGI IMG/M metagenome (GOLD analysis project Ga0209237, IMG submission 185820) | Grasslands soil microbial communities from the Angelo Coastal Reserve, California, USA - Sample 10_02_2013_1_40cm (SPAdes) (version 2) | ecosystem: Environmental > Terrestrial > Soil >... | reverse complement strand
CGTCAGGTCGTCCTTGCAGGTGATGAACTCCAGGATGTCCGGGTGATCGACACGCAGGATGCCCATGTTGGCGCCGCGGCGTGTGCCGCCCTGCTTGACGACATCGGTCGAGGCATCGTAGAGCTTCATGAACGAGACGGGACCCGAGGCGACGCCCATGGTGGAGCGCACCACGTCGTTCTTGGGCCGCAGCCGCGAGAAGGCGAAGCCCGTGCCGCCGCCCGACTGGTGCACTAAGGCCATGGCGCGCAGCGTGTCGTAGATGCCGCTCTTGCCGTTGGACAGCGCGTCCTCGACGGGGAGCACGAAGCAGGCCGACAGCTGGCCCAGTGGCCGGCCGGCGTTCATGAGGGTGGGCGAATTCGGCATCCACACCCGCGAGGCCATCAGGTCGAAAAAGGTCTCCCCCAGACCCTTGACGGCCTTGTCCGACGCCCCATAGGCCGCGTCCGGGGCCGCGACTGTGCGCGCCACCCGCCAGAACAAGTCCTCGGGCCGCTCGGCCGGACGGCCGGTCTCGTCCTTGACGAGATAGCGCCGCTCGAGCACGGTGATGGCATTGGGGCTCAGATCGAGCGTCCCGTGGCGGGTGGAAGCAGTCATGCTGGCTCGTCCCTCGCGGAGAGCTGGTGACAACCGTCGGTGCTTGGGTTGAAGGCCTACACTGCCCGCAGACCTGCCAAACGCCAGGCAAAAAACGCGGAGGGGCAAGGTAGGTAACTCAACAACCCCAGGCAAGACTCGGGCGGAAGGCCGTGGTAGTGCGCGCTCTCGCCAATCAACATCACAAACGTTGCTTCGCCTGCTCGTCGCCGTCGGCGGGGTCGACGGCGTGGCCCGCCGGGGGTAAAGCACCCTATCTAGGAATATAACACCGGGCCCACCGTTCCTCGGTTCCGGGCAATTCACATCACAAAGTTGGCCGGGCGAGCGGGAAGGCGCCGCCACGGTGCCGCGCCGCCTCCGTCACGTAGTGCTCCCAGGTGCCGCGGATCCGCGCCCGCAGTCCCTCGTCCACCGCACGCGTCACCCGCGCCGGCACGCCCATCACCAGTGAGCCCGGCGGCACCACCATCCCCTCCCGCACTACGGCCCCGGCAGCCACCACGCTGCCTGCCCCGATCACCACGTCGTTGAGCAGGATGCTGCCCATGCCGATGAGGCAGTCGTCGGCGACGGTGCAGCCGTGCAGGATGGCGCGGTGCCCGACCCCGACGCGGGCACCGATGCGGGCCGGCTTGCCCGCGTCCACATGCACGATGGTGCCGTCCTGCAGGTTGGAGGCCTCGCCCACCACGATCGCCGCCATGTCTCCCCGGAGGACCGCCCCGTACCACACGCTGGCGCGCGGGCCGAGGGTCACGTCCCCCAGCACCACGGCGCCGGGGGCGATGAACGCCGTGGGATCGATGTTCGTGTTACTGCCTCACGGGCTGGAACGGCCACTGCACCCACGCGTCCACCGCTTCGCCGTTCTTCTGGGCGGGGTTCCAGCGCAGGATCTTGGCCATGTCGACGGCCTGGTCGTTGAAGGTCTGAACGTTGGACTGGGAGAAGACCCGCGTCTCGAGCGTGCTCCCCGTAGACGACACTTTGATGAGCAGGATCGCCTGCCGCGGGAAGATCGGCGCGTCGGCGGGCACGGGGATGAAGGTTGCGGACAGAGGGGTGGGCGGAGTATCGAAGCAGATGTGGTTCTGGTTGTAGGCGGGCCCGGGCTGGTCGCAGGGACCACCGCCCGAATCCTGCGACGCCTCCATCTCCACCTGGACGGTGCTCGGGTTGCCCGGGGTGATGATGACCTCCTGCTCGAATTGATCGTAGCCCGGCGCCTTCACGACCAGCCGGTAGTTTCCCGGCGGGACGTCCACCTGGCGGCCGGTCACGGGGCGGCCGTCGAGCGTGACCCGCGCCCCGGGAGGGAGGCCCTTCAGGACGAGCTTCCCCGGCGCGCCGGAGGGAAGTGAGGGAGGCGCGACATGGGAGGTGTCGCGCGGCTGATGAGACGTCGCCGAAGTGGTGTCGGTGGCGGCGGGCGCGGTGCTGTCGCTGCCGGCGGCGGCCACGTGGGTCGTCGTGTCGGAGCGTGCGCCCGGAACGAGCCCGGCAGCCGCCAGGAGGCCCTTCTTGTAGGCGTAGAATCCGCCGCCGCCGAAGACCACGCCGACGATCACCAGCCACAGCATGACGGCCGCGGCCGCGGAGCGCTTGTGCCCGACCGGGGCGCCAGGAGGCGGAGCGCCGGTAGCGCGCGGCAGCGGGGTCGTCGGCGCGGTGGCGATCCGCGGCGTCGCGGCGAGCGACGGGATCGCCCGCGTGGCGGCGGTCGAGATCCCCGAGGCCACATAGCCGCCCGCTTCCAGGACTCCGACGAGATCGTCGGCGGTCTGGAAGCGCTCGTCGGGCGCCTTGGCCATCATCTTCTTGACGATCTCGAAGAGTTCTCGCTTCTCCATCGAGTCGAGCCTGGGAGTGGGCAGCTCCTCCATGATGTGCTTGTAGCCGATGGAGAAGGAGTCTTCGCCGTCGAAGGGCACCTGGCCCGTCAGGCACTGGTAGGCGACCACGCCGAGCGAGTAGATGTCGCTGCGCCCGTCGAGGTTCTGGGCGCGCGCCTGCTCGGGGCTCATGTAGTGCGGCGTGCCGATCGCCATGCCGGTGCCGGTGAGCTTGCCGCCGGTGGCCGCCTTGGCGATGCCGAAGTCGGTCACCACCGCCTGCCCATGCTCGTCGAACATGATGTTGTCGGGCTTGACGTCGCGGTGGACGATGCCGCTGCGATGCGCGTAGGCGAGCGCGCGGCCGACGTCGACGAGGATCTTGCGAATCTCCGCCGGGGGGAGCGCCCCACGCCCGGCGAGCACGCTGGAGAGCGGCTTACCGCGCAGGAACTTCATGACGAAGTAGATGACCCGCCCGTTCTTGCCGACGCGGTAGATGGGGATGATGCTCGGATGCTCGAGCTTGGCGGAGGTGCGGGCTTCCCGCTGGAAGCGCTCGACGAACTCCTTGTCGAACGCGAGCGAGAAGGGGAGGACCTTGATGGCGACGTCGCGTTCGAGCTGCCGCTCGCGCGCCTTGAAGACGATCGCCATGCCCCCGCGGCCGAGCTCATCGAGGATGTCGTACTCCTCTTTGAGCTGCTCCCGGACCATGTCGATTTCCGTCAGTTCCTGCTGGCCGGTCTTGACGGCGCCGACGGGAGTCGTTGCGGTCAGATCCAGCCCGCAGGACCGGCAGAACTTACTGCTGTCGTCGTTCGGCGTGCCGCAACGCGAGCAATACATCCGGTCTCCGAGGGAACGCGGAAACTTAGGGATCAGTCCGCGCGGGTGCAACTTACGGGGATGACACCACCTGAAACCGGCGCGCGCGCGAGAGCGTGCGGCCATTGGTGGGATCGGTGACGACGATCGACAGTAGGTAGTCGCCCTTGGCGACGTCGCGCAGCTCGACGCTCCGGTGCACACGGGTCACCGGGCCGTCGGCCGGGACGTCGAACTCGAGGAGCAGCGGCGGACGGCGGCCGCCGAACAGCCGCCGGATGGCGCCGAAGAACGAGCGGCCGCCGAGCGGGTCGAGTCGCACGACGGTGTGGTAGGTCGTCCCGCGCGCGAGCCCGTACACCTCGTAGTAGAGCTCGACCGTGCTGCCCTGCGGGAAGCGGCCCAGGGGATTGAGGACCACGGTGTCGGCCCCCGCGGGCCAGATGAGCCCACCGCCCGTACGGCCGATCACCAGGTCGCTCGCCGCGAAGCGCCGGCCGCTCAAGGCGCCGACCTCGAGCGTATCACGCTCCACCACCTCGCCGGCGAAGTTGTCGCCCGTGGCGACGAGGAGGCGGTAGCGGTAGCGGCCAGGAGGCACCGGCACCTCGAGCAGTCCGGTCAAGTACGCCGCGCCGCGCAGCGGCGCCCGTGCGGCGAACACCCGCACCGTGTCGAGCTGCGTCACCAGGCTGTCCGCGACGTCGGTGACGAAGAGCCGAAACCGCAGCGGGTAGAGTACGCCGGCCGGCCCGGGCTCCGGGGTGATCCGCTCCGCCGGAACGGCGAAGACCACGTGCAGCACTTGCCCACCGGTGGAATCCGCGCGCGGACCGACGACGAAGTCGGAGGTCACGAGGTCGAGCGGCACGTCGAAGCGCTGGCGGTAGCTATCGGTGGTCGTCCCCACCTTGATCGCATGGTCGCCGAGGGCGCGCTCGTCGGTGAGCCGCACGCCGCTCGGCGGCCGCTGGTAGATGGGATCGAGGTTGGCGCGCGAGTCCCACAGCTCGAGCGCCAGGGCGTCGAGCCCGCCCCGTTGTGCTGGCCCAAACCGCGCTTGGAACCCGAGCGCGTCGAGCGCGCTCTCGACCAGCTTGAAGTCCTGCACGTCCCCGCGCGACACGAAGTGGAAGATCAGGTTGCCGTCGGTGCGGCGGTACAGCCAGCTCTCGTTCGGCTCGAGGCCGCTTCCCAGCACCGTGCCCGCGCTGGAGTACTGGGCGCGGCGGTCCGGATCGCCATGACGGATGTAGATGACCCCGCGATCATCGAACTCCGTCTGGGCCGTACGGTAGCGCTCCGTGATGTCGTAGTGTCGATGGCGGCTCACCAGCCGGAAGTTGCGCCGTGCGTAGAACCAGCGCCGGTAGTGCTCGGCGAGCCGCTCCCCGGGCTCGCGCGCTTCGGTGACGTCACGTCGGATCCAGAAACGCTCGAGCCACGCCGCGCGGGCCGCCGGTGCCGCGAGCGAGTCGAACGAGGCGAGCTCCGCCGCGGTCGCCAGGTAGCTCAGCTCCGTGCGGTACAGACCTAACGCCGCGGCCGACGTCGCCGCCCGCGCGCCGGCGCAATAGGCAGCCGCCCCCTCCCGGGGCCGCCGCGCGAAGTACGCCGTGCGCGCGAGCTCGAGCAGGCCCACGCCCGAGTCCCCGCCCACGGCGAGATAGGCTTGGAATGCCGCGACGGCCGAATCCGCTTCCCCGACCTCGCGCTCCACCCGGCCGCGGGCGAGCTGCACGTCGGGGATTCGCCCCGCCGGCGAGGCCGCGGCCAGGCGCACGGCCTCGAGCGCCACCTGCAGGCGCGGCTGGATCCGCTGTTGCAGCGCCGCGTTGGCGAGGTCGATGCCGGCCTGCGCGAAGCTGGGGTCGGCCTGGGTCGCGCGCGCGAACGCGCGGGCCGCCTTGGAGAGGTAGTCCTTGCCCAGCTGCTGCCGGAGGTTCTCGATCGCGATGATCGCGTGCTCGCCCTGCGCGAGCTCGGCGAGGCCGAGGCCGTACCACGCGTACGGCCAATCCGGCTTCAGCTCCCCCGCCCACTCGAACTCGCCCGCGGCGTCGTCGTAGTGCGCCTTCGAGCCGGCGAGCTCCCCCGACCGATAGGCGATGAACCCCAGGCGCAAGTGGATGAGCGGGTCGTCCCGGTGACGCTTGGCGACCTCGACGGTCGCGGCCTCGAGCCGGCGCAGTGCGGTGGAGTCCGTGACGCCGGCGAGCGAATCGCGCAGCCGCTCCAGGGCCGCGCGGTCGGCGGCGTCCTGCGCGGACAGCGCGAGCGGCACGGCCCAGGTAGCGTGCAGCAGCGCGAACGCAAAGAGGAGACGGCCCAGGCAGGTGGGAAGGATCATAGCCAATGCAATTATACGCGGTCTTGCAGGCAGGGTTCAGCGCTCTGCCATCCCGGTGGCGCTAAAAGTCCGATCCCACCGCGACGTACGCCTGCGGCCGCGGCCGTCCGCCCGCCGGCAGGTCGGCGAGCGGCTGGGCCAGGCCGAGGCGCAGGCCAAGCGGCAGGTCGTAGCTCACCGTGAGGTCGGCCACGAGCTCGACACCGGCCGAGCGCAGGCGGTGCAGCCGGGCCGCCGCGCCGGGCTCCCAGGCATCGCCCACGTCCCCGAAGACGCTGAGCCACAGCCGGTCGACGCCGAACGGCAGATGACCCACCGCCTGCCCGACCAGCGCGAGCGGGAGGCGGTATTCCACGCTCGCGGTAGCAGCCCGCTGGCCGAACAGTACCCCGACCGGGTAGCCGCGCACGGGGAAGTCGCGGGCACCGCCCGCAGTCGCGCCGAATCCCAGGGCGACGACGCCCGCCGACACGCCGCCCACGCCGAACGACGTGGCGATCGGACCGGAAGCGCTCCCGACGGTGAGGCGCAGAGCGACTACGGGATGCGCGTGCCCTTCCGGCCCCGGTGCGCGCTGATAGACGGCGATTCGCGAGCGGACCTCGTCCGACCAACCCGGAGCGCCCTGCTGTTCCCGGCGCCGGTACCGTCCGGTCCAGACGATCCCGCCGACGGGAGAGATCGCGAGCGGCCCGCCGGCGAGATGCGCCAGGCGGAGCGTGACCGACCCACCGACCCGATCCCGGCTTCTGCAGCCATTGCACACGCTGGCGAGCGCGGTGTCGGGAATGGCGACGAAGCGCCGGCCCTCGTATTCGGCCGCGACGCGCAAGGTCGCCAATGAGCGCCAGCGCCGCGCGACGAGCGTGGCGCCGAGCGCGGCGGCTCCGGCCCGCTCCGACACCACCGTGCCACCGCGCGTGACCCCGACGAGGCTCCACTCGCTCTCGCTCGAGAGGTCGAGGCTGGGGTTGCCGAGGGCATGGGAGACCAGCGCGAAGTATCCATCGGCCCGCAGAGGCGCGACCGAGATCAGGGCGTCGGCGACGTAGCTATACCGGCCCACGGCGTCGGCGCCGCCGGTCAGCGCGCCGAAGAAACGGCCGGCCGCGCCGGCGTCGACGCCGAGCGGCAGCCAGAAGTGCGGTCGCAGCGATGGCCACAGAGCGTAACCGGTCTCGCGCATCGGCACGGGCGGCGCGGAGTCGAAGCCCGCCCGCGGCGCCGGCTCGGCCACAGTGTCGGCCGGCGTGGCGGGGGGCGTGAGGCGTGCCAGGGTCCAGCCCTCCGAGCCCAACGTCGTGTAGAGCAGCGCGCCATCGGGCAGCGGCGCCGGGGCCCGCGCACCGAGCGGGACGGCGGTCAGGGGCCGGACGCCTGAGTCGGCCGACCAACGGTACACCTGGGGCAGTCCGGTGCGCTCAGAGACGAACAGGACTGCGTCTCCCTGCCACACCGGATCGGCGACGAGGCCCGTTCCCGCAAACAGCGTCGCGACCGAATCCGGGGCCGCATCCGGCCAGCGCACGAGCGCCCAGGCGCCGTTGCGAAGGCGGTTCGCGACCACCCAGCGGCCGTCAGGCGAGGGTACCACGTCCCCCCACATCGCGCCGGCGGTGTCCACTCCGGCGAGCGAGGGGCGGTTGCGCGCTGCGGCGAGGACGATCGCCGCGAGCTTCCCCCCGCCGCTACGGGGCTTCGTCACGCGGGCGGCGTGCGTGAGGCGCCGCCAGCGGTCGTCCGGCAGCCAGGCGTAGCGGTCGCTGCGGATATGCCAGCGATCGGTGAAGTCGAGTTGCGTGACCGCCAGCGTATCACCGAGCCAGTCGTAGCGGGCGAGGCCGTTCACGCGGTGGCGACGCAGCACCTGCCACGCGCGGGCCTCCACGATCCGCAGCTCCGCCGGGCTTTCGCCGTCGTCATGCACGTACGCGACGCGGCGACCGTCGGGCGAGACGCGCGGTACGGGTTCGGTCCACAGGGCCGCGTCGAGGGCGCGCCCGGAATCGCCGGTCGCGACGCCAGTCGCGTGAAGGGCGTCGTCCCACACGCTCCCCAGGTCGCGACCGGTGGCGCGCCGGACCTGGCGCCCCACCCGGTAGGGGATCAGCTGACCCGACGTCCGCTCCACGAAGCGCGGCACCGCGGAATCCCCCGCGACGGCGGCGAGTTGCGCGAAGAACCGGCTGCCGTAGGCGTAGGGCGCGGTGCCGTCGGGCCAGCGGGTGAAGTACACGGCATTCCATGGCGAGCGCGAGTCTCCGGCCGCGGCGTCGGCCGCGAGTACCTGAGTGTGGAAGCCGCCGTGGAGCCGGCCCCCTTCCGTGAGCCGCGATTCGTAGTAGACCGCCAGCCCCTCCACCACCCAGCTCGGCTGATACTCGTTCGGGAAAAAGCCCGGCACCCGGCCGAAAACGGCCTGCACGCCACGCCACCAGCCCGTAGTGCGGTCGAGATGGAAGACGTGCGTCAGCTCGTGCGTGGTCACGAGCCGCAGCCAGTCGTCGAAATCCGTCAGTTCGGGGAGCGGCGCAGCCAGCACCGTGATGCGGCTGGAGGGGAAGACCGTCGTGAAGCCGTTCGAGACGTCGATGTCGTCGCTCAGGGTCACGTCCACCATGCCACGCGGCGGGCGCAGCTCCGCCGCCAGCAGCCCCCAGGCCCTCTCCGCCTCGCGGGCCGTCCGTTGCGCCGGCTCGCGATCGGCCGGCCGGAAGTGAACGAGGAAGTGCGGCGTGTGCAGGGTGCGCCACTGCCCGGACGGGTCCACTTGAGCCTCGACCCGCCCGCCGCACAGCAGTAGCGCGAGCAGGGTCGCACGGTGCCAAGGGCGTGTGGCGGTCATGTGACGGTCGCGCAAGCTAGCATCGCCCCTTTCGACGAGTCAATTTGCCGAATAGATTGGCGAGCCATAACTTAAGCCCCCTGTGGAGATGCGCCCTCGGTGACCACCTGCACCTACTGCGGCCGCGCCAACGAAGCCAGCGCGCAGTTCTGCATGGACTGCGGCAAGCCGCTCACGGCGGCAGGGGCCGTGGCCAAGCGCACGAGCGCCGCGGAAGGGGGTGGAGGGGGGAGCGCCGCCGGCCCCCCGCGCCAGGCATCGAACATCCCCGCCACCCAGGTTGCCGGCCCCGCGCCCTCCTCTCGCGCGGACCCTGGCCCGTGCCCCTTCTGCGGCGGCCCCACAAGCGAACTGCTGCCGTTCTGCCCCAACTGCGGCCGGCGGCTCACCGCACCGGGCTCCGGGCCGGCCTGCGCGCGCTGCGGCTCCGCGGTGCAATCGGGCACCAAGTTTTGCGCCACGTGCGGCGCGCCGCTCGGCGACTGGAGCCCGCTGGTGCGCACCTCGGGCAAGCCCGCTCCCCGCACCGATTTCCGCATCACGCTAACCGTGCTCGATGAAGCCGGCACGGCGGGCCAGCGCTTCGAGCGCAAGACGATGGACACGACGATCGGGCGCCTGGACGGGGACATCCGGTTTCCCGACGATCCATTCCTCTCGCCGCTGCACGCCAAGATCTCCTGGGAGGATGACCTGCTGGTGGTGCGCGACCTGGGCAGCCGCAACGGCACCTGGGTGTTCCTGGAGGAGCCGCACCGGTTGGCGGACGGCGACCTGCTGCTCATCGGCTCGCAGGTGATCCGGTTCCGTCGGCTAGGCTATCCCGGCCCCCATTCGCCCGAGGCAGACGCGACCAGGCGGATGGGCAGCCTGATCCCGAGCGCGGACATCGCCTCACTCACGCAGCTGCGCTCGGACGGTAGCTCGCGAGACGTGGTGCAGCTCTCGCCCGGCCGCGACATCCACATCGGACGCGAGAACGGCGATTGGGTGTTCCCTTACGATCCATCGATGAGCGCCCAGCACGCCGTGGTCCGCTCCGAAGACGCCGACTTCGTCGTCCTGGACGAAGGCAGCCGGAACGGGATCGCGTTGGCCGCGCGCGGCGACATGCCGCTGCGACACCGGTCGCGCATCCTGGTCGGGGACAAACTGCTGCGCATCGAGCTGCCCACGTGAAGATCTGCCCCGTCTGCTCGACCGAGTATCCGGACGACATCAGGTTCTGCCAGAACGATGGCACGACGCTGCGCGCCGCCGCGCCCGCGACCAGCCTGGTGGGCCAGGTGATCGCCGACCGCTATCACGTGGTGAAGAAGCTGGGCGAGGGCGGCATGGGACAGGTGTACCTCGCCGAGCACGTCAAGATGGGACGGCGCAGCGCCATCAAGGTGATGAACCCGTCGCTGACGCACGACCCCGACGCGGTCGCCCGCTTCAACCGCGAGGCGGCGAACGCGAGCCGCATCACCCATCCGAACGTGTGCGCCGTGTACGACTTCGGCGAGACGCCCGACGGGCTGATCTACCTCGCCATGGAGTTCGTCGAGGGCGAGCCGCTCACCGCCCTGCTGGGGCGCGACGGGGCGCTGCCCTACCCGCGGGCCACCCGCATCTTCCAGCAGGTGGCCGACGCCTTACAGGCCGCGCACGATCTCGGCATCGTGCACCGCGACCTGAAGCCCGACAACATCATGCTCACCAAGGGTCGCGACGGCGCGGACGTAGTGAAGGTGGTGGACTTCGGGATCGCCAAGGCGGTCGGCGGCGACGAGGCTGGGCAGAAAGTCACCAAGACCGGCCTCGTGGTCGGGACACCCGAGTTCATGAGCCCCGAGCAGCTCTCCGGAGACAAGCTCGACGGGCGCAGCGACCTGTACTCACTGGGGCTGGTGTTGTTCCGGATGCTGACGGGCAAGCTGCCCTTCGAGGCGACCAGCGTACAGGAGACGATGATCAAGCGCCTCACCGACGAGCCGATAACGCTGGCGGTGTCGCGCCCCGATCTCGCATTCCCGCCGGGTTTGCAAGAGGTGCTGGACGCCGCGCTGACCCGCAGCCCGCTGGATCGCTACCAGAGCGCGGCCAAGTTCGCGACGGATGTGACGGCGGTGGTGGGCACCACGCCACGAGGGAGGGAAGCGGCGGGCCGACGCCGATGGCGAGACGGAGCTGTTGGAGCCGCCCCAGGCACCCGCTCGGGGGCGGGGCGACTCGGCCACCAAGGGGATGGCGCCCGCGAAGAAGCGCTCGCGCCTGCCCGTCCTGGTCGGGGCCGTAATCGTCCTCGGGAGTGGCGGAGCGGCGGTGGCGGTGCTGGAGGGCGGGCACAAGGCCGCTGGAAGTGCCGTGCGGCCGGACACGGCCCAACGTCTGGCGGCAAGGGATACTGCAACTCCCCGAGCCCCAGGCAACACCAAGGCTCCGAGCACTGCCGAGGCGACTAGTCTCGACCCAGCTACGATCGGAGACTTGCTCATGGGGCTGATTGAGCGGCCACCGCGCGTCATCCTGGACTCCGCGCTGGTCGCATTCAACTCGCCGGGGATCAGCACGAAAGACAAGGGATTTGCGGCCTGCCTCATGGCTCAGGCATTCAACAGACAGAACGACACCGCGAACGCGCACAAGTGGGCACAAACGGGCCTCGGCTACGATTCGGGGCTCACCTCATGCAGGGATCTCGCACAGAGCCTGGGCAGGCATTAACGCATGTTCGGACGCTCCTCCAAGCCCATCAAAGTCCAGGTCTTCGGCAAGACCGACCTCGGCAAGACGCGCGACCACAATGAGGACTGCTTCCTCGTCGCGGACCTGACGCGCGGCGAGCGCTCGCTGCCGCCGACCGTGCGCGAGCACGAGATCGGCGAGCGCGGTGCGCTCCTGGTCGTGGCCGACGGCATGGGCGGGGCGGCGGCGGGCGAGCTGGCGAGCCAGATGGCCACCGACACCATCTTCGACCAGATGGAGAAGATGTGGGGCACCGAGAAGGAGCTCACCCCCCAGCGGTTCGCCTACCGGCTGAAGGAAGCGGTCGAGGTCGCCAACGGACAGATCCACGCTCACGCCAAGGCCCATCCCGAGGTCCGGGGCATGGGCACGACCACCACGGCGGCCGGCGTGCTTGTGGACCATGTGTACATCACTCAGGTCGGGGACAGCCGCGCCTACCTGATCCGCAACGGCGTCGCGGTGCAGCTCACGAAGGACCAGTCGCTGATGCAGCGCCTCGTCGAGGCGGGCGAGCTGACGGAAGAGGAGGCGGCCCACAGCGAGCGCCGCAACATCATCCTGCAGGCGCTGGGCCCCGACCCCAAGGTGAAGGTGGACCTCACCCACCAGGAGATCCGCCGCGGCGACGTGCTGGTGCTCTGCTCCGACGGCCTTTCGGGCCAGGTGAAGAAGGAGGAGATCGCCGAGGTCGTCAGCCGGGCGAGCGACCTCGCGCAGGCGTGCGACCGGCTGATCGCGTTGGCCAATGAGCGCGGCGGGCCGGACAACATCACCGTGATCATGGCCCGGTTCGACGGCGACGGTCTCCGCCCGGCCGAGGCGCGGGAGGAGGTGGGCCACCAGATCTACCCGCTCATCGACACGGAGACGAGCACCGAGCCCGTGCCGGTCTACAAGGGCAGTCCGCCGCCGGTCCCGGCGAAGCAGGCGCGCTGGCGCCTGATCCTCGCCGCGCTGCTCGCGGTGGCGATCGTCGCCGGCGTGCTGTACTGGGTGAATCGCGGCCAGTGAAGGCCCAATTCAAGTTTCTCTCGGGGGCGCGGGTCGGACAGACCGAAGCCTTCGTCAAGGCCTACGTCGGCCTCGGGCGCCATCCCCTCTCGGACGTCCGATTCGACGCCGAGCGCGATCTCGACGTGTCGGCCCGCCACGCCGCCGTCGTGCGCCGCGGCGACACGTTCATCATCCAGGATCTGGGTAGCAGGAACGGGACGCTCATCAACGGCACGCGCATCGAGGGGGACACGCCGTTGCACGACGGCGACGTGATCGGCTTCGGTGCCAAGGGGCCGGCCTTGGAGTTCCGGATCCTCTCCACCGAGGACGCCGTCACGCGAAGCACCGTGGCGGAGGCCGCCGCGGCCCACGCGTCGCAGCCCCGGGAGATCCTCGCCGCTGTCCGCGCCGGCTCCGCCCCCCCCTCCCCCCCCCCCCGGCGCGGCGCACCAGCACCGCCATCCGTATCGCGGTGGAGGTCGCGCGCCAGACCAACCAGCTCCGCCGCACCACCAAGGTGCTCTTCGGCCTGTTGTTCTTCGCGGTCGCGGCGTTCGGGTGGATCCAGTGGAAGAACGCGCGCGCCGCGCACGAGCTGACCAACCTGCAGCATCGCGCCGACAGCCTGACGACGGAGATGAACCATCTCCTGTCCCAGTTCCAAGACCAGATCCAGACGGTGCGGCAGGCCCTGCAGCAGTCACAGACGGAAGTGGCGCGGCTGCGCGGCCAGCTCGATATCGCGGGGAGCTCGGGCGACGCGTCGGCGATGACCCGGCTGCGGGCCGAGCTCGACGACGCCGAGCGACGTCAGCGCGGCATCGCTGGTGCGGCGGCGGTGGACTACCGCGCGATCTCGCAGAAGAACCAAGACGCCGTGGCCATGGTGATCGTCGAATTCCCCGGGGACGAGCGCTTCAGCGGCACGGCATTCGCGGTGGACTCCCAGGGCACGATGGTCACCAACAAGCACGTGCTGGTGGGGGAGGAGGGGACCCGCACGCCGCAGCGCATTGCGGTGAAATTCTCCGGCTCCCGGCAGTGGTTCCCAGGCCGGTTCATCGGTATCTCCGACACGGCGGATGTCGGCGTGCTCAAGGTGGACATCCGTGGCGGCACCCCGCGCGTGCTCGGCATCGAGCGCAATGCGTTGACCCTGCAGCGCGGCGACCCCGTCGCGATTATCGGGTACCCGCTCGGCTTCGATCTGCCGATGGAAGGGCAGGCGCGAGACGTGCAGAACTTCGTGGCCGAGCCGACGCTCACCGTCGGCACCGCGAGCAAGGTGCTCAGGAGCGTAGTGCAGGTGGACGGCTACGGCGCCCCGGGCTCCTCGGGCAGCCCCATCTTCGACCGCAACGGCCGGGTGGTGGCGGTGCTGTACGGCGGCGAGCGGGAGTCCAACGGCAAGATCATCTACGCCGTGCCGGTGGCGCACGTGCTGAGTTACTTGCGGAGCCAGGGGATTCGGGTGCCTTAGAGAAGAAGAGCGTGGGGAGTGGGGAGTGGGGAGTGATTCGATCAGGTGCGCCGGAAGCTCCGGTCAGCTGGATCGTACCACTCCCCACTCCCCACTCCTCAGTCTCACCTCATGGTTCCCCGCACCCACCGTGCCGCTGCCCGCTGCATCAGCGGTTGGCCGTGCCAGCAACACAATACCGATACCGTCCCGGGGATCTGCCGAACGAGGCGCGGGTGCGCGAACAGGACGACGAGTTGCGCGCCACCGACCAGTCGCCCTAGCGCCGCCAGCGACCGCGAGCCCAGCTCCGCTCTCCCCTTCCACGACCGCGGCTCGGCATAAACGAGCACGATACCATGCCCTATTCTCCTTTTCCCAGTCCCCGCACCGATCCCCGCCTCACGCAGCGTCTTGGCGAACACATCCCGCGGCCCAACCCGATACGGCCCGCCGACGTCGTCGTCCACGATGTCCACCGCGATCGGCGCGCGCAGCGCCGGCGGCTCCCCGCGTACGAGGTGCGTGGCCCGATCGGCAAGCGTGTCCGCGAAGACGGCGTCGGCCGCAAGATCCGGCGGCCCCGCCCCCACGTCCCCTCGCCCCCACGCGCCCAAGGCCGTTTCATACCGCGTGAGCGCCTCGTCGGCCCGCGCGACCGGGATCTCTCCGCCAGTCGCATCATTCAAGGCGCGGACCACCGCCTGCCAGTCGGTGGGATAGAGCAGCGCGTCGCCCCCCGCGGCCACGGCGGCGACCGTCGCTGGCGCCTCCCGCTGCGCCGCCGTCGCGCCGGCCATGATCAGCGCGTCGGTCACGACGAGCCCGCCGAAGTTGAGCCGGTCGCGCAGGTAGCCCAGGATCTCGCGCGAGAACCCCGCCGCCCGCCCGGACGCATCCCACCCCGGGTAGGCGACGAACGCGCTCATCACGCTGCCCACGGCCGCACGGATCGCGGACACGAAGGGGACGAGATCGGTCCGCTCCAACTCGTCGGCGGCCGCCGCCACGCGGGGCAGCGTCGCGTGTGAATCCTGGAGCGTGCGGCCATGGCCGGGATAATGCTTGGCGCAGGCCTGTACCCCATGCTCCTGGCAGCCCAGGATCCACGCGGCCGCATGCTCCCCGACCTGCGCGGGATCGGCGCCGAACGAGCGCGTCTGGACGATGGGATTGCGGGGCTCGAGGTCGAGATCGCACACCGGCGCGAACGCCCAGGTGATCCCGACAGCGCGGGCCTGCGAGGCGGTGACGATGCCGCAGGCGCGGGTGGCTGCGACGTCCGCGAGGAAGCCGAGGGCCGCGGGAGGCGGGAGCTCGGTCAGACCTTCGACTTGCTGGCCGGGCCCGCGCTCCAGGTCGGCGCCGATGAGCAGCCGCCGGCCCGCCTGCTGGCGGAGCTGGTGCGCCAGCGCGCTGACGGCCTCCACCGTGCCCCCGAAGAGAATGAACCCACCGACACCGGAAGCAAGCGCGGCGTCGATCTTGGGGC
>Ga0209237_1001223_pt1 | contig 15159 bp, 13 predicted proteins | sample GraSoi013_1_40cm_2_FD_185820 | JGI IMG/M metagenome (GOLD analysis project Ga0209237, IMG submission 185820) | Grasslands soil microbial communities from the Angelo Coastal Reserve, California, USA - Sample 10_02_2013_1_40cm (SPAdes) (version 2) | ecosystem: Environmental > Terrestrial > Soil >... | reverse complement strand
GTGGACCTGCCGCCCTTCTACCCGTGGTGGCGGCCGCGCCCGTCCCCGTCGTCACGCGACTGACCACGGACGCGCGTCGACGTCGATAAGAGATCGTGATAGGTCCGATCACGAGAATTCACTCGCCTCGTCGGCCCTTCGGTGGCAGAGCGGAGCCGTTCGATCAGGTCAGCGAGACTGCGTCGACTTCCACTGCGCGACGTTGCTCTCGATCTGCCGCGCGTGGTTTTCCAGATGGTCGGCGTAGATCTGGAGCCAGTCCTCGGCGGTGTAGCGCCCGGACTCCGTGTGGTGGCCGACGCGCGTCCACGCTTCGTCGGGCAGGCCGCGGATCAGCGCTGCGGTGCTGGCGCGCACCGCCTCGACCACGGCGAGCGCCGGCTCGAGCGGCAGCTGGTGATAGTCGAAGACCCCCGCCCAGTTGTCCTGGTCATAGCCCTGGATCGTCGGGGTCTTCTCGGCGACGACGAACCGGATGCGTGCGTAGGCATTGGTCTCGGAATCGGCGCAGTGACAGACGATCTCGTGCGCCGACCATTCCTTCGGGGCCGGACGCCACGTGAGAGCCTGCGGGGGGACTCTGGCCAGCGCCCCGCGCAGGCGGGCGGGACCATCGTCGTACTGCTGGATCAGGGCCTCGCGCTTCGCGCGATCGAGCGGCATCGTCAGCGGCCTTCGAGCTTCCGGCGGAGCACCTTCGCGAGCGCCTCGGGTGCGAAGCCGAGCTGGAGCAGCGCCTGGCCCGAGTCGAAGTATTCCCGGTAGGCCGAGATCTTGCCGTGTCCCAGCTCGAAGAGGCTCATGCCCCGGAACTGGATCTTCCGGCCGGCGCTCCGCGGCACCGCGTCGGCCACGACGTAACCGAAGGTCCACTCCGCGGCTGCCCGCTCCGCCGACTCCACCACGACGTCCATGGCCCACGTGTAGTCGCGGCCCTCGCGGAACATGCGCTCGAACATCGCGCGGAGCCCGGCATGACCCCGGTGCTCGCCGTAGAAGGTGTCGTGATAGGTCGCGCCCGCCGTGAAGCAGGCGACGAGTGCGCCCACGTCCTGCCGGTTGAACGCCGTGGTGAAGTCGCCGACGATACTCATCGCACTCACTCTACTGAGCGCCCGGGACCCGCGCAACTGCGGACTTATCGGAACGCCCGGGACAGAGTATGATCTCCGTTACCGTCTACGCCCCACCATTCGGAGCGGAAAGGAACAGGCCATGAGCATCAAGCGTCACGGCGTCGGGCCCCGGCTCTCCCAGGCAGTCGTCCACGGCGACACGGTGTACCTGGCCGGCATGGTCGCGGCGGACCCGTCGGCAGACGCCAAGGGTCAGACCCAGCAGATCCTCAAGAAGATCGACGAGACGCTGGCGGCGGTCGGCAGCCACAAGTCGAAAATCCTGTCCGCCACCGTGTACGTCGCCAATATGGGGATCTATAACGACATGAACGCGGCCTGGGACGGCTGGGTCGATCCCGCCAACACGCCGGCGCGGGCGACCGTCGAAGCGCGGCTGGCGTCGCCCAAGTACCTGGTCGAGATCATGGCCGTCGCGGCCATCTAGTCAGCGCCAGGCGCGACTATAAGGTAAGGAGACCGTCATGAGAGAAGCCGTCATCGTCGCCAGCTCGCGGACGCCGCTCGCCAAGTCGTTCCGGGGATCGTTCAACCTGACGCGCCCCGACGACTTCACCGCGCACTGCATCAAGGACGTTCTCGGGAAGGTTCCCCAGCTCGACTCCAAAGAGGTCGAGGACGTGATCATGGGCTGCGGCCAGCCGCACGGCTCGCAGGGCCACAACATCGCCCGGGTGGCCGCGATGCGCGCGGGCCTGCCGGTCACGGTCGCCGGGCTCACGCTGAACCGCTTTTGCTCCTCGGGGCTCCAGGCGATCGCGATCGCGGCCAACTACGTCATCAACGACGGGGCCGACGTCATGATCGGCGGCGGCGTCGAGTCCATCACGATGGCCAAGCGCGACAGTGACCCGAACCCGTGGGTGAAGGAGCACCTCCCCGGCGTCTACATGGTCATGGGCGACACGGCGGAGGTCGTCGCCAAGCGCTACAAGATCACCCGCGAGACCCAGGACCGTTACGCGCTCCTGAGTCAGCAGCGCACGGCGCGCGCCCAGCAGGAAGGGTTCTTCAAGGAAGAGATCGCGCCGATGCACGTCACGCGCGGGATCCTCGACAAGCAGACGGGCGCGGTCGTCGGCCAGGAACCGTACTACTGCGAGAAGGACGAGTGCAACCGCGCCGACACCACGCTCGAGGGATTGCTGAAGCTACCGCCGCACTTCGACAAGGACTCCGGTCAGGGCACCGTCACGGCCGGCAACTCCTCCCAGCTCTCCGACGGCGCCAGCGCGACGCTCGTGATGTCGATGGACCGCGCGAAGGCCCTGGGCATCCGGCCCAAGCTCGTCTTCCGCGGATTCGCCGTCGCCGGCTGCGAGCCGGACGAGATGGGCATCGGGCCGGTGTTTGCGGTGCCGAAGCTCCTCAAGCGTCACGGCCTCGAGATCGCCGACATCGACCTGTGGGAGCTGAACGAGGCGTTCGCCTCGCAGGTCGTCTACTGCCGCGACCGGCTCGGCGTCGATCCGGAAAAGCTCAACGTCAACGGCGGCTCGATCTCGATCGGCCACCCATTCGGCATGACGGGCTCGCGCATGGTCGGCACCATCGCCAACGAGATGCTGCGGCGCAAGGCGCGCTACGGCGTGGTGACCATGTGCATCGGTGGCGGCCAGGGCGCCGCCGGGCTCTTCGAGGCGTGCAGCTGAAGACACTCAGCTTCGCCTGAACGAAACGCGGCCGCGAGAGATTCGGCCTCCGGCGGGCTCTGCTATGATCAGGAGCGCGCGTTGTGAGGAGGCCTTCCTGAATATCTCGATTCCGCCACTCGTGTTGCTCGCCATGGTCGCGGCCGGCTGCTCGACGGCGACCGGCCCGACCCCGGCGAGCGCGCCGGCCGCTCCTGCACGAGCCGCTCAGACCGAGAAGTCTCTCCCGAAGGGCACGCTCGATCCGCGGGAAGCCCAGGCGCGCGTCCACCTCGAGGTCGGCCGCGCGGCGATCGCCCGGGGCGACATGGCGGCGGCCACGATCCCGTTGCGCGAGGCGCTCCGCTGGGAGCCAGAGCTGGTCGAAGCCCGGGAGAGCCTGGCGCGGGCGCTCTACGGCATGGGCGATTTGGACGCGGCACTCGACGAGCTGCGCGGGCTCCTGCGTCAGCGGCCCGACGCCGTCCAGGCTCGACTCACCCTCGCCACGGTGCTCATGGCCCGGCAAGACTGGTCATCGGCTCGCACCGAGCTCGAGGTGGTTCTCCGGCAGCAGCCCGATCTCGTCCAGGCGCATTACAACCTCGGCGCGGTGCTCTATGCCATGCGGGATCTCAATGGCGCGATCGACGCATATCGGCGAGGTCTCACTCACAGCCCCAATCACCCCGACGTTCGTTACAACCTGGCGCTGCTGCTGACGGTGGCGCATCGCGGTGCCGAGGCGACGCCAGAGTTCCTGGTCGCGGCGCAGGCCGGCCACGCACGCGCACAATACTTCGCGGGGATGGCGTATGCGCGGGGCTTCGGCGTCGATCGCGATCTGAGTCTGGCCATCACGTGGTGGTCTCGCGCCGCGGAGCGCGACGTCGGCGAGGCTCAAACCGTGCTCCGCGATCTGCGTCAGACCGCGCTGGGCCGGAGCGGGCGCACGCCGACCGAGCGCCAGGCCGCCGAGCAGGCGTTTCGGGACCATCGGCTCGCGCTCTGGAGTGAGTTCCCGGAGCTGGCGCGAGCCGGGGCCGACGATACGGTCGGCGCGGCGCTGCTCCGGCAGGGCCGGGGTCGCGAGGCCGTGCGAATGCTGATCCGCGAGGCCTCGGCGTTCAGCGAACCGGCGCAGGGACTCCTCGAGTCGCTCTACGACCACGGCGTCCAGGGACAGCTGCCCGCGCACGATCCGCGGATCCTGGAGTATTTCAAGACCGCCGCCGACGAGGGCCAGGTCCGCCCGCGGATCACGCTCGCGCGATTCTACGCGGCGGGCCTCGGCGTGCCGAAGGATATGGCGCGCGCGATCGACCTTCTGAAGGCCACTCCCCACGAAGACGCTCAGCGCCTCCTCCAGGAACTCTCGGCGGCCGGCGAGGCCGTTCCCGTGCCGACCCGTCCCTAAAGGGCGCGCGCACCCGCGATGAAGACCGTGGCGCTGGCCGCGGTGATCGGCCTCGCCGCTACTCTGGTGGCCATCGGTGTCCTGGCTCTGGGGGGCGCTGGAGCGAGCGCGCTCGAGTGGTCGATCTACGACGGCTGGCTTCGCGCGCGCGCCTCTGCGCCGGTGCGCTCGGCGCTGGTGATCGTCGTCCGCGACCCGGCCAGCGAGGCCCGGTTCGGTACCGGCCCGTGGGACCGTGCCGTGCTCGCCCGAGTCATCACGAGCCTGTCGCGCGCCGGCGCGTCCGTCGTCGGCGTCGACGCCCCTCTGGGACAGCCGAGCGCGCCCGGCCACGGCGGCGCGTCGAGCGATGCGATGTTGAGTCAGGCGATCACGCTCGCGGAAAACGTCGTGTTCCCGATCGCACTCGAGCTCGCCGATGGGCGCGCGGCGGGAGACGCCTCCGCGGCGATGCCCGGGCACCGATCGTGGCCGGCCCTGTCCACGACGTCACGGGAATTTCCCGAGGCGCGACCGCTGGCCGCATTGATGCCAGGGCTCGCCCAGTACGCGAAGGGCATCGGGCACACACTGGCGCCTGCCGATCTCGACGGGGTCATCCGGAGAGTGCCGCTCTTCGTCCGCGTCGGTGATCGAGGCGTGCCGGCGTACGGGCTCGCGCTCGCCGCCGCCTTCGCGAACGTCGACCGCGCTCGAATCCCCGTCGACCGGCGAGGACGGGTGCTGATCGGTGCTGGCCTGTCGGAGGTTCCGCGCGGCCTCGAGGTCGTCCCGTTCGCCGACGCCTGGAGAGCCATCGAGGAGCGACAAGGTGAGAAACTGCAGAGCCTGGTCGCCGACCGCATCGTTCTGCTCCTCGTCGAGCCCGCGCCGGGGAGCGAGCGGCCCCCGCTCGGCCTCGCGTCGAAGCCGATCGTGATCCAGGCGAATCTGCTCGATACCATACTGGCCAGGTCCTGGCTGAGCGAAACGCCGCCCGCGGGGGCCGCGCTCGTTGCCGTTCTCCTCTCCGGGTTGGCGGCGTGGCTATGGCTGGCGCTTCGGTGGTGGAAGGCAGCGATCGGCCTCGGCGCCCTGGCGCTCGGCTACACCGCGGGTCTCGTGCTGTCTCCGTCGGCGGTCGGCGTCCTGCTCCCCCTGGCGGTGCCGCTGGGAGCGGTCGTCGTGTCCTCGGTGAGCGCGCTGTTCTGGAACCAGCTCTCGTCCACCTACCGGATTCGCCATCTCGAAGGCGAGGTCGCGGCGATCCGAGAGGCTCTCGTGCGTCAGGAATCGTCGGTGGAAGGGCTCGAGGAGGACCTGGAGGCCGCGCGGGCCGCGGTCGCTCGATCGACCGGCGGCGAGGAGGCGTTGCGTGCGCAGCTCGCCACCGCCCGAGCGCAGGAGGAAGAGACGCGCGCCCGGCTCGAGCGGCTGGAGCACCAGTCGCGGATGCTGGGCGGCGCCGCAGCGCCGCTCGGGGACGCCGAGCAGGAGCGGCTGCGTCACGAGTGCGAGCGCGTCGGCATCGTGACTCGCGATCCCGCTGTTCTCGCCGTCTTCCGGGATCTCGAGAAGGCCGCGCGCTCATCCTTGTCGATTCTCGTGACCGGCGAGCCAGGGACCGGCAAGGAGCTCTTCGCGCGGGCCGCCCACCGCCTCAGTCCGCGCGCCGAGGGCCCCCTCGTGGCGGTCAACATGGCCGCGATCCCTGCTGAGCTGTTCGAGAGCGAGATGTTCGGTCACGTCAGGGGCAGCTTCACCGGCGCCGTCGGCGACCGAAAGGGGCTCTTCGAACAGGCGAACCGGGGAACGATCTTCCTCGACGAGATCGGCGAGCTGCGGCCCGAGCACCAGAGCAAGCTGCTCCGAGTCCTCCAGGACAAGAGCTTCTACCGGGTCGGGGCGACACGCCCGACGACCGTTGACGTGCGCGTGGTCGCCGCGAGCAACCGCGATCTCGAGCGGGGCATCGCGGAGGGTTGGTTCCGCGAAGACCTCTTTTTCCGGCTGAAAGGACTCGTCGTACGGCTGCCTCCGCTCCGCGAGCGGAAGGGTGATATTCCGCTGCTCGCCGCTCGTTTCGTCCAGGACGCCGCCGCCGAGGTCGGACGTCCGCCTCTGCCGCTATCGGCCGCAGCCCTGGGCGCGATCGAACGCCGCGACTGGCCGGGCAACGCACGCGAGCTGCAAAACTGCCTCCGCCAGGCCCTGGCCCTCGCCGACGGAGTCGCCATCGCCGTCGAGGACCTTCGGCTTCCGTCTCGCGAGCCCGGCCGGGACGACTCCGGCAGCGATGCGGCCGTCCTCGCCGCCTTGCGCCAGCACGGGTTCGACATGCAGGCGACCGCCCGCACGCTGGGCTGGGACCGGAGCACGGTGACGCAGCGTCTCAAGGGACTCGGCTTCCGCTCGCTGGTCGAGTCAGACGGCGACCGGGCCAAGGCCGCGCAGGCCCTGGCCGGCGACCCGGCGCTCGGTCCCACCGTCGAGGTGAAGCTGCGTGAGTACACCGAGCACCTGTTGAGGGTCGTCGAGGGCTTCAATTCTCCCGACGACGCGACCGCCGCGTGCCGGCGGCGCTTCAAGAACCTCCCGGAGCGACACTTCCGCTCGCTGGAGCTGCTGGTCCGCCAGCACTTCGAGCGCCGCTCTGCGGTCGCCACGGTCTCACCCGCTCGAAGTCGTGAGGGGAAGAGCCCCGGGTGATGCGGGGATGCGGGGCTTCCCCGCATCGCGCTGATCGGCCCGCCGTCGCCTCTGCCCGCCAAGTCTCCGAACTCGCTGCGATTTCACCAATCCCCGCTTCGTCGTCCAGCATGGCGTGCGCGTTGCTCTGTGATGTCGGCCGGGCGCCGTCCGCACGGGGCGGATCACGGCGGTCCGATCACCGAGACGCGAAGACGTCTCGAGCCAGAAAGGAAAAGGGCAATGGCCGACACGCAGCAGCGGACGACCGAGATGGGTGGTGTGAAGGAGCTGGTGATCCTCGTCGGGGTTCTCCTGACGGTGATCGCGGGAGCAATCGGAACGTACTGGGTTCGCTCGAAAGGGGTGGAGGCGGCGCCCGAGACGAGCGCCGTCGCAGTGAAGCCGTCCGGGGAGGCGACGCGGCCCCGCGCGATGGTCCCGGCGCCGCCCGCCGGCGTCTTCCACGCCGACGTCTACTTCGACTTCAAGAGCACGCGCCTGCGCGCCGATGCCGCCCGCGTGCTCCAGGAGACGACCGGGCTCGTGGATCTGGCAAACGCCTGGGTGGTGCTCGTCCAGGGCTATGCCGACCGCCAGGGCCCGGCTGAGTACAACCGCACCCTCGCTCAGCGGCGCGCGCAGGCGGTCAAGCAGTTTCTCGTCGAGCTCGGCGTCCCCGAGACCGCGATCAAGGTGGTGACGTTGGGCCAGGACGGAGCCCTGTGCGACGACCCGGGCAAAGAATGCCAGGAGCTCAACCGTCGCGTGCACCTCGAGTTCCGCAAGCTCGCCGCCGCGGCTCCCGGCGCGCCGGCGGTGGCCGGGGCGAGCGCCAGCGATCGGTCGCAGGTCGACTCGACGTCGCCCGCCGGCGACCGGTAATCCGGTCGATGAGCCGTGCTGGTCTGATTTTCGTGAGCTTCATCTTCGCCCTGGCGGCCCCCGCCGCCAGGGCGGAGAGCGTCGGCACCGCAGGCGCAGGGCCAGGTCGCGTCACCGAAGGCACGCTGTTCTGGCGGACCGCCCAGCAGGAGACGCTCGTGCCGGCGCCCGTACTCAAGACCGACGTCACCATCGTCGTGGCCGGAATCGTAGCCCGGGCAAGCGTTCGTCAGGAGTTCACCAACCCCAGCGGCGCCTGGGCGGAGGGCATCTACGTCTTCCCCCTGCCCGAGGACGCCGCCGTCGATCACATGCGGATGCATGTCGGCGATCGGTTGGTCGAGGGTGTCATCCGTGAGCGGGCGTCGGCGAAGGCGCAGTACGAGCAGGCGAAGCAGGAAGGCAGGCGTGCGAGCCTCGTTGAGGAGGAACGGCCCAACATCTTCACGACGTCGATCGCCAACATTCCGCCGGGGGCCGGGATCACCGTCGAGATCGAATACCAGCACGCCATCAGGTACGACATGGGGCAGTTCCGGCTACGCTTTCCGATGGTCGTCGGTCCCCGCTACATTCCAGGGACTCCGGCGCCGCAACCGTCCGGCGGCACCGGCTGGGCGAGAGACACCGACCAGGTGGCGGACGCGTCGCGCGTCACTCCGCCCGTCGCGCATCCCACACGGGGGCCGCTCAACCCGGTCAGCCTTCGCGTCGAGCTCGATCCCGGCGTGCCGCTCTCTCGCCTCGAGGCGTCGTATCACCAGATCCAGACGACGCCGCTCGCCGCCGGTCGCTATCGAATCGAGCTCACTCAGGGCAGCGTGCCGGCGGACCGGGACTTCGAGCTCGTGTGGCAGCCAGTCGCCGAGGTCGCGCCGACGGCGGCCCTGTTCACGGAAAAGACGGGCGAGGAGATGTTCGCGCTGCTCATGGTGATGCCGCCCACGCCCGGCGCGCGCGACGGGCACCAATTGCCGCGCGAGGTCATCTTCGTAATCGACAACTCGGGCTCGATGCACGGGGCGTCCATCGATCAGGCCAAGGCAGCGCTGAAGCTGGCCCTCGGGCGCCTTCGCCCCACGGACACCTTCAACGTCATCCGCTTCAACCACACTACGGATGCGCTCTTCCCCCGGGCTGAGGCCGCGACCTCGCAGAACCTCGCGGTGGCCGATCGGTACGTCAGCCGGCTCCGGGCGGACGGCGGCACCGAGATGCTGCCCGCCCTCCAGCAAGCCCTCGACGGCCACGAGCATCCCGGTCGCCTGCGGCAGGTGATCTTCCTGACGGACGGCGCCGTCGGGAACGAGGCGCAGCTTTTTTCGGCGATCCACGAGCAGCTCGCGGACAGTCGCCTGTTCACGATCGGCATCGGCTCGGCGCCCAACAGCCACTTCATGAGCGAAGCGGCCCGACTCGGTCGCGGCACGTTCACCTACATCGGAAACATCGCCGAGGTGAAGAAGAAGATGGTCGCGCTCTTCGGCAAGCTCGAGTCTCCCGCTCTCACCAACGTGAGGATCGAGCTGCCGGGTGGAGCCGGCGTCGAGGTCGTGCCCGAGCGGATTCCCGACGTGTACCTCGGCGAGCCCGTGACCGTCGCGCTCAGAGCCGCGACGCTGCCCCCGCGCGTGGTCCTTCGGGGTGACCTCGGGTCCGATCGATGGGAGCGAGAGCTGCTGCTCCAGTCGACCGACGAAGGCGTGGGATTGTCGGTGCACTGGGCGCGCGCCAAGATCGCCGCGCTCCTCGACCAGCGCCGGGCCGGCTCGACCGACGACGAGGTCCGCGACGCAGTGATTGGACTGGCCCTCACGTATCATCTCGTGAGCCCCTACACGAGCCTGGTCGCCGTCGACGTCACCCCGCTGCGCCCGGGGAACGAGCTCCTCCGCAGTCATGCGCTCGAGACGAATCTCCCACACGGCTGGAACTACACCGCCGTCTTCGGTGTCGGCCAGGGCGCGACGGGGGGACGCGTCCACCTGGGGATCGGACTCACCGCCCTGCTGCTCGCCGCGCTCGGCGCCGCCGCCGTACGAGCCGAGAAGACGTGAAACGCCTCACGCTCCTCATCGTCGCGGTGTCCCTGCTCGTCGGAGTCGGGCTCTGGCAGCTCGGCCAGGGCGCCTGGATCTATGTCAAAGCCCGGCTCGCCCAGTCCCTCTTGCAGCGGGCCTGGGCGCGGACGCTCCGAGGCGAGTCGGCGGCGAAGCCGTGGCCGTGGGCGGACACCTGGCCCGTGGCGAGACTGCGGGTGCCGGCTCACGGCGTCGACCTGATCGTCCTCACCGGCGTGAGCGGGCACACGCTGGCCTTCGGCCCTGGCCACGCCCCGGGAAGCGCCATCCCCGGAGCGAGGGGCACGGCGATCGTGACGGCGCACCGGGACACGCATTTCCGTTTTCTCCAGCGCGTGCGGCACGACGACGAAATCCTCGTGGAGACTCCCGGCGTGCCGCGTGGTCGATTTCGGGTGCGGCAGATGTCGGTGGTCGATTCACGCACCGCGGTGATACGCACGGAGGTCGACTCGACGAGCCTGGTCCTGATGACCTGCTATCCATTCGACGCCGTGGTGCCCGGGGGCCCGCTCCGCTACGTGGTGACCGCACACTCGAGCGAATAGGGTCGCCGTCTGTCGGCGCGAACTGTGATATAAAACGCTCGGGCCGCATCTTCCCCCGAGGAGACGCGACGGTGCTCAAGACGCTCGCCTGGGTATACGCCGCGGGGTTCGTGGGCGTCTTCCTCATCACCCACGCGCCCGGGCTCACGGACGCCAACGGGTACCTGTTCGGCCTGTTCAAGATCGATCCCATCGACGACATCGTCCACCTGCTCTCCGGTCTGGCCGGCGGGGTCGTGGCGATCTGGGCGCCGGGCGCGATCCGCGCGTACCTCAAGGCGATCGCCGTCCTCTACGGACTGGACGCGGTCGTCGGTCTCACGCAGTCACGCGGATTCCTGGACCTCAGCCTCTTCACGCAGGGCGCGGGCGCGCCCGATTTCAGTCTGACGAACGTCCTGGTGAACCTGCCGCACATCGTGCTGGCCGGGATCGCGCTGGCGTTCGGGTTCGGCAAGAGCCCGTCGCGCGTACGTAGTGCCGCGTAGGTCGCGACCCCGCCCACGCGCCTGGACCCTCGTCAAGCTCGCCGTGGTGATGGTGGCCGTGCTCGGTTTGATCGCCCTCGCCATTCCCGCCCGCTTCATCGGCGTGCACTGCTTCAGCGTTCGCAGTCAGTCGATCAGCCGATCGCCGGAACTCGTGCGCGCCACCTCGGACGTGCAGGGCTATACCCGGAGCGAATCGTCGACCTTTCTCACCCTGCCCGAGTGGTACATCGTGTACAGCGCCGAGGAATACGCGTCGTTCGTCCGATCGCGCGCCCCCAGCGCGTTCCCGTACTTTGCCGCCATCGGGCAGTACTGGCGCTACTACGGAGCGATGTGCCGGGTCACCAGGCGCGTCTACCCCTTCGACGCGGGCGTCCATCTCATGCTCGGCGTCATCGGCCTGAGCTTCTCGATCGAGTACGGCGTCAAGGGCGCGTACGAGAACACGGTCGGCGTGGTCACCGAGGGAATCGGCTTCTATCACACCGAGGAAGACGTGTTCGCGCGCAAGACCGCGCGCGAGTACGCGGCGTTCATGCACACGACGCCATGGTACGAGTTCCCATTTGCGAGCAAGCTCGAGGCGCTCTGGAAGGAGACCCCGTTCTGGGGACTCGACGCCGTCCGCAAGTGGGAGCGGCGGCTCGCCCTGAGCGTCGAATACGCGATGAAGGCGGTGTACGCCGGGATCATCCGATGGTCCACCGGCGCCGTGTATCGGCCGGAAGACCTGGTGATCCACGCCTGGATCGACGATGCGCCCGAGCGCATCTTCGCCGACGGTCGGATCAAGAAGATCAAGGCGGTGGCCCCGCGGTCGTACATCGTCACGCTCCCTCGCTACGAGGCCTTCACGCAGGTCGTCGTCGCGTTGGCGAAGCAGGGCGTGCGGTTTCGCGAGGTCGCGGGGAACGACGAGATTCTCCTGACGGCGATCGCGCCGGGCGCCTGGGACGATCGTCTCGGAACGGCCGAGCTCCTGTTCAGCGAGAGCCTCCTGACGAATCCGGCCGCCCGACGGATCGCCGTGAGAGCGCCCGTGGCCTCGTTGCACTTGATCCTGGCCGACTTGCCGAGCCGCGGCGTCACCATCGAGCACCTCTACGACTACTGAATCGGGGGCGCCTCTGACGAGGTCCGCGCTGGGCATGGTGCGGCGGCTGATCGCACGGCCGCTCGTGATCGCCCTGCTTTGCGGGGTGCTGATCGCCTTCGTCGCGCTGCGGAAGGCGCTCTACTACGCCGCGGACCCCACGGGTGACAAGGACTGCCCGCCCCCGGCGCCCGGCGGGGCCGATCCCTCCAGGCCCGCCCGGATCCAGGTGGCCGCGCCCGCGTCACTGGTCTGGGTGCAGCGGGGCGGGACGCTCAACGATGCGAGCTGCCTCAGCCGGACACCCGTCTACGGCGTCGTGGCGGTGCGCGAGGTCGACGACGTGCGCGCGGCACTGCACTTCGCCCGCGACAACGGACTCAAAGTGTCGGTGGCGGGCGTCAGGCACAGCATGGGCGGGCAGGCCTTCGCCCGCAACGCGCTCGTGCTGGACATGACGCGGCTGAACCGGATGTCGCTCGACGCCCAGACCCGGACGTTGACGGTGGAGAGCGGCGCGACCTGGCACGCCGTCCAGACCTTTCTCCACCCGCGCTTCGCGGTGACCGCGATGCAATCGACCGACATCTTCACCGTCGGCGGCTCGATCGCCGTGAATGCCCACGGCATGGATCACCAGGCCGGCTCCGTCGGGCGGACGATCCGCGCGATGCGCGTCATGCTGGCTGATGGCTCCATCCAGCACGTGAGCCGGACCGACACCCCCCGCCTGTTCAACCTGGTCGTGGGCGGCTACGGCCTCTTCGGAGTGATCGTCGACGCCGATCTCGACGTGACCCCCAACGTCGTCTACCGGTCCGAGCGTCGCGTCATCCGCTACCGCGACTTCCCCAGCGTCTTCGACGAGCAGATCCGCGGCGCACCGCACTACGGGCTGATGTACGGCCACCTCTCCACCGCGCCTCACTCGTTCCTGGACGAGATGCTGCTCTACGCCTACCGGCTGGAGGACGTCCGCGGGGCGACGATCCCACCGCTCGGCGAGGTCCGCGCCGTGCGCCTGCGGAGGCTCGTGTTCAACCTGGCCAAGCAGGGGACGCTCCCGATGCGGCTCAAGTGGCTGGCCGAGAAATACATCGAGCCTCGCCTCGAGTCCTGCCCGGTGAGCCGGAACCAGGCGCTGGCCGAAGGCGAGGCGTGCCTGGTCTCGCGGAATCACCCGATGCACGACTCCGTGCGCTATCTCAAGAACGCCCTCGACGGCGAGACCGACATCCTGCACGAGTACTTCGTTCCGCGGAGCCAGTTCGTGGCGTTCGTCGACGGCGTGCGGAGCGTGCTGCGAGCGCGTCGGGCCAATCTCTTGAACGCGTCCGTGCGCGTCGTGCATCGGGAGGACAACGTCCTCACCTACGCGCCGGCCGAGATGTTCGCCCTGGTGCTCTACCTGAACCAGACCACCGACGCCGCCGGGCACGCCGCGATGCGGGGGCTGACGGGCGAGCTGATCGATCTCGCCGTGGGTCTCGGCGGCACGTTCTTCCTGCCCTACCAGCTGCACTACTCCGCCGAGCAGCTCGGGCGCGCCTATCCCGGCATCAAGGAGTTCGTGGCGGCCAAGCGACAGTACGACCCCGGGGGTCTGCTCACGAACACGTTCTACGAGACCTACGCGCCCCGGGTGGGCGGCTAGCCGCCCGCGGCGATCAGCGCCCAGGCGGAGTCGGCGAGCGGGCGTGCGCGCCGGCCGCGCTCCTGCGCGTTCGGGTCGTTCGCCGTGCCCGCGACGACGCGGCCCATGATGCCCTGCGCGATCGCGCCCAGCCGGAACATCGCGAACGCAAGGCAGAATTCCCAGTCCGCGATCGCGGCGCGGCCCGCGCGCCGGCAGTAGGCCGCGACGTACTCTTGCTCCGTCGGAATTCCGAGCTCCGCCAGATCCTTGTCCGCGAGACCCTCCCATTCGCGCGTGAAGCGATACGGCAGACAGTAGTAGGCCAGATCGGCGAGCGGATGGCCGAGCGTCGAGAGCTCCCAGTCGAGCACGGCGACGACGCGCGGCTCGGTCGGATGGATGATGACGTTGCCGAGCCTGAAGTCGCCGTGGACGAGCGCTGTCTCGTCGCCGGGTGGGATGTGCTCGGGCAGCCACGGGATGAGCCGCTCCATCGACTCGATCTTCTCCGTCTCGGAGGCGCGGTACTGCTGGGTCCAGCGGTGAAGCTGGCGCGCGAAGTAGTTGCCCGGCCGCCCGAAGTCGGCGAGGCCGAGCGCCTGCCAGTCCGCCGTGTGCAGTCGCGCGAGCACGTCGATGAGCGACTCGTAGATCAGGCGACGCTCCCGCGGCGTCACGCCCGGGATCGCCGGGTCGGTGATGACGCGCCCGTGCACGCAGTCCATGATGTAGAACGCCGTGCCGATGACCGCCTCGTCCTCGCACAGCACGAACGTGCGCGGCACGGGGAAGCCCGTCTTCCCCAGCGCCGTGATGACCCGGTACTCGCGGTCGACGGCGTGGGCGGAGGGCAAGAGCTTGCCCGGGGGTTTGCGGCGCAGCACGTACTCCCGGCCACCGGCCGACAAATAATAGGTCGGGTTCGACTGGCCGCCCCGGAACTGCCGCACCTCGAGCGACCCACCGAAACTCTCCACGTGCTCGCGCATGTAGCGCGCGAGCGCGCCGATGTCGAATCGGTGCGCCTCCCGGACTTCGGCGGTCTGCGCGATCATCCCTCTCGATCTCCTCCCGTGCGCGCGCCAGTATAATCCCACTCGCGGTCTTTCCACTTCCGGAGGACGGCTCACGATGGTCGCGCGCAGGACGATCCCATGATCCGCGAGGTGCCGGGACGCCGGCCCCGCATCGATCCGGATGCGTACGTCGATCCGCAGGCCGCCGTGATCGGCGACGTGACGATCACGGCCGGCGCGTCGGTCTGGCCCTTCGCGGTACTGCGAGGCGACCAGGACAACTACGTGACGCTCGGCCGGAACTCGAACGTCCAGGACAACTCGGTGCTGCATGTGACGCCGGAGTTCCCGTGCATCGTCGGCGACAACGTCACGATCGGCCATCGCGCGGTCGTCCACGCCTGCCGGGTCATGAACAACGTGCGCATCGGTATCGGCGCCGTCGTCCTGGACGGCGCCGTGATCGAGGAGGGCGCGCAGGTCGGCGCCGGGGCGCTGGTGCCACCCGGAAAGATCGTGCCCGCGGGCTGGCTCGTCATGGGCGTGCCGGCGAGGCCC
>Ga0209237_1001219_pt1 | contig 15190 bp, 15 predicted proteins | sample GraSoi013_1_40cm_2_FD_185820 | JGI IMG/M metagenome (GOLD analysis project Ga0209237, IMG submission 185820) | Grasslands soil microbial communities from the Angelo Coastal Reserve, California, USA - Sample 10_02_2013_1_40cm (SPAdes) (version 2) | ecosystem: Environmental > Terrestrial > Soil >... | reverse complement strand
GCCTTCAGGGCGGCGATGGCGGTCACGCCATCATCGTACTACAAAGACGGAAACGCGGAATCGCGGAAACGGGGAAACGCGACCGGGCAGAGGGCGAGGGTGAGCTTGTGCTGTGTCCCTTTCGCGTTGCCGCGCTACCGCGTTTCCGCGTTTCCGCTCGGTAAGATCTCCCGGACGGCCGCGAGGAGCTCCATGGGATTAAAGGGTTTGGTGAGGATGCGGTCGGCGCCGGATTGCTGTGCTCGCGTCAGCATCTGGGGGGTGCCGAATCCGGTAATCAGCACGACCCGGATCTGGGGGTAGGTGGCCTTGGCACGCTCCAGCACCTCCAAGCCGGAGATGCCGGGCATGCGGATATCGGAGATGACCAGCGCGAAGGCCTCCCGGGTCAGTAGGGCAACGGCATCTTCGCCGCTGGGGGCGGTAATCACGGTGTACCCGGCGCGGCTCAGCACCCGCGCGCACAGGTCGCGAATCGACTCCTCGTCGTCGACCACAAGGACGCGGGCCGCGACGGGGCGAGGCTGCTGGGCGGTTTGTATGGAGGTCATGAGTAGGTGACCGCGACTGGAAGACACACCGTGAACCGGGTCCCCGTCCCAAGCGTGCTCTTCACCGCTATGGACCCGCCGTGGCGTTCCACGATGCGCTTGCTGATGGGCAGCCCGAGCCCGGTGCCCTTGCCATCTTCCTTGGTCGTGAAGAAGGGATCAAAGATGCGCTCCAGCTTGTCCTCGGATATGCCTACCCCGCTGTCCTGGAACGAGATTTCCACCTGCGGTCCGGTTCCGTTCCCGGTGACTTCACGCGTGCGGATATCCACGGCGCCGCCGGCGGGCATGGCGTCGATCGCATTGTTCAGAATGTTGATGAAGACTTGTTTGAGCTGGTTGATGTCACCCATGATTTTGGGGACCGACGGATCGAGGTTCGCCGTGATGTTGACGCGCTGCGACTCGGCGCGGCGGCGGATCAGCGGGAGGACGCTCTCGATCGCCTCGTTGATGCTGGTCTGTTCCATCGCGGAGTCGGTCTGCCGGGCATAGCCCAGCAGGTCCCGCACGATGGCGCGCGCCCGCAGCGCTTCCTTCTCAATGACCTCCAGATCGCCGCGCTTGGCGTCATCCGGCGGCGTCTCGCTCAAGATCAGCGAGGCGTAGCCCAGCACGCTGGTCAAGGGATTGTTGATCTCGTGCGCCACGAACGCCGCCAGTTCGCCGATCGTGGCCAGCTTGGCCGACTGCATGAGCTGGAACTGTGTTTGCTCCAGCATGGCCATCTGACGCTGCAGGTTCTCGTACAGGCGCGCATTCTCGATCGCCACGGCGATCTCATCCGCCAGCGTCTGCAGCATCGACAGGTCGTCCGGAGAAAACCCGGTGCCCGGGCGCAGCCACACCCGCAGGTCGCCGATCGACTGTCCGCGATACAGGATGGGGATGCCGGTCGCCGCGGGATCGGCCACCGACGTTTCCGCCTCGTCCGCCAGCAGCAGTTGCACACGCTCGAAGTCGAAGGCCTCCTCGATGAGGCGCGAGGTCTGCTGCAGGAGGACATCCACGCTGTGGATCGTGACGATTTTCTTGGAGACTTGCGTGATGGCACCCAACTGCGCGCTCTTCCGGCGCTCCCGGTCGAAGAGCTGGGCCTTCTCCACCGCCACGGCCGTCTGGCTGGCCATGGTGGAGAGCAGGTCCAGCTCCTGCGGAGTGAGGACACGGCGCGTGCCGACGACGATCATGCCGACGGCGCGATCGCCGACGGTCATGGGGATCGCCACCGCCATCGCATCGCGATGGAGCCGGCCATACTGGCTGAGCTGCGCAATCTCCGCGTGATCGGGTCCGGCTTCCAGGGCTAGCGGCGTCCGGGCCTGCAGGACGCGCCGGAAGATCGGCTCGGACGCATTCCTGGAAAACGACGGGAACGTCTCCTCCTCAGTTCGCCACAGGCCGAAGCGGATGAGATTGGAGTGTGATTCGTACACGCCGGCGCCAAAGGCGTCCGCGGGGACGATCTTGCGCACCTGCGCGTACAGCGCTTCGTAGATTTGCTGCAACTCCAGGCTGCTAGTCAGGGCCCGGGCCAGTTCGTTCAGGCTGGCCAGTTGCTGGGCGCGGCCTTCGGCCTCTTGCTGGCTCCGGCGGATGCGCTCCGCGTCCTCGATCTGCAGGCGCAGCATCTGCGACAAGCCGATCAGCGGGAGTGTCAGCAGCACCGTGCGCCACGGGTTCACGATCCAGAAGTCGGCCACGGCGGCGCCGAGCCAGATCAGGACCATCTCGCGGTAGAAGCTGGACCGCGAGATCACGCCGACCTGCCCGAAGGGCTTGCCGGCGACCAGCGTGATGGCCATGGTGACCAGGGCGCCGTTGGCGAGGTAGAACACCACACCGGCGGAGAACGCCGCGCCGTACCACTGCACCGCCATCGCCCCAGAAATACTCTCCGGCCGCGCGATCGCCCACACCACCTCGGCCATGCTGACCGAGACCACATGCTGCGCGACGTTGAAGGCGCCCTGATACCAGGGCAGCTCGCGGCGTTTGAATCCGTAGGCGGTGAAGGTGATGAGGACGAGCAGAATGCTGTTGCCGGCAGGGAAGAGCAGGACGGTGGCCACGATCACCGCGTTGATCAGCGACCAGGCGATGCCCTCGCGGCCGGGCATGATCACGCGGACGCCGACCAGCTGCGTCAGGAGTGCCGCCGCGACGAAGACGGCAAACGGCAGATCCAGCCGCGGCGCGGCTCCCGGTAGCTGCGGCAGGATCGCCGCCAGGATGCCGCCGGCGATGATGACCCCCAGGATGTAGACGCGGGCTGGCGTCGAGAGGTTCTTCATATCCCTGCCCCGACAGAAGCCAAATGGCCCGGGGCCGCCTCAACTGTCCCGGCGGCCTCCCGGCCAACCTCTGCAGTTAGACTACCGCCGGGTGGAATCCTCCACCGGGCGGAGCGCCATGCTACTGCCAGACTGTAGGAACCGCGTCAAGAGTCTCCCAGGTGGCCGACTCCCACGTCGCGGACTCCGGCGCTACCTGACCCCACGATACCGATGCTCCTACGCACACCGCCAGAATCACCATGACGGAGGCAATCAAGACCTTTCTCATCGTCGTTCCCTCCCGTGAGATATACGTCCTTGCTACCCCCTAAATAGAGCAACTTTCGTACCACGCTCCCACTTTCTAACCAAGTTTCGTTGGAAGACCTTATCGAAGTCATGCCCCCGGAAGGGGCGGGCTAGATGGGGAGAAGGCGCCGGCTGGCGCAGAGGGAGGAATACAACGAGGGGGTCCGGATGGACCCCCTCGTCACTACCAGTCCTGATGTCCTGATACGGCCGGAACTACTGCCAGACTGCAGGAACCGCGTCAAGAGTCTCCCAGGTGGCCGACTCCCACGTCGCGGACTCCGGCGCTACCTGGCCCCACGATACGGACGCGGCAGCAAACATCAGGAATCCGAACAAGAATGCAGCGATCACCTTGCGCATTGATTGACTCCCTCTTCCTGCTGAGATAGACCCGTCATCTCGCCGGCAAGGAACCTTGTTGCCTGCGGCCTGCCGAATCGAGATGTGAGCCGGTCTCCGAACAGATGGCTCGCTGACTGTAACACAGGGCATACAGGCTGTCAATGTAAGTTCCCTCTGCCCTTTCTATCGGCATCATGCCCAAAACTTTAAAGAGATGGGACCAGGCGTCCGGCGACAAAGGTGCCCGTGCCGGACAGGAAACCGCAGGCGCGGGGCTCCTGGTGCCCGGGGCCCTTCGCGCCGTCGTTCCACGCTGGGTGGCATAGGAATTGCTCCTTAAGCGGACAGGCTTCTCTCTGGTGACGTCCGAGGTGTGATGCACATGGGTTCCACGGCCGGACAGCTTCGCCAGATTCTGGAACGTGAGTTGGCCATACACCGCGAACTGCTGCGGCTGGCGCGCTCGCGACACCTGCTGCTGAAGCAGGGCCGCTTTGACGAAGCCGCGGACCTGGCGGTGCTGGAAGCCGCCTATATTGTCACCCTGCGGGAGCTGGAAGCCAGACGCCGTCAGCTGCGCCACAAAACTTCCACAACCGTTCCGGATGTGGCCACGTTCACGCGGCAGATCGCCACGCTGGTCCGCGGCCTCGGCGCGGTGGAGCGCGCCAACCGCACGTTGTGGTCGGAGCGGGTGCTGGCCCCTGCCTTGGCGGCGATCGCGTCGGCCAGCACCTCACAGGCGCAGGCCCGGCTGAATTGATGGATACCCTCGTGCCTTCCATCTCGGGCGGCGGTGACTTCGTCAACCTCTTCGAGCGCGCGCGCCGGGCGCTGACGTCACGGCTCCAGCTGGAGCCGGTGATCGCCGACGCGCTGGCGCTACCAGGTTCTGCGAATCAATCGGGGATGTGGCCGTCCGGCCCCGGGGCGGAACTGGCGCAGGATACCCTGCGAGCGGCGCCCGCGCGCCTCGTCGCGGAGTTGGCCGTTGATGAGCGAACCCGCCGCCTTGTCGTGCGGGTCGTCGACGTCCAGACCAGGACCACAGTGCGGGAGCTTCCGCCGGCCGCGCTGGCAGCGGTGGCGGCGAAGCTCGGAAGGGTTATCACGATCGGGCAACGATAGGATTCCCCGCCGTCTCTATACTCCGAACGCGGGAGCCGGGTGCAGGCGAACCTCAGGGGGGACGCTGCGACGCCGCCCGCACGGAGAGGGACGGCGGGGCTTTTTGTAAAAGAACAGTCCGCCGTCAACGGTCCGTAGTCTGCAGTCAATTGGTGTGAGGAGGGCTGGCTTTTGACTGCCGACTGGAGACGGCTGACGGCTGACGTCTTCTTGGTCTACTGCTCGAGCGACAGAGGTATAACTCCGCAGGACCCCCATTTCGGCCCAAGAAGAGAGTGCTGATGGTCACCGATGGCACGTCCATCCTCGTCGTCGACGACGAGGAGAACCTCCGGAATTTGCTGATCAGGATTCTTCGCGAAGACGGCTACACGGTCGAGACCGCCGCCGACGGCGAAGAAGGGCTAGCCAAGTATAAGGCCGGCCGCTACGATCTCGTGCTCCTCGACCTCAAACTGCCCAAGCTCGATGGCATGAGCGTGCTGCGGTCGATCAAGGAGCACAACCCCGACGCGCTGGTCATCATCATCACCGCGTTTTCGACGATCGACACTGCCATCCAGGCCATCAAGCTTGGCGCCTACCATTATGTCGGCAAGCCCTTTCGCCCTGAAGAGTTGATGATCGTGGTGAACCAGGCCCTGGAGCGCAGCCGCCTGATGCAAGAGAACCGGGCGCTGCAACAGGAACTGATGCGGACATTCAAGTTCGAGGGGATCGTCGGGGAGTCTCCGAAGATGCGCGACGTGTTGCGGCTGGCGTCCGCCGTCGCGCCGACCGATGCCACCGTGCTGATCTACGGGGAGACGGGCACCGGGAAAGAGTTGCTGGCCCGCTCGATCCACTTCCAGAGCCCGCGCGCCAACGGCCCGTTTGTGGTGGTCAACTGCGGCGCAATCCCCGAGATGCTACTGGAGACGGAACTCTTCGGCCACGAGAAAGGCGCATTTACCAGCGCGATCACCAGCCATGTCGGCCGGTTTGAGCGCGCCCAAGACGGCACGGTCTTCCTGGATGAGATCGCCGACATGAGCTTGTCGATGCAGGTGAAGTTGCTGCGCGTGCTCCAGGAGCGGGTCATCGAGCGCGTTGGCGGCAACAAGCCCATCGATGTCAACGCCCGCGTCGTGGCAGCCACCAACAAAGATCTCAAGAAGGCGATCGCCGACAGCCGGTTCCGGGAGGACCTGTACTACCGGCTGGCCGTCATGCCGCTGGAGTTGCCGGCGCTGCGCGATCGCAAAGAGGATATCCAGGTGCTGGCCTACCACTTTCTGAACAAGTACGCGGTGGCATTCGGCAAGCGGATCAAAGGCTTCACTCCGGCGGCGATGAAGAAACTGCGTAGCCACGGCTGGCCGGGCAACGTCCGCGAGCTGGAGTACACCGTCCAGCGCGTGGTCATTCTGGCCACCGGGGAACTCATCGACACCGAGGAGATCTGGCTGGACGAACAGCCGTCCCCGGGGGCGAAGTTCCCGAAGGCGTTCTCGCTTGGTGAAGTCGAGCGCCGGCACATTCACGCGGTCCTGAAGATGACCGCGTGGAACCTGGACGAGGCCGCGCGGGTCCTGGGAATTGACCGTGCCGCCCTCCAAACAAAAATCCAGGAATACAATATTTCGGCGGAGGCCGGCTAACCCATGGTCTACCCCTGCCCATTTTTGTTTGGCGGGCGTGGCACGAAACTTGCTCTAGGGTGGCGGTGCGAGAGGACCCCCAGCCAGCGTGAGGTTAGACGCGCCCCATGAACGACAAGGAGTCGATGGTGCTCCCCAAAGCCAGAATACTTGTTGTCGATGATGAAGCGTCCATCCGGGAGCTGTGCGTCCGGATTCTCGGCCGGACCTACGAGGTCAGCCCTGCTCCCGACGGTCCCACCGCGATCACCATGGCCCGTGCGCAGACCCCGGATCTCCTGCTCACCGACATCCGCCTGCCCGGCATGACCGGCCTCGAGGCGGCCCGCCAGATCGTGGCGGAGGCGCCGGACGTCTCCGTGGTGGTCATGACCGGGTTCAGCGAGTTTGACAACTTACTGGAGACCGTGAAGCTCGGTGTGAACGGGTTCCTGATGAAACCGTTCACGCCCGACGACCTGCGCAAGACCGTGGAAGAAGGTCTGCGCAAAGGGCTGTTCTTCAAGCGCAACACCCGGCTGCGGGCGCTGCAGCCTCTGCTGGATCTGCGCGGCACCCGGCTGGGGGACGTGGATCAGGGCCGGGTTTTTCAAATTATCACTGAGACGGTGTTGCATGAGCTCGACGCGCACAACGTGACGCTCGTCGCTCTGGACGAGGACGGACAGGAGCTGATGGTGACCACCTCCGCGGCAGGCGACGGCGCGGCAGTGACAACCACCGGCCATCCCGACGCCGCCAAGGTGTCAGCCTCGTGGCGGGTGGCCCCGAAAGACTTGCTAGGGGCGGACGGCATTCCCGAGGCCAGCGCCGACGATGAGGGACGGACGCTCTCGGCTCCGCTGCACTCCGGGGGCAGCGTCGTTGGCGTCCTGACTGCCACGCGTTCGACAACGCCCTTTAGCGGCACTGACCGCGACGTGCTGCGGGTTATCGCCGCGCAGGGCGCGATTTCGATGGAAAACATCCGGCTGTCCCGGCGCCAGCGCCGCCTGTACTGGAACATGATCTATGCGTTGGCAGCCACCGTGGATCTGCGCGACCATCCCACGCGTGGCCACTCCGACCGGCTCGCACAGTACGCGGAGGCGATTGGCACGCGCCTGGGATTGCCGTCGGATCGCCTGGAGGACTTGAAAATCGCCGCGCTGCTGCACGATATCGGCAAGATCGGCATCGCAGATGGGGTGTTGCTGAAGCCTGGACGCCTGACCGCCGAGGAATATGACTGGATGAAGACCCACACGCTGATGGGGGCGAAGATTCTGGCCATGGCGGACTTCTCGCCGCGCGTGGTCGAAGCCGTCTTGTTCCACCACGAGCGATTTGATGGGACAGGCTATCCGTTGGGGCTGCGCGGCGATCAGATCCCCGTGGAGGCGCGCATCCTGGCCGGCGCCGACGCCCTGGAGAGCATGACCAATAGCAAAAAGAGTTCCTACCGCGCGGCCATGCCGCTGCCGCAGGCGCTGGCCGAGCTCGAGCGAGGGCGGGGGACGCAGTTCGACCCGCAGGTGATCAGCGCCCTGCTGGCCTGCCTCCAGGCCGGCGACCTGCGTCCGCTTGGGACGGAGGACGAGGCCGTCACCGTGCCGGAGACGGCCTGAGGGCGGAACGACACCGTGTCCATGGATCCGCGCATTCATACCTCAGTCGGCGTCAATCCGCAGCTGCACCAGCGCATGGTGCCCAAGCTGATGATGGTCAATGCGCTCCTGGTGCTGCCGCTCAACCAGCTGCTGGCGCGCATTGAGCAGGAACTGGGTGAGAACCCGGCGTTGGAACTGGATGAAATACCGGCCTCCCCTGAGCCCGACTGGTCGGGTGAAGAATCCGGGCAGTCACTAGCGACCTGGACGTCTGATGACGAAGAGTTCGATCCTTTCTCCCGCATGGCGGCGCCGGTGTCGCTGCAGGAACACCTGATGATGACACTGCAGGCGCAAGGGCTCTCGGCTCGCGACCACGCCATCGGCGAGCGGCTCATCGGGTACATCAACGAGAACGGGTACGTGGAAGCGACCACCGTGCAGGTGGCCCAGGAGATGAACGCGGAGGTCGAAGAGGTCGAGGCGGTCTTGGGGCGCATCCAGCGCTTCGAGCCCGTCGGCGTCGGCGCACGCAACGTCGAAGAGTGTCTGCTGCTGCAACTCCGGGTGATGGAGCCGGCGCCCGCCAACCGGTTGGCCCAGCGTCTGGTGGAGACGCATCTGGCGGACCTGGCCGCGCGGCGGTTTGAGAAGGTGGCGAAGGACCTCGGGGTCACCATCGCCGAGGTGAAAGACGCCCACGAGTTCGTCAAGGCCAACTGCTACCCTTATCCCGGCGAGCGGTATCGCAGCGAGCAGGACGGCGGTCGCCTGCGCCCGGCCGAAGTGGCGCGGGCTGACGTCATCATCCGCCAAACCGAGGACGGCTTCACCGTGGAGCTGTGCCGGCGGGATGCGTTCGCCCTCCGCGTCAACGCCTTCTATGACGACCTGCGCCGGCAGATGCGCCGCGCGGCATCCGGGTATTCCGACAAATCGCGCGATCACGTCCGTGATTACGTCGGCCGTGCCAAGCTGTTCATCGAGGTCCTGGCTCGCCGCAACTGGACGTTCGCCAGCATCGTGCAGACGATTGTGCGCACCCAGTGGGAGTTCGTCGAGCGCGGCGAGGCGCACATGAAACCGCTGACCAAGGCGATGATCGCCGCGGAACTCGGCATTAGCGAGTCCACCGTCAGTCGTGCGCTGGACGCCAAGTTCGCGCAGCTGCCCAGCGGCCGCGTGGTGAGCTTCGAAATCTTCTTCGATCAATCGCTCCCGGTGAAGGAGCGTATTCGAGCGCTCATTGCCGCGGAGACGGATCCGCTGACCGATGAGCAGATTGCCCGCCTGTTGACGGCCGAAGGGACGAAGATCGCGCGCCGTACCGTCTCGAAGTACCGGGAAGAGATGAAGATTCCGCCGTCGACGGCCCGAGGCCCGCTGGCGGAGGCGACGTAACGACGTTGAAGCGCTGAAACGGTGAAGCGATACCGCCTCGGCTCTCGATAGACCGCTAGTCTGTCAGTCCTTCCGCTCGTTCCGTGGGTTTCATCAGTCCTGCTGGTTCGTTCCCACGCTTCAAACTTCCGACGTTTCAACGGCCATTCGGGCGTGGCACGCTCCTTGCTCCTCTTTTTTCGTAGCACGGCGAGCGATCTTTGCCGCTGGCTGGATACAGGAGGATGGCATGGCAAAGCGCAGTCGACGGAGTCGGCCTCTCCCCGAAGGAGCATCCGCGCACGCGCCCGACCGGGCGCACCGCAACGGCCAGCCCCTTGCCGCGGAGGCGGAGGAGATGGCCCTCCGGCTGGAGTGCGCCAAGCTCGCCGGTGAAGAGTTGCCGCTGCGGCTGGCCTACGAACGGTACCTCGATCTGGTGCACCGGGCCATTTCGTTTGAGCACGGGACGCTCTACGTGACCGAATGGATCAGCGGCCGGCTATTGCCCGTGGCCGTGCGCGGGAACCGGGTAGAGCTGGCTGATCGGATCCGGTTTGCCCGCGGCTCGGGGCTCTCGGCCTGGGTGGCGCAGGAAGGCCGCGCCGTGGTGATCCCCGATCCCGGGTCCAACGGCAACCGATCTCCCTTCTCCGATGCGGCGCTGCGCGCGTTCCTGGCCTTCCCGCTCGTTCAGCAGGGCGTGGTGGCCGGTGTCCTGGCGCTGGCCCGTACGGACCGCACCTATGCCGAGGACGAGTTCGCGCGCCTGGGCCGGCTGGCCGAGTCCCTGGCGCAGACCCTATCGAAACTCCGCCGCGAGGAACGGTTGCGCGAACTGATCTTTCAGGACGGTGAGACCGGATTGAGCAACAGCCATCACTTCCTGGCGCGCCTGGAAGAAGAGATACAACGGGCCCGACAGCATACGACCGAGTTCGCCGTGGCGCTGCTGGAGGTGGAACTCTCCACGGGACCTCGCCGCGCGGCCATCATGCAGGCGTTCACCCAACAGCTTCAGGGGACTATGCGCACGTGCGATATCGCGGCCAACCTGGGCGGCGGGCGGTTCGGCCTGCTGCTGGCCGGGCTCGACCGAGAGAAGGCCGCGGCCATCGTCCATGGTGTAGCCCGCGCCGCGCAGCAAGAACTGCCGCAGACAGCCGGGACGCCGTGGCGGATGCGGCTGGGCCTGGTGGGCAGCGCAGACCAGGATGAATCACCCCATGCGCTGCTGCAGCGCGCCGCGGCAGCGCTTGCCGATATCTCCTGAGGAGCCGGAAATGGTCGCGGATTCCCAGTCTGTTGCCAGTTTGTGGCAGGTGTTCAAGGAGGCCCACTCCGTGGCGGTGCGCGAGCGTCTGGCATTAGCCTATCTCCCGCTCGTACGCGTCCAGACCAGGCAGATGACCAGTCGTGTTCCGCCTACGGTCAAGAGCGAGGATCTGGAAGGCTATGGAATGATCGGCCTCCTGGAAGCCATCGACCGGTTCGATCCGGACCGCGGGATCCCGTTTGAGGTGTTCGCCCGTTTGCGGATCCGTGGCGCCATGTATGATTACCTGCGCACGCTGGACCTGCTGCCCCGCATCGCGCGGCGCAATGTGCACCGGGTGCAGGCGCAGGTGCGCGCACTGACGCGACAACTCGGCCGCCTGCCCACCGATGAAGAGCTGGCGGAGGCGACAGGGCTGGCGACCCGCCAGTTGGGCCGGGCCCGCACCGATCAGCACGCGGCAGTGCCGCTGTCGCTGGACGAGTTCGGCGACGCGGACCGGTTCCCCGAGGCACTGGCGCGGGATGCCGGTGGCGACGTCGTGGGGAGCATGGAGCAACAGGCGCGCAATGCGGAACTGTGGCACGCCATCGAAGCGCTGCCGGTCCGCCACAAAGTCGTGATCGGGCTGTACTACTGCGAAGGGCTCACCTTATGGGAGATCGGCCGCGTGCTCCGCGTAACCGAGTCTCGAATCAGCCAGATGCGCGGCGAAGCGCTGCAGTCATTGCGCACCCACCTTGCCTTGCGGTCCTGGCTGGACGGTGAAACGCGTCTCACCGGCGGCGGGAATTCCGACGCCACGGTGGTGGCCTGAGGTCAGGCTAGTGGGCTCGCGGGGCGGGTACAACACTCCTGTGACCAACGAACAGCAGATCAACGAGCAGGTGCAGACCGTGCTCACGGAGCTCCGACGGCAGTCGGCGGCTCAGGCTGTTCTGATGCTGTCTGGTGATGGGGTGGTGTTGCACTCCATCGGCGACCTCCAAACCGACCTCGATGCCCTGGGGGCCTACGCGGCCAGCAGCGTGATGGTGTCTGAACGCCTGGGGGAGAGCGCCGCATTCGGCCCGCCCGAGGTTGTGATGATGGTGTACGGCGGTCGTGCGGTGGTGATGGCACCGCTGGGTCCGGTGGTGGCCGTGATCATCGGAGCGGCCTCGCAGCTAGGCATGCTGCGGCTGGCAGTGGCGCGGTACCTGGACGACCTGAGCGCAGCGCTCCGGGGGGAGCTGCCCTCCGGACCTCACGCCAGCGAGACGCCGGCCTCCGCCGGCGACGACTCCATGGCTGACGAGGATCTCTCGGGCATCCGCATCAATCCAGGACTGGTGTAGCCGCCTGGTGCGGTAGGCAGTTTCGTCTTCCCCCGTTTCTCGAACTCCTGCTCTTGATTTGCTCGCAACCGCACTATGCGGATTTCCAATCTTCACAGGGTCTGCCGGGACCCGACACGATCGTCGCAGAGTATCTTGGTTACCAACCGTAGGGGTGAAGATCTCTTTCCCTTGGTCCCCACCAAATTTCCGTTGAGCCAACCTCAAATTCCTCCCAGGCGCAGCCCGTCTAGCGATCTTCGCCACAGGGCAAACCTCTAATAGTCGCCGGGCACCCTGCGCGCACGATCTAGGACCTTCGGACGGTCCCTCGCGGGCTGGCACGCAACTTGCTCACTATAGAAGATTGGCCCCGCGGCCTGTGGTACGTGGCAGCGCGCGGGAGAAGCGATGCAATCGGAGGCAGCACCGATGAAGCAGCAAACCAAATTCATCCATATCATCCTGGGGACCCTGATCGTGGTGGCCCTGGCAGTCGGGGCAGGCTACGGCGCGACGGCCACAGGGAGCCAGACGGTGACCATCACCGCGGCGAACGCCATCGAAATCACAGTCCCGGGCACGGCGTCTATCACCGCCAACGCCGGCGTCGCCGGCGGTTGCGGGACGGCGAACACCAGCATCACGGTGAAAAGCAACAAAGTGTGGAGCCTGCAGATCCAGGCCAACTCCGCGTACACGGGCGGAAAGGCGAAGAACGCCAGCAGCGTCTTCCTGACGAATGCGTTCCAGTGGGGGACTGACGGGTCGACATACAGCAACATCACCACGGCTTACGCGGACGCCTTCACCAGTCAGGCAAAGACGGGCAGTGCGGGTGTCTCCAAGACGGTCTACTACAAGCAGTGCGTGACGTACGATGACGATCCGGCCGATTACACGATCGTGGTCGATTATCAGGGCTCGAACTAGCACCGTCCAGGATCGACACAGCAACAGGTGTGCAGGGAGGCTGATGCGGAGCCGGTCACCATCCGGCGGCAGCGGCCTCCCTCGTGACTGATGAGGATGATGCCGACCAGGATCTTGAGAACCGTAGCGGTCTGCAGTGTGATGCTGCTAGCAACGCTGTTGGTGCCACCGCATGCGGAGGCAACCCTCATCATCACCGTGCCGGCCACCGCCGTGATCGGATCGACGCTGCCGACGTTCTGCAGCACCACCTCGACGACCATCACCGTCACCAGCAGTAGCAAGAATTACGATCTCCGCATCCGGTCAGCACCCGCGACCTACCCGAACGGCAAGGCAAAGGACAGTTCCTCAACCGAGATGGTCAATACGTTCCAGTTCGCCACCGCGGCCGGTGGGCCGTTTACCCCGATCAGTTCAACGTACACGAATGTGTTCTCGAACCAGCCAAAGGGTTCAAACATCAGCCGAACCGTTTACTACAGGCAGTGTGTCGACTGGGGTGACGGTGCAGGCAACTACACGATTCAGGTGGATTACGCGCTGGTGGAGCTCTGATGGGACGAGAGCCACCCAAGCGGCCTGAGGCGCTCACAGGCCGTCGGCTCAGGCTAAAAGTGTGGCTCGCCATGGTCCCGGTCGCTGCGCTGCTCGGCTTCAGCACCATGCCCACAGATGCCCAGCCGATTCGGTACGGCATCAGCCCGGGCGAAATCGAACTTGTGCCGCCGCCGGGGGGAACGGCCAGCGCCGTTCTGGTCGTGTACAACAAAGCGCCGAATACCGCACGCATGCGCGTCGCGGTGCAGGATCTCTACGTCCGTCCCGACGGAGTAGCCGATGTGCTGGAGCCAGGCAAGTTGTCCTGGTCGGTGGCCCGGTTCACGCGCGTGCAGCCGGCAGAGTTCGATCTCGAGCCGGAGCGGCAGATGCCGGTGCGGATCGCGGTGACGGTTCCTCCTGACGCCCGGGGCGGGCTGTACGGGATGATCGTCGTCACCTCGACACCGGTCTTGCAGATTCCCGCCGCGGGGAAGGGGACCTTCGTTGTGGTGGCGCCGAAGTTGGCGGCTCGCCTGCTGGTCGCCATCCGCGGCACCGAAGTCGTCCAGGGCGCCATCGTCAACATGCTCGCGGCCCCCCGGCCGCACGGCGCCGGCGCGGATATCAGGGTGGCGTTTCGCAACAAAGGCAACGTGCATCTGCACACGCGCGGCGAGGTCGAGATCCTCGACGCCTCTGGCCAACGCCTCGGGAAGGTGCCGCTCCCGGAGGCCGTCGTCTTGCCGGCAAGCACCCGAGTGTTCAAGATCTCCTGGGACAAGAGTCTGGGACCCGGGACCTACACGGCCCGCGCCGTGATCGACTACGGTGCCGACGTGTTGGTATCAGGCGAGCTGAGCTTTGCATACCGCGGGCCGTGATTTGCGACATGGGAACGAATCACTGTGACGCGCCGCTTCAGCAGGTGGTGGACAGGCAGTGCCGGCGTGGCGGTCTGCACGCTGGGATTGGCGGTGCCCATCTATGGTGCCGCGGCGGTGATCCGCGTCGTCGTTGACGACGTCCCGCTCAGCGTCAGCCCGCCCGCGTTCTTCCAGGATGATACGGTCTACCTTCCTCTTGCTCCGCTGGCGAGGCGCTTCCAGGCTACGACGAAGTTCACCGCTCCGGCCATCGACATCCAGCGGCTCGACGGCACGACGTTGACGCTGCGTGTCGATCGCCTAGAGGTGTGGTCGGGCGACGTCGTCACCACCCTCTTGGAAGCACCTGTGCGTCTGGTCAACGGGGTGACGATGATCCCCAAGGGCGCGGTGGACGCGCTGTTCGACGCGCTGACCACCTGGGACGCGCAGGACGGGGTCATCACCATCGTCACCCGCGCGCCCTTCCAGACGGCCGTGGCGGCGAGGCCTCCGCGCCCACCTGCGGCGTCCGCGTCTGCCCCGGTTGCGGCCCGTCCATTTGCCTCTGAGTTCCAGCAGGATCTCACCCCGCCGCTCACGTCATCGGGCTACGTTTCGCTGGGCCTTACCTCCGGCGCCGGCGCCCTCACCGCGACGGCCGCGGTACAGTACAAGTCGTTCGGCGCCCCTGAGAGCATCGAGGGGCTGCTGAGAGTGGGCGTGGGCAACGGTCCGCTGGATGCGTCAGGCGTGGTCGTGCTCCGCAACCCGGCCTACACCCTGACGGTGGGTGGACTTGCGCTTGATGAGTCTCCATTCACCCTCTACCAGCAGGGGATCTTGGGCGTCGCGTACGAGGGGCCCCTGGGGGACTCTGGGGCGAGGTTCTTCGGCGGGTCGCTCGCTGAGTCCAGCGGTCAAGTCTACGGGATGACGATGAACTTCCCCCAGTCCGGGCCCTGGCAGGGTGAGGCGGGTTTCATGTACGATCCCACGGCCGGAGCGCTGCTCACCCGGGTGCGCGCCGACCGAGAGGTG
>Ga0209237_1001216_pt1 | contig 15210 bp, 14 predicted proteins | sample GraSoi013_1_40cm_2_FD_185820 | JGI IMG/M metagenome (GOLD analysis project Ga0209237, IMG submission 185820) | Grasslands soil microbial communities from the Angelo Coastal Reserve, California, USA - Sample 10_02_2013_1_40cm (SPAdes) (version 2) | ecosystem: Environmental > Terrestrial > Soil >... | reverse complement strand
GGTAGGATCTCTTCAATCGTAGGAAGCCACACGGTGAGAACGCTAGTAGTACATCCACGCATGAGTGTGCTAGGCGGGGCCGAGAGAGTCGCCATACATTCCGCGAAAGCTCTTCTAGATCGTGGCGATGAGGTCTATTTTCTTTCGGAGGATTTCGACGTTGGGCACGTCGAGGATTTCTATGGTTGCGAGGGGTTCTTCAACAAAGTCACTAGAATTTCCTATCCCAGCTTCAAACCTCGGACCCGCAAGGCTCTGTTGTATCGGATGATAATTTATTATCGAAGACAACAGGGATTGGCACTCGCCAAACTGAGGTTGAGACCCGACATAATCTTAAGCACCCAGGACATTCCTTATGTGCCCTCTACAGAGGCCCCGACGATTCAATATCTGTACTACCCCGAATACTTCACTCATCTCGGGCTAGGTTCGGGCTCTTGGTCTTGGAGGTTCTATTATTGGCCCGCCTCTCGGTATTACCGCCACAAACTCTCGAATATAGACAAGCTGTTGAGTGTTTCGGACTACTCCCGAGGGCGCATCAAAAGGACGCTACCACTCTTTATCCGCCATGCGCTGTTGACGAGTACGCTTCCCAACGATCTGAACGTGAGAATCTGATATTGACCGTTGGTCGCATAGGGCCTGAGAAAGGGCACCACACATTCCTAGAAATCGCGAGGAATCTTCCTCAACTTAGATTCGTAATCATAGGTAGCGTTTCGCGAGACAAGACAGGCTATTACGAGGAGCTCATGAGAAACCTACCACAGAACTGCGAAATTGTTCTAGCTCCTCTTATGAAAAGTAAGGAATTGCTGCAACGGGCCAAGGTGTACATACACTGCGCTAGAGACGAACAGTTCGGAATAACAATCGTTGAAGCTATGGCCGCCGGACTTGTGCCGGTTGTTCACGATAGTGGGGGGCCAAGGGAACTCGTAGTCGATACTGCTGGGTTTAGATGGACCGATACAGCAGAAGCGGTACGCCAAGTAGAGAGACTTGTTGGGGACGAGAGCCTAAGAACATCCATGGCCGAAACCGCTCGGCTTCGAGCGAACTTGTTCAGCTCGCATGCCTTCGAAACCCGAATTGCAGAGATCGTGGGCAATTACGCTAACTGACAACTTCACCACTGAGTCGATAGGACTCAAGTTGAGCGGAACACCGCAGCTTAGGACCGTGGCTTCGCTCTTCAATTCGAATACCTCCTCGTCGACGACACCATACATGTGGCGGCAGGAGGAGAAAATGTGAATAGACTAGACCTTGTGATTTGGACTTACAACAGTGAGTCAACCCTGGAGGGATGCCTGTCTTCAATCGAGAGAGCGATACCATCGAACCGTATCTGTCACAAAATCGGAGTAGACGGGGGATCAAAGGACCGGACCCGCGAGATCCTTGCCGATCACGGGTGGTCAGTCTATACTACGAGGCCCGGAATAGCGACACAGGCGAACAAGGCCCTTTCCTTGGTCGATACAGACTATTATGCAAGTTTTGAGCACGATGTCTTCATACAAGCCGGATGGCTCGAGAGAATCCATCCACTGCTGGGAAACCCGAGAGTTGCGATTGCACAGGGCTTCCGATGCTTCAAGGGATCAGAACTTCTCAAAAAGTTGGATGATTATCAGAAACGAGGACACTATCCATCTTGGGCAAACTATAGTCTGGATAATACCCTCTATCGAACCAGTACGATAAGAGAGTCGGGCGGCTATCCCTACGGCTGTCCGTATTCAACAGACAGTCTTCTTCGGGAAAAAATAATCCAACATGGCTACAATTGGTTGGTCGATGCAGGTACCGTAACCTATCACTACAAGCCAAGCTACTGGCAGTTTCTTAGACACTCGCTACGTGCGATTATGAAGTGTCGCACATACTGGCTCTTGAAAAGGGACTTCGAGATGCCTATCCCTGAGCAACTATTCCGCACCCTGCTATCTCCCCTGTTGGGGGCCAAGATCGCCGGTAAATCTCACACTCCCTCAGCGTTCATTGCATATCCATTAATGCGTTATTCCCGATTCTTTGTTCGTGAGTTGACCCGAGATGAAAAGAGAATCGGGCTTATGATGCCACCAAATGGGAACGGGACTGTATACCCTCTTCCTCAAAGACAATTGGAGGCTAGCTGAATCAAGAGGGCCGAACCCCTTCCGACCATTCGATGTCTGAAACAGCTCTTTTTTACTACGCGGATGTGGTGAGTAGAGTGCCTGCAAGAGGACGAATGTCAAAATACTCCCGCTAGATCAAAAGCACGAAAGCGAGCAAGATGAGGGATCAGCGAGCAACTGCTGTCAAAGCATGCCGACTCTGCCAGCACCTGACACTCAACAGTGTTCTTTCCCTGGGGGAGCAATACGTCCCAGACTTTCTCACAGCAGAAGGGCACGCCGTTAAGGCGCCGCTTGAGCTAGTCAGGTGCCAGAATTGCGGCCTAATCCAGCTCCGCCACACTTTTTCGAGGGCGAGCCTGTATCGTCATTATTGGTATAAATCCGGAATCAGCTCCACAATGCGAAAAGCGCTCGCCGACGTAGCCCTCAAGGCCTGCGAGGTTGCGAAACCAACCAAGGAAGACATAATCGTAGACATTGGGTGCAACGATGGAACTCTTCTGCGGTCGTATCCGACCGACGATTCTCTGCTCGTTGGGTTCGAACCTGCAGAAAACCTTGTTCCCGAAGCAACTAAAGGAACGGATTACATCTTCAATGATTTTTTTAGTGCCAAACGTTTCGAGCAGAAGTTCGGTGCACGCAAGGCCAAGATTGTTACGAGCGTTGCGATGTTCTACGATCTCGAGGACCCAAACAGTTTCGTAGAAGACATATCACGAATTCTCGGGCCAAATGGAGTCTGGGTCGTGCAGCAAAACTATTTGGCTACTATGCTAGAACACAATGGTTTTGATAATATCGGTCACGAACATCTCGAATATTACTCCCTAGGAACGATGCGACAACTGCTCGAAAGGCATGGTCTGCAGGTATTTGAAGTAGAGACAAACGACGTGAACGGGGGGAGCTTTCGCACATTCATCTCTCATCGTGGACAGTATGCTGTTGGAGATAGTGTTGCTGCGCTTGAAAAACGCGAGAGTCATCTGAAGCTAAGCGATCTTACTACTTACCGAAATTTCGCCACGAGAATTGATAGAATTAGGCACCAATTGCACGATTTCGTCGGACGCGAAGTAGGAAGAGGCAAGACCGTGTACGTCTACGGTGCATCAAACCGAGGCAACACCATTCTCCAATATTGCAAACTTGACCACGTTCTTATCAAGAAGGCAACGGACGCAAACCCCGAGAAATGGGGCCGGAAAACGGCGGGGACTCTCATACCGATAGTTTCCAAGGAAGAGGCTCGAAAAGACAAACCCGATTATTTTCTCGTATTGCCCCATCATTTCATAGAAGAGATCAGACGCGATGAACGAGAATATTTGCAGTCTGGGGGCAAATTGATCGTGCCCCTTCCCGAGCTTCGAGTGTTTTCCGGCAATGTGGAAATTTCTGCTGGATGAACTAGACTCAAGCTGGACATGCGATCAGACAGTTCATGAGGCAGTCGTATCGGTAATAATGTTGACTCGAGAGAGCCCGAAATTTCTTCCTAGAACTCCCAGACCACCTAACAGGAGACTAGACTGAGTTTACGCATTTTCAAATTCAAATATACTACTCTGCAGAGGAGGTTGGTACAACGGGTCGAGAACTCCACTGGATTATCGGATTGTCACGCTCGGACGAGATTATCCGGGCAAAATCACAAATTTCGCAGAGGCTCGCAACACTTTCCTTGAGAAATATGACTGGGTCTTGTTTATTGACGATGATGAAGAGGCTCCTAAGATGCTGTTTGATTACCTAAAGGGCATGAAGCCACGGTATCCTTACTACTGGATCAGACGAGTGAACTTGTGGAACGGCAGGTATGTGCCAGTCTTGAACCCTGACTATGAACCAAGACTCGTTAGCTCAAGTGTACGCTTCCATGGGTGGGTACACGAGCGAGTTGTCCCGAGAAAGCCTCATGGATGGATAGATATTCCGATAATACACAATCATGTGGGACCTCCCCAATATCGCTACTTTTGGTTTCAAGACCTACCTGTCTACCGTTTCTGGTTGGCATCAAAAAAGCTAATCGAAGTTGCGCGTGGCAGATAGAGAATTGAAGATGTAGACTCGGGTTCCAGTCAGCAAGAGTCGCAGGCCCTGTGAATGCCTGCGGCTAGTGTCCACAAGTCGCTGGACAATATCTTACCCGGTTGCCCGCGTGGAAGCTTCGCGATGATTAGATCGGGGACACAGGTTCGACCCAGCTGGATCCCATTCATTCACCATTAGGTCGACTGTGTTGGTGAGAGCAGGAGCCTAGTTCCGACTCTTTGCCGAAGCCACTTCCGCGGATTAATCCGTCAATTGTTGAATTTGGCTCTAAAGACTCGCATGATCAGTTTCAGGGCCACGATTCCAGACTCATCTACACAGGTATGGGAGTCCGAAGGAATTGTTCACATAGACCTCGTGAGCGGATCGCTCTTAATTGGGCCGTGTCTTTCAATTCATGAGACCTACAATTTCGGTAGTCATGCCTACACGAGGAAGGGGGACCTTCGTGTCGCGTGCTATCTCCACCGTCCTGAAACAGACTTATGAAGAGTTCGAATTGCTGATTGTCGACAACAGTCCGCCGCCTGATAGGGAGTGCATCCTTGAGATGTCGAAGAGTGACCCTCGTATACGATTCGTGGACAGGGGGAATATAGGGGTGACCGACGCCCGAAGACTCGGAGCACTACTATCTCGAGGCAGGCTCCTTGCATTGTTAGACAGTGATGACTATTGGGATCGTGAACGACTCGAGAAACATGTTCAGGTATGGAAGGATAATCGAATTGGTCTCAGCTGGGATAGATGGGCTGAAGTCAGCGGGAGAGAAGCTACAGAGTTTCCACAGCCCTTTTCAGAAGGGCCAATATCAGGTCGAAAGGTCGCGGTCCAGTTGCACAAAGGGAACTTCATACATGCTTCGGCTGGAATAGTCCTCGCCAGTTTTGCTAAGGATTTCGGCTTCCCCGTCCGCAATGTGATGTCGTCGGATTGGATGCTTTTTATGCGAGCAGCTGAGTTCTATCCAGTCTATTTTGTTGGAGACACACTTTCCTTCAAGGAGTTAGAATCCCCGGACCGGGTATCAGACACAGGGACTCAAGAATTCTTTTCCACGGAAGGCAGGATAATCAGGCGCTGGGCATTGATTCATAACCCGCGAGTTTACGCTAGGCAATATTTGAATACCAGGTTGAGTCGAGTTCTCCAAGGAGCTCGAAATAGAGACCGTGGCCATCTGGCACGGCGGCCAGGCGGCCGGTTAAGCCTGGTCGTGGCGAAGAAAAGGAGAACGAATTGACCGATTGGAAATTTATCTTCGAGAAGTGGCTCCTACGAAGACATAGACATCCGCCCTATGAACCGGCGGTCAAACGGATCATGAGAAGAATCAAGGGAGGCTGTTTCTTGGACGTGGGGGCGAATGTCGGAGTCTATTCTTTAGGATTCCACAAGAACTTTCGCGAAGTTCATGCCTTTGAGCCCAATGTTTGGGTTAGAGAAGAGCTTCTGAAGAAAGCCGCGAGAAAGGCAGTGTCAAACCTGAAGGTCTGGCCTTATGCACTATCCGACACGAATGGGTTCGCAACATTATTTCTCGACCCTCATATCGGATTTGCTGGGACCTCTGACACTATACTTCAGGAATTCAACTATGACCCAGCATCGCAGCCTCAATTTGCTCATGCATACAAAGGAGAGAAAGGAGTGAACGTCGAGACAAGGACTATCGACAGTCTCGACATTCTCCGTCCTTTTACTCTGCTCAAAATTGATGTTGAAGGGGCAGAGTTTAGAGTCTTGGAAGGCGCTAAGGAAACCCTGAAACAAAAAAACGTTGAGCATCTAATAGTGGAGTTACACGATCGTAATCGAAGAGAGGAGCTCGTCGGTCTTCTGGGGTCGTACGGATACAGCGTGAAGTGGGTTGACGCAGACCATCTTTACTCGAAATTATCCGAGATTTAGTTGACAGAGAGCGAAAGGCCATGTTGCAGAGAGTAATATGCTTTCACTGAAACGCACCTCGTGATGGAAATAAATCCAGAGTGTTGTCTTCATCAATTGTCTGGCTTGCAGGGCTTCTCCGAAACAAGAACCGAGAACACATAAAGTGGTTGCCGCTGCAGAAGCCATGTCGATGCAGCAAGATGAACCAATGATGTGGAGAGCTGAGCTTGAAACAATGCTAGACTTGGTCATGTGGACTTTGAATGGTGAAGAAACTCTGGAGGAATCACTGTCATCCATCGAAAAGAGTGTACCAGAAGACCAAATCTGCCATCGATTCATCATTGACGGGGGAAGCATCGACGCAACAACGTTGGTCGCCCGCCAGCATGGTTGGAGCGTGCTCCCCGGACCGAGGGGCATAGCAAGACAGGGCAACCTCGCGCTGTCACTGGTCGACACAGCGGTCTATGCGAGCTTCGAACAGGATATTATCATCTCCGCGAACTGGTTCCAGAAGGTCTCTCGGTTAATCTCCGAACCGGGGGTCGCTGTAGCACAAGGGATTAGGGTGGCGAAGGGTTCGGCGACCCTTGCGGCGATGGATCGGGAAAATCTTCTTAGAACGATGAGATGGGGCCCCTCAGTCTCTATCGATAACACAATGTACAAGACGAATGTCGTAAGAGACGTCGGGGGGTATCGTGCGTTCAAGGAACGAAAGGGGACTGACGCTCTTTTGCACGAGAAGATTCATGCCGCCGGGTACAAATGGGCCATTGACACGACATGCATATCCGGACACCTCCGCCCCAGCCTTGCATACCATCTTCGCCACTGCCTCCGCTCATACCAGCTCGTCCTTTGGCAGCACGAGTCGACTGGTGACCATCTTCGTCTTTGCGCGACTTCCTTAGTCCGTGGCGGTATGATGGCATCGAAGTATCATGATCCTCAGGTTTTCCTTGGGTATCCGCTGTTTAGGTGGGTGGCTCTACTTGGCGGGCTTTCGGGGCGAGTTTGAAACCTGTGCAAAACATGTGTTTCTATTGATTTTCAATCCGGCTGTACTCAGGTAACTTTAGCTGCAACGGTCGAGAATCCAGTGGGTTATTGGGTCGCGAAGTTTGAACGGGATTTGAGGTGTCCGGATACCCAGGACCAGCATCTCTCGTTCTGCTGTTTCTGGTCAGAGTGGAGGATTATCGAGGCTAGGTGAAGGAAATGAGCGAGGCTCTCGCGAGCAAGAACTGTCGGCCGTGCAAAGGCATTCCACCAATGACTGCAAAAGAGGCTGGACAATATCTCGTGAGCTCGCCCGGATGGAGGATTCTCGACGACAAGATTGAGAAGGAGTTCATGTTCAAAACCTATCTCGGAGGCCTTGACTTCGCTAACAAGATTGGCAATATCGCTGAAGAACAGGATCATCATCCCGACATTCTGATAGCATGGCGTCGAGTTAAGCTAACGTTGACCACTCATTCGATCAAGGGCTTGAGCATTAACGATTTCATAATGGCGGCCAAGGCCGACTGGGAGCACGCGAGCCACGCCAATGCTCCCGCTGTGAAATAGCCTGCCCATAGAGCCTCGGATCAAGAGAATTAGGCTCTAGCGATCTTCAAGTGGTCTTCAATTCTCTTCAACCTACTGTCCATTGTCGTTAACCGATCCAGAACCTCCTTCAACAATCTCCCCAACTCGTCAGACATTGGAGCAACTGGTATCGGTGGTCTGAACGGCTGGGGGAAAGGTTCCGCCGGTCCGGGACGAAACGGGTCCATCGGAGGTCTATACTCCATACGAAAATCCCTGCAACTATCACGTTGGAGGGAGATTCTTACCTATTTTGGCTAGCTAATGGTAAACACTGGTGCCCGTGCCGGACCGGATAGCGGTTTTCAAATCCAAATATACCCAGCCTAACCTCCGAACAGAAAACCCTCAACAAAAAAACCGGGGAAAGAGCAGAATCCTTGTCAGAGCTCGGAGAAAATGAAGCTAGGATACTCAAGGCTCTGCAAGAATCCGGTGGCAAAGCAACACCCGCTATTTTAGCCCAGAAATCAGGCTTGGCAGATTCCGCCGTGGCTAGGGCGATCCTCAACCTCTCATCTAGAGGACTAATCAAGGAGCTAGTTGAGAAGCGTACTGAGATACAAGCCACTGAGGAAGGCGAGCAATATGTGACCAAAGGACTCCCGGAACGTCAAGTAGCCAAGATTATCGTTCAATCTGGTGGTCACCTCACCCCGAAAGAAGCAGTAGAAAGAACCGGTCTCTCACCCGACTATGTCCCGATAGTAACCGGATGGCTTACTCGTAAAAAATGGGGACGCTTGGAAAAGAGGGATTCCCAGACCGAGCTTATTGTGGAAAGAGAGCGGGAGAGAGACAGCGACGAAGAACTACTAACTCTCATCGATCACAAGGTTCTCACTCAAGAGGAGCTCCCAAACGAGCTCACCTTCTCAGCTATCCGACTAATACGACGGAATATCCTAGAGTCTCGCGAAAGAAGTGATAGACGAGTCGAGATAACTCCAGCCGGGACCGAAGCCGCACTAGCCACATCCACTACTGCTCCGAAGACTGAAGTCAGCAATCTCACCGGTGACATGATCGCCTCTGGGGATTGGGAGCGTGTCCAGCTCAGAACCTACAATGTATCCAGCAACGTCCCCAACACCTGGCCCGGTCGTTTGCATCCTTACGCCAAATTCCTACGTAACGCAAAACAACAGCTCATTGGCTTAGGATTCCAAGAAGTCACCGGACCACTAGTCGAGTATGCGTTCATCAACTGCGACTGCCTCTACATGCCCCAAGACCATCCCGCCCGAGAAGTGCACGATCTATTCTATCTCAAAGACCCCAGCAAAGGCGACCTATCCATCTGGAACGGCACCGTCGACCGTGTAGAAGAAACCCATGAAAACGGAGACAAGACCGGCTCCAAAGGCTGGAGATACAGTTACTCCCGAGACGAAGCAGCACGGCTCATCATGCGCAGCCACGGCACCGCCCTAAGCGTCCGCGCCATGCTCTCCAAGAACGTCAAGATACCAGGCAAATACTTCGCAGTAGCCAGATGCTACCGACCCGACCCATTAGACAAGACCCATCTGATGGAGTTCAACCAGGTAGAAGGAATCATAATCGATCCCAACCTCAACCTCCGCAACCTCCTAGGCGTACTGGAAATGTTCGCCAAAGAAATCGCCGGCGCAGATAAGGTTCGTTTCAAACCCGATTACTTCCCATTTACTGAGCCCAGTGTCGAGCTCCAAGCCTACAAGGAGGGATATGGCTGGGTCGAATTCGGCGGCAGCGGAATCTTCCGCCCAGAAGTCACAATCCCACTAGGCATCAAAGCCCAGGTCCTCGCTTGGGGACTCGGAATCGATCGATTATACATGATGAACAAACGAATCATTGACATTCGCCAACTCTTCAGCCCAGACCTCGAATGGATACGAAACCAAAAGCTCGAATGATCAAACAGTGCCATCAGTCCAATTCGACCTCAAAGACCTCGACGGACTAATCGGGACCAAGATCCCACATGACAAAGATGGGCTCAACAAGCTAGTAGCCTACGTCAAGGCCGATGTCGAATCTCTGGAAGAAGAAAACGGTCAATCAACCGTCAGTATTGAAGTCAAGGATAGCAATCATCCCGACATCTGGTGCGTGGAAGGCGTCGCCAGAGCCCTACGCGGATACCTCAAACTCAAACAGTCCAAGCCAGCAACGGTCCAGGGTCCATCCGGCTACAGTATAACCATCGACAGACGACTCCGATCTATCCGTCCCTACATCGCATGTGCCATCGTCCGAAACATCCAACCTAGCGAGGAGGCGTTGAAGAGCTGGATCAGTTTACAGGAGAAGATGGACCAGACATACGGGCGTAAACGGAGAAAGGCCAGCATCGGCCTCTACCAAGCCGATCTCATCAAACCACCGATAAGATACACAGTCAGCAATCCAGACGATACCAGTTTCATACCGTTAGGATCAGATACGTCAATGACTCTCCGCCAGATCGTCGAATCACATCCTAAAGGGATCGAGTACGGACAAGCCATCTCAAAACACGATAACTGGCCACTACTCATAGACAAGAACGACAGAATACTCTCTCTACCACCGATAATCAATTCCACCGACCTCGGAAAAGTCACAACTGAAACCAAGAATATTCTCATCGAAGTAACTGGGACAAGCCTAGAAACAGTCCAGGACACGTTGAAGATCGTCGTGACAACCCTTTCAGAACGAGGAGGCAAGATCTACAGCTGCACCCAGAAATATCCGTACGCTCCCACGAGGACGACCACTCCTGATCTAAAAGAACAGCCCTTCCAGGTATCGTTGGATTATGCCAACAAACTCCTCGGAACTAATCTAACATCCAAACAAGCAATCGATCTACTCAAACGAGCCGGGTATTCGACAGGGAAAGTTATCGGCGACAAGATCGCGATCGGTGTGCCACCATATCGAATCGACATCATGCACCAGGTCGATGTAGTCGAAGACATTGGAATCGCAATGGACATCAACACCCTGAAACCTGAATGGCCAGGAATCTTCACAGTCGGCGGGCTATCCCCCGTTACTGCCAAGCTGGACAATATTGCCGAATTAATGGTGGGTCTAGGCTACCAGGAGATCATGACTTACAGTCTAAGCTCGCCGGAAACAATGGCGAAGAAGATGAACATGCCCGAGAATGAACAGATCGAGCTACAGAACCCCAGCATGACCACCTACACTATTCTCCGTCCCTGGCTGCTCCCAAGCCTCATGGAATTCCTCTCCAATAATACCCACGTCGAATATCCTCAACGAATATTCGAAGTAGGAAACTGCTTCACACGCGACCCATCAACACCGACACGAGTGAAGGATATACCGAAACTATCAGCAGTAACAGTACATGCTACAGCAGGTTTCACCGAGATTAGGCAATCACTGGACTCTCTACTACGTAGCCTAGGCATCGAATATTCCGTCAGACCATCAACTCATCCCAGCTTCCTGGAAGGACGCACCGGACAAATAGTCACGAAGAACCAGAATATCGGTACGATTGGAGAATTGAACCCGCACGTCATCAAAGCCTGGGGATTGAGCCTACCATTTGGCACATTCGAACTAGACCTTTCCCTTCTATTGAATCTGAACTGAAACTCAGCTAGTGTTTAACTAGCCCCACAAAAGGCGCAAGCCCGTCTAGAAAACGGGGTCTGGTCCTCTCCTAGTTTGCTACAGTCGATAACATGTCTAGCCGGCGGAGTCGGAGCCGCCAGATTCCTAGAAGGACTCGTACACGTTTATCCACCCGAAAAAATCACTGTAATCGCTAACACGGGCGACGATCTAGAATATCTCGGACTATACATCAGCCCAGACATCGACATAGTGAGCTACACCCTAGCAGGCTTGGTAGACGAGGAAAAAGGCTGGGGACTAAAAGAGGACACTTACAAGTGCATGGAACAACTCGAGATCTACGGGGCCGAGACATGGTTCAGAATCGGCGACCACGACCTCGGAACACACCTTCTCAGAGCAGCGCTCATGCAGCAGGGTTTCACCCTCTCCGAAGTCACAGATAAGATCCGGACCTCTCTACATGTCAAGACAAGGATCATACCAGTATCCAACGATCGAATAGCCACACGAATCAAGACGCCAGCTGGACTACTGGAATTCCAGGAATACTTTGTAAAAAGAAAATTCACCGACCGAGTACTCGACGTATTCTATGACGGCGCCGACAAGGCAACGCCCTCCGAAGGCGTCGCAGCATCGATCGCCAAAGCGGACGCAGTCATCATATGCCCCAGCAACCCAATCCTAAGCATCGGACCCATGCTAGCAGTCCCAGGAATGCGAGAGGCAATGGCCAAAGCCACCAAGAAGACAGTCGCCGTCACACCAATCGTCGGCGGAAAAGCACTGAAGGGACCATTAGACAGGCTCATGAGTGACCTAGGAATAGAATCATCCGCATACGGCGTCGCCCAGCTGTACAAGGGAGTCGCCCAGGGCTTTGTAATCGACAACATCGACAAGCAACTCCTCCCCAAGATCAAAGATCTAGATATGAAAGTCGTCCCGACACAGACTATAATGGACTCAGCCGCAGCAAAAGCCAAGCTAGCACAGGACACTATGAGGCTAGCGGAGAACCTCTAGCAGGATTGTCAACAGTAGCAATCGTCCCGGTAAAAACTCTCGCCGATGCCAAGAGACGTTTGTCCCGTCATCTCACGATCCAGGAAAGAAGACTACTAGTCCTAGGCATGCTCGAAGACGTCTTGAACGCTATACAAGCATCCAACGCCTTCCAGGAAACTATCGTAGTCTCACTCGACAAGACAGTAATCGCCGCCGCAACCAAACACGGCTCAAAAACACTCCTTCAAACCGGACCAGGTCTCAACACAGGAATCCAACAAGCCACCAGCCGAGCAATAGGGACGGGAGCAACAACCACAGCCAACATTCTCGCCGACATCCCATTAATACAACCCCAAGACTTCGATGAGATTCTGAGAATAGGCTCGGACTCTCCCCGAGTCATCTTGTCGCCCTCATTTGACGGTGGCACCAACATCATGTTACGCTCCCCACCAGACATCATCGACCATTCTTATGGTCGGTGGAGCTTCACACGTCACCTACGCTATGCACAGAAGAAGCAGATTCCGGTCTATGCGGTCTCTAACGCTCGATCCTCTTTCGACGTCGACACCGTAGATGATTTGAGAAACATTCTGCACCTCGACCCGAGCGGTGGGACGAAAACAGGAGCTCAAGTTAGGGAGTTCCAATCCCTTCTTGTCATATCACGTAATGCTTGACTTGTTACTCGATATTGAGTAGAAACTCTTTTATGAGTAGATTAATCCTCTCGCCCCGCCGAAATCAAATGAGATTGCCACAAACCAAATTTCCAGTCACAATGAGCCTGGCCGGGGCCGCAACCTTCAGCGCCTTAGCCTACCTAGTCAGCCTGATAGTCCCGGCCGCGATCCAACCACCATTCCCAATCCTATTCTACCTCAGGTTCGATCCAGCCGAAATAATCGACATCTCATCACTCCTAATCTTCGGTCCTGCTGTTGGAACAGTCACAGCAACAATCCACTTCCTCATCCTAACCGGAACATCAGGCGGTCCATTCGGACCCAGTCTGAAATATCTCGGAGTCTTATCCACTTACCTCGGCATCATCCTGGCATCGAGACTTGGCAAGCATAACCTCGTGAAGACTGGACTCCTAGCAACAGCATTCGGAATAATCACTAGGGTCCTCGTAATGACAATTGTCAACTACATCTACTTCGTCTCTATCGCCCAAGCCGCCTTCGGAGTCGACTACCAAGGATTTGCAAAATTCGTCCTGCAAAGCAGCGGCTTCAACGTAGACGGCCTACAACTCGTCTATCTTATCCTCGGACTAACAGCACTCTACAATGGGATACACGCCATACTATCGATAGTCGCATCACTAGTAATCGTAGTTGCAATAGTTACTCGAGCGCCTCAAATGTTCGGGTCGAGAAGCTGGCTCACCAAGAAACTCCTTCTGGTGAAATCCTCCTTAGTCACCAAGGAAAATAGGCCTGTGACGACCTAGCACACTTGCCTTATCGGCCCCTGACAAATTGGATCTCTGTTTCTGATCTATCTTTGTCTTGACATGAGAGCGGGCTTAGCTCTCCCTTGAGACCCTGACTTTACTTGTCGTAGGTCGATAATGTCTACTTCTCCCGGTCCAGTTCCGATCAAAGTGACTCTGACCCCAGTCTCGCGTTCGATCCTCGACACAAAATCTCGCGCTTCACGCGTCAAACTCTCTGGGCTCGTGGTTCCCTTTATCGCCGGAAATAACACGTCCAGCTTCGTTAACGCGATCTCTGTCGCACCGTTCAATTGGACCGCCCTCTTCGCCAGGTGAAAGTCAAACGGTGCCGCTCTCCGCTCTCGTCCGGTAACTGTCCCGTACTCCATCCAACCCTTTCGTAATACCTCATCCCGGTCCAATTGCCCCTCCAACGGTCCCTGTCCCACACGCGTCACATACGACTTGAAAATCACCATAACATCATCTACCTGCGTCGGACCAACCCCAACATCAGCACAAGCCTGAGACGCAGTGGTATCCTTCGATGTCACGTACGGATACGTACCATGATAGAGACTGAGAAAAGTCCCTTGGGTCCCTTCCACATGGACCCTCTCGCCGCTCGCCAATGACTCCTGAACTTCGCCAACAGAATCCACAACGTATGGTTGAAGCGATGGTACTTGTCGTGCGAGCTTGACCATCCTCAATGCTCGCTCAGCATTAGCCGCACCCACGCCTTTCTTTGTCGAGCCGATCTTAACAGACAAATGCTCAGAGTTGCATTCCTGCTCCTTATGCCGCTCCTCAATAATCGCAGTCTGATAATCGACCCCAATCCGATCTTTAGTATCCGTTCGCTGAATCTCGTCCAGAAGAATCCCAGGGTCCACTGCAACCCCAGGCCCAATCAGAAGCCTAGACGATTTATTCACGAAGCCGCTAGGGATCAAGCGTAATGAATACTGAACTTGTTTGTAGAGAACGGTATGACCTGCATTCGGACCATTACCCCCCCGAACACATATTGCCGGCTTATCCTTTAGCGCAAGATACGCGGCAATCTTACCCTTACCCTCATCGCCGAAGAACCCTCCAACGAGGACAGTAGCCGGCAAACCAGGTTTCCCGTCCCGATATGACCGGTGCCGAATAAAGACTTCGGAACGCTATGAAGCAAGCTGTGGAATCACGCCTCCTCGTTGCGAGGCATTGCTAACTTCGAGTGACTACCAATCGTGCCCGAGTATTAAATGGAAAAACCAACAGTCTCCTTTAGATCCACTATGTGCTATACGAAAATCGATCAGAATGACCTAGTCTTCCTCGACAGAAAGGCTCGGAAGAGAAAGGGACAGAACGGAATACTTCCAGCCATCTAAAGCTGAAAAAAGAAAGAAAGGGGTTAAAGACCGCTCCAAGGTCCCAAACCGGAAGGATACTCAGCGTAATGCATCGTCCCAATCGCGT